>Ga0181538_10000037_pt1 | contig 119073 bp, 101 predicted proteins | sample PEATcosm2014_Bin_40_FD_119773 | JGI IMG/M metagenome (GOLD analysis project Ga0181538, IMG submission 119773) | Peatland microbial communities from MTU Mesocosm Facility, Houghton, MI, USA - PEATcosm2014_Bin23_30_metaG | ecosystem: Environmental > Terrestrial > Soil > Wetlands > Peat | place... | reverse complement strand
TCTGAAATGGGCACGTACGGCCTCGGGGCGGGGCCGGTGTAGCTGGCGCCCGGCCGGATGATCTTGCCGTCGATTCGCTGCTCGATCACGTGGGCGGCCCAGCCCGCGGTCCGCGCCATCGCGAACACCGGGGTGAACATCGCGGTCGGGATCCCGAGCATCCGGAACGCGGGCGCGCTGTACCAGTCGAGGTTCGGAAACATCCGCTTCAGCTCCCACATCACCGTCTCGATCCGCTCGCAGACCTCGAAAAGGCCGGGCTCGCCCCCGTCGGTGCACAGGCTGCGCGCGATCTCCTTGATGACCGGGCTGCGCGGATCCCCGGTCGTGTAGACGGGGTGGCCGAAGCCGATGATGATTTCGCCGGACGCAACCCGGGCGCGGATGTCGGATTCTGCTGCTGCGGCATCCTTGTACCGGAGCGCGATCTCGATCGCGGCCTCGTTGGCGCCGCCATGCTTCGGGCCGCGCAGGGCGCCGATCGCCCCGCAGACCGCCGAATGCAGGTCCGAACCCGTTCCCGCGATCACCCGGGCCGTGAATGTCGAGGCGTTGAATTCATGCTCCGCGTAGAGGATGAGGCCTCGGTCCAGCGCGCGAACGTGGGCGGCGGGCGCGGGCCGGCCATGGAGCAGCCTGAGGAAGTGGCCGGCGAGCGAGGGCTCGTCGGTCGCCGTCTCGATCCGCCGCCCGCCTTTGGCGTAATGGTGCCAGTAAAGCAGCATCGAGGCGAACGAGGAGATCAGCCGGTCCGCGATCGCCCGCGCTTCCGCGGTTCCGTGCACGGGATTCTCCGGGTCGGCGGCCCCGAGGGCCGAGCAGCCCGTTCGAAGGACGTCCATCGGATGGGCGCCCGCCGGGATCAGCTCGAGGGCTCCTCGCACGGCCTCGGGCAGCCGTCGGTACCCCGCCAGCCGCCTCCTGTAGGCGTCGAGCTCCGGCTGGGCCGGAAGCGCGCCGTGAATCAGGAGGTGCGCTATCTCCTCGTAGCTTCCCCTCTCCGCCAGCTCCACGATGTCGTAGCCGCGGTAGTGCAGGTCGTTTCCCGTGTGGCCGACCGTGCAGATCGCGGTGTTTCCCGCGATGACCCCCGAAAGCGCCACGGACTTCTTGCTCATCCCTCGGCCCCCCCTTCCTGCGCGGCCAGCATGCGGTCCAGCCTGCGCTCGTATTCCTCGTAGCCCAGGACATCGTACAGCTCGGCGCGGGTCTGCATCTCGCCGACGACGGATTTCTGGGTCCCCTCCCTGCGGATCGCCGCGTACACCCTCTCGGCTGCCCGGCTCATCGCGCGGAAAGCGCCCAGGGGATAGAGCGCGATCGCCACGCCGGCGGACCTGAGCTCGCCGAGGGTGAAGAGAGGCGTCTTCCCGAATTCCGTGAGATTCGCGAGCACCGGGACCTTGCCGAGCGCCTTCGTGAAGGCGCGGTACTCGTCGAGGGTGGTGAGCGCCTCCGCAAAAATCGCATCGGCCCCGGCCTTGGCGTAGGCGCGGGCGCGCGCAATCGCCCCGCCGACGCCCTCGGACGCGTACGAGTCGGTCCGGGCCATCACCAGGAACTGCGGGTCGATCCGCGCGCCGACGGCCGCCCGTATGCGGCCGCACATCTCGGCGGCGCTCACGATCTGCTTTCCTTCGCGGTGCCCGCAGCGCTTGGAATGGACCTGGTCCTCGATGTGGCAGCCCGCGGCGCCAGCCAGCGTCATCTTCCTCACCGTTCGCTCTATCATGAGCTCGCCGCCCCAGCCCGTGTCCGCGTCGACCAGCAGGGGCAGGTCGGTTGCCTGCGTGATACGCCGGATGTCCTCGCACACCTCGTTGAGGCTTGTGATCCCCAGGTCCGGAAGCCCGTAGGATGCGTTGGCTACGCCTCCCCCGGAGAGGTAGATCGCCCGGTAGCCGGCGCGCTGTGCGAGCAGGGCGCAGTACGCGTTGATCGTACCGACGATCTGGAGGGGTTTCTCGGCCTTGAGCGCGGAGTGCAGGCGCGCGCCCGGGGTGCGGGTTTGGGACGGCATGGGGATGGGGATATCTGGGGCGCGCTCCTAGCATGTTTGGGCTGGCGCCGCGATCTCTTCGTTTTCAGCCCGCTAGGTCCCCCGCGGGGCCGTCCGCGGCCGGCCTACCTCGGCTTCGTTGCGCAGGGCATCCGCGAGGTGCCGAACAGCCCATCGATCGCGCGCACGACGAACGGAAGCCCCATCGCCAGCCGCGCGAGCCGCTGCCGGCCCGCGGTTCTCAGCGTCTTCAGCACCTTGAAGCGCACCGCCCCGTCGTAGCGGAAGCGGACGGGGCGCAGGCCGTGGCGGGCATAGATGGTGTTCAGCGCGCGCGGCGTGAAATAGCCGACGTGCACTTCCGGCATGATGTAGCCGTAATCAAGGCCCTTCAGCCTCGGGACAGGGCTTGCGATGTTGCCCGTCGTCAACAGGAGCAGCCCGCCGGGCTTGAGCAGCCTCGCGACGAGGGAGAAGACCGGGTCGGGAAACTCAAGGTGCTCGACCACCTCGACCAGGCTGATCACGTCGTAGCGCCCGTCCAGCTCGGACGCCAACTCGCCGGGTCCGAGGATCCTGAAACCGTCGTCCTTCCTCAGCCGGTCCGCGTATGTCCCGACATCGTGCCCGGTGAGGCTCAGGGGCCAACTCTTCCGCCCCGAGCGGAATTCCCGCCTGTCGGAGAGGTACTTCAGCAGCCCCCCGGCGCCGCAGCCGAAGTCCAGCCACTCGACCGGCCCCTCGGGGATGTTCTCCGCGATGAATCCCGTCGCCACGCGCCAAAGGTCGTCGAACTCGAGCATCCGTAGCGTCGCGCGGTAATTCCGGTACTCCGACTCGTAGTCGACATAGGGATCGGGACCACGGCCCCTGTAGTAGGCCTCGTCGTAGATGCCGTACCCGGAGAACGGCTCCACAAACATGTAGTCGCAGGCCGCGCAGTGCCAGAAGTCGAAGTCTCGCCCGAGGAACCTGCTGCGCTTCGTGCCCCTGGGAGTCACGCGGGCCGAGCCGCAGCAGCGGCATGCAACGGAGGGGCCACCCGGGGCGGCGGGCTCAGTAGTCATCCATCACCCCAAACATCACCCATGCGAGCAGCATCGCAATGTATGTGATGAGAACGAGCCCCATGACAAGGGTGCCCGGCGTCCGCGGAAGCTGCAGCATCAGGACGGCCACGAGGAGACTCGCCATTGTCACGAGCAGGATGAAGTCGCGTGTCCGCCTGGACCTTCTCTTGGGCGGCAATGCCACAATCTCCGGACCGAGTCTTTCCCCGGCAATCCGGTTCTGCCTGTGAATCAATTCGACGCTGATCGCCGTCCCGTCGCCCGGACGCGCCGGAGTGTCGGTCGGGGTGATCTCCTTTGGCCTCAGCACGGCCGATCCCCCGGCCGCGCCCGCCGCACCGGGCGGGCACTGGGGGGAGCCGCCCCCTGTCCGAAGGGACGACCTTTCGGCGGCGATCTCGTTCTGCCTGTGCATCAGCCGGACGCTTATGGCCGTCCCGTCGCCCGGGCGCGCAGCCGTCTCGGTGGGCGTGAAGTCCTTCGGCTTGAGCGCGAAGCGTCGAATGGGTGGATTTTCGTCGTCGGGCATCGGCGGACTCCACCGACGTAAGCAGCTCCCACCGGAAAGCGCAACCGGCCGTTGCCGGCACGCCGCGGCTGGGGGCCAAGTCACCCCGCGCGGGATGCCGGCCGGCAGGACCACGGGACCCGATGCCCTTGGAGAGGGCGTCTCCCGGCAAAATGACCGGCAGGTTGGGCATCATCGCCTCCGGCGGCCGTGCGCGACGGCAAAGCTCGCCAGCCGATGCCAAAGCACCCAAGCTCCCTGCGCCTAAGCTGTCCCTATCAAACCTGCACCAACCCCCTCGCCCGCCCAACCCCAAGGAAGATGAAGAAAATCCCCACCCTCGTCCTATGCCTCGCGCTCATCCCATGCCTCAGGGCGGCGGAGCCAGCCCCGGCCCCGGACGCCGCCCAGATCGAGCTAGCCCGCCAAGTCATCAAGTCCATGCATGCGGACCGGATGTTCGACCAGATGTCCGCCCAGATGCAGAAGATGGCCGCACAGGCATTGAACCTCAGCTCGGCGAACCTGACTCCCGCGCAGAAGGCCGCCGCAGAAAAGGTCTCAAGCCAAGTCATGGCGCTCTCGATGGATGCGGCCAAGGGCCTACTGGACAAGATGGACGTCATCTACGCCGAGGTCTACTCGCCAGCCGAGCTCAAGGCGATGAAGGCCTTCTTTGAATCGCCCGAGGGAGTGTCGATGCTCGAGAAGCAGCCCCAGATCATGCAGAAGTTCATGCCGTATGTGACGGCCATGCAAAAGGACCTGATGCCGAAGATCCAGAAGATCACCGACGCTGCACGGGCCGAGCAACAGAACGCGGCGGCGGCCCCGGCGACCCAGGCTGCAGGGCCGTAAGGCGCCTCAGCCCCTGCCCAGGGCGCAGACCCGGCGATAGAGGCGCTCATACTGCGACACTATCGCGTCGGCCGAGAATAGCTCGCGCGCGCGCCGCCTAGCCGCCCCGCCCAGCTCGGCGCGGCGGGCGGGATCGCGGATCAGCGACTCGACGCCGCGCGTGAAGGCGTCCACATCGCCATGGGGGACCAAAAGGCCCGAGCTGCCCGACACCACCACCTCGGGAATGCCTCCCACCGCCGCCGCGACGCTCGGGCAGGCGAAGCACATCGCCTCCAGGATGCTCAGACAGAAGCTCTCCATGTCCGAGGTGAAGAGCCCTATGTCGGCCGCCTGCAGGTAATCCTCAATCTCGGCGACGTTCTCGCGCACGATCACGCGGTCCTCGAGGCCCAGGCGGCGGACGTCGCCCATGAACGGCGCGAAGCTGGCCCCTGCTAGCACCAGGAGCTTGAAGGAATCGCGCGGCCGGATGCGGGAGCAGCATTCAAGCAGCAGGTCGATCCTCTTGAAGGCCCGGAGGTTCGACGAGTGCAGCAGCAGGGCCTCCCGGCCGACCCCCAGCTCGCGGCGCACCTCGTCGCGCGAGTGCCTCGGCGAGTGCGGCTCGAAGAAATTGTGGATCACGTCTATCGGCCGGCTCACCGACAGAACCTGCCGCGTCTCCTGCTCCAGGTATGCCGACACGGTCGTGACCGCGTCCGAGCGGTCCAGGGCATACGTTATCGCCGGGCCGTAGCCCGCATCGCGCCCGAGCAGCGTCGTGTCCGTGCCGTGGAGGGTCGTAACCACCCGGGGCCTTTGCCCAGGGGGGAGCATGGACTGCCCGAGAATCGCGGCCGTTGCGTGCGGGACCGCATAGTGGACATGGAGGACGTCAAGGCCGTTGTCGCGGCTCACCTCAGCCATCTTGACCGACAGCGGAAGCGTGTAGTCGGGATACTTGAACAGCTCGTAGCTGTTGATCACCACCGGATGGAAGAACAGCCGCGGGGCGTCCGCGGGCAGCCGGAACGGCCGCTCGTAGCCGATGAAATGGGCCTCGTGTCCGCGGCGCGCCAGCTCCTCCCCAAGCGCCGAGGCGAGGATGCCGCTGCCGCCGACCGACGGGTAGCAGGTGATTCCAATCCTCAGGGGCCGGTCGGATGCCATTTCAGAAGCGCCGGGCGGCCCGGGTCAGCGGCGCCAGCGAATCGAAGACGAGCGGGTCGTGCGGATAAAGCGGCTGCGCGTACTCCACGCCGGCCCGCAGGCCCTGCGCCCGCGCGCGGGCAAGCTGCAGCTCGACGTAGTTCCGGGTGCGCATCTGCGAGGCGTGCGCCTCCATGGCCGCGGTCCAGGCCGCGACGACCTTCGGGCCGGAGATGTCCATCAGCACCGGCAGGACTCCGGCCGGCTCCGCCTCCGGCGTCACCGCATAGAAGAACAGCGGCCCGATCGAGTGCGGGGGCTTCGCCCGCAGCTTTGCGACGCCGCCATAGCGGGCAAGCCGCGCCGCGTCGCGAACAAGCCGCCCGAGCCGGGGGTGGTCCGGATGCTGGTTCTCCACCAGGCTCGGCGCGAGGACGACCCCCGGCCGGAGGCGCCTGATCACCGCCGCCAGCTTGAGCGCGTGGGCGGCCTTGACCTCGAGCTGGGCGTCGCCGTCCAGCAGGACGAACTCCACGGTCGCGCCAAGGATCGCGGCGGCCTTTCTGGCCTCCGCGGCCCGCTCCGCAGGCGTGCCGTGGGTGCCGGACTCCCCGCGCGAGCAGATCACGAAGTGCGCCGCGCGCCCGGCGAGCGTCTCGCGGGCGATGACGCCCCCGCAGCCGAATTCGATGTCATCGGGATGTGCCCCGAAGGCCAGCATCGGCGCGGAGTCAAACGGGGATCTCGCAGTAGGCTTCATCCGGGCGGTCGATTGCGTCGCGGTCGACAAAAGTGACCTCGGGCGCGTCCTCGCGGTGCAGGTAGGCCTTCTCCCCGGCGCCGACGACATAGTGCGTGCAGTGCACGACCGATTGCATCCAGCGGAGGCGCGAGTCGCGGGCGGGGCTGATCTGTGTCTTGTCGAAGGGCACGGGGGGCAGGGTGACGAATGAAGTCCCACCTTCGTGCAGTTGCAACGCGCCATCGACGAATCTTGCCCTCACAGTCTCGCCCTGATGCTGCACATCGACGAAGAACTCCGGCACGTCGCATGCCAGGCGCCGCAGCGCCGCGTCCCCCGAGCGCGCAACGCGAATGCCGTCGAGCAGCCCCATCCTGCGGTACATCTCCAGGCAGAAATCGGCCGCGTTTGCCGCCGCCACCTGCTTGAACTCCCCGACCCAGCGCGGGGCGACGTAGGCGGGAAGCTGGCGGGCTGTCTTCTCGCGCCAGCCTGCAGGAATGCGTTTCGCGAAGAGCGGGGAGAACTTGCGCTGGAGCCTGTTCTCGAACGCGAAGTTAAGCGTGTGCGGCTTTCCGGTCTTGCGGTGGCGGAACGTGGTCTGGGTCTCGCGCGGGTCGTGGTCGCTGTCGTGGAAGAAGAAGACCATCTCTCCACCGAGTTCGGCCTGGAGTCGCCTGGCGGTGAAGACCTTCGCGGCCAGGAAGCGCCGCGGGAAGAAACCGCACGGCTGCTGGCCGAAGCAAATGACAGGCGGCCGCGTCATGGCTTTGCCGGGGCCTCGTCCGCGCTCCCGGCGAGGTCGATGGCGGCCTGGAGAACGAGGCTTAGCGCGACGCATGCCGCGCACCCGATGAGGTTGTACCAGAGATAGGATATGCTGAGCACGGCGTAGAGCGAGAACACGAGCCCCTGGGCGGCCAGGGCGGCCCAGAATACCGCCGTGCCGCCGACCCTCTTGAGGAAGAAGGCCGAGAGGAAGAGCCCCAGGACGACGCCGTAGAAGATGGAGCCGAGTATGTTCACGGCCTGGATGAGATTCTCGACCAGGTTGGCAAATAGCGCAAAGCCGATCGCCACCAGGCCCCAGAAGGCCGTGAACCACTTCGAGGCGGCCACATAGTGCGCGTCGGTCGCCTCGCGCCTGATGATGTGGCGGTAGAGATCCACCGTCGTCGTGGAGCCGAGTGCGTTTAGCTCGCCGGACTTGGACGAAAGGGCGGCCGCGAAGAATGCCGTGACAAGCAGGCCGATCAGCCCGTGGGGCAGGTAGTCCAGGATGAAGGTGATGAAGACATAGTCCGAATCGTTCGCCGTCGTCCGCGGACCCGAGCTGCCCAGGGCCGCCCTTGTCGCGGCCCTGGCCACATCGCCGCGTTCATGGGCCGCCTCCGAGGCGGCGAACGCGGCCGCCGCGGCCGCGCGGTCGCCGGCGTGCCGGGCGCCGAGCCAGTCCTGGAGCTTCAGCCGCTCATCGGAGTGCGCCTGGGCGAACTCGGCCTCAAGGGCGCGGAGCCGTCCGGCCCCTCCGTGCTCCGCTTGGTAGTTCCAGGCCGCCCGGTTGAAGTACACCGGCGGGCGCTCAAACTGGTAGAAGACAAAGACGAGCACGCCCAGCAGCAGGATGAAGAACTGCATCGGAATCTTGAAGACGGCGTTGAACATCAGGCCGAGCCGGCTCTCGCGCAGCGAGCCGCCGCTCAGGTAGCGCTGCACCTGCGACTGGTCCGTCCCGAAATACGACAGCGCCAGGAACAGGCCCCCGAGGAGGCCGGACCAGATGGTGTAGCGCCGGTCGACGTCCAGGGAGAAGTCCACGGCCTCGAGCTTGTGGAAGCCGCCCGCCAGGGTGAGCGTGTCCGTCAGCGTGAGGCCCGCGGGCAGCTTCGCGACCAGGACGAAGAAGGCCGCCACCATGCCAGCGAAGATCACCCCGATCTGGTATTTCTGCGTGAGGGTCACGGCCGCGCTTCCGCCGGTCACCGTGTAGAGCACCACAACCAGGCCGCTGCACACGATGGTGGCGTCCAGCCGCCAGCCCATGACGGTGGAGAGCACGATCGCCGGCGCATAGATCGTGATGCCCGCACCGAGGCCCCGCTGCAGGAGGAAGAGCCCGGCCCCCAGAAGGCGGGTCTTGGTGTCGAAGCGGTGCCCGAGGTATTCATAGGCGGTGTAGACGTTGAGGCGCCGGTAGATGGGAAGGAACACCGCCGCGACAATGATCAGCGCGAACGGCGCGCCGAAGTAATTCTGCACGAAGCCGAGCCCGCTCTCGTAGCCCTGTCCGGGCGTGGAGAGGAACGTGATCGCGCTGGCCTGCGTGGCCATGACCGAGAGGCCGATCGCAAGCCAGTGGGTCCCGCTGGCGCCCTTGAGGTATGTGTTGAGGTCGCAGCTCCCCCGGGTCCGCCACATGCCGTAGGCGGCAATGCCGAGCAGGGCGCCCACGAGGACGATGTAGTCGGCCGCGTTCACGAGAACATGCGCGTCAACGCGGCCAGCAGCCCGACCCACACGGCGAATATGGCGGCAACGACCAGGTAGACCCGCCGCCAGGTGCGCAGAAACGGGAGACCGGTGTTCTCGTCGTCCCCAGGCGACTTCATTTCCCGAGGGAGACGAGGTTGGCGAACAGGCGGTACGCCCCGGGCACGCCCGCGGGCAGCTGCCTGAAGAACGAGAGGCCGGTGTAGACGAAATAGCCGCGCCCGCACTTCGCCACCAATAGCCCCCCCTTGAGGGGCGGCTCCCCAGCGTCGCTGCATGCGAGCAGCGGAATGAAGTGTCCGGCGTCCCATTCGCTGGCAAAATCCAGCCCCCTTTCCTGCACCCAGCCGCTGAAGTCGGCTGCGGTGATCCTGTTGGGGGTCGTGAACGCGGGGTGCGTGGGAACGAGCAGTTCGACCGGCGCGTTCTCGTTGGTCACGCGGTAGTGCGGCAGCTCGCGCGATAGCTTCAGCTCGTACGGGGCCAGCTGCGGTACCTGGAGCCCGCCCGGCGTCGCGTACTGCTCGACGACGGTGCCGCCCGCCTCGGCATAGGCGAAGAGCGCGGGTAGCCGCGGGGCCACATCCGTCCTCGTGTTGAACGCGCGCACGCCGATGACCACGGCATCAAAATCCTTGAGCCTCTCGGCGGTCAGATCGGCCCCGGTCAGTTCGATGACATCATAACCCATCTGCTCCAGGCATCCGGCGACGCTGTCGCTCGCGCCGCTGGCGCCAGGAAGGTAGCCGACGCGGCGGCCGTGGATGCCCAGCTCCAAGCTCACCGCCTTAAGGCGCGCCGGCGGCTGAAGCAGCTGGGGCGGGATGTGGCTGTAGCTGATCTGGATGCGCTGGTTGCCAAAGCTCGAGCCGTCGAACTTGGCGCGGGCGGAGATCACCCCGGCCGCGCTGGAATCCGGCGCCGTGACGGTGAACGTGATCCGGGCGCGGTCCCCGACGGCCGCCAGGTTGAAGGCCTGCTTCGCCGGGGATGCCCGCCATCCCGCCGGCGTCTCCAGCCTGACCGTGCCGGCGACCCCGGCGCGGGATGAGACGATCTCGACCGACACCGAGCGGCCGGCGCCCGGGGCAAAGAGCTCGACGGGGGTGGAAAAGTCCAGCGAGACCGGCGGAATCACATCGAGCCTCCGGCGGATCGCGCCCTTCTTCGGATCCGCCGTCACCTGAACGGCCTCGTCGCGGACCACCAGTGTCTGGCCCCCGACGATGAAGACGTCCTCGATCGGGACCGCAGGGGGGCTCTCCGGCATGCCGATGAGGGCGGGGTCGTCCACGCGGAACATGCCCGGCGTGCCCTCCTCCCGCAGCCAGTACGGCTGGCTCAGCGGCGTGCCTTCAGGCAGCGTCCGGGTTGCGTCGCGCGTCGCCGCCTTGTTTGGGCTCAGATCGATCGCGACGTCGGCCTGTCGCCCGATCCCGGGATATCGCACCGCCAGCCACCGCACCGGGAAGGTTGAGCGCACCACGGCGGTGTGCCGGAACCTCAGCTCCTCGCCCGGCACGACCTCGCAACTCGGGACCGTGGTTTCGACGGACAGGCCGAGGCAGGCTTGGAGGATCCCGTCAAGCTGGCGGCGCTTCTCGTCCACGACGGGATCCGGCGCAAGGGTGGCGACCCGGCTTTTCAGGGCCAGAAGTGCCGGCACGCTCGCCGCGGGGTCCGCCGGGTTGAACTGCTCTATCGCCCGGCCGGCAAGCCGGTCCACCTCCGCGCCTCCCGGCACGCGGCCCCAGGTCGTGTCGACGCCGTCCATGATGTCCTGGGCCGCGGGTTCGCCGCCGAGAAGCTTGAAGGACTCCACCCGCGGGCCGCCGCCGGCTGCCGCCGCCGAGAAGTTGGCGAAGCCCTGCGTCCTGTGCATGGAGCGGCTGCGGGCGGCGATGGTCGCGAAGGAGGCGCCGGTCACCGGGTCGGTGCCGTCGATCCCGACGTGCAGGATGCCCGGGCCCGTCTGGATGCTGCCGAAATTCGGGCCCCATCCGTTCCAGAGGATCCGCCGGGGCTGCCACGGCGCCAGCGAGGCGAGCTGCTCGGGGAACGCCTTGGGGTCCCCGGCAAGCTTGAACGCCTCCAGGGCGAGGACGGCGGAGGCCGTGTGGTGGCCATGGGTGTTTCCCGGCTCGGGGGGGAACCGCGTGACTATGACGTCGGGCCGGAACAGGCGGATCACGCGAACGATGTCGGACAGCACCTGCTGGCGGTCCCACTTCGTGAGCGTGTCGCGGTAATCCTTCGAGTATCCAAAATCCCGCGCCCGGCTGAAGAACTGCCGGCCGCCGTCAATGCGCCGGGCTGCGAGCAGCTCCTGGGTGCGGATCACGCCCAGCAGGTCGCCGAACTCGGGGCCGAGCACGTTTTGTCCGCCGTCTCCGCGGGTGAGCGACATGTAGGCTGTCCGGTAGCAGCGGCCGCGGGCGAGGTAGGTGATGAGCTGCGTGTTCTCGTCGTCGGGATGCGCCGCGATGTAGAGGACGCTTCCCATCTCGCGGAAGCTGTGCAGGTCCTGAAGTATGGCCCGTGCCTCCGCCGGCGCCTGGGCTGGAGCGGGCTCGGCCGCGCTGGCGAGCGTCGCAAGCAAGGCGGCGGCCACCGCGGCACCAAATGCACGGTCTGACGCCGTCCGCGGGTTGCGGCGGGCGACGGAAGGGGCGGCCCTGGTCACTTAAGGCTGGCGATAAGCGCCTCGTTCAAGCGGACGTACTCGTCCTTCTCCGGTCCGGAGTCCTTGGAGGCGAGGTCCTTCGATTGCGTGGCAGTCGCTATCGCGCCGTCCTTGTCTCCCATTTTGGCCTGAATCAAGGCCTTGCGGTAGATTAGCGGATAGAATTTGGGCTGCTCGGCGATCGCCGCGTCCATCCAGGCGACCGCCTTGTTCAGGTCGAGGTTGTGGTCGAGGTAGAACATGGCGGCCTGCGCGTACGGTCTCCTGCCGGGTGCGGCCATCGCGGCCTCAATCTGCGGGACCAGCGTGCCGACAACGTCCGTCTCGAGCTTCACGGGCACGCGGGTCTTCTCCCAGTTGAGGCTGAGTGTCGCCGACTCGTCACGGATATCACCGAGGCCGATCGTGAACGTCTCGTACGGAGTCTCGAGCGCGATGGGCTTGGCGGTCACACGCGCGACGTCGTTCTTCGGGTCGTAGGCGTAGGCGCCCCATTGCTTGGACGCCTTCTGGAGGATGACCGTCCATTCGTCAGCGCCGGGGATCGTGAAGAGTTCATACGTCCCGGCGTCGATGGGCGTTCCCTGCAGCTTCACCGGCGTGCTGAATGTGACCCGCGTCGCGTTGTTTGCGCCGGTCCGCCACACCTCGCCGTAGGGGACAAGGCCGCCGAAGATCTTGCGCCCCTTCATGCCGGGGCGCGAATAGACCACCTCGACGTCGGTCAGGCCGACGCGTTGCTTGTAGGTGGCGGTCGGGCTGGCCGCGGGAAAATCAACGTGCGGGGCGGGTGCTCTGAACGGAACGCTGAACTGGGTGTTCTCCCACATGATCTTCAGCACGCCGCCCCCGGCCGTATCCTTCTCGATGGCCATCGTGAGCTGATCGACCGGCTTCTCCAGGGTGTCCTTCTTGAGGTCCACCCGCCCGATGTCGTTGGTCTCGTTGACCGGCACGCCCCAGCCGCCGACGTTGGCGCTGATGGCAAGCTTCGAGGTCCCGGTCTCCGACGGAACCATGTAGAGGGTGTGCGCGCCGGCCGGAATCGTGGTTCCCTGCATCACGATTGCCTTCTCGTTGATGAGGATGGTGGCCTCGTCGGCCCCGAGGCGGTAGGCTTGCCCCCAGGGCACCAGCCCGCCCCAGACCTTGCGGAGCTCGCTCGTCCTTGGATCCTTCGTGTAGGGACGGCCATAGACGATGGTGACGCGGTATCCCGTCGCCCGATCGCCGATGACGGTGCTGACGGTCTCGTGCGGGCTTCTCCGGTTCTGCTGCGCCGAGAGCGGCAGTGCCGCTGCAACGGCGGTAATCAAGGCTAGCGATAGTCTGAGATTTTTCATGGGGTGTTTCCTGACTGCTGGTTATCGGGCTGTCCCGTCTAATGAATGTGGGGCCAGAAGCTAGGCTAATTGAGCGGTTCCATCAAGCTGGACGACGGTTTTCCGGCTCCCAAGCGGCGGCGGAGCCCTATCGCAACGGATTGTCGCCGAGGTCGATCCGCCTTCCTGTCCGGGACGACTCCCGGGCGGCGTCGAGGATCTCGGACACGATCATGTTCACTTCCAGCGATGACGGCCCCGAGGGCCGCACCCTGCCGCGCACCACCGCGACCAGGTATGACAGCGGATCCGCGTCGGGACCCGACAGCGCGGGGGTGGCAAGCCGGACCTCCGGGCTGTCGCCGATCCGCATGAAAAGCGAGTCCCGGCCCGGCAGCCGCAGGGCGCCCTTCTGGCCGTAGATTTCCATGTCCTTCCGGCCGTGGGGCCAGTTCCAGGACGCCTGGATGATGGCCTGGGCCCGCGGATAGGTGAGCACGATCGTCGCCTCGTCCTCCACCCTGGGATAGGCGCCGGGCTGGAGGTTCTGCGTCACGGCGAACACCGAGGTCGGGCGCTGCCCCTCCATCAGCCATGTGGCCAGGTCGGCGCCGTAGCATCCAAAATCCATGAGGGCGCCCCCGCCGTTCAGCACGGGATCGAGCAGCCAGCTGGCGAACAGCGGCGAGACCCCGATCGCGATCGGGCCCTGATGGCCGTCACAGACGACGATCTTGCGCAGGTCGCCGATCGAATGCTGCGCGTGGACGACATCGTAGGCGCTATGGTTGCTCGGATACCATGTGGTCTCGTAGTTCACGATGACCTGGATCCCTCCCCTGGCGGCGGCGGCGGCGATGGCGCGCGCGTGCTCGTGGCTGACCGCAAGCGGCTTCTCCATCATGACGTCGATGCCGAGGGGCGCGCACGTCTCCACGACCCGGCGGTGGTCAAACGTCGACGTGAAGGCCGCGACGGCGTCCACCTTTTCCCGGGCGACGAGCGCCTCGATGCTCGGAAAGAAAAGGGCCCGGTCGAGGTTGAAACGCTCCGCGTAGCGGGCCACCGCATCCTGGTTGGGCTCAACGATGCCAACCAGCCGGACATCCTGGCGTCTGGCCAGTTCCGGAATCATCCCCACGACGTGGTCGTGGACAAGGCCGACGATCGCCAGGCGGACCGGCGGGGTGTTTTCCTGCGACCGGGCGCACGAAACGGCTGCCAACAGGACCGCCGCGGCTAGGGTCTTCCTGATCATTCCTCGTCCGGGCGGTTGTGGTTCATTGGTTGATTCGGGCCCGCCAAGAGGTGGGTCACCTCTGCCCCAGAAGCCCCAGGCTGCGCATCCAGTCGGCTGCGCGCTGCGGCCAGGTCGTCACGTAATCCCTCGAGGGTCGCAGCCCGTAGCCGTGGCCACCGGTCGGGTACACGTGCAGCTCCATCGGAACCTTCGCATCCTGGAGCGCCAGCGCGTAGCCGAGGACGTTCTCGACGCGAACCGGGTCATCCTGCGCCATCACGAGAAATGTCGGCGGCGTGGCGCGGGACACGGTGGCTTCGGGGCTGATCTCGTAGCCGCCTCCCTTCTTCACCAGATCGCCGGGATAGATGAGCAGCTGGAAGTCGGGGCGGCAGCTCACGTCGTCCGCGCCGTCCACGCGCGGGTACGTCCGTCCGCCGATGGCGGCGCTGAGAGCCGCGCAAAGGTTGCCTCCCGCGGAAAAGCCAAGCGCGCCGATGCGCTCCGGATCAATTGCCCACTCCTTCGCGTGCGACCGCATGAGGCCGATGGCGCGCTGCGCGTCCTGGAGCGGCGCGGCGTACGGCGGCCGCCCCTCGCGCTTCGGGACGCGGTACTTCAGCAGCGCGCCCGTGACGCCGATTGAATTCAGCCATTCGCACACCTCCGTGCCTTCGAGGTCCATTGCGAGTATGTGGTAGCCGCCGCCGGGACAGACCACGACCGCGGCGCCCGTGTTCCTGTCGGCCGGCGGCCGGTACATCGTGATGGTGGGCTCCGAGACGTTGCCGGTCCTTATGACCGGCCTGCCCGCGATCAGGTTGTCCGACGGCTTGGTCGTGTCCGCCTCCTCGCCGAGGCCGCCATTGTCCCCGGGCGCGGCGCCCGGCCAGAGCCGGATCTGTGGCGGCTCGGCCCTGAGGCAGATCCCGAAGCTTACCAAGGCTATCGCGTACCTAACGCCGCTGGTAGTCACGCTATGCAGGATGCCGGGCGGGACAATGGAGTCGATTCCCTTTTGCCGGATGGCCGGGTCTTCGGGCTTGGCGTCATTGGGGGGCGCTGAAAGAACAGGGCATGGCTTCCTCCAGCACGGCTGCCCATGGGTCCCCGCCGAGGTCCTGGCCCCGCCTCACGCTAACCCGGCAGATCCTGCTCGGCCTCGTCCTGGGCTGCTTTCTCGGGTGGTGGCTGAACACCCTGCCCGAGGCCCGGCAGGCGGCCTGGAACCGGTGGCTTGAGCTCATCCGGGACGTCTTCCTTCACCTCATCAAGCTGATGATCGCGCCGCTTGTCCTCGGCAGCGTCGTGCAGGGCATCGCCGGCACCGGCGACATGCGGAAGGTCGGACGGATCGGCGTGAAGACGATCCTCTACTTCGAAATCGTCACCTCGGCCGCCCTCGTGGTCGGCCTGGCCGTCGTCAACCTCGCCGGGCCGGGCGTGGGCGTGAGGCTTGCGGGAAGCGCCACCGCCCTGGGGAACGCCGCCCAGGCGAAGCCCCTCACGCTGGTCGAGACGCTCCTGCACATCTTCCCGACGAGCCTGATGGACGCGATGGCGCGCAACGACGTGCTGCAGGTCGTGGCGTTCTCCCTGGTCTTCGCGATGGCCGTCATCGCGGCCGGCGAGGCGGGCAGGCCCGTGCTGACGTTCTGCGGGAGCCTCACGCAGGTGATGCTCAAGTTCGCAGGCATCATCATGAGGCTCGCGCCATTCGGCGTCGGCGCCGCGATCGCAGTCACCGTCGGCCACCAGGGCCTCGGCGCGCTGCTGGGCCTGGGCAAACTCGTGCTGACGCTCTATCTTGCGCTGGCCATCTTCGTCGTCCTGGTCCTCGGCGCGGTCATCCGGATCGCGCGGGTCCCGCTGAAGCCGTTCTACCGCGCGGTGAGGGAGCCGTTTGCCATCGCCTTCGCCACGTCGAACAGCGAGGCCGCACTGCCGAAGGCATTCGACCTGATGGAGCATTTCGGCGTTCCCCGCGGCATCGTGGGATTCGTGCTGCCGGCGGGCTACACGTTCAATCTGGACGGCTCGACGCTCTACCTCGCGGTCGCGTCCGTCTTTGTCGCGCAGGCCGCCGAGACGACGACCGGCATCCACTTCGGCATCGCCCAGCAGGTCACCCTGATGATCACGCTGATGCTCACGTCGAAGGGGGTTGCGGCCGTGCCCCGGGCGTCGCTGGTCGTGCTCGTAGCGGCGCTTCAGTCGTTCGGCCTCCCGCTCGAGGGCGCGGCGATGATCCTCGGGGTTGACGCCCTGCTCGACATGGCGCGCACCTCCGTGAACGTGCTTGGCAACTGCCTGGCAAGCGTCGTCGTGGCGCGCTGGGAGCGCGAGTTTGACGATGAAAAGGCCCGGGCTAACTTCGGAAGCTACGACTGAGGAGGCGCCGCGCCACGGCGCGGCTTCAAAGCGCGCCGCTAGCCCAGCGCTGGGCGGCATCGAGCCCGAGGAGCCGCCGAAGCAGGACGTCCTGTCCGAACGCGCCCGACTTCGAGGTGACCTGGACGCGGTCCCACCGGCCCCCGCACATGACGGAGACCGGCACGCCGGGCATGATCTGGCCGATGACGTCAAGATGGTCCGTTGCCAGGGACTGGCACAGCGCACGCAAGGTTTCCCCGCCGGCAATCAACAGGCTGCGCGGCGGCGGGACGCGGCGGGACAGCTGCGCGACCTCGCGCGCGATGAGCTCGGAGGCGGCAAACCGCGCCATCCCGGTCGGAAGGTCGAATGCAACAAGGCAGACGCCGGAACCTTCGAGGCGCGCCGAAACCAGGGCCGCGCTTGCGCCCCCGCCATCCTTCAGCTTGAGGACATGCTCGCCGCATGCGCCCAGCTGGGCCGTCGTCGCGGGGTGGTCGGAGCCGAAGATCCCGAGTATCGGCCGGACAGGCTTGCCCGCTACCGGGACGTCGCCGCCCGCGAGCGCGGCGGCCAGGCCGCCGCTTCCGCACCAGAGCGCCGGCGGCGATAGTTTTCGGCCGGCATCCGCAATGCGACGCAGGTCGTCATCCGTCTCGGCGTCCCACAGGCTGATGCCCTCGAGCACAGGCTCGCCCGCCCGCGCCGCCCGCACGGCGATTCCATGGGATTCGAGCGTCGCGCGCAGATCCTCTCCCACCCTGTGCCAGGAGGCGCCGCGGAATGCGTACTGCTGCCCCCCGCGGGTCACCCTCCCTTGGAACGGAAACGCCGGCGCTATCACGCAGCGGGCCACCGGCGCCGCTCGCAGTGTGGCGACCAGCTCGAGGCCGCAATGGCCGCGGAGAAGGCTGTCCAGCTTCTTGAAGGCGATCGCACCCGCCCTCGGAGCCAGGAGGGGGGCGTCGCGGGTGGCGACGGAGGCCGCGCCGGAGCTGTCCTTCTCCCTCGTGTCGGCGTCGATCGCGAAGGCCCTCGGGAGGTGCGCCGGCAGCCGCCCGTTCAGGAACACCGGAATCGCGCTATCCGCGGATGCAAACTGCGCAGCCGTGTCGAGCGCGCCCGTCAGGTCGTCCGCGATGATTCTCACCTGTGTCATGTCATCGGCCTATTCCTACCGGACTCATCCCTCCGGGCCAACATAATCGGTCCGCCCCGGCGCCCGCCGGGCATCGGGGCCCGGCCGCCCTTTCAGCCGCGTCCGGCGGGCCGGAACCGGGTTCCGTGGAGCTGCTGCGACAGGAGGGAGCGGAATGCGCCCATGCCGGGGACCTCGCCAAGGGCGACGAGCTGGGCCGCAAGGTTTCCCACTGCGGATCCCTCAAGCGAGAACGACTCTACCGGAAGCCCGGCGGCGTCCGCCGTGGTCTGGCAAAGGAGGCGGTTCCGGGAGCCCCCGCCGACGACCAGGATCCGCGTGAATGCCCGGTTGGCAAGGCGCTCGAAGGCGCGGGCCGCCTCGGCGTGGCCCCGGCCCAGCGAGTCGCAGATGAGCCTCACATAGCCCGCGAGGTCACGCGGGGGCCTGGCGCCCAGCCTCCTCAGCTGGGCGTCGATTGCCGCGCGCATGGACGGCGGGTTGAAGAGCGACGGATCGGCGACATCGAGGAGCGCCGCGGGCGCCGGCGCGCCCGCCGCTGCCGCGATCATGCGCCGCCACTCGCCGGCCGTCCCCGGCCGCGAGCTGAAGGAGGGCAGCGTCTGCTCCAGGAGCCAAAGGCCAAGGCCGCTCTTGAGGGGCCGGTACCGGCCGTCCCCCATGCGCTCGTTTGAGATCCTCGCCGCAAGCGCCTCGGCCCCCAGAAGCGGCCCCTCGCTCTCAAAGCCGAGGAGCGACCAGGTGCCCGAGCTCAGGTACAGATCCGACCCATCCGCGGCGGCCGGCATCGCCGCGAACGCGCAGGCCGTGTCGTGGCCGGGGACGAGCAGCGAGATGACGCCCCCGAGCTCCGGGATGCCGACGACCGGCCCCAGCCTCTGCGGCGAGAGCGCCGGCCTTCCGAACAGGCCGGGCGGGATCCCGAAGAAATCCAGCGCGGCGCGCGACCACCCCCGCCCCCGCACGTTGATCAGCTGGGAATGGCTGGCGATGGACAGTTCGTTCACCATCCGGCCGGAGAGCAGGAAATTGAAGTAGTCCGATATGAAGAGGCAGCGCGCGGCGACCTTCGCCACCCCGGGATGCGCGCGCAGCGTCTCCTGCAGCTGAAGGCTCGTGTTGAAGGAATTGTTGGGGATCCCGGTGAGCGAGTAGACCCGGCCGATGCCATGGCGCCCCAGCCTTTCCGAGCCGGCTGCCGTGCGGCCGTCGCGGTACGCGTGGACCGGAAACACCGGCCTGCCGTTGCGGCCGACCAGCACATGGTCGACCGCCCAGGAGTCGACGCCGACCGACGCGAGCCGGGGGAACTGGTTCCGCGCCTTGATCAGGCCCGCGCGGACCTCTCCCCAAAGGTAGGGCAGGTCCCAATACTCGTAGCCGGCTAGCGGGCGGAACTGGTTGCGGAAGCGGTGGGCCTCGGTGAGAGCGAGGCCGCGTCCGGACCATGTTCCCACAATGATGCGCCCGCTGGTTGCGCCAAGGTCGACCGCAGCGCAGTGCACCGTCTTCATGTCAGCGGAGGAACGCCTCGGTCAGGCCACCGTCCACGGTGATGACCTGGCCCGTCGTCTTCGCGAGGCGCTGTCCCACGAGGAGGAAATACGCCTCGGCCTGGTCGGCGGTCGTGATCGGCGCCTTGGTGAGCGTCCGCTCCGCGTAGAACCGCGCGAGCTTGCCCACCAGCGAATCCGTGGGTTCGTCGTCGGCGTAGGGAATACTGTACTTAGCTAGCGAGCCGATGACGCGGTCGCGAGGGAACATCGCGCTGCCCTGCACCACGGTCGCCGGCGCGACGCCGTTCACGCGAACCAGGGGCGCAAGCTCGACGGCCAGTTCGCGCACCAGGTGGCTCACCGCGGCCTTTGAGGTGTCATAAGCGACCATACCTCTTTTTGCCACGACGGCATTGGCCGAAGATGTTAGGACGAGTGCACCGTGCAGTCCTTGCTCCGTCCAGTTCTTCGCGGCTTCGTCCCCGACAAGGTAGCTGCCGGTGACATTGACCCCGAAGGTGAGGGCCCACTTCTCGTCCGGAATATGGCCGGTCAGGTCGCTCGGGACCGTGATGCCTGCGGTGACGCAGATTGAATCAAAGCCGCCGTAGGCGATCGAAACTGCGTCCAGCATCCGGCGGATGCTGGCACGGTCGGTGATGTCTGCCGCAAGGCCGATGGCCGGGCCGCAGTTCGAAATATCGGAGCCGGCAACACCAATCCCGTAGCCGAGCTTGTCTGTGATCTCCTTAGCGGTTTCCAACGCGGCAGCCTCGTCCAAGTCGACGGAGACGACGTGCGCACCCTCCTTCGCAAGGCGGTGGGCGGTTTCCTTGCCGATGCCTGAGCCGGCCCCAACCACCACGACAACCTGGCGCGCAAGCTCCTTTTCCGCAGGCATGCGCTTGAGCTTGGCATCCTCAAGGAGCCAGTACTCGATGTCGAAGGCCTCTTGCTGGGGCAGACCGACATAGCGGTCAATCGCCTCTGCGCCGCGCATGACCTCGACGGCGCAGTTGTAGCATTCGGCGGTGACTCGCGACTCGGACTTGTCCTTTCCCCACGTGACCATACCGACACCGGGGATAAGAACCACGGTCGGCACCGGGTCCCGCATCGCCGGTGAGTTGGCATGCCTGCACCTGTTGTAATACGCCGTGTAATCGTCGCGGTAGGCCCCGAGGCCAACGGTGAGCTTTCGCTTCAGCACAGCCGCGTCCTCGGTCTGCGGGTTCCAGTCGACGTAGAGCGGCTTGATCTTCGTGCGAAGGAAGTGGTCGGGGCACGACGTGCCGAGTTCCGCCAGGCGCGAGGCGTCCTTCGAATTGACAAAGCTCAGGATCTTCTCGTCGTCCTGCACCGTCCCAATGAGGCGGTGTTCCTTGGACACCTGTCCGCGCAGCCATGGCAAAGTCGCCGCGAGAACCGCTCGGCGCGCCACCGGCTCGAGCGAAGCGTATTTGGCGCCGCCGAAGGCCGTGGCATCGCCGCCATTGGCGGCATACTTGGCCTCGATGTAGGCCGCCGCCCTTTCGATGAAACCAAGGGTCGCCAGGTAGCAGCCCTTGTCGTCGTCGGCCCAGGAAATGAAGCCATGCTGGCCCATCATGATGGCCCGGACCTTCGGATGGCTCGTCGCGACTGCTTGCATCATCAGACCAAGCTCAAATCCCGGCCGTGTCCATGGCACGTACGCCATCTCGTCCCCAAAGATCTCCCGGGTCAGCTTCTCGCAACGGGCCGACGCCGCGATGGCGATGATCGCGTTCGGGTGCATGTGATCGACGTGCTTTCCAGGCAGGAAGGCATGAAGCGGAGTGTCGATCGACGGGGCGCGGGGATTGAGGTTGAACGTCGTGTGGGAATAAAGTCCGACCATGTCATCCTCGGCCTGTGATTTTGGGCCCTTGTCGCTGCGCGCAGCATAGATCCGCCGGAGGGCCAAGAGCTTCTCCTGGTAAAGGGAGGAGAAATTCTCCCGCGTGCTCGTGCGAAGATCTCCGCCGGAACCTTTTACCCACAGGACTTCTGCCCGCTTGCCGGTCAAAGGATCCGTTTCCAGAAGTTTGGACGAAGTGTTGCCGCCGCCTGTGTTTGTGATCCGCCGGTCGCTTCCAAGGAGATTCGAACGGTAGACAAGGCGGCCGAGCGGATCGAACGATCCCGCGAAAGCATCATCCCAGAGGCAGTTTACATAGCGATAAGAGGGCATGGGGAGGGGTCCAATTGCTCAAATTCCCAGAGCTTTCTGGCGGTAATGTTCATCGGGCCGTCCGGCGATTCGGACGACTTGAGCCGGCGAAAGGAAGCGTGGGGCCCCCGCTGCGGCGGCCGCGCCGGCAAACACCCGCGCAGCCTTCTCCCCCATGAGCGTTGCAGATAGCACCGCCTCCGGCGTCGGGCCGAGTGCAACAAAGCCATGGTTCTCAAGGAGGATCACGCGGGGCGGGCGCGACAGCCGCCTGACATAGGCCTCGACAGTCCGCCGGATCGCCTGCGCCAACTTGAGACCGGGATCGGTATAGGGCACGAAGACGCTCTCCATGCCGCAACAGACGATTTCGTCGGGAAACATGCGGCGGCGGGCAAACGTTCGCCCGAATCTTGAGCAAAGCAGCTGGTTGACGCAAATCGGATGGGTGTGGCCGACGAACTCCACGCCAGGAAGGGTAAGCAAATACGCGTGAAAGATCGCCTCGACCGACGGCTTTTTCGAGGCCGGGTCCACGCGCGAAGCAAGAAGAGCTGCGTCGACAGCCTCATCGGTTAGATTCCGGGACCCGAGCAGCGGCGTAAGCCGGTCGAAACGACACGCCGCGAGCGTCTCGCGGGAAAGCGTCGCCAGCTTCGCGCCGCTTGCCTTGACAAGGAAGACGTCAGCCGAGAGACGGGCGGAGGTGTTGCCCTCTCCGAGAAGTGCGAGGCCGCGATCGTCGCGGCCGAGCTCGTGGGATAAGGCAAGGAGCGCGCCTTCGATTGCCGAAGCGTCGGACATGGGGCTAATCAAGGATCCTTTAAGATCGATGTCAATCATATCCGTGGATGGTTGCCGTTTATGATTGACTGCACTCATAACCCGCCTTGACCTTTCACCCATGAGGGTCGCGCTGCACGTCGTCCACGCGCGCCGGGATAAGCTGGCGCGGCTTTTGTACCGCCACGGCTATCTGCCGCTGGCGCAGGTCTGCCAGAGTCTTCGGGTATCTGAAGCTACGGCGCGGCGCGACATGGCTGCTCTGGTCAAGGATAAGCTCATTACACGCACCTACGGCGGGGCCCTGGCCGACTATGATCGGCGGTTTCCTTCATTTCGCGAGCGCCGGCACCAGAGCCAGGCCGCCAAACGGGAGATTGCCCAGATCGGCCGGAGCACCATCAGGGCTGGCATGACCGTCTTTTTTGACGCCGGCACCACGGTCCATGCAATTGCCGCGGCCTTGGCAGCTCGCCCCGTGCCGAGGGTGAGTGCGGTCACGAACAGCCTTCCCGTGGCGCAGGTCCTCGCCGATGTCAGGGGCCTCGCTGTGCAGCTGGTCGGCGGGGAATTTTGGGCGCGCCAGTCGGTCCTGTTCGGCCCGCAAGCGCAGCGCAGCCTGCGGTTGTGGCGGTTCGACCTAGCGCTTCTCGGCGCCGAGGGCATGACGGCGGCCGGCGTATGGAATTCCCAGGCTGACGTTGTGGCGTTCCAGCGCGCCGCGGCCGCCCTGAGCCGGCGAACGGTTTGCTGCTTGGACTCCTCCAAGCTGGGGCGGAAGGCGCGGGTGTTCCTCATGCCATGGCGCCGCGTCGATGGTCTCGTGACGGACGCACGCCCTTATGAGCTAGAGGCGGCCGGCATCCGGCTCGACCCCGGACAGCTCGTCCGTGCGCGTGCCTGGAAGAACCGAAAGCGGCGTGCTTGATGGAATCGCTTGAAAGACAATTGGATAGCTTCAAGCCCACGGAACGCGAACACGCGCTGCGGGAGCTTTGGAGTCTCGCCAAGCTCGGGGTGATTGAGCTGCCGCCGCCCGGCCACGACGTCAATCTCCATAGCCACACTTTTTATTCCTACAACGCGTATGGGTATTCGCCGTCGAAGTTCGCATGGCTCGCAAGAAAGCGAGGCCTCGCCGTGGCTGGAATCGTGGATTTTGATTCCCTCAGCGGACTCGAGGAGTTTGTCGCAGCTGGACGGATGATCGGCCTGAAGACCTGCGTCAGCCTCGAATCGCGCACCTTTGTGCCGGAATTCGCCGACCGCGTGATCAATTCCCCGGGCGAGCCGGGGATCGCCTATAACATGGGGGTCGGGTTCACCCGTTTTGAGATCGATCCAACGCTGGCGCGGATTCGCTCTGATGCGGCCAAGCGCAGCAGGGAGCTCCTGGCGCGGGTGAACTCCTATCTCAAGCCAGTGGCGATTGCCTTCGAGCGCGACGTCTTGCCGCTGACGCCCGAAGGCAACGCGACCGAACGGCACCTGGCGGCTGCCTATGAGAACCAGGCGCGCCGGGTGTTTCCTGATTCGGATAGGCGCGCTCGGTATTGGGAGGACCGCCTCGGCCGCCAAGCGGCCGAGGGTGCGCCCTTGCAGGCGCTGATCCGCGCGCGAACAATGAAGCAGGGCGGCGCCGGCTACGTGCAGCCCGACAAGGGTTCCTTCCCCTTGATGGCAGAAATGAATCGCTTCGTCCTGAAGTGCGGTGCGATCCCGACCATCGCGTGGCTCGACGGCACGAGCGCCGGCGAGCAGGCGATCGATGAACTCTTTGCGGTGGCCGGCTCCACCGGCGCCGCGGCCTTGAACATCATCCCGGACCGCAATTACACCCCTGGAGTTAGGGACCGGAAGCTTCAGAACCTGTACGACGTGGTCGCGCTGGCCGAACGGATCCACTTCCCGGTGATCGTCGGCACGGAAATGAACGCCCCCGGCAACAAGTTCGTCGACGATTTTGAGGCCGCAGAGCTCCAGTCGCTCGTGCCGGTGTTTCTAAAGGGCGCATACATCGCCTTTGCGCACATGGTCCTTCAGCCGGTCGGTTTCGGTTACCTGAGCCCCTGGGCGGAAGCGGCGTTCACATCGGTGCCGTCGAAAAACGAATTCTTTGCCACCGCCGGGCGTCTGCTGCGCGCGGACTGGGGAAACTTTCACACGGGACTAGCGTCCGATGCCGCGCCCGCGGCCATCCTCCGACAAATCGAGGCGGATTCGGCCAAGAACTGACACGACATCATGACCACAGCAACGATACCAAAGACTCAACAAGCCGTTCAAATCGTCGGTGCCGACCGGCTCAGGGTTGACGAAACGAGGGAGGTCTTTGAACCCGGGGAGCACCAGGTGCTCTGTCAGGTGGAGGTCTGCGGGCTCTGCTTTTCGGACCTGAAACTGCTCAAGCAGTTCGCCGGCCATGCGCGAAAATCCGAGGTCAAGGATGGGATCGACCCGCGGGCCCTGGGTGAAATGCCGCATTATGTCCCTGGCGGAAAACCCGCTGTCCCCGGCCATGAAACGGTGGTGCGAATCGCCAAAGTGGGGCCGAAGGTTTCGCGGTACAAGGCTGGCGAGCGCTACCTCGTGCAAGCCGACTATCGCTGGCTTCCGACGGCGAATTCGAACGCCGCCTTCGGCTACAATTTCGAGGGTGCCCTTCAGGAGCTTGTGCTTCTCGATGAACGTGTGATCACGGCGCCCGACGGGGAGTCGGCGCTGATCCCCGCTCCGGAGGACCTAGCGGCCTCCGCAATCGCGCTCGTGGAGCCGTGGGCGTGCGTCGAGGATGCCTACCGGGACTGCCAGCGCCGGATGCTCAAGGACGGCGGCCGGGCGCTGGTCGTCGGCGAAACCCCGGTTGAGCCCGAACGCATCCGGGGCCTGAGCGGGAAACCATCCCAGGTCGTTTTCACGACCGCCGACCGCCTGGCCGAGCACCCGGACGGCGCCCACGATGACGTCATTTACTTCGGCGCCAACCCGCAGACCGTGGAGAACCTCTGGTCAAAGGCCGCCGCCGGCGGCCTCGTCAACCTCGTACAAGGGGGTGCCAAGTTCGGCCGGCCTGTCGTCGCGGCCGTCGGCCGCGTTCACTACGGTGGCATTCGCATCGTCGGCACATCCGGCGCGGATGCCGCAGAGGCTATGGCCGCGATCCCGGCCACGGCCGAGATCCGCCGCGGCGACAGGATCAACATAGTCGGGGCGGCCGGCCCCATGGGAACGATGCACGTGATCAGGGATCTTTGCCAGGGCGTCCCCGAAATCACCGTCTTCGCCGGTGATCTGAACGATGAGCGCCTGGCGGCGTTGCGGCGCCTCGCCGAGCCGATCGCCGCGCAAAACCGGGCCGACTTCCGTCCCTATAACTCGCAGCGGGACAAGCCGAAGGACGCCTTTGATTACATCGTGCTGCTGGCGCCCGTTCCCGCATTGGTCGCGGAGGCGGTCCGGGATGCCGCGCCGCGGGCGATCATTAACATCTTTGCGGGCATCCCGGCCAACGTCACTGGTGAGATCGACCTCGACCTCTACGTCGCGAAGCACGCCTACTTCGTTGGCACAAGCGGCTCGACGCTCGATGACATGAAGGTCGTTCTGCGCAAGGTGGCGGGCCGGCAGCTTGACACCAACCTGTCCGTCGCGGCAATCGCCGGGCTGGACGGCGCCATCGACGGCATCCGCGCCGTGGAAAAGAACCTTATTCCGGGAAAGATCGTCGTCTATCCCTTTGCGAAGGGATTGAAGCTGACCGCGCTGACCGAGATCGGCGCATTGCATCCCGCCGTTGCCCGCTCGCTCGCCGGCGGCCGCTGGAACCGTGAGGCCGAAACCGCGCTGAAAATGGAGTATCATAAGAAATGAGCCACGCACTTGAAAACAAGGCTGCCGTCGTCACGGGCGGCGCCCAGGGACTCGGCGAAGCACTTTGCCACCGGCTCGCCCGCGAAGGGGCACGCGTCGCAGTCGCCGACCTGAACGAGGCCGGCGCGCTGCGCACCGCCGCCGCTGTCGGAGGCTTCGGCCTGAAAGTCGACGTCACCCGGGAGGCGGACGTAAAAGCCCTCTTTGACCGGGCTCAGGCCGAATTCGGCCGGATAGACATTGTCGTTGCCAACGCGGCCATCCTGATCGCCGAGCCGATCGTGGAGGCGGACTCGGAGAAATGGCGCACGGTCATGAACGTCAATCTCTTCGGCAATTTTCTCACGCTCAAGCACGCGTGCCGGATCATGAAGGCCCAGGGCCGCGGCTGCATCATCCAGATCAACTCGAAGTCCGGCAAGCGGGGTAGTTCCGCCAATTCCGCGTATGCGGCGAGCAAGTTCGGCGGGATCGGCCTCGTGCAGAGCGTGGCCCTCGAGATGGCGCCGCACAACGTGCGTTGCAACGCGATCTGCCCCGGCAATCTGCTCGATTCCCCGCTTTGGACCGACCCGAAGAACGGCCTGTTTGTCCAGTACCTGCGAGCGGGCAAGGTGTCTGGGGCGAAGACGATCGAGGACATCCGGGAGGCGTACCTGAAGCCCGTCCCAATGAAGCGAGGCTGCACCTACGATGACGTTTGCAACGCCGCCGTGTTCCTCGCCTCCGACCAGTCCAGCTTCATCACTGGTGTCGCCCTCAGCGTGACCGGCGGCCAGGAAATGAGCTGAATCTTCCTGCGCTCATTCCAGGGGGCCCAACCCCCTCGGCCGCGGCTTCTGGCATTGGCTGCGCAACCTCGTCTATGGCTCATCGATGCCTAATCGCGGCCTGTCCCTAGGCGCAAGCGGCCTCGATACTTGAATCCGAACTGCCCGCGGCGCTGTGCCTCCATTATAAAGTGTCGCGATTACCGGCAGAAATTGACACACCCAGACCTTAGCAATGCAGAAAGAGTTAATGTCGAAGCCGAACACATCTTGGGCCCCGGGATTAAGGCCCCAGATCAGGTCGCGCCGCGTCGTGGTCTCGGACACGCCAATGCGGCGGCAGGCATCCGCGACCGGCAGGTAGCCGTCGGCCCGGATCAGGCCGCGCAGCTTCTCCCTGCGCTGCTGGACGATATGCAAGGGGACGCCGCCGTCCGGTCACTGGGGAGCGGGTCCTGTAAGGATCGACCTGAAATGATATGTGCCCGACCGCACCGACACCCCTGTGCGATCCCCGATGGCGCCGACCGACCCGACCCCGACCGCCCGGGATAGGGGCTGGCCGCCCTCAGTTGGCTGGGAGGCCGGCCCCGCCGGAAGGCAGACCAGGGCGGACGTGTTCGGGGGAATCGTGGCGTCGAGCTCGAACTCTCGGCCGATCCGGCGCCATGCCACATCTATGCGCCCCTGCAGCGAATCGTAATGGCCGCGGGCCCAGGACAGGGCCGGACTGTCCACGGGGCCCGGCCAGATCATGAATCGCTGGAACCCGCCGCCTTCATCCGCCGGCTGGATCCCAAGCACCCCCTTGATGAACCATGCGCCTACATAGAGGTAGGAGCTGTGGAGAAGCGAATCGTGAAGGTCCCAGGACTCGCCGAAGGTGGTCTCGCCGTGCTTCAGGAGGTCGCCCCAGCCCGGGTAGTCCGGCTGGCCCGCCATCGTGCAGATCAGGTCGTCGCGATGCGCCTCTATCAGGGTCTTGAAGAGCATCGCACCGCCGGTGATCCCCGCATCGATGTGGCCGCGGCGGGCCACCAGGATCTCGTCCTCAAGGCGCTTCCAGACGCCCGCGCGCGACTCCGGCAGGGGAACTCGCGCCAGGAGCGCGATCGCAAGATACGCCTGCGAGCCGTTCACATAGCTATTGTCGGCCGCGTTGAAAAACTCGGCATGCGCCGCCCCGCGGACCTCTTCGGCGCGCTTGGCCCAGGCTGCCGCCTGCTCGTCCCTTCCCAGGACGCGCGCGATCTCGGCCGCGGCCGAGAGGTTGTAGATCCAGTAGCAGTTGTTGAAGAAGAGGGTCTCCCGCGAGTCGTTGTTCATGCCGCGGGCGCCCGGCCAGAGCCAGTCCCCGAGGAAGTCCCACTCCCCGCCCCAGCGCCGCAGAAGGTTGCCGGATGCCTTGGTCTCCAGGAAGGAGAGCCACCTCTGGATTGTCCCGAAGCTCTGCTCCAGGATCCGCCGGTCGCCCGTGTGGCGGTAGAGCTCCCACGGCAGGTGGACGCAGTAGCCGCTCCACATCGGCCCGCCGCCGCCCCAGTAGGTTGGCGCGGTGTAGGGCAGGTTGCCGGGCTCTAGGTACACGGGGCCTGCCCCGCCGGTCAGCACCTTGCCGGCCGCGCCGCCGCGGCTCTGCACGTCCCGCCAGTCCTCGGCCCACTTGGTGAAGAAGGCTTCGGTGCGGAAGTTCATGAGCGCCGTCACGGTCGTGGCATGGGCGTCCCCGCCATAGCCCATCCTCTCACGGTGGGGACAGTCGACCAGGTAGCCGCCCAGGCTCAGATTCTCGAGGGTCCACAGCGTGGTGCCGTAGATCTGGTTCAGCAGCGGATCGGAGCATTCGAAGTCCGAGGCCCGGGCGTAGTCCGAGCGGACAAGCCAACCCCGCATGTGGTCCGGGGCCGGGCGGGCCCTGAGGCCGCGCACGGTGATCCAGCGCCCCACGCCGTAGTTGAACCGGTTTCGGAAGACCCCCCGTCCCGCGGGGCCTATCACGTAGGCGCTGCGGATGCGGTGGGTCATGGGTGCCTCGGCCCGCTCCGAGAATTCAAGGTCGATCCTGTCGCCGGGCCGACCCTCGACCCGGAACTCGACCCAGCCCGAGAAATTCCGGCCCATGTCGAACCTGTATGCCCCCGCCTCCGGCTCTGTCACCGCCACTGCGGCGACCGCCGCGATGAGGCGATTGGGCTCCGCCCGCTCCGCCGACACTTCCAGGGCCGGCGCAAAGACCGCGGCGGGCGTCCAGCCGGCGTCATCGAGGCCCGGCGCGGCCCAGCCCGGGACTTCCCGGTTGGAATCATACAGCTCGCCGCCGTAGTTCATGAACGTCCAGGCGCCCAGCAACGTGCTTGGGCTCGGGTGGGTCTTCCAGCTGGCGTCCGTCCCGATCCGCTGCGCCGATCCGTCCGGCATGGTGAGGTCGAACTGGGCCATCACGATCGGCGCCCTGGGCTTGTCGGCCGTGGCAAAGGACCCATAGATCGACCATCCGGTTCCCAGCCAGAGCCCTAGGGCGTTCCTTCCCGGGTGAAGCAGGCCGGCGATCTCGTAGGCCACATAGCGTGCGCGCCGGCTGTTGTCCGTCACGCTTGGCATCAGGACCTCGTCGCCCACCTTCTGCCCGTTCACATAAAGTTCATGGTAGCCGACCGAGGCCACGTAGGCGACGGCCCGCGCCGGCTGCGCGGCAAGGGTGAACTCCCGCCGAAACCAAGGGTCGGGCAGCCGGTTCTCCGAACCGCCGGAAGGACCACTCTCGCCCGTGCCGATCCACCGCGCGGACCAGTCACTCGGATCCAGCAGGCCCATGGTCCACGAGGCTGGAGCGCTCCATCCCGACCACGCATCGTCCTGGTCCCGCACCCTCAGCGACCAGAGGCAGGCCTGGCCCGAGGCAAGAGGCTTGCCTCCGTATTCGATCTGGCTGGTCGCATCGGAGGCGACTTCGCCGGAATCCCACAATACGGCGCCAGGGATGCCTGAAGGCCCTGCCGCGAGGACCTTGATCTGGTAAGCCGTCTGCCGGAGGCTGCGCAGGCGGGGATCCGCCGTCTGCAGCGCCCAGCTGAGCCTCGGCCGCGCGGTGCCGATCCCCGGCGGGTTGACCAGATACTCGGTTCGCAGGTCCGCCGGCATGAAACCCGCCGCGGCGCACGCCAAGGGCAGGAAAAGCAGGAAAGGGACTGGGAACCGCGTCCGCAGCACGGTGCTGACGGCCGGGCGCGGCGCCAATTCGGCGTTCATGATGGGCCAAGGGACCTTGGCTGGCGGGCGCATGGGGGAACTGCGGGCGCCCGGGCCGCAGGGTCCTCGGCCTCAGACGCCGAATCCAGGCCGATAGGTCGTCGTGACATACTGGTTGGCATCTGGAAGATTCGCGACCTGCATCGCGGCCGTGTCCCATTCGATCCGCCGGCGCGCCCGGATCGCAACATTGCCAAGCAGCACGGTCTCGGTGAGGCGGGAGGCGTACTCGAAGTTGGAGCCGGCCGGGACGCCCCCCTTGCATGCGCGCAGCCATTCGGCAAAGTGTCCGCCCTTGATCCGCGGGATGGTCTTTGGAGGCAGCGTCGGCGCCAGTTCCTGCATCCTCGCCTCGGGGACGATTCGGACGCTCGCATAGTAGGTGTCGGCGAGAACGGTCGCCTTGCTGCCCACGATCAGCGTGCCGCTGGGCTCGAGGCGCCGGCCAGCCTCCCAGTCGGGGGGCAGGACCGGCAGGAGTCCGCCGTCGTACCACGTCAGCCTGACGGGCGCGATGTTTCCGCGCCCCGGGAACTCGTAGGCCAGGACCGAGGCGGTGGACGGGCTGACGTCGGTCTGGTGGGCGCTGACCGCCTCGACGCCTGTCGGCTGCCCGAGGTCGAGGGCCCAGTAGGCCCCGTCCATGACATGGCAGCCCATGTCGCCCAGCGCGCCCGTGCCGAAGTCCCAGTAGCCGCGCCAGGTGAACGGCAGGTAGGCGGGGTCGTATTCGCGCTCGGCCGCGACGCCGAGCCACAGGTTCCAGTCGAGGCTGGCGGGGATGACCGGCATGAAACGGCTGTGGTCCGGCCGCCTAACCCCCTGCGGCCATATCGGCCTGTTTGTCCAGCTGTGGACCTCCCGGACCTCGCCCAGCACGCCGGCCTGGAACCATTCCTTCAGGAGCCGCGGCCCCTCGTTCGCGTGGCCCTGGTTGCCCATCAGGGTCGCGACCTTCTTCTCTCGGGCCAGCGCGGCCAGCTGGCGGGCCTCGGCTATCGTGTGCGTCAGGGGCTTCTCGACAAAGACGTGCTTGCCCAGCGACAGCGCGGCCATCGCGATCGGAAAGTGCATGTGGTCGGGCGTCGAGACGGTGACGGCGTCAATCTGGCCGCCCATCTTGTCCAGCATGACGCGGAAGTCGCGGAACCTGGGCACGGACGGGAATTCCCCGTAGGTCTTGGCGGCGCGCTCGTCGTCCACGTCGCAGAACGCCACGAAGTTCTCCCCCTTCAGGCTCTCCACGGCGGAGCGCCCCTGGCCACCGACGCCGCACAGGGCGACATTGAGCCGGTTGCCGGGCGACTGCCCCTCCTGGCTGCGCAGTATGGACGGCATGCTGACCGCGGCGGAGGCAAGCGCGGTCGTCTTCAGGAACGTGCGGCGCGTGAGTTCGGTGGATTTCATGCTGGGTATAATTGCCGGAAACCTGACGGGCGATCTTGCGGTGTTGCGTGGCTGGCCGTGCGGATTCCCTTTCGGGATGTCTTCCAGGAGATTGATTTCATGCCCCGCCTCTCCGGGGCGGGAGGCGGCCAAGGGCACACGATTCGGCTGATGACGCAACGCTGAACCACATGGGTCCCCCGCGGGGCCGTTCCGGCAATCCGCGCCGCAAGGCCTCGTTTTTCGCAGGCTGCATCGCCGGAGGCGGTTCCTCGCATGCCGAAGGGTTCAGCCTAACGGCGCGCGCTCAGCACGTCGCGCTCGTAAAGCTGGACCGCGGGAATCCAGGCGCGGTCGGCAGGGGCGTTCTGCCTTCGGCAGTGCTCATCCCAGACCGCTCCGAGCGGCAGTGTCTTGCTCTCCTCGGTCTGCGCAAGGCGCGCCGTGAGGTCCCCGGCATCCTCGGACCGCCGCAGCTGGGCCGAGGGCTCAAGCAGCGCGGCAAGGAGGCATTTCAGGGCGTTGCGCGCCCCGATGACCCACGCCGCGACGCGGTTGATGCTGCCGTCGAAGTAATCGAGCCCGATGTGGGTTCGAGCAAGGTAGCCGCCGCGCACGACCTCCTCGAGGACGGCGCGGGTCGGGTCGTCGAAGAGCACGACATGGTCGCTGTCCCAGCGCACCCCGCGGCTGAGGTGCAGGAGCAGGCCGGGGACGAACTGTAGCACCGAGCTGATCTTGTCCGCCACGGACTCGGTCGGGTGGAAATGCCCCATGTCGAGGCAGATGATCTTCTGCCGGCTCACGGCGTAGCCCAGGTAGAACTCGTGCGAGCCGACGACATAGCTCACGGAGCCGATCCCGAACAGCTTGCTCTCGATCGCATCGAGCTGATGGCTCGGGTCGAGCGGCTCCCTGAACACGGCGTCGAGGGCCGCCACGAGGCGCTCGCGCGGGGCCTTGCGGTCCGCCGGGAGGTCCTTGTGGCCGTCGGGGATCCACACGTTGGTCACGGCCGGGGTGCCGAGCGCGCGGCCCATCGCGGCGCCGATCCGGCGGCACGCGACGGCGTGCTCAATCCAGAACCGGCGCACCGAGGCGTCGCGGTGCGACAGCGTGAAGCCGTCGGCCGCCAGCGGGTGGGAGAAGAAGGTCGGGTTGAAATCGAGCCCGGCGCGCCTCGATTTCGCCCACTCGATCCAGCTCGCGAAATGCCCGGGGCCGATCGCGTTCCGCTCGACCGTCCTGCCGCCAAAGTCGCCATAGATGGCATGCAGGTTGACGCGGTGCCGCCCCGGGATGAGGCCGAACGCGAACTCGAGGTCGCGGCGGAGCTCGTCGATCGTGCGGGCCCTGCCGGGATGGCTGCCGGTGACCTGGATGCCGCCGCCCTCGAGGACGGCTCCCGGCCGCTCAAAGCCGCCGACGTCGTCGCCCTGCCAGCATTGGATCGATATGGGGGTGGCAGCCAGGGTGGCCAGCGCGGCTTCGGCGTCGACGCCGGACGCGGCGTACGCCTCCCGCGCGCCCGGATACGAAGAGGGGTTCATGGGGGCAGGTTGGTGGCCAAGGGGCCGGAGCTCAATGCAGTATGCCCGGGCCGGCCGCGACCATTCTTGGCATCCCCCGGGCCCAGGGGGCCGGTCGCCCCGCCATCCTCCCCGGCGGCGCTCTCACGGGGCTTGGGGAATCCTATGGGGCGGGCGCCCTCGGAGCCCCGGCGCCTTTGTCTGCTCGACGGGCGGCGCCTCCATGGACACGTTATCGGGGAATACGCCCGCCCTTTGTCGGCGCTTCATCCCGGCCCGAAGCGGCCGGGTTTCGCGCCGCAGCCCTATAAACCCAGTCACCGGCTCGACTTCCTCCCTCCCGGGGGCGCCAAGCCCCCCGCCGCCCCAGAACCAATGAACCCAAACCCCTTCCTCGGAGTCTGCTTCCACTGGCTCGGCGGCCTGGCCGCCGGGAGCTTCTACGTGCCCTACCGGCGCGTGAGGAACTGGGCGTGGGAGACCTACTGGCTGGTCGGTGGATTCTTCAGCTGGATCATAGCTCCGTGGATCCTTGGGCTGTTGCTGACGAATGACCTGGTCGGGGTGATCGGCCGGACCTCAGGACGCACGCTTTTCTTCGCGTGGCTGTTCGGCGCAATGTGGGGCTTTGGCGGGCTGACCTTCGGGTTGACGATGCGCTACCTTGGCATGTCGCTCGGGATGGGGGTCGCCCTGGGCTTCTGCGCCGCCTTCGGCACCCTGGTCCCGCCGATATTCAGGGGTCAGCTGGCGGCGATCGCGGCCAGCGGATCCGGGAAGGTCACCCTCCTCGGCGTCGGCGTGTGCCTGACCGGCATCGCGATAGCCGCCCTGGCGGGGTTCTCCAAGGAGCATGAGATGCCCGAGGAGATGAAGACGTCCGTGGTAAAGGAATTCAGTTTCTCCAAGGGCATGCTCGTCGCGACCTTTTCCGGCATCATGAGCTCCTTCTTTGCGTATGGCCTGGACGCGGGAAGCCCCATGGCCCGGCTGTCGGCCGACGCCGGAACCGGTCAGCTATGGACCGGGCTGCCCAAGCTGATCGTGGTGCTTTTCGGCGGATTCACGACGAACCTGATCTGGTGCGTCGCGCTCAACCTGCGAAACAGGACGGGATACCAGTACGTGAGCCGCGCGCTCCGCCCGGCATCCGACCCAAAGGCCGCGGCGCCGGCCGACCTTCGGATCCCCGTGGCCCTCAATCTCTTCTTCTGCATCCTAGCCGGCACGACCTGGTACATGCAGTTTTTCTTCTACACCATGGGCGAGACGCAGATGGGCAAGTTCCGCTTCTCCTCATGGACGCTGCACATGGCCAGCATCATCATCTTCAGCACGATGTGGGGGTGGATCCTTCACGAGTGGAAGGGCGCGAGCCGCCGCACCCATGTGCTGATAGGCGCCGGCATCGCGATCCTCATTCTCTCGACGCTGACCGTGGGTTACGGCAACTATCTTGGCGTCAACACAAGGTGACAACAGGCGGACCCGACCGGTGCCCGCGCCCCCATTGCTCGACTGAATTCACCCGCTCCCGGTAGCGTTGGGCGGCAGGAAGGGGAATGCCGGACATTGCGGGGCACCAAGTTCCGCAAAATCGCCGATTTGTGGTTTCGCGTTCCGGGAAACCCGGTATAGTGACAGCGAGAGGGGCGATTCCCCGAATTGTTTGAACCGGCCCCTGAATACTCCGCCCCATAACTGTCCGGGCCATGAGACCACGACTCCAAGGCCATCCATCCTTCGGACGCGCCCCGACCGCCGCGACGGTTTTCCAAATGAGGCTTGCAATGGTCATCCTTCTGCTAGCGCCAGCCGTTGCGGTCGCGGCTGGCGAGGACCGCGATCCCGGCGCGCCCGTACCGCAGGCGGGCGTGCGAAAGGAGATCCTTTCGTTCTACAAGTACGACCCGCGCGCCCGGGTTCCGTCTTCACTGCCGCCGTTCATGGCGCGGGAGACACCCCCGCCCACCGGCCAGAATCTCGTCAACGCAGGCACGTCCGACCTCCGGGAGCCGCACGTGTTGAACCATCTTCACACGGTCGTCCTTCGGGAGCAGGCGGATTCCCGCGCCGCCCTGGTGGCGTCGAGACTCGGCATCGGCGTAAGCTCAGTGCGCGCCGGCAAGTCTCTCGTGGCGGGGGCGGCAACCGCCTTCTATATTCCGGTCGCGATCGGCATCGGCATCAGCTGGTAAGTCCCGGTCATTCGGCGGCGTTAACCGGGATGAGGCGCCTGAAACCTGCGCTCCCCTTCAATTCACGAGGAGGGCTTGGGTAGGAGCCGTGCCACAACCACGAGCAGCGCGACGACCACCAGCGCAAGCGCGCCCCAGAAGACATAACCGCCGTTAATGCCGGCGAACGGATTCCTGGCGCCGGCGCCGGGTTCGTCGGCGCCCATGCGCGCGACGTTGCGGCTGGACGTGAGCAGCCTCACGGCCACGAGACTCAGATCGTAGCGGGGGGCGTTGGCTGACTTGTTGCCGTAGGCAAGCGACAAGCCGTCGGGTTCCGCGACCTTGAAGACAAGGCGCACCACGGGATAGATCGCCTGCACGGTTCCGAGCGCGATCGCGGGGTTGTCCCCGTTGTCGGTCTCGATCCAAAGGGTGTCCGTCTGCATCCGATCCTGGAGGTCAAATACCCGGTTCTCCGGAACGCCGGGCTCGGGCGTCCGGCTCCATTGGCCTGAGGCAAGAGTGTATTCGTAGGGACTTCCGTCCTGGGTCTTCAGCCGCTCAAAAATGCGGAACTGCCTCTGGAAAAGGGAAGTCGGCGAAGTAAGGACAACGCTGCGGAGCGGCAGGCCCGCCTTGGGCAGGCGGACGCTCCATGAGCTCACCGTGGGGCGCCTCGGGTCCGCCGAGGCCTCCGGTGGCAGATCCAACGACCGGGCTAGCGCAGGCCGCTCAAGCACGTAGGGAATCTGGTTGCCGCCGTGGAGCAGCCGCAGGTCGGCGAAGTCCGCGCGCGCCTTCGCGAGCGCCCCGGGGTCGAGTTCCAATTCCTGCACCCCCGCGTCGGCGACCAGGACAGACCTGCGGAACATCCAGTCCCGCGCGTCCAGCGGAGCGCCCGTCAGCGGCACATCGGGCATCGCCGGCGCGCCGAGCGTCTCGCTCGGATGGTAATCGGGCACGTCCCCGACTTCCCCGGGTACGACAACGGCGACCCTGGCCCCGCGCAGCTCGCCGGCAAAGGCTGCGAGGTCGTAGTGCGGGGCCGCCGCCTGCGGATTGCCCGAGAGCAGCGCGTAGCCCCCCGCAGCGGGCGCCATGAACAGCAGGTTGACGGGCCGGCGCTTCAGGCGGACGGCGTCGACGGCAAGCGGAGGCGAGTCGCCGTTGTAGATGTGAACGAGCAGCTCGCGCGTGGACGGGGCGAAGGCCACGGGGAGCTCCAGCTGCGCGTGGGACGGCGCGCCGTCGAGCGCGATCCGATAGAGCGTGCCCGAGGCGATCGTGCGCTCGGCGGGGACGGCATCGCGCACCTCGCGGACGCAGACCTTGACGCGGCGCATGAAGAGTGGCTCCCGGGTGTCGAGCGCAAGGGCCGCAAGCGGCATGTGGCTGGCGTCAAGGGAAAGGGTCAGCACCGTCTCGCCGGCGAATTCATCGCGGCCGGAGACGCGGGAGCCCACGGGGACCAGTTCGGGCGCGGGAGCGGGCTCCGAAAGGAGCCTCGCGCCCGTGAACGGCAGCGGGGCGGCGCGATTGTCGGCGATGGTGACCCGCACGTAGGCCGCCGTGCGCCCGCCGATGGGGAGTTCGAGCCTCTCCGCGCCCCACTGCCGGAAGATCGGGACTCCCTGGTCGAGGGCGGCCCAGTCCGAGTTGTTCTCGGAGATCTCGATGCTCGCGGCCCGGAGGAAGAACGGGCTCGGCGTCTCCAGGAACAGCGCGGAGAGCCTGTCCGTCGTTCCGGTTGCAACCGTGACCTGGGTCGAACCGGCCGCCAGCCTCACTTCGAACGAGGAAGGCCGGATCATGCGCGCCACCGGGGCGGGAGGGCGGTCCAGCAGGAAGGGGATCTCGCGTCCTGCCGGGTCGATGACCCGAAGGTCCTCCTGCTGCGGCCCCGCGGCGTCGAATGACGCCGGGGTCAGGTCCACGCGCACGAGCCCGGGCTCCGCGACGTTGAGGGCCTGGCGGTGCTGCCACTCCGTTGGCGTGAGGGCCGGACAGCTGGCGGCGGCGCAGAGCGCCAGCAGCAGCGTCGGGCGGCTAAGGCTGCGGCGGGGGAGTCTTTTCATTGCTGGGCAGGAAGCGCTGGTAGGCGAACGACGCCAGGATCGCGATCACCGCGACGGCAAACAGGGCGCCGACACGGTAGAGCGCCTCGAGGCGCGCAAGGTCGTGGAGGAAGAGCTTGAGCAGCGCTACACTGAGGAGCGCGATGGCCGCATAGCGCACGCTCCGCTGCCGCTTCCATATGCCGGCGGATAGCAGGCCGAGCGCGAAGAGGGCCCAACCGATGGTGTAGGACATGTCGCGCGCAAAATTGCCGGAGAACTGGAAAGTGAGCGCAAATGCCCCGGGCGGCGTGAAGTAGTCGGCAATCTCGATGTTCAGGAGTATGAACGAGAGGATGACTCCAAGGGCATACATCAGCGGCTGCGCGTTGACGCCGAGCACGTTCTGCCGGGGCGGGGCCAGCAGCCGTGCGCCCGCGAAGAGCGAGGCGATCGCCAGGCCGTAGGCATAGAGGTACCAGTTGAACACGGCCATGCCGCCGCGGACGTGGTATTCCAAGACCGCGTGGTTGAGCGCCAGACGGACGAACACAATGGCCAGAAGCACGGCGCCGGTGGCGCGCAGGCCAGGATGGGGAACGCGGTGGAACAGCCACAGGAGCGCGGCGCCCTCCAGCGCCCACGCAACCGTGAGCCACTGCCGGTCGAACTGGATCGGGAAAACGAGCGTGATGAAAAACAGCGCCACGCCTCCGAACCACGCGAGCTGGCTGAGGCGCCTTGGGTTGTCTTCCGCCGTGGTGCGCAGGATGCAGGCAAGACTGCAGAGCGGCGCCACCGCAAAGACTGCGGGAACCACGCCCAGAAAGCCGTTTGGCCATCCCGTCTTGATTGCCTGGTAGACCATCCAGAAGTGCGCCGGCCCGCTCAGCGCCGCCACCGCCCATGGCCCGGTGAGCCGGGCGAAACCGCTCCGGAAGAAGAATGGGTATGCGGCGAACACGGCGTAGAAGCCGACATACCACGCCAGAGGCAGGCCTGGCGCCGCGGCGTTGAAATGGCGCGCGTGCCAGACATATTCCAGCGAAGCCATGCCAGCCAGCGCGCAGGCCGGGAGCCATTCGACGGCGAGCAGCCGCGCCAGCCCGAGCGCGAGGACGGTCAAAAGCAGACCGAGACCGAAAACGGCCGACGGGTCTGGCACGCCCAATCGGGCGCAGACCATGATCATCAGCAGGAACGGGAGCAGCGAGGAGAACGCCGGGATCTGGCCGCTCGGGTTGCCAAGGACGCCCGCTAGGCGCGGATCAGCCTCCGGCAGTCGTTTTCCGAGCCTGCGTGCGAGCCACAGTCCCGCGAAGAAGAAGAAGAGCGAGAACCCACCGACGACGAACAGAAGCCCCGGTTCAAAGATGACCCCGGCGGGCACACGGAATATGCACATGCCGGTCGCCAGCAGCGTGAGCACAAGCACGGACGCCACGGCGGCAAGCGAAGCGCTCAGCACCGCCACGCCGACGGCGATCGCGTCGACCAGCAGAATGGCGGGCCAGATGAGCAGGGACACCGCCTCGAACCTGTAGATGGGAAACAGCAGCAGCAGCAGCGCGAGCGCCGGAAACAGCTGGCTCCACCACGAGGGCGCCGCGGAGGCGCGGTGGCGTTCGAGCAACAGCGGAAACGCCGTGTGCAGCGCTGCAAAGAGGAGATTGACCCCGAGCGCCCATGGAAGCAGCGCGTCGGTGAGGTTTCTCGCGGTCCAGACCGCCAGCAGCGCGAACACCGCCAGGCCGGCGGCGACGTGGAGCCTCGGCATGCGCTCATCCAGCCATGCCAGTCCAAGCAGGAGTGCATCGCTCGCGAAGATAAGCGTGAACAGCAGGCCGGGGCGCGCGCCAACCGACGGATGCTGCATCAGGAAATAGGCGAATCCAAGGCCGAGAGCCGGCATTCCCACTGCCGCCCACAGGACGGGCGGCGTCGCCCGATCGAGCCGGCGGGCGGCGACATAGACCGCAAAGTAGATCGCGCTGAAGACGAGGCACACGGCCACGACCACTGACGCATGCTCCGCGGCAAACGTGTTGGCCGCCCAGCGCGCGATGATGAACGCGGAGATTCCCGCCGCTCCGGTGATCAGCTCGCCCAGGTTCTCCCTCCAGGCCAGGACAAAGATGCACAGGCTCGCCAGGAGGACGAAGGTGAAGAACAGTCCCGTGCTCGCGGCGGCCCCCGGATGCTCAAGGAAGAACAGCGCGAAGCAGAATGCGACCGCCGGCAGTGCGATCGCCGTGCGGCTGACTGTGGGCGAATCCCGGCCTAGGCGGCGCGCCGCCTCCGCCGCGCCAAGGAACAGCGCGCAAAACCCTAGGCACACGACCATCGCCGTGCCCGTCTTGTCGGGCACGTAGAATCTTTCGGCCCAGGCGACCAGCATCAGCACAGTGCCGGCGGCGCCCAGGGGGACGAGATAGAGCCAGCCGCGGTGCAGCGCCACGGCAACGAGTCCCAACACGAGAATCGCCACATAGCCGAACAGCCCGGCTGGGCTGTCGTGCCCCGTGTTGATCAGGATGGGCGTGAGAAAGCCGCCGAGGATCCCCAGGATCGCGACCACCTGCGCATCCAGCCGAATGGCAAGCATAAAGGCCGCCGCCGTGACCAGGGCCATCAGCATGAACGTCGGCACAGGGCCAAAGAAGGCGAAGTGATAGATCGAGTTGCACGCAAATGTAACCGCGTAGAGCGAAACGACACCCGTGGCAGCGAGCGTCTGCCCCGTTATGCGGTACCTTTCGATCGGGACCATCAGTCCCCCGACGATCAGGCCGATGCCCAGGAGGAAGCCGAGCGCCACCCGCACCTCGGGCGGAATGAGGTCGTGTTCGAAGGAGTACTTGACGAAGAACGCCACGCCGAGAAACAGCGCCAGGCCTCCGAGCCAGGCGAAGAGCTTCGCGCCCATGAACTGCTCCCAGTTGATCGCGGGCCCGGCCGAAGGCGGAACGCGGTCCGCCGGTATGGGGGGTACATCGCCGGACGCGGCGAGAAGCGGGGGGAGTTCGGAGGCCGCAGGTTGCGCGCCCGAAGCCGCCGGCGGGGCGGCCGCTGCCGGCGCGGCCGCACAGGGAGGCTGCGGAGGCGCCTCGACGGTCTCCGTCATGGCCGCGGGAGCCGGCTCGGGCGGCGAATGCGCGGCGGCGGCTGTGGATTCGGCGGCCCGGGCTCCAAGCCGTGAGATAACCAAAGCCGACAGGTCCCGCAGCTTAACGTTCAGCGACCTGATCTCGTCATCCTGGGAGCGAAGCCGGCTTTGGAGGACCTCGAGATCGCCGTCATTCCTCAGGATCTTGACGATCACCCAGATCGGCAGAATCACCAGGGCGGCGACCAAGTAGATAGCGAGCAGGACTAGGGGTGCGCTCATAAGGTGCGGTGCGCCGGTTCGTCAAAGGCCGCCCGGCGGCGCATCAGGCCTCCCGGCCGGTTGCCGGGCCTTTCCAGGCGGTTCCGCAATCCAGCCTACGCCGCCAACCCCGCGCATTGGAGACCCGGCCTTCATTGAATCGAGGCCGCCGCGCTGGTTACCTGTTGCATCACCTTCTCGGCGGTTTCGCGGTTGGCAGAGCTTAGGACGGCATCCAGCGCCGCCAGCTTCCTCTCATAGTCCACGCGGGCCGCCTCCCAGGCCGCCCGTCCCTTCGCACTCAAGGCGACTACATGCTGCCGGCGGTCGCGAGGATTCGCTAGCTCCTTCAGCAGGCCCAAATGCTTCATCCGCTTCAGTAGTCCCGTGACATTCGAAGGATCGACAATGAGGGCGCGGGCGAGGTCCGAGGCGCGCATGCCGGACGGCTGACCGGACAGAAGATGGAGAACGTTGAACTGCGCGGCGGTCAGAGAGTGCGGCTTGAAGGTGCGCTGGGCTTCTTTCTGCAGGGCCTGGGCAGTCGCCAGGATCTGGAGGACAAGATGCACGAAGGCGAAAGTGGCGCTGTTTGTTGATATGTCAACTATTTAATTGATGCCTCAAATAAAACGTCATAAACAGGGTTTTATATGTTTATTTCCAGTGCCTTACAGTTCTTATGACAATGGCTGGAGGCATCCTGGGCCCGCAGGGTGAATCCCTCCGCGAATGTCAATTAGCCGGGAAGAGCCGCCAGGCTCGAGCGGCTTCCGCCCATCGTGAATTCTGCCCGTGCTGCCCCGTACCGGCTCTGTCTCCTGACAAGGCAAAGTGTGACTAGCCCCCCGCTGAATCCCCTCGCTCATTTGGCAAAGCAACTGGGTCGAAATTGTCCGGCAATCAGAGTGCAAGCCGACAATGAGAAGTGTAACTGAAAACCAGGCCCGGTCCTGCCAAGCTTCAAGGGCGCTACAGAGGCCTCGGCGCCGCGCGGGGTCTATTCGGCGCGCAGCGCCGTCATTGGTTCCATTCGCGCCGCGCGCCGCGCGGGTAGCCAGCACGCAAGGAAGGTGACGGCCAGGACGAGCCCCGTGCTGCTCGCGAGCATCAGCGAGTCGGTCCTGGCGCTCCCAGGCACCTTGGACGCGAGAACCTGGACCATTCCCCAAGCTCCGAATAGGCCTATCGGTATCCCGACCGCCGCCAGGCGCGCGCCTTGCCTCATCACCGCCCACACGACCTGGGTGCACGACGCCCCCATTGCGATCCGGATTCCGATCTCGGGCGTCCGCTCGACGACCAGGTTGCTGATGACCCCGTACAGCCCCAAGGCCGAGAGCAGGAGCCCCGACACCCCGAGCACCGCGAGGCCCGAGGCGAACGTGTGGTTCGTACGGTTGTAGTCCTCGAAGGCCTGATCTGCGGTCGTCAGTTCGTAGATCGCCTGGTCGGGATCGACCCGGAAGACCGCCTTGGGAAGCAGGTCCTTCATCGCCTCTGGGGCGAGGGTCGTGCGCGCTGCGATCGAGAAGTAGTTTCCGCCGACCTGGCGGATCGGCCGGTAGTACTGCATCGCGCCCCCGGAATTCACCTCGGTCTGGAATCCGATCTCGCTCACGACGCCGACCACCTCGAGCCACTCGCGCTGTTCCGAGTCGACTGCGCAGATCCTCCGGCCGATCGGGTCCTGGTTCGGCCAGAGCTTCCTGGCCATCGTTTCGTTCACGATGGCCACCATCGGGGCCCCGGGGCGGTCGGAGTCCGCAAAATCGCGTCCACGGAGCAGCCGGATGCCAAGGGCATGAAAGAAGCCCGGCGTCACGGTGTTCATGTCGCACACCGGCTCCTTGCCCGAGGGCGGAGGCTCCTTCCCTTCGGTGATCATCGGGTGCGAATAATAGAACCCGCCCGTCGGGAAGAGGTCGCAGATGATCGGCGCCTCGACGCCCGGGGTCGCCGCCAGCTCGGCGTACAGCCTGTCGTAAAACGCCAGGCACTTCCCCGCGCTGTCGTACGGGGGCCTTGACAGTGCCACCCGCGCCGTGACCACGTGGTCGGACCGCCATCCCACCGCGCCCGGCTTGTACCGCATGATGCCCTGGAAGAAAAAACCGGCGCCGGCGATCAGGGAAAGCGTGAGCGCGAGTTCCGAGATGACGAGCACGCTCCTGAGCCGGTGGCGCGACTGGCTGCTGGTGATCCCCGCCCCGGCGATCCGGATCGCCGCGTTCGGGCTCACGTTGGAGGCGATCCAGGCGGGCAGGGTGCCGAACAGGACGCCGGTCCCGAGCGCGGCAAGGAGCGCAAAGGCGAGGACGCGGCCGCTGATCGGAAGCATGAAGCCGGAGTCCTCGCCGACGATCGCGAACCGCGCCTCGAGGTACCGGTTCACCCCCAAGGCGCACGCGACTCCAAGCACAGCCCCGGCCAGCGAGAGGATCAGGCTCTCCGTCAGCATCTGCCGGACCAGGCGCGGCCGCGTGGAGCCCAGGGAGAGCCTAATGCCGAACTCGCGCACCCGTCCCGAGTTCCGGGCAAGCTGGAGGTTCGCCAGGTTTGCGCAGGCAATCAGGAGGACGGAGAAGGCCAGCCCCATGATCATCCAGATCATGATGTCGCCGCCGCCGGGCGCCTTGCCGAGCGGCCCCATGTAGAATCCGCTGTTCGCGTCGCTCTTGGGATTGTCCTTCGCCATGCGTGCGGCGATCGCGGTCATCTTCGCCTGCGCCTCGGCGAGGGATTCCCCGGCCTTGAGCTGGGCGATCGCGCTCAGCCACCGGCCGTCCCTCTTGGCCGCAAGCGTCGAGTCCATCGCCAACGGCTTCCAGATGTCGCGGGAGCCGAACAGGCGCGGGAACCGGAACGAACGGGGCATGACGCCGATGACCGTGACGGGCGTACCGTTCATGCGCAGCGTCCGCCCGATGACGCCGGGGTCGAGTGCGAACCGGCGCCGCCAGTACTCGTAGCTCAGTACGATCACTGCGTCGTGGCCGACCGCGTCCTCCGCCGGGCCGAACACCCTCCCGAGGAGGGGCGGGACGCCCAGGATCGTGAAGAAGTCCCCGCTCACGGCGAAGGCGCTCACCCGCTCGGCCGGCTGCCCGGAAACCGCGAGGCTGTACGTGGGGAAGTCGACGATCGCCAGCCCGGAGAACATGCCCTTCTGCTCCTTCAGCTCGAAGAGGTCGCCTGGCGAGTTCGGGCCGAAGAGCTGGCCGGGGGCCGTGCGGTAGATCTGGACGAGGCGGTCCAGTCCCGGGAACGGCAGCGGCTCCAGCAGGATGGCGTCGAGGAAGCTGAAGGCCGTGGTGTTCAGGCTGATCCCGAGCGCAAGCGTGACCAGAGTGAGCGCGACGAAGCCCGGGGTCCTTCGTAGCGAGCGCACCGCCGTCCTCACGTCCTGCAGGATCGACTCGATCCAGGGAACGCCCCTCTCGTCCCTGTACGCCTCCTTCACCTGGTCGACCCCTCCGAACTCCCTGCGCGCCGCGAGGCGGGCCTTCTCTCGCGACAGGCCGGTCGCCACGTGCGCCTCCTCCGCCATCTCGAGGTGGGTGCGGATCTCGTCGTCAAGCTCCGCCTCGATCCTCCGCCTTCGGAGGAACGGCTGCAGGCGGAACCAGAGCGTGCGGAGCGGGTTCACGGAACCCTCAGGAGGCCTCCTGGAGCATCAGGTCGATGGTCGAGGACTGCCTCTCCCACTTCGCCCTCTCGACCGCGAGCTGCCTCCTGCCCAGCGGGGTCAGCGAATAGTACCGCGCCTTCCGGTTCGCCTCGGATACGCTCCACTCGCTACGGATCCAGCCCCGCGCCTCCATCCTGCACACCGCGGGGTACAGCGAGCCCATCTCCACCTGGAAGACGTCCCGGGACATCTCGCGGAGCCGGAGCGACAGGCCGAACCCGTGGATCGGGCCGGATTGGAGCGCCTGCAGGATGAGCAGGTCGAGGGTTCCCTGGAGGAGTTCGGATTTCTCGGGCGGCATGGAAGGCTTGTTTAGATTGTCTGAAGGTAAGCCGCCTTCCTTTAGAACGTCAAAAGGAAAATGTCGCGGGCCCGCGGCGAGGATTCAGCCGTTCGATGCGCGTGACTTGCCCCGCCCCGACACGGGGCAGGGATCAGCCGAGCCCCGAGGTCCGCTCCATCCCCCGAACCCCGCCGGCCCGATCTGCGGTTTCGGCATGCTCAATTGGTTTCCGGTAGGAATCCGTTTTCAGTCGGATTGGTGGAAATCCACTGGCAACAATACCCCGGAGCCAGCCCGTCGGCAGCGCTCAAACGTCCAGCTGCGGTCTCTTCGGGTCGGGCCAGTCCAGGTGGAAGAATTTCCCCCGGGGTTGGTCCACGCGCTCGTAGGTGTGGGCTCCGAAGAAGTCGCGCTGGGCCTGGAGCAGGTTGGCCGGAAGCCGCGCCGAGCGGTAACCGTCGTAATAGGACAACGACGCGCTGAACGTCGGCGTCGGGACGCCGTACTCCGCCGCAAGCGCGACGACCTTGCGCCAGTTCGCCTGCGCCTTCTTGAACGTGCTGTTGAAGTAGGGATCGAGAAGCAGGTTCGCGAGGTCGGGCTTCCGGGCGTAGGCCTCCGTTATTTTTTGCAGGAAGGCCGCGCGGATGATGCATCCGCCCCGCCAGATCTGCGCTATCTCGCCGAAATTCAGCTTCCACCCATAGTCCTTTGCAGCTGCGCGCATCAGCTGGAAGCCCTGCGCATAGCTGCATATCTTTGAGCAGTAGAGGGCGTCGTGGATGGCGGCGAGGAGCGCCTTCTTGGAGCCCTGGTACCTCTTTGGCGGACCCCTGAGGATCTTTGATGCAGCGACGCGCTCTTCCTTGATCGAGGAGAGGCAGCGAGCAAAAACCGCTTCGGCGATGGTCGGCGCCGGGACGCCCATGTCGAGGGCGTTGGTCGACGTCCATTTGCCCGTGCCCTTCTGTCCGGCCGCGTCGAGCACCACGTCGACAAAGGGTCTCCTCGTGACCGGGTCCCTCTGCTTGAGGATCTCGGCCGTGATCTCGACCAGGAAGCTGTCCAGGATCCCCTTCTTCCACTCGGCGAATATGGTGCTCATCTCCGCGGGCCTCAGGCCCAGCAGCCCCTTCATCAGCCCATAGGCCTCGGAGATCATCTGCATGTCGCCGTACTCGATCCCGTTGTGGATCATCTTGACGTAGTGGCCCGCTCCGTTCGCGCCAATGTAGGCCGTGCAGGGAACCCCGCCCGCAACGGGTCTGCCGGGCGCCGCGCCCTCGATCGGCTTGCCCGTCGTCGCGTCGACCTTGGCAGCGATGGCCTCCCAGATCGGCTTCAGCTCCAGCCATGCCCCGAAATCCCCCCCGGGCATGAGCGAGGGGCCGAAACGGGCGCCCTCCTCGCCTCCCGACACGCCGCTTCCGATGAAGCGCAGGCCCTTCTCGCTGTAGGCCTTCTCGCGGCGGATCGTGTCGGTCCAGAGGGAGTTGCCGCCGTCGATCACGATGTCCCCCGGCGAAAGAAGGGGCGCGAGCCCGTCGATCACCGCATCCGTGCCCTTCCCGGCCTGCACGAGGATGACGATCTTCCTTGGCTTCGCGATGGAGCCGACGAATTCCTCGAGCGATCTTGCCCCCACGATCCCGCCGGGCGTGTTCGGGTTGGCGGCGACGAACTTATCGGTCTTCTCGGTGGTGCGGTTGAATACTGAAATCTGGAAGCCGTGGTCGGCGATGTTGAGGGCGAGGTTCTGGCCCATCACCGCCAGGCCGACGAGCCCGATGTCTGAATAGGTCTTGGCCATAGGGCGGCCAATGTCCCATCCCGGGCCGCGGAATCCAAGCTGTTTTTCCGCCTGCTACCTCTTCGGCTTCGGCGTGGGCGTGGGAACGGTCTCGATCGTGCCCGCCTGCTTTGTCTGGTAGGCCCCGGCCGCCGGGAAGAACGGCGCAATCTTGTTCATCACCGGCGTGAGGAACCTGGGCTCGTTGCGGTGGTAGATCCAGTTGAACCAGATCAGTCCCGCCGCTATGAAGGCCGCGCCCCCGAGCACGAACTTGTTGATCTTCAGGACCGCCCGCAGCGCCATATAGATCACGATGACGGCCAGCACGGCGGCCCCGATCCTCATCCAGAAGGCGGGGGGGATCTTCTCGATCTTTTCCAGCGTCGTCGCCGCAGCTGCAACGGGGAGGTTAAGGCAGCCCATCTTGGTGCCCTACGTCCTTAGCGGGAACGGCATGCCGTGTCGAGCCGAAGCGGATCCCGTCCGCGCCTGCAGGCGGGCCGTCATCCGGCCTTAAGCCCGTCGCCCGCCCCGCCCCCGGGAGGGCCGCCGCGCACGGCGCAATTGATCCACTCGGTCGCGCCGTCGGCGTAATGCTCCTTCTTCCAGATCGGGATGCGCGCCTTGGTCTCATCGATGATGTAGCGGCAGGCCTCGAACGCCGCGCCGCGGTGCCCGGCCGTGACCGCGATCCAGACCGCGATCTCGCCCGGCCGGAGGCTTCCCGTCCGATGCACGCACACTGCCCCAGCGATGGGGAATTTCTCCGCGGCCTCCGACAGGATCTTCTGCCCCTCCTTTTCCGCGAGCGGAGCGAAGGCCTCGTAGTCCAGCGCCCTGACGGCCTTCCCGCCGTTCCGGTCCCGCACGCGGCCCTCGAACGTGACCCAGGCCCCGGAGCGCGTGTCGCGGAGGCCGTCCAAGAGGGCGGCGGCGTCGATCGAAGTGTCGGTCAGCTTGAACGTCATCCGCTCAGCCTCCGGCGACAGGCGGCATGAAGGCAAGCGCGTCGCCGTCGCGGACGGCAGCCGCCCAGGACCCGAAGTCTCCGTTGATCGCAACCCGCAGGCTGTCCGCGGGGAGCGGGAACCGGTGGCGCTCCCGAAGCTCCTCGTAGAGGCCGCGGGCGGTCGAAGCCTCGGTGGCCACCTCCTCCTCGTCGAGCCCGCGCTGCTCGCGCAGGAGGGCGAAATAGCGCACGCGGACCGTCTTCTTCACGGCGCCCGGTAGTCGCTCCTGCCGCCGGTCTTCTCCAGAAGCCGGACCTCCCGGATCACTATCCCGTGGGTGACGCCCTTGCCCATGTCGTAGAGCGTGAGCGCCGCGATGCTGGCGCCCGTCAGCGCCTCCATCTCGACCCCGGTCCGCGCCTCCGTCCGCACGCTGCAGTGGATCTCGACCTCCACCGAGCCGTCAGGACCGGGCGGGCGCGCCTGAATCTCAACTTTGCAGTCGTCGAGCGGAAGCGGGTGGCAGAGCGGTATGAGCTCGGCCGTCCTCTTCGCGCCCATAATCCCGGCAAGGGTCGCCGCATGGAAGACCGGCCCCTTCGGCGTCGTGAGCTCGCCCGCCTCAAGGCGCTCCGCGAGTGCCGCGGGCAGCACGACGACCGCAACCGCGTGAGCCGCCCGCCGGGTCGCAGGCTTTCCGCCCACGTCCACCATCTGGGGGCGGTTGCCGGGGCCGAGGTGCGAAAGGGTATGTTCGGAGGCCATCTGCGGCGAGAAGATGGCCTCCCTTCCCCGCCTGTTCAATCGCAACCGTCCGGTGGCGCCGCTTTCAGGCCCAGCCCCGGTACGGCGCGACATAACCCTCGGGGAACTCGTCCTCCTCGGCGGGCAGCTCCACGAATCCGTCCGTGCCCACCAGGCCCGCAAAATCGCCGGATGTGCCCACGGCGACCGGAGTTGCGAGCAGCCGGGCGTCCGGGCCGCTCGACAGCCGGACCGGGAGCAGCCATGCGAGCTTCGGCTTGAATGCGGCCGCCTGCGCAAGCGCGGCAAGCAGCGGGGCCCTTGGGGGCATCCCGCTCGCATGATCGAGCGCCGGCAGGACGTACCGCTGGAGGCACGTGTATGCGGAGACCGGATTGCCGGGCAGGGCGAACACTGGGGTCATCCTGGCGCTGAGCCCGAACCAGAAGGGCTTTCCCGGCCTCTGCGCCACGCTCTGAAAGACCTTCCGGACACCCTGCCGCTCCAGCTCGGACGGCAGGAAGTCAAACTTCCCCTTGGACACGCCCCCGGTGATCAGCACGATGTCGTATTCGGCGAGGATGTGCCAGAGCATGTGCTCGATCTCGTGCCGGACGTCGCGCAGGTGATAGCGCTCGGCCCGGGGATAGCCCGCCCTGATGAGCGCGGCCCTCAGCGAATAGTCGTTGCTCCGCCGGATCTGGTGCGGAGCGACAAGCGCGTCGACCTCCACGAGCTCGTCGCCGGTCGAGACGACCGCGACCCTCGGCGAATGGGCGACCGTCAGGGCGGGATACCCGCACGCGGCGGCGACCGCGATCTCCCTTCCCGTGAGCCTGGCGCCGGCGCGCACGATCACCTCGCCTTTCCCGTGGTCCGACCCGCGCCGGTGGATGTTGCCGCCCGGCCGGGCGGGCTCCGCCGGGGCTGCGACGATCCATTCGCCCTCGCGCGCAGTCTCCTCGCACGCGACCACGCAGTCGGCTCCGCCGGGCAGGACCGCCCCCGTCATGACCTCGATGCACGCGTCGTCCCCCGGGCCGAGCGCGAACGGCCTCATGCCAGCCGCCTGGGTTGCCTCCACGCGGAATCTTGCAACGCCCTTGGCGAGCGCCGACGCGCGGAGCGCGAACCCGTCCATCGTCACCCGGTCGAACGGCGGCAGGTCCCGGTCGGCCCGCAGGTCGCCCCGCAGGACCCGGCCATGGGCCTCGGAGATGGCGCAGTCCTCCCTGTGGAAGAGGGGAATCGTGTCGAAGATCAGCTTCTCGGCGGCCGCGGGGGTGAGCACGCGGCTACAGTAGGACGAAAATCCCGCCTCGCGAAATCACGATTTCATGCTTTTTGTGTCTGCCCCATGGCTGCCGTAAGCGACACTCTTGGCCGCTCGATCCGCGATCTGCGCATTTCCGTCACCGACCGCTGCAATTTCCGCTGCCCGTATTGCATGCCACGGGAGGCCTTCGGGCCGGATCATCCGTTTCTGGCCGCGGGGCGGCTCATGACCCACGAGGAGCTTGTCAGGATCGTCCGGGCGTTCGTCGGCCTCGGGGTCAAGAAGGTCCGGCTGACCGGCGGCGAGCCCCTGCTCCGCAGCGACCTGCCGTCGATCGTCCGCGCGATCAAGCGGGACCTTGGCGTGGCTGACGTCGCGCTCACGACGAACGGGTGGCTCCTCGAGAAGCAGGCCCCCGCCCTCCGGGCCGCCGGGCTGGACCGGCTCAACGTCTCGGTCGATTCGCTCGACGAGGCGACGGCGGGCCGGATGAACGGGCTCGGCTTCAGCGTGTCGCGCGTCCTGGCGGGGATCGACGCCGCCGCGGCGGCAGGCTTCCCGATCAAGATCAACTGCGTCGTCCAGCGCGGCGTGAACGAAGGCGAGATCATCTCGCTCTGCGGCTATTTCAGGGAGAGGGGCCACACGCTTCGCTTCATCGAGTTCATGGACGTGGGAAACACGAACCACTGGTCCCAGTCGCAGGTGGTGCCTGCGAAGGAGATTGTCGGGCGCGTGTCGGCTGCCTGGCCCCTTGAGCCCCTGGGCCCCGCCTACCGGGGGGAGGTTGCCGCCCGCTATCGCTACGCCGACGGCCGCGGCGAGATCGGGATCGTCAGCTCGGTGACGGAGCCCTTCTGCAAGGACTGCGACCGGGTCAGGCTTTCCGCCGACGGAAGGCTCTTCACCTGCCTGTTCGCCTCCGCCGGCCATGACGTCCTGGGCCTGGTGAGGTCGGGCGCGGACGACGCGACGATCTCGGGCTTCGTGGCCGGGATCTGGCGCGCGCGCTCGGACCGCTACAGCGACGAGAGGAACAGCGTCCTCGCGGCCGGCATGGAGCGCAAGAAGGTCGAGATGAGCTACATCGGCGGCTAGCGGCGGCTCCTGCCGCGCAGCGCCTCAGGCCCCGACCTTCCTCAGAATCGCCAGGAGCGCCGCGAAGTCCTCGTCGCGCGTGCTGCTTTCGATGATGTAGTCGAATTTAGGGGCCTCGCGGAGCTCGGCCTCGGCCGTGGCCATCCGCCGGGCGATCTCGGCGTCGTTGTCCTTGCCCCTCTCCCGCATGCGTGCGAGCAGCCGGCCGTAGTCCACCACGATGAACACGGTGGTCATCGCCTTCTTGAGCAAGGGGTTGCTGCCGGCGATCCGGCGGAGGCTGCCGACGCCCTGGACATCCACGCTCATCGCAAGATTCCTCCCCATCTGGAGCGGCCCGAGGACGCTTGCCGCGAGCGTGCCGTAGCGGCGCTCGCCGTGGACCCAGGCCCATTCCAGGAACTCCCCTGCGGCAATCTTGGCGTCGAACTCCTGCGGCGTGAAGAAGTGGTAGTGAACGCCGTTCACCTCGCCCTCGCGCGGCGCGCGGGTCGTGCTCGTCACGACCCGGGTGAAACCCATGCCTGTCGCGACCAGCCTGTCGCACAGCGTGCTCTTCCCCGAACCCGCCGGCCCGGCCAGGACCAGCAGGATGGGGCCCTTTTCTCCGGTCCGCGGGTTGGGCTCGGGCATCATCGGAGCGTGAATGCCACGCCGCAGAGCAGGAAGCCGTAGGCCACAAGGAACCCGCCCAGCCCCCGGGACCGCGCAGGCCGTGCAAAAAGCCACTCGAAGAAGTCGCGCAGCCTCCACGGCTGGGCCCCGAGCCAGATCGCGAGCGTGAGGGCCGCATAGACGAGCGCCACCATGAAGAGGCGCTGCGGCCGGTCGTACTTCATGAAGGCCGCATTAAGGAATGGCATCGCCCCGAGCAGGACGATCGCGCAGGCGCCGCGGACGCCGAGGAAGTCCGGCACGCACTTGAATGCGAGGACGGCGATCGCCGCGAAGCCGATGAACAGGATCGTCCGGTATTCGCCAAAGTCGGCCTTGGACAGGTTCCAGATGTTGTAGAGGAACCAGCCGGCGGCCGCGCTGAAGACGACATAACCGGCCGAGGCCGACCTGGGGAAGGCCCTGATCGCGGCCTTGATCGCAGAATGGTCGATCAGCAGGGGCATTCCCAGGGCGACCAGGATCAGGCCGGAGAGAAGGGTGGCGGTGAAAAGCGACATGGTCGGGGGGCTGCCCGGGATGGGCTGAGGTCAGAGTGACGCGGGGGCGTGCGCGGTTTGCAAGCCGGCACCCGCGGAAACAAGGTTCCCATACAGGGTGCTCACGCTCGCCCTCGTGATCTCAACGGGGGCGAGCGAGCCCACGGCGCCTGGCGGGGCCTCGAACACGGCGACCCGGTTGCCCCGCGTCCTGCCCGTGAACCGGAGCCCGGTCTTGTCGGGGCCCTCGACAAGTACCTCCTGCACGGTCCCCACGAGCGCCTGGCTGCGCCTGAGTGAACCGGCCCTCAGCAGGTCGAGCAGAAGGCGATTGCGCTCCTCCCTCACCTCCTCGGGCACCTGGTCCGGCATCGTGGCGGAGGGTGTTCCCGTGCGGACCGAGTACTTGAAGATGTAGGCCATATCGTAGTCCACCGCCTCGCAAAGCGAGCACGTCTCCTCGAAGTCCGCCTCGGTCTCGCCCGGGAACCCGACGATCACGTCCGTCGAGAATGCCATGGCCGGCTGCGCGGCGCGCAGCGAGCCGACGATCTCCAGGTAGCGCTCCCGCGTGTACGGCCGATTCATCGCCCGCAGTATCCTGTTGCTTCCCGACTGCACCGGAAGGTGGACGTGCTCGCCGAGCTTGGGCAGGCGGCCAAAGGCGTCCGCCAGGTCCTGCCTGAACCCGCGCGGGTGGGGCGAGGTGAACCGGATCCGCTCGACCCCGGGAATTGCATGGACCCGCTCTAGCAGCTGGACGAACGGCGAGGTCCCGCCGGCGTGGGGGTAGTCGCGCCTGCCGTAGCTCGTGACGATCTGCCCCAGGAGCGTGATCTCCCGGGTGCCGCGCGCCGCGAGCTCCTCGCATTCGCGCACGACGTCGTCCATCGGGCGCGACCTCTCGTCCCCCCGCGTCGCCGGGACGATGCAGAACGAACAGTTCATGTCGCACCCCTGCTGGATCGACACGAACGCGCACACCCGGCGGTCCGGCCCGTCCATGTGGTCGCGGATCGTGTTCTGCGAACCCACCTCGGCAGCCGTGTCGACGATCGCCTCTCCCACGGGAACCCCCGCCTCGCGGGCGGCCCGGAGGTTGTCGAGGTAATCGGGAACCCTGTGGAATTTTTGCGTGCCGACGATCAGGTCCACGTCGGGCAGCCGGTCGAGCAGGCTCTGCCCCCGGTTCTGCGCCATGCAGCCGAGGATGCCCAGGACGAGGTCGGGATTGCGCCTCTTCCTTGAAGCCAGGTAGCCCGCCTTGCCGATCGCCTTCTGCTCGGCCGCGTCGCGCACGCTGCAGGTGTTCAGGAGGAGCACGTCGCACTCGTTCTCGTTTGAGACTATCCGGTAGCCCCGAGCGCGAAGCATCGCCGCGACAGCTTCGCTGTCGCGCTCGTTCATCTGGCATCCGTAGGTCTTAATGTGGACCCGGTTCATCTGCGGGAGGCGACTTGCCTATCCTCCGGGAAAACCGCGGTCAAACGGGAATTGCCCCCGCGGCGCCGCCCGCGCCCGTCCATGCCCGCCGTCCCGCCGGGATGGCGCCGGAGCCCCGGGGCAGGCCCGGCCGCCTGCAGTTCGCCTCCATTCTGCGGCAATTCGCGTCAATTCTGTTCGCCAGACGCCCTATGGCTGCTTTGCTCGCAGGGCATGGGCATCTTCGACCACCTCGCTGGGAATCCCTCCTCTCCTGCCGATGGAAACGGCAACGGAACGCCGCCAGCGCCGGCAGCCGACCCGGCCGTCGGCCCCCGCCTTGCAGCCGCGCGCGAGCGGCTTGACGCCTCCGACCTCCAGGGGGCCATGGCCATCTACGAGGAGGTTCTCGCAAGCGCCGGGGACCGCGCCGACGTGCTGGTCACGATCTCGGGCGATCTTGGGCACACCGGCAACATCCCCCAGATCATCGAGCTCATCGCCCCGCGCTACGATGCGCAGCGCCATGGGTACGCGATCGGGTTCAACCTGATACAGGCCTACCTGGCCGTGCACGACGCCGACGCGGCCCAGCACGTCCTCGACATCCTCTTCGCGCTCCAGAACCCCGAGCTCGAGGAACGCCTCCACGGGTATTCCAACGCGATCGCCGAGCTGATGACCGAGGGCACCGTGAAGGGCATCCCCCAGGCCGACACCCAGGCGGGTGCCAAGGGATCCGCGGGCCCGGCCTCGCCCATGGGCATGGCGCTGGTCACCCTGAGCAGGCCCGTTTGGGCCTATGGCCTCGAGCCGTTCGAGGAGATACTCCCGAAGAAGGAGTCCCGGATGCGCCGGGTCGCGTTCGCCCAGCTTTCCCTTCCGGGCGCCTACACCGACATCCCGGCAGCGATGAGGCAGCCCGAGGACGAGCTCGGGCGGCTGTCGCGCGCTCTTCCCCTGTGGTTCGCCGAGACGTTCTACTTCTCGCCCTCCTATTCCCCCATCGCGGCACTGGGCTGCTTCCATGACGCCAGCGGTGTCCGGCGCCCCGCGATATTTCCCACGGACTGGACCGTCGAGAACCTCAGGCAGCTCGCCGACACTTCCGCCAACGGCCTGGATTACATATTCACGGGCTCGCTCCGCCGCGACGGCGCCGAGCTCGCCCTCGTCCTGCGAATCTGGGAGGTCAAGAAGTTCCGCGAGCGCAAGCAGGTCTCGATCCGCTGGACGCCGGCCACCGCCGACGCGGAGCTCAAGAAGCTCCACGATTACATCCGCGCCTACATGGAGTGGTCACCCTACCCCGAGGGCTCCGGGATTCCCTACTCGGCGCCGGCCAGCCCGACCGTGTGGCTCGACGCCCTGGGGGCCCTGCTGGGGCTCTTCCTGGTCGAGAAGAACCTCGTTCCGCGGGAACAGCTGCCCGAATACGCGTCCGTCTTCGACGCGTTCGCCCCCCATGCGTTCAGCCCGCCTGCCTCGTCCCTTGCCTGGATCTCGCTTCGCTCCCGCGCAACGGCGCTCGGGCTGGCGCCCGGCATGACCGCAGTCCTTCTGAACCACCACCCGGCAGTCGCCCGCGCCCGCAAGCTGATAGAAGCCTGACCGCGGAGCCCGAACCGGCCCGCCCGGCATGCAATCACCCACCTCTGACCTGCGCATCCGCGCAATGAGGCCGCTTCCGGCCCCGGTCATTTTCGAGCAGGCATTTCCCCTTGAGGACGCGGATGCGGTCCGAATCTTCCGCGTGCGGAGGGAAATCTCGTCGATCATTTCGGGAGCGGATGACCGGCTGCTCTTGGTGGTCGGCCCGTGCTCGATCCACGACCCGTCGGCGGCGATGGAATTCGCGACCAACCTGCGCGAGGCGGCGGATCGGTGCGCGGGCGAACTTCTCATCGTCATGCGCGTCTATTTCGAGAAGCCGCGCACCGTTGTCGGCTGGAAGGGCCTCATCAACGACCCGGACCTGGACGGGAGCTTCCACATCAACAAGGGGTTGCGCCTCGCCAGGAAGCTCATGATGGACATCACGGTGGCCGGCATTCCAATCGCGACCGAGTTCCTGGACACCACGCTCGGACAGTACTACGCGGACCTCGTCAGCTGGGGGGCCATCGGGGCCCGAACGGTCGAGAGCCAGATACATCGCCAGCTGGCCTCGGGCCTTTCAATGCCGGTTGGATTCAAGAACCGAACGGACGGGAACGTCCAGATAGCCGTCGACGCGATCCTGTCGGCCCGGCACCCCCACTGGTTCCCGTCGTTAACGCGGAAGGGCCTGCCGGCCAGCATGCAGACGACTGGAAACAACGACACCCATCTCGTGCTTCGCGGGGGGTCGCACGGCCCGAATTACTCGAAAGAGGACGTCCTTGCGGCCGTCGAGCTGCTTTCGAGGAACGGCCTCCCCCCCCACCTCATGGTAGACTGCAGCCACGGCAACAGCGGCAAGGATGCCGAACGGCAGGCCGCCGTGGCCCTCGCCCTCGCTGTGCGGATCGCGGCGGGCGATCGCGCAATCGCCGCCGTCATGATTGAGAGCAACCTGCTTGGCGGATCGCAGGATTACCGCGCCGTCCCGCTCGTGCGGGGACGGAGCGTCACGGATGATTGCCTCTCGTGGGAAAAGACCCTTCCCGTGATCTTGCGGATGGCTGAGGCGGTCAGCGCACGGCGCAGGACCCGCTCCTGACGGCCCGGCCGGTAGGTGTGCGAGGCTCAGCCCGCGGGGGGACTCGGCGGGTTCTCAGCCTGGGTTGCAGGCGGAGTTTCAGGCGCTGTCTCCTTGGGGATCTCCGCGCGGGCCTCGGGCGGAGCCTCCGCGCGGGCCTCGCCCGGAGTTTCGGGCTGGGCTCCGGCCTGGGCCTCCGGCGGTGTTTCGCCGCTTGGGTGCTCCTTCTTCTTCGCCGGGCGGGAGCGCCGATTGCCCTTCTCAGACGCAGCCCCGTCGCCGCCTGGGTATTTTGACGCCTTGGCGTTCAGCCAAAGCTCGCCCTTCCCATTGAGGTTCAGCCAGAAGATCTCGCCGGCGTGCTCGGCAAACGTCGGTTTCTCGCGGGTCTTTTCCGGCACCCGAAGCCCCGATGACACAAGGGCGCCAAGCAGTTCCTCAACGGACTTGCCCAAATCGCCCGCGAGCCGCTCCACGGGCGCTGCAACGCCCCCCCTCTTGGTCTCCCTGAGGAGAAGCCGCACGGCGGCAAGCACATTGCCTGGCGCTGGCGCGGCCGAATCGGATGGGGGCGGCTGCTCGCCGGAAACCTCGGCTCCGCGCTTCTCGCGGGCGTTGATCCAGATCCCTCCGCGCTGGTCCTTGTTGAGCCACCACGACTCATTCCCGATGTCCACGCAGGCGGGCGGCTCGCCTGCGGCCCCCGGGGCCGCAAGCCCCATGGCTGTGAAAGCCTCGACAAGCGCGGCTTCGCTGCACTTCAGCGCGCGGGACAGGAAGCTGACGCTGCCCGAGCCGCCCGGCTCGCGCCGGTTCCGGCGCATCTGCGGGCGAATCCGCTCCAGGAGGGTCTCCCCCGCGGGAAGCGCCGGGGCGGGCGCGCCCGAATCTTTTTCGGCATCATGGCCCTTCGCCTTGGGCCTGCCCTCCCCCTTTTCGCCCGCGGCCTCGGCCCCGGACGGGCTTTCCTCCGCCTCGACTCGGGCGGCGCGCACCGTCCGGAACACGGGGCGGGACTTTTCCTTGGTGTTTACCCAGAGCTCACCGCGCCGGTTGACGTTCACCCAGTACAGGTCGCCGTCATAGTCCACGTACGTGGGCTTTGCGTTCTCATCGTCGGGGATCTCAAGGCCACACTCCTTGAGGGCGCCGATCACGTCGTCCTCGGAGATGTCCCATTTCTTGGCGAGGTAGTCCACCCCGACAGAGAAGCCCGGCCCGCGCTGGTTCCTTCGCAGATGGGGGCGCATGGCCTCGAAGAAGGTCGGCAGCTCGTCCTCGGCACCCAGCTTGTCCCATTCGTCCTCCGGCGCATCCACGTCCGGTGCATCGGGATCCGAGTCGCGCTCGGTGTCGCGAAGCCGCCTCAGCCCATCCTGCTCCCTCCCGCCCTCCTCTGTGGGCGCCTCGGCCGGGGCCGGAGCGGACGCCTCCGTTGCGCTTCGGAACTTTGCCTCAAATTCCACGCGGAGTTTCTCCGCCTCAACCCGGGCGGCGGCGGCGGCGGCGTCCTCCAGGGTCCAGTCGCGCTGCGCCGGACGCCTTGCCAGCCCAGAAAAGGCCAGGGGATTGTCCGGCTGCCCGCGAAATTCGACGATTTCCCACTCTTCCGTGCCGAGCTGATTGAGAAATGATTCCAGCAGCGCGGGCGTGGCAAAGCCCCCCTTGCCGCTCGAGATTACCTTGTATTCCCAGACTGCCATAATGTGTCGTGAGGGTTAGACATCCCAAATGGCTGCCCTCTTGCCGAGCCAATTCTTGGCCGAACCGAAAAAAGGCCTGCAGCGATTGGGTTGGTCAACCCGGCTGATGTTGCCCCAACCCATGCTCGACAAGCCGGCGGGCCATGCCTTTTCGGATGATCCCCCAGAGGCGCCCGGCGTGTACGGCCTTGTCCCGGTGCGCACGAAGCACCGCATCCCCTCCGTCACAAGCGTGGGGCGGCTCGGCAAGGCGCGAGGCGCCCAAGGTGATCCATGCCATGCTTGACCGGGCCTCCAGCCCACCCGCTTCGAGGACATCGAATCGGGAATCTTGCCTCCAGGCCAATGGGTTGAACCGCCGGTCAGGCGCTTGGACGGTGAGTGAACGGGCCCAGAGGGGACGATTCGAATGGAGGCTCTCTTCGATTCCCCCCAATCTCACGATGCTTGCAATTCTGGATGATTAGGTGCCTAATCACCTTTCCACGAATGAAAAACGTCATTTCTGAAGCGGTGGGTATCCGCAAGGGAGCGGCCGTCGCCGGGGCAATGATCGCGATGGCGGTCGCCGCGCCCGCATGGGCGGACCAACCCCCGGCGGGCCCGCTCACGCTTGCGCAGACCATCAACACGGTCCTCGCGCGCTACCCAACCATCGATGCCGCGCGCGCCGCGATAGATGCCGCGCGCGCGCGGACGATGCAGTCCAACGCGGACCGCCTGCCCCAGGTGAGCGCCCAGGGGACATACACCTTTGACTCGCTGCGCCCTTACGTGGCCATTTCGCTTCCGGGCCTGCCGAGCGGCGCAATCTACGAGAGCGTCCAGAACGCCTACATGGTGACCGTCACGGCAAGGCAGCTGCTTACCGACTTCGGGCGCACCGACAAGATTGTGGAGATGGCGCGTTCCGGGCAGATCACAGCGCAGGACGCGCTTGACGAGACGATGCACCAGCTCGGCTACCAAGCAATCCAGTCCTTCTACAGCGTCCTTCTCCTGCGCAATTCCGCGGATGTCGCCAGGGAGGAAATCAGCGCCCTGGAGGAGGCCCTGCGCATCTCGGAAAAGAAGTTCGGGGCCGGCAGCGCGACGAAATTCGACGTGCTGACGACCCAGGTCCGCCTTGCCAATGCGCGGAACCACCTCACCGATACGCTTGCTTCGCTGGAAAAGCAGGAGAACGGACTCCGGCAGCTCCTGGGCTGGCCGCTCGGGACGCCGCTGGGCATCGCCGGGGATTTCGACGCCGAGGCGCCCGCGATTCCCGAGTCGACGGCCATCGCCGACGGCCTGCACAACCGGCCTGAGATGAAGCTGGCGCGCGACAGCGAGCAGACCGCGCGCCTGAAGCAGGACGCAGCTGATCGGGGCAACAGGCCGACGCTCGCCGCGCAGGTGACAGGCGGCCTCGGAAACGGGTTTGTTCCCAATCTCTATGACAACAAGGGATATGTCGCCGCAGGATTGTCCGTAGACGTGCCGATCCTCACGGGCAAGCGCGTGACGGGAGAGCGAATGGAGGCGAAGGCCGACGTCCGCTCGGCGAAAGCGCACGAGCGGGAGCTGACCGATGCCATCGCGACAGACGTTGCGGACGCCTATTCGGACCTGAATGCAGCAAAGGCCAGGCTTGCGAGCGCCGATACGCTCGTGGCCCAGGCGACCGAGGCGCTGGCCCTGGCCCAGACCCGCTATGCCAACGGCGTGATCACGAATTTCGAACTTTTGGACGCCCAGAGCTCGCTCCGGGCGGCCGAGCTTAGCCGTCTTCAGGCCCGCTACGACTGCGTCCTCGCACGGCAGGCCGTCGCACGCGCCGCGGGAGTGGCGCCGCAGCCGTAGGCGCCCCCGACGGCAAGGGTCTTCTCTGGATCGCGTCGCCCGGCATTTGGCAGGCGCGGCACCCCGGCCGGCACCGGCCGAGGAGGTTGACGAGTTCCGGCGGGCATGATGTCTTCCGCGCATGTACACGATCATTGGCGGCGACGGAAAGGAGTACGGGCCGGTGTCGGCCGACCAGGTCCGCGCGTGGATCGCGGGCGGACGGGCAAACCTCGAGACAAAGGTCAAGGCGCTCGGAACCGATGAATGGAAGCGCATCGCGGAAATCCCCGAGCTGGCAGGATCGGGCCCGGTGGGCGTCGCCCCGCCCCTGACCGCAACCCTGGTTCCCGGCAATGCCCCCCCGCTGAACATCATCAGCTGCTACGAACGCAGCTGGGCGCTCCTTAAGGCCAACTTCTGGCCGCTTGTCGGCGTGAGCTTTCTCATGATGGCCATCATGTCCGCCATCGGGTGCACCCATTTAGTTGGGGCGTTCTTCGTCAGCCCCCTTCTTGGCGGCGTCCTGTCCGGCGGATGGTACTATTATTTCCTGCTCAAGATCCGAGGACAGCCGACGACCGTCGGCGACGCCTTTGCCGGATTCACGCGGGCATTCATCACGCTTGTTGCGACGGGACTGCTCGTCACGATCTTCGTGACGCTCGGCCTGCTCTGCCTTCTGCTGCCGGGAATCTACCTGGCGGTGGCTTACGCATTCGCCTACATGCTGGCGACTGACAAGCGCCTTGGAATCTGGGAATCCATGGAGACGAGCCGCCGCGTCATCACGAAGCAGTGGTGGCGGGTCCTGGGACTCCTGCTCCTCGGCATCCCGTTCTTCCTTCTTGGGATAGCCGCGCTAGGGGTCGGAGTCTTCGTGGCGCTGCCCCTCATCGTGGGATCAGTCGCATACGCCTACGAGGACCTCTGCAACCCCAGACAGTGAGGGATCCCGCGGGTCCTGAGGCTCAGTCCTTCTTTTCCTCGCCGGTCAGCGCGTCGAGCGACAGCTTGCCGGGGCCGAACGCAAAAGCGATGACTGCAGCAAACAGGAAGGGAAACGGGGTTGCGCCCAAGAACTTGTCGGGATCGGTAAAGATCGCGTGGAGCGCCGCCTTCTCCGCCGTTGCGAACGCGACGCACATGACACCAATCAGCGCTAGCGACGCGAAACGCGTGAACATACCGGCGAGAAGCAACAGCCCGCATGCGCATTCGACGGAGCTGGCCAGGACCGCACTCAGCTTGGGCATGACAATGCCCAGGTCGGAAAAGTACGCAGCCGCCTTGTCCAGGTGCTGAAGCTTTCCCTTGCCCGCGAGGAAGAACTGCCAGCCCCAGTAGAGACGGATGACGAGAAGGAGCGGGCTTCTAAGGTACCCGCCGATCGTTGCTAGCAAGGAGTGGAATTTCGAGAACATGGCCGCTGGGGGTTGTTTGGGGCGTCGCGCGCTGGAGCACTGGATCAGGATGCGTCCGGGCGCTGTTTATTCCCGTAAGCGCAAAACCAGCCCAGCGCCATCCAAGACTTGAACCAGGCCTTTACCTGCGCCGCCTTGACCCTCGGACCGGCGGCGGCGATCGCGCGAGACAGCGTGCTGCCCTTGCCCAGCGCCTCCAGGATCCGGAACGCCGCGGGATCGAGCCTCTTGTAAAAGAGGCGGTCGTTGTGCCGGTGGACCGCGACATGCGTGCGCCTGGGGCGCGGCAGCGGAACGCGCCGGAACGCCCGGTGGACTGCCGCCGCCGCGTCAGGGGTGTTGCTTGCCTCGGAGCGCAGGGCATCGCGCCGTTTCACCGCGATAATCCACGTGTCGATGGGGTATCTCAGCGCGAGAAGCGTGACATAGGGCTGCAGGCCGAGACGGAGACGTGAGGGCGGCGTCCGCGCAATTCGCGACGCGGCGATCACCGGCCGCGATGGCCCGTCAAAGGCGACCGTTTGCGCCCATTCGAACCTCGCGATCTCGGCAGCCAGCGCTGTCCGAGGAGCCGTCAGCCGGGGCCTTTCGAGGATAAAACGCTCCAGCCGCGAGCAGAGGTCGCGCAGCGTGAAGGAGCGCGAGGGATAACGCGCGAGGTACGCCTGGGCGAGGCGCCCGAAGGCGCGCTCCCCGAGGGCCGCGATCAGGCCCGGGCAGTCGTCGCGGATCGCGTCGAACAGCCGGAACCAGTACATCCTGTTGTAAAGCTGTAGGCGCTCGAACGATGTCAGCCTGTCGTTTGGCTTGATGAACTCCGCCGCGACCTCGTCCATGGGCCGGCCGTCGATCCAGCGGGGCTGGAGCTTATCCTCCTCCGTGAGCGGCCTGATGATCGCGGACGCCATCATCCGCTGGAACGCCCGCAGGTCGGCCGTGGACGCGACGCGCGAAGGGGCGTGCTTGGGCGGCTGCTTCACACCGCGGCCCTTTTTGCACCGTCGATGAATTCGTTGGCCTTGAGCGCCTCGCCGTGGACCTCGTCGAATGACGGGATCTTGTCGTCCCATTCGAGCAGGGTCGCCGTGATGCCGCACAGGCGCGTCGCGTGCGCGTAGAGCTTCCATACCGGGTCGAGCACCGGATGGTCGTGAGTGTCGAGGATGTACTTCTCGAATTTGGTATGGCCGGCGACATGCATCTGGCCCACGCGGTGATGCGGCACGTTGTTCACGTAGTCGTAGGGGTTGAATCCGTGGTTCTTCGACGAGACGTATATGTTGTTCACATCCAGCAGGATGCCGCAGTCCGCAAGTTCGACAACCTCCGTAAGGAACTCCCACTCGGTCATTTCTGATGCATGGAACTCGGCGTAGCTGCTCACGTTCTCGACGCAAAGAGGAACCTCTAGGTAGTCGCGGATCTGCCGGATCTTCTCGGCCGTGCGGCGGGCCGCCGCAAACGTGTACGGCATCGGCAGGAGATCGTGCGTGTACGTGCCGTCGACGCTTCCCCAGCACAGGTGGTCGGATAGCCAGGGGGTCTTGGTCCGCTTCACAAGGGCCTTCAGGCGCCTCAGGTGAGCGCGGTCCGGCTTGTCAGCGGAGCCGAAATACATCGAGACCCCGTGCTGGACGACGCGGTACTGCTCAAGAATCCTGTCGAGGAGATGGAGGGGCCGGCCTCCCTCCACCATGAAGTTCTCCGAGATGATTTCAAACCAGTCGACGACCGGCTTCTTCGAGAGGATGTGGGAGTAATGCGGGACACGCAGGCCGATGCCGATCCCGTACTCCTTATATCCGTTGAATTGGTTGGCTGGCATTATGAAAAAACGCGGCCGGCGTCTAGCCGGCCGCGTCACTTAGAAACCGCTTGGGTGAATGTGACTTCGCCGGGCTGGTCAGCTCGACTTGTTCGTGTTGCAGCCACCCTTGCCCTTGCAGCTGTTCTGGCCCTTGCAGCCGTTGTCCCCGGACTTGCAGCCGCCCGTGCCCTTGCAGCTGTTCTGACCCTTACAGTCGTGCTTGCCGGCGTCCTTGGACGCATCCTTCGACGAGTCGCCGCTGCCGGCTGTGTCGTCGGCATAGGCGCGCGTGGCCATTGACCCTGCGTAAAGCCCGGCCATTGCCGCGGCGGTGACGATGAAACGTGTCGGTTTATTCATGATCTGGTTCGATTTTTATTGTTCTGGGTAACCACGAAGACCGGCACCATGCCGTCTAGCGGTCGTTATAAGAGCTATAACGAGCGCTAATATTCCCCGGGCGCAAGGAAAACGTTGTATTATCGCCTTCCGCGCGCCGCCCGCCCCGGAAATGTCACAGAATACGGTCGGTCATCGGCCTGCCGTGCTTGAAGGCCGCGAGGTTCGCGAGGAAGTGGCGGACGAGATCAAGGTTCACATTGACGCGGCCGCCCGCCGTGTGGGGGGTGATGAAGCAGTTCGGCGTGGACCAGAGGGGGTGGTCTGGCGGCAGCGGCTCGGGAACGGTGACGTCCAGGTAGGCTGCGCCGATCCTGCCGTTCTGAAGGCCCTCGATGAGCGCGTCCTGGTCCACCGTGGCCCCGCGGCCCACGTTGTAGAACCGCGCGCCGGCCTTGAAGCATGCGATCCTCCGCGCGTTCACGTAGTTCCTCGTGGCATCGTTCTCGGGAAGCATGTCCACGACGTGGTCGGCCTCGGCCAGTACCTTTGTCAGGTCGAACTCCGGGACAACATGTACCCCCGGCTCGCTGCGGATCTGGCGCCTGACGGCGTAGATGCGGCCGCCGAACGGCGCCAGGAGCGCCGCAAGCCGCCGGCCGATCGAGCCGAACCCAAGCATGACCACCGTCTGGCCTTTCAGGAGGCGCGATTCGTCTCGCCTCTCGCCGAAGGGCCACGGCCGGTCGCCCAGCTGGCCTGCATATGAGGGAAGGAGCTTCCGGCCGAGCGCGAGCATCATGGCCAGCACGTGCTCTGCGCATGCATCCGCGTACACCTGCGAGGCGTTGGTGAGCACGACTCCGCGCGATCGCATGCCCTCCCGGAAGCGATCGTTGTCGTAGCGCGTGTACCCGGCGCTTGACACCTCGACCCAGCGGAGCCTCGCGCTCTCGAGGCAATCGTCGGGATCAGGCTGCCCGAATGCGATGTCCGCCTCCGCGACCGCCGGGTCGCGCTCCCCGGCCGCGAGAACGGAGCGACTCCGCTTCTTGGAGAGCACAAGGCTGTGGGCGCGCACGCCCTCCTCCAGGATCCTCATCCCTTCCCTCCCGAAATTGGCGTTGCACCAGATCCTCACGTTCCCGCCGGATCCACGGTGATCCTGAGCTCATCCGCAGCGTTCCCGAGGGTCAGGGCGTACCTGTTCCGGTTGAAATACCGGACCTTGCCGCCGTAGGAGATGCGGACCTCGATGTTGAGGCCGCGGCGCAGGAGCTCGTCCTCGGCCCTGTACTCGACGCGAAACCCGATCGGCGCGGAGCCAGGGTCGCGGAGCGTCTGGGAGCCGAGCACATTGGGCGGCATGCCCACGACCGAGGCGTCGACAACCCGCACCGTGACCACCGTGTCCGGGGGCAGCGCGGCCACGTGGACGAGGTCGATGCGGCCCCTGACAACGCGGCCCGGGTCGCCCTCGGGCGTCAGGTCCAGCTGCCCGCATCCCGAGAGGGCGAGGGCTGCGGCAGCGGCAAGCAGGGCCATCTGGCGTTTCACGGGAGGTAGCTGGTTGTCATCACTTCGTCGACCGAAAGCTTCCCCTTGGGGATGATGCCGAGGTCCTCGAGCTGGCGGATCTGGACCGCGAAGCGCTCGCGCGTTATCCGGCCCGTCTGCGAATCATCCGCCGCGTTCCGCCCGATCGCGAGCTTTTCGTTGATCACCATCTTGCGCGAGAACGCGAGGAAGTCGTCCGTGTCGTTCGGGTTGAGCCGCTTCATCAGGGCGTGGGCGGGCGCCGGGTCCCCCTCCAGGTAGTCCTTCCAGCCACGTATGTAGGCGGCCATGAACGCACGGACCCGAGACGGGTTCCTCTGCGCCCACGGGCGGTTGGCGACCAGAACGGTGTAGGCGTCGAACCCCGCGTCCCAGGCGTACAGGAACCTGGGGTATTTCGCCCCGCCCTTGACGATGTAGAACGGCTCGGCGGTGTAGTAGCCCTGCTGGATGAAGTTGCGGTCCGCGATGAAGTTCCCGACCGCGAAGTTCTGCGGGATTATGCTGAAGTTGATATTGTATTTGTTCCTTAGATACGGAAGGAACGCCCATTCGGGGCGGGCCATGATGGTCTTCCCGTCCAGGTCCTCGAACCGCCTGATCGGGCTGTCGGCGTGGAGCATCAGGACGGAGGGGTCGTTCTGGAAGACGGCGCCGACCTGGATCAGGGGAAGGCCCTGGGCGATGGCGAGGAGCGTGTTGGTGCTGTCGGACTGGCCGATGTCCGCCTTGCCCGTCGCAAGCTTCTGCATCACGAACGCGTTCGGGCCGCCCTGGACGACGTCCACGTCGAGGCCCGCCTCGCTGAAGTAGCCCTTCGCCAGCGCCTGGTAGATGCCGCCGTGCTCTGGCTCGGCGACCCAGTCCAGCTGGAGGGTCATCCTGAACGGCGCCGCGGCCGTCCCGGGCCCCCCGGCCGGCTGCCTGGAGCAGGCGCAGCATAGGAGCGCCGCGGCCGCCGCTGCAAGGATGCTCGGTCTTGAGGGGATCATGCGGTCGGGATGCCTAAAGGGGCGGCGCGCCGCCCGCAACAGCGCAGTGCTCGCCGGGCGGCCGTTGTTTTCTCAACCTTCGGCCGATGAAACTGAGACCCATGACAGCTGTACTGCTTGGCGCCCTTGCCGCAGCGCAGCCGGCCCGCGCCCTCGACCTGCACCGCGAGCGGAGCTCCCCGTATGACCTCGCGTTGACGGGCATACTCGCCGGCGTCGCCGCCGGCGAAACCCGGTACCTGCGCTGGTCCGACCTGCGTTCGCTGCCTACATCCCGGCTGACGCTGGACGGAGAATTCATCAAGGGGCCCCAGTCCGTGACGGTCGTGTTCCTGGACGACCTTTGGAAGGCGCTGCCCGCCGCCCCCGGCGCGGACTCGCTCCTGGCGACCTGCTCCGATGGCTACGCGTCGGTCTTCACTTCCGGCTTCATCTCAAGGTACCGGCCGTTCCTCGTGCTGGAGATCAATGGAAAGGGCCCGAGGGACTGGCCTCCCCCCGGTCTCGCGTTCAATCCCGGTCCGTACGTGGTGACGGTCTCGGCGGGTCTTGTCCCCGCTGCCGGGCGGCTCCGGGACCTGAGGCACAAGAAGCCCTGGGGCGTCACGACGCTCGAGGTCGCGTCCTACGCCGAGCGGTTCAAGCCGTTCTACACGGGGACGTGGGCCCCCCTCTCCCCCTCCGCCAGGGATGGCCGGGATATCTGGATCAACGCCTGCGCGAGCTGCCACCAGGGCCCCTCCGGCGTATTCGGGGGCACGAAGTCCGGAAGGCCCTTCGAGGTCATCGAGGCGTATGCGGGCCACGACCAGGCATACTTCATGAAATACGTCAGGGACCCCAAGGCGCTTGTCCCATGCGCGAAGATGGAGCCCCACCCCGGCTATACGGACGCCGAGCTGTCGGGCCTGATTGAGTTCATCACAACCGGGCAGCGGTGACGGCTCCGGCCGGGAAGGAACGGGTGGTCCTCCCACCTCACTCATTCTGTGCGCAGGTTCGTGCCCCCCTTCCGGCCGGCACGTGAATCTCCTGCGGCAAGTGCCGCCCCTTGTCATGCGCCTTGCCGGCAAAGAAAGCGGACCCCTTCCGGGGTCCACTTCGCCCTGGCAGAACCGGGCGGGCTCAGTAATGCATCCTGATCGTGATCGTCGCCGCGACCGGCGGGCGCACGTAGATCTCGTCGTTGCCCGCGAAGCTCACGTCGATTGGGTCCAGGATGCGCTGGTTCGTGATGTTGTCGACGTACAGACGGATGTCCCAGCGGGGGCTCGGCGCGTAGATGATATATCCGTGGAGGTCGTACTCCGTTGGGATGTGCAGCGTGCCCTCGTCGTTGGCGTTCTGGTGGCCGATGATGTTGGGCCCGAGGCCGATGGAGAACCCGTAGGGCAGCTTGTACTCGACGAACAGGTTGGCCATGAGCGCGGGCACGCCGGGATCGCGGATCCTCCCGCCGGGCGGCGTGTAGGCGTAGCCCTGGTAGGCGCCGTAGTTGACCGCGCCGATCCCCGTGCCGTAAACTCCGTCCACCGGCGTCGTGGTCGCGTAGGCGTCGAGGTAATTGCCGGTCTCCTCGAAGAAGGAGCCGAAGGCGGTCGCGTCCTGGTAGGTCAGGTTGGCGTTGATCGACAGCCTCTTCGTGGGCTGGTATACGGTGTCGAACTCGATGCCGTTGGTCTTCACCTGGTAGGGCGGCGCCCCGTGGGTCTGGGGCTCGGCCTTGTGCTGTTGGTAGATCGAGACGCCGGCGTAGAGCGTGTTGTTGAGGAAGCTGCCCTTGTAGCCCGCTTCGTAGAGGACGCTGGTGGTCGACAGGTCGACCTTGAGTGAGTCGGGGCCGTCCTGGCCGTTGTCGATGCCGCCGAAGTTCGTCTGGCCGCGGACGGCGTCGACGCGATCATAGGTGGCGTACACCGACTGGGTGTCGGTGAGCTTGTAAACCAGACTCGCGAAGTACGAGGGGTCGCGCGTCGACACGGCGTAGTGGTAGAGGGCCCCGCGATCCAGGAACAGCGGCGTCGGCAGGGAGTAGTAGCCGTAGTAGGTCACGAACGGATAGGGGTAGATGGCCTGCGGGTCGTTCGGGTTCTCGCCGGCCACCACCATGGGCGGGTTGGCCGTGTTCGCGTTGATCCAGTCCTCGCGGTAGCCGAGAATCGCCGAGAGGTTCTTCGTGAACTTCACGTCATCCTGCAGGAAGGCGCCGTAGTCGCGCAGCGTCGTGTCCTGCATCTCCCCCCAGGAGTAACCCGGCGCCCCCGGGATCTGCAGGCCGGATCCCCAGGTGTCGTTCTCGATCTTGTAGCCGGGAAAGTAGATGTTGTTGAGCGGCACGCTCAGGTCGTAGTACGTGAACGGCTCCATCGTGTAGTCGTCGCCCGAGCGCACGTACTGGTAACGCCAGTCGAACCCCCCGATGATGTTGTTCTCGACCGGCCCCAGCTTGACCTCGTTGTGGTACTCGGTCCGGTCCTGGAGGTCGAGGTTGCGCGGGACCCATTCGTCGTAGCCGTAGGTCTCGAACTTGTTCGAGTGCTCCAGGGCGTAGTAGGCCAGGTTGACAACGCTCGAGTCGGGCGTGATCTGGTACGTCGTCTTCAGCTGCGACTCGAAGAGCTTCGAGCGGGCGGTGTCGTTCGGTCCGACGAGCGCGTCGTAGCCGGGCAGCTTGACCGTGTGGGCGGTGGCCGGGTCCACGATTACGTAGGCGCCGTCGGCGCCCGACGGGTAGTTCGTCGCCGGGTTCCCGTCGGTCGGCAGGTACACGTCGTAGCCGTAGCCTGCGAGCGGCCCGCTCGACGGTATGGTGGTGGGACCCGCGATGTAGGTGCCGTGCCAGATCAGGTTCTGCGTCACGCGGTTGGCGCCGTTGATTTCGTTCGTGCGGTCGGCGAAGCCCTGCGCCCACCAGTCGAACCGCAGCGAGTGCGTGGCGAGGTAGGTCAAGGCCACGAACACGTCCTGGGTCTCGTCCTTCGCCCCCACGTAGTACTCGTCGCCGTAGCGGGCGTTGTAGCTCACGCGGTAAGCGAGCTTGTCGCTGATCGGCCCGCCAAAGTCCAAGGTGTACTGGGGGTCGCCGTAGGAGTGCCCGCTCGCCCAGGTCCCTAGGGTTATCTCGAAGTCGACGTGCTCGCGGTCGAAATAGGGCTCCTTCGTGACAAAGTTCACGTAGCCGCCGGGTCCGTTGCCCTGGGGCCCGTAGACCGCCGAGCCCGGACCCTTGACGATGTCCATCGCTTCGACCCCGTTGAAGGACAGCGACGTGCTGTTGCGCGAAAACGGGATCATCTGGCCGTCGACGTAGACCTGCGCCTCGTCGCCGCGGATCTGGGGCACGCCCGGGATGCCGTAGTTTGCGGACGAGTAGACGCCCGGGGCAAACTGGCCGAAGTCCATCGCGTTCTTGACGTCGCGGTCGTCCATCCACGCCTTGTTGACGCTCGAGACCGACCGCGGGATGTCGATGATGTCCCGGTCGTCGCCATACACGCTGCTGATCGGCCGGACAGTCGGCAGGATCTGCTCGGAGAGAGGCACGTCGCTCACCGTGTACTTCTCAAGGGTGGTGACTTTTTCCGATGCGGCGGTCGCCGTGGAGGTTTCGGGGGCCGGGGTCGTCGTCGTTGTCGTCGCCGGGGGGTTCTCAGGGGGCGGCGTCGAGGACTGTGCGCGCATTTCGACGGAAAGGGCGCAGGCGAGGCAAAGGGCGGCGGGGCCCATGAGGACGACTTTCGTGTTCATTAGGTGTGTGTTTTCGGTGACATTCTTACGGTTTTGGGGATTCAAGCACCCGTTGTGCCATGCCGCCCTTGAAGCCCGTGATAATCTAATCCATTGGCCTATAATTACAAATGACGCTCATCGGCCTCCCGGCTGCAAGTCTGCTGGCATCAGATCAAATCGAGTAAATTTATCGACGGGAATCAATGCTGGAATGATTCTGAGCCTCACGAGGTCGGCGACCTGCTCCTGCAGGCGCCGGCGCGTCATGAGCCCGAGGCGTTCGCCGTCCTCGGCCCTCCCGGTGACAATGCGCTCATCCCTCATCGCCTTGATCGAATAGTCCATGAATTCCTCGGACATGCCTGGGTTGCTCCTTGCGATCAGGGCCTTCCCGGGCGACGGGTCCTCGTTCATGAAATCGTCCCATCCCCGCAGGGACGCCGCGATGAACGCGCGCACCTCCCGGGGATGCTCCCGAAGGTAGCGCTGGGTCGTGTAGAAGACCCGGTAGGGCCTGAAGCCCGAGTCGGACATCAGGAGCGTCCGGGGATGCCCCCCGTACTTTCGGACGTAGTAGGGCTCGTTAGTGACGAAGCACTGCTGGATGAAATCCTTGTCCGCCATGAACTGGGCGAGCCCGAAATTCGAGGGGATCAGGTTGAAGTCGATGTGGTAGCGAACCTTGATGTACTCGATCCAGTTCGAGCCCGGGACGCCCATGACGGTCCGGCCGTTCAGGTCGGCGAATGCCTTAACCGGGCCCTCCTCGTGGACAAGGATGGCCTGCGGATCCCTCTCCATGTAGGCGCCGACGATCACGAAGGGCAGGCCCTTGGACACCCACGCGATCATGTCATCGCTCCGGCCCATCGCCATGTCTACCTGTCCTGAAAGGACTATGTCCGAGACGAGGACGCCGGGCCCCCCGGGGACGATCTCCACGTTGATCCCCGCTTCCCGGTAGAAACCCTTCGCGAGCGCCTGGTAGAAGCCGCCGTGCTCGGCCTGGGGGTACCAGTCCGTCTTGAACCGGACCGAGGGCATCGCCGTCGCGGCTCCCCCGCCCTGCGAAGGCCTAGAGCACCCTGCCAGGGCTGCAATGGCCGCGAAGACGAGCGCAACGCGGCAACGCGGGAGATCGTGTACCTGGATCAATTTTCCGTGTGGCTGAACGAATCGTGCCATTTGTGGAGCGCCAGCCAGCTGAGCGCAATCACACCGGCGACGAATATGAATCCCAGCGCGCAGCTGACGGCCGCTGTCGCAAACAGGGCGCCCATCTGGAACCGCGAACTGTAGATGATCGCGAGAAACCCGAGCCCGCCCTGCCCCCCCGCCGAGTTTCCCGCGTAGAAGTCGCCGACTATCGCACCGATGGGGGCGAGCGTGCCTCCTATCCGCAGCCCCGTGAAGAAATACGGCAGCGCCGCCGGGACCCGGAGGAGGAATATCTCCTGCCACTTCGCCGCCTTGCACATCCGGAAGAAGTCCACGAGGTTGCGGTCGGTCGAGATGAGGCCCTGGGTGGTGTTCACGACCATCGGGAAGAAGCAGATCAGGAAGGTGATGATCGTGACGCTCCTTAGCCCGGGGCCGACCCAGAGGAGGAGTATGGGCGCCATCACGATGATCGGCGTCATCTGCAGGATCATGAGGTACGGATAGAAGCTCGCGCGGATGAGCGGCGACACCGATAGGATGAGCGCCAGCGCGAAGCTGAGCGCGACCGCGGCCCCGAACCCGAGGAGGGCCCCGCCGCCCGTGTTGAGGGCCGCTCCCCAGAGCGCCGGACCCTCCTGAACGAAGGCCCGGGTGACCTCGTCTGGCGCAGGGAGCAGGAACCGCTGCTCGGAGCTCATCCCGAAATTGATCGCGTACCAGGCCAGGATCATGCCGACGCCGGTCGCCAGCGGAAGCAGGAGCCCCGCGATGCGCCTCAGCCTGGCTCCCGGGGCCCTCATGACTTCAGCTCCTCGACCGAGCGCAGGATCCTCGATACCTCGCCGACCAGCTTCTGGTACGGCTCGGACTCCCGGGTCTCCTCGGTCCGCGGGTACGGGAGGTCCACCCTCAGCTCATCGTGCAGCCTTCCCGGGTTGGCGGACATCACCAGGATCCTGTTCGACATGAACACCGCCTCGGACACCGAGTGCGTCACGAAGAACGCCGTCCAGGCAAGCTGCTGCCGGATGGCGAGGAGCTCCTCGTTCAGGTGGTTGCGAGTCATCTCGTCGAGCGCGCCAAAGGGCTCGTCCAGAAGGAGGATCCTAGGCGAGACGCTGAGCGCCCGCGCGATCGACACGCGCATCTTCTGGCCGCCCGAAAGCTGGCGCGGATAATAGTCCGCCCGGTCCGCAAGGCGAACGAGGGCAAGCGACTGCCTGACGATCTCGGAGCGCTTCGCGGCGTCCACCCCCCCGTGGAGCCGCAGCGGCACCTCGACGTTCCGGGAAACGTTGAGCCATGGAAGCAGCGTCGGCTCCTGGAAGACGAAGGCGAGCCTCTCGACCGCGCCGGACGGATCCGTGCCGTCCACGACGATCCGGCCCTCCGAGACCGGGATGAGCCCGGAGATGAGCCTCAGAATCGTCGACTTGCCGCAGCCGCTCGGCCCGATCAGCGTGATGAAGTCGCCGCGCTCCGCCGCGAAACTCATCTTGTCGAGTATGAGCGGTCCGTCGCCGAAACGCTTGTCGACGTCCTTGAGCTCGACGATCGGAGGTGCGGCCACCTGACTCATGTGGCGGCGGGCTCCCGGGCGAACGGATTGACCGGGTAGGTCCTCATCTTGCCCGGATTCAGGAGCGCGCGGGGATCGACACTCGCCTTGAAGGCGCGCTTGTCCGCGATGTTCGGGTGGCGCCCGCCGTCCTCGAGGTGCACCGTGTGCGGATTCGCGATGAACACGCCGATCTCGTCGCAGCAGGCCAGGATCTCGTTCAGCCTCTGCTCGGACCTGAAGAACACGAGCGGGATCCCGCCGACGACGATTTCGTCGGGATTCTTCCATACCGCGCTGCCCCTCATCATCTTCGCGTTGCCGGCGGTCCACTCGAGGTGGAGCAGGATCTCGCCGGGGAAGCGCCTTCTCAACTCGGCGAACTGCTCGCGGAAATTCGGGCCGAACCCCGCCTGGATGTAGGTGACCGTGGGATCGGCCTTGATCGCCCAGAGCGTCGTGTGGTTCCACGTGTAGTCCGTGATGAACGGCGGCCTGGGCGGATCGGAGAGGGGCCTTTGGTGGACGCAGTCGATGCCCGCGGCTCTGGCGCCCGCCACCACCTCCTGCGTCTGCGCGCGGTCGACCAGCAGGAACGAAATGGGCTCACCGGCCCGCAGGTGCCTTGAAAGCGGCTTGAAATACGAGGGGATCGGCCACTCGAACTGCGTGACGAGCCGCTTGCGCCACTCGAGCCGGCGCGCCGCGGCGTCCGTCCAGCCGAGAAGCCCGTCCCAATCCGGGCTGCTCAGGATGAGCTGGTCGTAGTCGAGCTTCGGGGCCAGCCGCATCTCCGCCTCCACCATTAGACCCGTGGTCCCGTAGGTGTGGAGCGCCTTTAGGCTCTCGGCCTCCTCGAGCCGGACCAGCCGGGGCCCCTCCTCGCATGTCAGGATCGTGACCGACTTCACATTGCCCGGGGCGTTGATCCCGCCCCATGTGATCGAGCCGATCCCGCCGGACCCGCCGCACAGGAACCCCCCCATCGTGCTCTTCATCCAGGTGGATGGCATGCACCGCAGCTCCCACCCCGCCCTCCGCGCCTCGGCCTCAACGGCGCCGAGGCGGGCTCCCGCCTCGACGCGGGCCACCCCGCCGTCGAGGGAGAGAATCCGGTCCAGCCGGGAGAAGTCGATCACGACCCCGCCGTAAAGGGGCACGCACTGCCCGTAGTTTCCCGTGCCAGCCCCCCGCGGCACGACGGGGACGCGGGCGCGGCAGCAGGCCGCCACCACCGCGCGCAGCTCCTCCATGCTTCCGGGGCGGGCCGCCATGTCCGCGCGCTTCTCGTCGAGCTGGCGGCGGAGCACCGGCGAATACCAGTAGAAGTCCTTCGAAAGGGCCTCGAGGGCTTCGCCCGCATCGATGAGATTGTCCGCGCCGACCAGGGCGCGCAGCTCTGACTTTAGTCCGTCCGTCGGTGCAACCATCGTGGGCAAGAAGCAGGAGTGTTGCCATCGAGTCCCCCTCCGCAAGCAGAGGATTCCGCCCGCGGACCCCGGGGCGGATGGAGTCTTGCCGCGTCCAGCTCCGGGCCCATACCTTGCCCGGCGCAGTCTCCCACCAAAGGAATGCTTCTTCTCCAGAGGGCCCGCATACCCGCAGCCGTTCTCCCCGTTTCGATCGCCGAGCCGGCGCCGGACCCCATGGAGCCGACGGTGCTCTGCGACGTCGCGATGGACGGGCCGCGGATCGCGTCCGTCGCGCGCTCCGCGGCGGCCGGCGGCCCCGCCTCCAATCCCGGAGCCTCCGCCGGGGCCGCGGCGAACGTCGTCGACCTGGAGGGGGCAATGGCCTTCCCCGGCTTCGTGGACGCCCATGTCCATCTCGACAAGGCCCACACGTGGGCCCGGGCGCCGAACCGGAGCGGAAGGTTTAGCGAGGCGCTCGAGACGCTAGAGAGGGACCGGGAACGCTGGACGAGGCGGGATCTCCTGCGCAGGGCCAGCTTCGCGCTCCGGTGCGCCTGGGAACACGGGACGCGGGCCATGCGCACCCATGTCGACACCTGGCTGCCCGGGGGCGAGGAAAACCACGCCGCGATGCACGAGCTGCGCGGCGAATGGCGCGGGCGCATCGCGCTCCAGACGGTGCCGCTCACCCGGATCGCAAACTACTCCGGGGCCGAAGGGGATGCGATCGCCGACCTCGCCCTGAAGTACGGGGCGTGCGCCCTCGGCGGCTGGTCGCCCATGTCGCCGGACCTGCCGCGCCAGTTGGACCGGCTCATTGCGATCGCAAGGGACCGGGGCGTGGGGCTCGACCTCCATGTGGACGAGAACGGCATCCCTGGGGAGGAGGTGCTGCGCGCCGTGGCAGAGGCGGTGATCCGAAACCGCTTCGGGAATCCCGTCGTCTGCGGGCACTGCTGCAGCCTTGCGGTCCAGGCGCCCGAGCGGCAGCGCTCGACGATCGCCCTCGTCAGGGAGGCAGCGATGAGGGTCGTCTCTCTTCCCCTGTGCAACCTGTACCTGCAGGACCGGCGCGGGGCCGAGTTTCCCCGGACGCCGTACTGGCGGGGCCTGACCCTCATCCACGACCTCCTTGATGCCGGCGTCCCGCTTGCGTGCGCGAGCGACAATGTCCGCGATGCGTTCCATGCCTATGGAGACCTGGACGCCGCGGAAGTCTATGTACAGAGCGTCCGGCTCGCTCACCTCGATTCGCGGCTCGGCGCCTCGGTCTGCGTGGTAACCTCGGCCGCCGCAGACATTGTCGGGCTTCCCGGGATTGGGCGCGTCGCGCCCGGCGCGCCGGCGCAGCTCGTCGTGTTTCCGTCCCATTCATTTAGCGAATTCCTGAGCCGGCCGGGGTCCGGGCGGAGGATCGTGGACGGCGAGGCCATCCGGGATGCGCACCCGCCCGGATACGGCGAGCTGGGGTGACCGGATCCGCGCAGCCAGCGCCCCCCCCTCCAAGCCCTCTCCCAGACAAAAGCCAAAGGCCCATCCCATGACCCTGAGACACTGCAAGATCGCCGTCACCGCCCTGTCGTCCGTCTTCCTGCTGGCCGTCGTGTTCAACAACACGACCGATCCCAACTCAAATTACCAGTTCGTCCGGCACGTGCTCAGCATGGACACGACGTTCCCGGGCAACGCAGGCATGTACCGCGCCATCCATTCCCCGGCCATGCACAAGGCGTTCTACGCGGCCATAATCGCCTGGGAGGCTCTCTGCTGCGCGCTGACTGGCGCCGGCACCCTGCGGCTCTGGAAGGCCCGGGGCGCCCCGGCCGCCGAATGGAGGAAGGCCAAGGTCCTGGCTTCGATAGGGCTCACGGCCAGCCTCGTCCAGTGGTACTTCGCGTTCATGACGGTCGGCGGCGAATGGTTCCTCATGTGGCAGTCAAAGGCATGGAACGGACAGGACGCGGCGTTCCGGATGTTCGCAATTGCGGGGCTCAGCCTCCTGTTCCTCAATCAGGCCGACGATTGAAGGAAAGGTCCCAGCGCCCATGGCAATACCGGGCTCCTCGGATCGTTCACAACGATCTGCAGCCCCGTTGACATCCCCGACCTAAGAGGGACGGGAACCGTGAGCACGGGCAGGCCGCCGAGGCTGGCGGGCGCGGTCAGGCTGAGCATGCGCAGCCTGCTGGCTTCGGTGCATTCCTCCTTCCTCAGCGCGGGACAGGGCGAGGCGGCCATGACCAGGAAGTCATGGGTCCGGAAAAACTCCCCCCAGGCGAGCCTGAGCGCGGAATAGCTCGGCTCAACCGCGGCCACTTGGGCCGGCGAGATTTCTCGCGCATGATCGAGGCGGTCGCGGACGAGCGGCCCGTAGCGCCCGCGGTACCGGTCCGCCCACTTCCTGTGTATCTTCCAGGTCTGTGTGCCGGCAAGTACCCCGTAGACCTCCGCCGCAGGGGCAAACCTGCGCAGGAGCTCGCCGCGGACCGATGCATCAGCCGGCGGCGCCAGGTCCGCGGCGGCGGCGGCGCATGCCGCCGCCACCTCCGTATCCAGTCCCGGCATGTCGAGATAGCAGCCTCGCAGGGCTTGTCCGCCCGGCCGGGAACCAACCAGCGCCGCGAGCGCCGAGCGCATGTCCGAGGCAGATCCCGTGAACCAGCCCGCGGTGTCGAATTCGGGGGCCAGCGGGACGGCATCGGATATCGACGGGGTGTACGGGATTCCCCGGTAGCCGTAGATCCCGCAGAATGCCGCCGGAACGCGGATCGAGCCGCCGGTGTCCGTCCCGACGGCAAACGGGACGATGTCCGCCGCAACGGCGGCGGCCGAGCCGCTGCTCGACCCTCCGGAGGTTCGGCCGGGGAAGCGCGGATGCTCGCAGTCGCCATAGTGGGCGTTCTCCCCGGTAAGGCCCCAGGCGAATTCAAACAGGTGCGTCTTTCCCGCCAGAACCGCGCCAGCCGCGCGCAGGTCGCGCACGATCTGCGAATCCCCGGCCGGGATCGGCCGGACCTCGGGCAGGAAAGAGGATCCGGCATAGGTCGGCAGTCCGGCGACGTCGAAGAGGTCCTTGAGCAGGTAGGGAACCCCGCGGAGGAGGCCGCTGGACGGCGCGGCGTCAAAGCCCGCCGCGAGGGCCGGCTCGTCAAGGAGCGCCGCCACCGCCGCCCGCCTCTGCGGCCCGGCGAGGCTCGTCTCCGCCCTTCGCCGAACCTCGCTCGCGGCGGCCCCGGGGGCCAGCTGCTGCCATTCTCCAAAGGTCATCGGTCGAACATCTTCGGACGACTTGCGGCAAATCGCAAACCGCGGCTTGGCCTAGCACACGGTGCCATGCGGCAACTAATTTAGACTTGTCTAATTCGTGTCTTGACTTGGCCGCGGGCCCCCCCATGGCTTTCGCGCCCAAAACGAAGCCGTGACCCGCCGACCCTCCGCAGAATCAGCCATCCGCTCCATCCGCTTCACGAGGCAGATGGCCCAGCAATGCCGCCAGGGGGATGGGCGCCTGGCGGACTGGGTCGTGTGCGAGACGATCGCGAACGGGTCGAGGCGGCCGGCGGGCCGCCTGGGCGGCCGCGGCGGGCTTCTCGTCCGGTTCGAGAAGACATTTCCCCGGGTCGGGGGAAGGAAGGTTCCTCCTGGCGCCCGGGCGGCGACGGTGGCGGTCCTCGGGGAAATGGTAGGGCGCGACTGCGTCGCCATCCGCCTGCTTTCCCCCGCGGCGGGCCTGGACAAAATCTGGGAATATTCGGGATTTTTGAATCGCTCCGGTTCAAAATGAGTGCGTCAACAAGGGTCATCCTTTCCGCCATGTCCAAAGCCCCTCCCCCAAAAGCCGCCGATACGAAGCCTCAGGCGTCCGTGCCCGCCGCGACCGCCCGCGACAAGAACATCGAGCTAGCGCTGTCCTCGATCACCAAGCAATTCGGGGAAGGCTCGATCATGCGCCTGGGCAGCAATACCAAGATGAAGGTCGAGACGCTTTCAACCGGCTCGCTTGCGATCGATCTGGCGCTCGGTGTCGGCGGCCTCCCGCTCGGCCGCATCATCGAGGTCTACGGGCCGGAGGCGTCGGGCAAGACCACCTTCTGCCTGAGCGTGATCGCCGAGTGCCAACGCAAGGGCGGACTGGCCGCATTCATCGACGTGGAGCACGCACTCGACCCGAAATACGCGCGCGTGGTGGGTGTGAAGCTTGACGACCTGCTGGTCTCCCAGCCCGACAGCGGCGAGGATGCGCTCAACATCATGGAGACGCTCATACGCTCCAACAGCATCGATGTCATTGTCCTGGACTCGGTTGCCGCCCTGGTGACCAAGGCGGAGCTCGACGGCCAGATGGGCGACATGACCATGGGCAGCCAGGCCCGGCTGATGTCCCAGGCCATGCGCCGCCTGACGGCGGTCGTCAGCAAGACAAAATGCGTGTGCATCTTCACGAACCAGATCCGCGAGAAGATCGGCGTCATGTTCGGAAACCCGGAGACGACGTCGGGCGGCCGCGCGCTGAAATTCTTCTCGTCGATACGCATCGACATCCGCCGCAAGGACCAGATCAAGACCCCCGAGGGCAAGGTCATCGGGAACCGGACCAAGATCAAGGTGGTGAAGAACAAGGTCGCCCCGCCCTTCACAGAGGTCGAGTTCGACATCATGTACAACGAGGGCATCTCGGCGGCCGGCTCGCTGCTCGACCTCGGCCTCGAGCACAGGATCCTCGAGAAGAAGGGCGCCTGGATCACCTATCAGGGCGAGCTCGTCGGCCAGGGCCGGGACGCGGCCAAGCAGACGATAAAGGAAAAGCCGGAGCTCGCCGAAAAGATCACCAAGGCAATTCTCGAAAAGGTCAGCGTCACCGGCGGGACCGTGGTCACCGGCGATAGCCCCGAGTGACCCCGATCGCACGCAGGAAGGCGCGGGCAATGATCTCGTGCCCCGCCCGCGTGGGATGCACGCGGTCGCCCGCTATCGCCGCGAAATCGCTCCGCGCGAGCGCGCGGTCCATGGCCGCCTGGGTGTCGACCAGCAGGGCGTCGTGCGCGCCGGCCAGCTCCCTGACGATCGCGCCGTACTCATCCATCCGCCTGCGCATGGGATCTCTTCGCTCGCCCTGGACATAGAACGGGGTCATCAGCACCAGCCTGCGGACGCGGGGCCGCGTCCGCGCAATCAGGCTGCCGTAGGTGCGGCGGAACTCGTCCGGCATCACCGCCTCCGCGCTGTCGGCCCCGTCAAACTGCCTCCACACGTCATTGATCCCGATCAGTACGGCGAGCCAGTCGGGCGCGAGGGCAGTCACGTCGGCGTCCCATCGGGACGCGAGGTCCCTCACGGTGTTCCCGCTGACCCCCATGTTGATGATCCGGACGGGGCGCTCCGGATGGAGCCGGCCCAGGGCGGCGTCAACGGCGGCCACGTATCCCTCGCCGAGCGCGGCCGGGGATCCCTCGCCCACCGGACGCAGCCGACCGCAGTCGGTGACGGAATCGCCGACAAAAAGGAGCCGCGTGCCCGGATCGATTCTCACGAGGGGAATCGTGGGCCCGCACCCCCGCCGGTCAATTCCCGGCGGGTAATTCTTGCTATGGAATCGGCGCAGGGAAAACCTCGCGGTTGCCGCCCTTCCCTTCGGGACGGGCCGCGAATCCGCCCACAGGCGACCCGGACGCCGGGTCCTGACCCCATACATACCCATGAAGATCATCCGGAATCTGTCCGTCGCCGGCCTCGCGATCTGCGTCGCAGGCGGCTTCGCCCTCGCCGACGCCCCGGCCGTCCCAGCCGTCACTCCAATCGCGCCGGTGCCGCCGGGCGCCGCCCTGCGGGCCGCGACCGTCAAGGTTATTGTCGCCCCCGACCACCGCGACTGGACCTACAGGCTGGGCGAGCACGCCGTGTTCGCGGTCACGGTGACCGCGGACAACGAGCCCATTGATGGCGTGAGCATCAGCTATACGGTCGGCCCCGACATGTTTCCCGGCGACAAAAGGACGGCGCCTCTGCCCATCTCCGGGATGACGGTAGACGGCGGGATGATGACGGCGCCCGGATTCCTTCGCTGCATTGTCACGACGCAGGTTGCCGGCCACAGCTACCGGGGCCTCGCGACCGCAGCGTTTGCACCGGAGAAGATCGCGCCGACCCAGGCGGAGCCCGCGGATTTCGACGCGTTCTGGGCCGCAGGAAAGGCCGACCTAGACAAGGTCCCGATCGACGCCCGGATGACGCTCCTGCCCGATGCGTGCACTTCCGCGGTCGACGTCTACCACGTGAGCTTCCGCACGGTCGGACCCAAGGGACCCGTCTCCGCCCGCATCTACGGAATCCTTTGTGAGCCGAGGGCCCCGGGTCGCTACGCGGCGATCCTCAAGGTGCCGGGCGCGGGCGTGCGGCCCTATTTCGGCGACCCGGAGCTCGCGGCCAAGGGGGCGATCGTGCTCGAGATCGGAATCCACGGGATACCGGTCAACCTCGCCAAGGAAGTCTACGACGAGCTGGCCGCCGGCGCGCTCAACAACTACTGGCTTTACAACCTCGATGACCGCGACCGGTTCTATTACCGGCGCGTCTACCTGAGCTGCGTGCGGGCGAACGATTTCCTCACCTCCCTGCCGAATTGGGACGGGAAGCGGTTGCTCGTCATGGGCGCGAGCCAGGGCGGGCAGCTGACGCTCGCGACGGCCGCCCTCGATCCGCGCGTGACCGGGCTTTCCGCGACACATCCCGCCTTCTGCGACGTCAGCGCGGAACTCCACGGACGGGCCGGCGGCTGGCCTCATCCATTCATGCCGGGACCGGGCGGTTCCGCCTCGTCCCAGGCCACCCCGGCGAAGATAGCAACGGCCTCATACTACGACATAGCCAACTTTGCGCGGCGCATCCATGTTCCCGGCTATTACAACTGGGGCTACAACGACGAGGTGTGCCCGCCGACCACCGCATACGCCGTCTACAACGAGATCACGGCCCCGAAGACGCTGGGCGTCACCCTTGAACTCGGCCACAGCTACACCGTCGAGCAGGCCGACGCGATTTCCGGCTGGGTCACCAATTTCCTCGGGCTAAAGTAGGCGCCGCCCAAGATGAGGATCCTGCCGCTCGCCGCGTCGGCGTGGAGATTCCGGGACTGTTCGGGCTCTGCCTGGCTCCCCGCGAAAGTCCCGGGCTGCGTCCACACCGACCTTCGCCGCGCCCGTAAGATCCCCGACCCGTTCTGGGGCACCAATGAGGCCATGCTCCAGTGGATCGAGGAGCGCGACTGGGAGTATGCCACGGTGCTCGAGGCGGATGCCGACCTGCTCCTGGAGGAGGTGGTCGAACTCGTGGCGGACGGGCTCGATACCGTGGCGACGGTGCGCCTCAACGGCCGCGTGGTCGCCCGCACCGAGAACATGTTCATAGGCTATCGCTGGGACGTGAAGCCGCTCCTCAAGTGGGGCCGGAACATGCTCAACGTCCGCCTCGGCAGCGCATCGAGGTACATCCGGACCCACCGCACCTCCCACAATCCGCGCGAGTTCAGCGATCCCGTCGGCCGGTGCTCGGTCATCCGCAAGCAGCAGTGCCAGTTCGGCTGGGACTGGGGCCCCCGGTTCGTGACGGCCGGCATCTGGCGCGACATCCGCCTCGAGGGATGGAGCGGCAACCGGCTGGCCGGAGTCGCGGTCAGCCAGGTCCACGCTCCCGGCGCAGGCGTCACCCTGACGCTGGCGCCCGAACTTGCGCGGCCGGATCCCGGATCGAAGTGCCGGTGGCGCCTGTCGCTGGACGGCCTGACCGTGGCATCCGGCTCCGGAACGAGCATCCCCGTCCCGAGGCCGAGGTTGTGGTGGCCGAACGGCCAAGGCGAACAGCCACTCTACCGGCTGGAGGTCGCGGTAGCCGGCTCCGACGGCCGGGCGATCGGCCGATGGGCGCGCAGGATCGGCCTGCGGACCATCGCGCTGGACCGCCGCAAGGACGGATGGGGCGAGTCGTTCCAGTTCATCGTCAACGGCAGGCCCGTGTTCGCAAAGGGAGCCAACTGGATCCCCGCGAACTGCTTCGTGGCCGGGCTGGCCCGCGCCGATTACGCACGCGACCTGGCGGCCGCGTCAGCGTCCAACATGAACATGGTCCGGGTCTGGGGCGGAGGGATCTACGAAAGCGAGGATTTCTACGACCTCTGCGACGAATTGGGCCTCCTTGTCTGGCAGGACTTCATGTTCGCCTGCACCCTCTACCCGGCCGACCCGCAGTTTGTGGCGAGCGCCCGGGCCGAGGCTGAGTACCAGATCAAGCGCCTGAGGCACCGAGCTTGCCTCGCGCTCTGGTGCGGGAACAACGAGGTGTGGGGCAACAACTCCCACGAGCTCCTCGACCCCGAGAAGACGAGCCTCCGGGCCGATTATGAAAGGCTCTTCCACCGCGCGTTGCCTCCCCTCGTCGCATTGCACGGCGGCCCGACCCCCTACTGGCCGTCGTCGCCGTGGAGGGGCGACACCGCCGCCGACCATGCCGCCGGCGAAATGCGGGGCGACACCCATTACTGGGACGTCTGGCATGGGCGAAGCCCCGTGAAGGACTACGAGAAATGGTCCTTCCGTTTTGTATCCGAATTCGGGATGCAGAGCTACAGCTCGCCCGCGACGCAGGCAACTTTCTGCCCGCCGCGCGACGGCAACGTGTTCGGCGCGATCATGGAGAACCACCAGAAGAACAAGCAGGGCAACCTCATCATCCTCGACTATGTTTCGCGCAGGTACCGGTTCCCGAAGGACCAGGATTCCCTGATATACCTCTCGCAGCTCAACCAGGCCCATTGCATGCAGACGGGGGCCGAGCACTACCGGCGGCTCATGCCGCGCTGCATGGGCGCCCTCTACTGGCAGCTCAACGACTGCTGGCCGGTGGCGTCGTGGAGCTCGATCGAGTTCCCCGGCCGCTGGAAGGCCCTCCAGCACGTCGCTCGGCGATTCTTCGCCCCGGCCGTGGTGAGCGCGCACGTGCCGGGGGGGGAGGTGCACGGGATAGGCAACTACCGGGTCTCGACCGTGCGCCGCGTTTTCATCCACACGAGCTATGACGGCGCCCGTCCCGCAAGGGGCGCCGTCCGCTGGGCCCTGTTCCACACCGACGGCAGGCGGATTCTCGGCGGAAGGAAGCCCGTCCTCCTCCGCCCGATGCAGAGCAGGCTCCAGAAGAGCCTCGACCTGGCCGGCCCGCTCGCGAGATTCGGCCGCGACCGGATCTACCTGCGGATCGCGCTCGATGTCGCCGGCAAGCGGGTCAGCGAGGACACGGTCCTGCTCACGACCCCGCGCTTCATGGACCTGCCGAGGCCCAGGACGAGGGTGTCCATAGGGATGAAGTCGCCGGTGCGCGCCGTGATCGCGTTCGCCTCGCCCGTCTTCCAGCACCGGTTCGCGTTCGACCTCCCGGGGCTGGCATTCACGTGCAGCGACAACTACTTTGACCTTTATCCGGGCGCCGCAAAAACGGTCGAAGTGGAACTCGCTCGCCCGGCAACGGCCGCCCGCCTCAGGCGGTCCCTAGTCCATCGCTCGCTCGCCGACACGTACTAGGGAGCGCCAAACACCCTCACGATGCCCTCATTGACCGCCTCAAGATCCGGAATCGGGCTGGGCGCCGGCCTCCTTGCCTACGGGGTCCTCCTCCTCGCCCTGGTCGGGGCGGTGCCCGGCGGCTCCGACGCCTCGGGCTATTTCAACGAGGCGCGCCTTTTCGAGCAGTTCAAGATTCATGCGGCCGTTCGGACTGTGCCCGGGATCCCCGCAGGGGACGCGCCGACTTACCTTTATGTACCGCTGGGGTTCAGGCCCTCCGTGGAAGGGCCTGCGCAGATGGTTCCCACCTACCCTCCGGGCCTTCCGCTGCTCATGGTTCCGACGGCGCGCCTGGTGGGTTGGCGCCATGCCGGTGATATCCTGTTGATCCTTCACTCGCTCGCGGGAATCGCGCTGACCTTTGTGCTGGGGCGGATGTGCGGCCTGTCCGCCCCATGGTCCCTTGTCGGTGCCGCCGTCATGGCGGCGAGTCCCCTCTATCTCTACTTGTCGCTATGGGCGTTGAGCGATGTCCCTGCGACGGCCTGGGCGACGGCGGCCGTGGTCGCGGCATGGAAGGGCCGCGGGCGGCCGGCCTGGGCGCTGGCGGCCGGTGTCTGTATAGCGGTGGGCTTTCTTGTGAGGCCCACCAATTTCCTAATCGTTCTTCCCGTGGTCCTTGCCACCGGCTTTTCCCCGGTGAGGCTGGCGCTGATCGCCGTTGGGGCCTTTCCCGGGGTCGCAGCGTGGATGGCAGTCAACCACACGGCATACGGGGGTTATCTTCAAAGCGGCTACGGAGCCATTGAAAACGAGTTTCACGCCAGCCTGGTCTTAGGCACTCTTCTATACTGCGCGCGCTGGCTGCCGGTCCTGCTGAGCCCGATAGTAGCCGTGTCTCCGGCTATCCTGGCTTTCTTGCGTCAACGCACCCGCATCGCCGCCGTGCTGGCCGCATGGGCCGTCGCATACATCGGATTCTACCTGCCGTATCGCTGGACCCACGAAAACTGGTGGTTCCTCAGGTTTCTCCTGCCCGCGGCGCCCGCGCTTATTGTTGCGGGCTTGATCGTCCTTCAGCTGGGTTTCCACAGGCTGCTGGGGCGCTTCACGGCAACCTGGGCACGCACCCTCCCCGTCCTCGTCGTTCTCGCCGCAGTGGGCGTGGAGGCGGCCCAGATCATTCCGCTTGGCGCATGGTCGATAGGCCGCGGCGAGCGCAAGTACGGCCATGTCGCGGACTGGCTTGCGGCTAACGTCCCGCGGAATTCCGCAATCGTTGCACACCAGTTCAGCGGAGCGTTGTTCTACTACACCAACCTCACACTCGTCCGGGCGGACCAGATCGATCCTGCGACTGCGCTGCGGGTCCGCGCGGCCGTCCGGTCGGCCGGAATGCCCCTTTATGCAGTCCTCTTTCCGTTCGAGCTCGACATCCTGAAGAAGCTGCCGGGCCCATGGGCCCTCGTAGGCTCGGTCGACGACGTCACAATCTGGCGCTGCGACTGGTCCGGGAAGTAGATCCTGCCGCTCCGCGCTTGAGTCCGGGGCCCTGCGGGCGTTGGTTGGGCCCCCATGGCGCGCCACACGGACACGATAGCCGCCCTAGCGACACCCGCAGGCACTGCGGCGCTCGCTACCATCCGCATCAGCGGGCCGGACGCAAGGCGGCTTGCAGGCGAGATCTTCGGCTGCGTCCTTGCGCCCCGGGTCGCAACCCACTGCGATTATGCCGACTGCAGCGGCTCGGCCGTGGACGATGTGGTTGCGACGCTGTTCGCGGGCCCCAACTCCTATACGGGCGAGGATTCACTCGAGATCTCTTGCCACGGCAGCCCGTTTATCGCTCGCAAGGTGCTCGCCGACCTCCTGGCGCGCGGTTGCCGGCCGGCAGGTCCCGGGGAATTCACGCAGCGGGCGTTCCTCAACGGCCGCATGGACCTCAGCCAAGCCGAGGCCGTGATGGACCTCATAAGCGCGCGAAGCGAGCGGTCGCTTGCCGCCGCCCGGCAGGTCCTCCGGGGGGCGCTGGCGCGTCACATGGCGGAGCTTGTCGACGGGATTCTCGCCGCCTTGGCCACGGTCGAGGCGTACATCGACTTTCCCGACGAGGACCTTCCCCCCGAGGACCGCAGCCGGGTGGAGGAGCGGGTCTCGGCGGCCCTCAGGGGAACGAACCTCCTGCTCGCCACCGAGCGCACGGGCACCCTCCTGCGCGAAGGGATCAGGACGGTCATCCTCGGCGAGCCCAACGTGGGAAAGAGTTCGGTGCTCAACCGGATTCTCGGCAGCGAGCGGGCGATCGTCAGCCCCGAGCCCGGAACCACCCGCGACTTCATCGAGGAACGCGTGAATGTCGGTCCGCACGGCCTTCGCCTGATCGACACGGCGGGTCTCAATCCGGATGCGACCGGGATCGAGATGCTCGGGGTTAATAGGGCTCTCGAGAACGCGGCCGTCGCCGACCTTTTCCTTCTCGTCCTCGACGCCACCCGCCCCGCCCCGCCGCTGCCCCCACCCGTTCGCGATCGTATCTTTTCTTCAAATACGATTGTGGTTCTAAACAAGACCGACCTCCTCGGCGACCGGGATCACCCGGTCGCCGTCCCGCCGGACGGCTATCAGGCTGTTGCCGTCTGCGCGCTGAGCGGGGACGGATTCGAACCGCTCCTGGCGGAGATCGCGCGCATGGCGGAGGGCCTCCAGACGACAGTCGGCGACGAGCGGATAGCGATCAATGTCAGGCATGCCCATTATCTTGCGGAGGCGCGCGTCTGCCTGGAAGACGCGCTCGCCAAGATCGCAGGACGCGATCCCGCCGAACTGCTGGCGAGCGATCTCCGCGGGGCCTTGAACGCGTTCGGTGAGATCTCCGGCAAGGTGGACAACGAGCGCATGCTAGATCAATTGTTCGCATCGTTCTGCATTGGGAAATGACGGGGTCGCCCCGTTTTGGAATCGACCTCCGCCTGGACCCACACACCGGATATTATTTGTAACTCGTTGTATATTAATAATAAACAATTTGACGTGATCATTTGTGGCGCTGGGCATGCCGGCGTTGAGGCCGCGCTTGCCGCATCGCGGATGGGGGCGCCCACCCTGCTCGTCACTGGCAACCTCGACACCGTGGCCCAAATGAGCTGCAACCCCGCGATCGGCGGCCAGGCCAAGGGCCAAATAGTCCGTGAGATCGATGCCCTTGGCGGCGAGATGGCGATCAACACGGATGTCACCGGGATCCAATTCAGACTTCTGAACGAATCCAAGGGGCCAGCTGTTCAGTCGCCCCGGGCCCAATGCGACAAGAAGGCCTATCAGTTCCGGATCAAGCACACCCTCGAGCTCCAACCCAACCTCACGCTGTTCCAAGCAACGGTTACCGGCCTCATTTACGATAAGGGAATGGTCGTCGGTTGCCGGACCAATCTCGACATAGACTTTAGGGGCCGTTGCGTCGTGGTTACCACCGGGACATTCCTTAGAGGCCTGATGCATATCGGCCAGAACAAGAATGAAGGCGGGCGACTCGGCGACTTCAGCTCTAAGACCCTTTCAGCCAGTTTGATGGAGATTGGCATTGAGCTCAGGCGCCTAAAGACCGGAACCCCTCCGCGGGTGTTGGGCCGAAGCCTTGATTTCAGCAGGATGCGTGAGCAAAAGGGCGATCCTGTTCCGACCTTTTTCGCCTTCCACGATACTCGTGACCCCGAGGATTTGTTCCACGTGGAACAATTTGGGGAGTCTCGGATCGGCTGGGCGCCGGGTTCAAACCAAGTCTCGTGCTGGATGACCCACACGACGGCGGCAACAAAGCAGATTGTGAGGGACAATCTCCACAAGTCGGCAATGTACAGCGGGGAGATTGAGGGCGTGGGCCCCAGGTACTGTCCGAGCATTGAGGACAAGTTTGTTCGCTTCGCCGATAAGCCCAGCCATCTGCTTTTCCTGGAACCGGAGGGCCGGACAACCAACGAGTATTACATCAATGGATTGTCGACGTCTCTGCCATTTGACGTGCAACTCGACATGGTTCACAGCATTCCCGGTCTTGAGAACGCTGTGTTGCTGAGGCCTGCCTATGCAGTCGAATATGACTTTGCTCCACCGACACAGCTTTTCCCTTCGCTTGAATCCAAGCGGATTGAGAACCTTTTTCTAGCTGGCCAGATCAACGGAACTTCCGGCTATGAGGAGGCTGCAGGCCAGGGGCTCGTCGCTGGAATCAATGCGGCCAACAAGGCTAGGGGAGCAGATCCTATAACGCTAGGCCGTCACGAATCATACATTGGAGTTCTTATCGATGATCTGGTGACGAAGGGAACCGACGAACCCTACCGAATGTTCACCAGTCGTGCCGAACATCGCCTGCTCCTCAACCATGGGAGTGCCGAACTCCGTCTTATTCATCATGCATCATCCCATAATCTGCTAAGTAGCAGCCGGTTGGATCGCATCCGAGACAAAGCAGCTCGAATCCAAAGATGGGTCAGCGTAATGAACACAACTCGTTATAATGGAGAACTTTGGGCAGCTTTAATACGGCGGGCGGGGCAGGGGACTGAGCTTCCTGCGGAGTTCATGCGCGAGACCAAAGAAGTGCGCGACGAGACTTTATATCGTATTACATACCAAGGATATCTGGAACGAGAGCAACGTGAAATCGAGCGCATGAAGCACGTTGAGAAGATCCGGATTCCCTTGCAGTTCGATTATCTGGCCATTCCTGGGCTCCGCCGCGAAAGTGCATTGAAACTCACTCATATAAAACCTCTTACGCTCGGCCAGGCCAGCCGCATGAGCGGCGTCAACCCGACTGACATCAGCCTGCTCATGGTAGCGATCGAAGCCGGAAGGGAAGGGGACTCAAACGCTTGAGGCCCAGCCGGATATTGGAGCACTCCTCCCGCATCGCCAATCGGCGCGAAACCCTTCGAGGGGCGTTGCTCCGGATCATCCCTCCCTCCTCCCGCTTCGTATGGGAAGTAGGAAGCGGCCATGGCCACTTCCTCGTGGCCTATGCCGCGGCGCACCCAGCAGACCTTTGCATCGGGATCGACATAGCTTCCGATCGGATCGCACGGGCCAATCGCAAGCGCGAGCGGGCAGGCCTCCCGAACCTGCATTTTGTCCGTGCGGACGCCGACGACTTCCTGGCAGCAATCCCAAAGGGCGCCTGCTTCACGGCGGTCTTCATCCTTTTTCCCGACCCGTGGCCCAAGCGGCGCCATCATAAGAAACGCGTCATGACGAGCGGATTCCTTACCGCTGTCGCTGAAGCGGCCGGAAAGGGGGCCCGTCTGCACTTCAGGACCGACCATGAGCCCTACTTTCGCGCCGCCGCATCCGCCGTCGGGGCTCATGCGGACTGGGTGGTATCGGACCCGGTCGCATGGCTGTTCGAGGAGCCGTCTGTCTTCCAGAGACGGGCGGAGCGTTATTTTTCCCTCGTTGCGACCCGGCGTTAGACTACAAGATCGCCATGCAGAAATCTTACGCCATCCCGGGCATTGCTGAGGCGGAGGTTCTTGCCTCAGGCAGGCTATCCAAGGCGCTGCTGAGTCCCTGAACGGCTGGGTCTGCCCGCTGCAAACGGATGCAACCGACACCCAAACCCGGCAGGACTTCGTTCATCCTGGCATTCGCGGCCATCTATCTCATCTGGGGCAGCACGTACCTCGGCATCCGCGTTGCAGTAGAGACGCTGCCTCCCTTCCTGATGGCCGGGATGCGGTTCGCGATAGCGGGGGTAGTCCTGTTCGTCTATCTCCTCCTGCGGGGCACCCCATGGCCGACAGCGGTCCAGTGGAGGGATCACTCGATAGTCGGTGTGTTCCTTCTGCTCGGTGGGAACGGGATCGTGTCGTGGGCTGAACTGAGGACGCCCTCGGGCTTCACATCGCTGATTCTTGGAGCGTCGCCACTAATCGTGGTGCTTCTCGACTGGGCGCGTCCTGGAGGGAAGCCCCCAACAGCGGCCCTGGCGGCCGGCGTGGCGATCGGGATCGCGGGAATTGCGCTGCTTCTGGGCCCCGGAGCCATTCCCGAAGGCTACCGCCCTCCTGGCGCCGACGTGGTCGCCCTGTTCGTTGCAAGCACAAGCTGGTGGATTGGATCGCTTTACAGCAAACATTCGGGGAGCGGCGCTCCGCTCTTGATGGCCTCGGCGATCCAGATGCTGGTCGGGAGCGGATCCATGTTGCTGACAGGCTGGATGCTGGGGGAGGGGAGCCGGCTTCACTTCGGATCGGTGAGCCCGCAATCCTGGCTCGCATTCGGCTACCTCGTGATCGTCGGCTCTATTGTGGCGTTTCCGACTTTTGTCTGGCTCCTTGAACACAGCACCCCGGCCAAAGTTTCCACGTACGCTTACGTGAATCCGGTTGTGGCCATGTTCCTTGGGTGGGCGATCCTTGGCGAACCCATGAACCTGCGGATATTCATGTCCGCGGCCGTCATCGTCGGAGCGGTGGCAATCATTACCATTGGAAAGACTTGGAGCGCGGAACGGAGATGAAGACGCGCTGCGGGATGAGGCCCGCGGAGCTTTTCACTTTTCGGTTGTTGACGGAGCGCAGGCCGATTGCCTACGACTACACGTTTCAAGTCCTTACAGCAGTCTGTGCGATCCATATCACGAGCAGCCATCTTCGCGTCCCTTTTTGCGTTCCTTTCGACCGGGATTCCGGCGTCTGCGGCGGAGGGCGGAGGCGTGGAAACCGCTGCGACACCGCTGTTCAAGCTGGGTCCGCTTCCCGTCACCAACAGCATGGTCACAAGCTGGGTGGTGGCCCTGATCCTCATCATCCTCATCCGGCTTGCCGTTAGGCGCCCAAAGCTCATTCCAACTCGGGCGCAAGCCATCGTGGAAAACCTGGTCCAGGGGATCCTCGACCTCACATCGCCCATCGTAGGCAGCAAGGTCGCCAAACCCGCCTTCCCGCTCCTTGTCGGCCTTTTCACCTTCATTCTCATCCAGAACTGGAGCGGCCTCTTCCCGGGCGTGGGCACCATTTACATGGTCGACCACAAGACGGGCAACTGGATGGAACTCATCCGCCCGGGCAACGCAGACCTGAATGCCACCCTCGCCCTCGCCCTGGTGGCGATTGCCTGCTGGTTCTATTTCATCATGCGGTATGCCGGGCCGGCCTTCGTCCTGAAGGACCTCTTCGGCAACAAGGCGGACAAGAACGAGGTTCCCGCCGCCCTCTACTATCCGCTTTTCGTCATCTTCTTCCTTGTCGGCATCATCGAGGTGATCTCGATCCTCTTCCGCCCGATTTCGCTCTCGTTGCGACTCTTCGGCAACATCTTCGGCGGCGAAAGCCTCATGCATGCGATGAGCGGCATGCAGAAATGGGGCCTCCCGGCGCCGTTTTACTTCCTCGAGCTCCTGATAGGCTTTGTCCAGGCGTTTGTGTTCACCCTTCTCGTCAGCGTGTATATCGGCCTCATATGCAACCACGGCAACGGGCACGACGAGGCCCACGACGATTCAGCCCATTGATCCGACCCTTTCCCGCCGGGACCGTGCCAAGCGCGCGGACGGCGGCCACCAACAAAAAAACAAAGCATACACACAATGATCCAAGTTATCGCTGAGATCACAGGAAGCATTCAGGGCGGCCTCGGCTGCCTCGGCGCCGCAATTGGCGTGGGCCTCGTCGGCTTCAAGGCCGCCGAAGCCGTCGGCCGTAATCCCGGGGCCTCCACGAAGATCCTGGTTCAGGGAATCCTTGGCATGGCCCTCGCCGAAGCGGTCGCGTTCTACGCGCTCTTCATCAAGTAAGCCATACCGGTTGCCCCGCGCCGGCGCCCGTCGCCGGCGCCCCCTCTTCAACAGCCCAACGACATGCTCTCGCACCTGCTCATACTAGCCCAAGCCGCAGGTCCCGCGGCCGACGCGGCCGCCCACGGAGAGGCGGCAGGCGGCATCACACGGATCACCCAGGAATTCGGCCTGAGCTGGCCCTTTCTCCTCGCCCAGATACTGAACTTCTCCGTCGTCGCCTTCCTCCTCTGGAGGTTCGGATTCAAGCCGGTGCTCGCGATGCTCGACGAGCGCCAGCAGAAGATAGCCGCCGGCCTCAAGTACGCCGAGGAAATGAAGGCGAAGCTCGACGCCGTCCAGCAGGAGAGCGTGGCGAGCGCAAGGCGCGCGCAGCTCGAGGCTACAAGAATCATAGAGGAGGCGCGAAAGTCGGCGAAGGAGTTCCTGGACAAGCAGACACAGGAGGGCGCCGCCAAGGCCAGCGAGATCCTTTCGAAGGCCCAGCAGGCCATCGAGCTCGAGAAGAAGAAGATGCTCGCAGAGGCCAGGACGGAGATCGCCCGCCTGGTTATCGCCATCACCCAGCGCGTCCTCGCGAAGGAGATGTCCGACGCCGAGCGCAGCCGCTACAACGAGTCCGCCGCCCGCGAACTCACGAACGTCTGAGCCGGCCTCACCCCCTTCGCGCGAAGCATGGCCTCCCACGCAAAGATCGCCGAGCTGTTCGCCCGCCAGCTTTTCAAGCTGAGCATGGTCGGGGGCGCGGTCTCCCCCGAGCAGGTCGCCGGCGTCCTTGAATACGTCGAGAAGCACCGGCCCGCCAATCCGGTCGTGGTGCTCAAGGCCTACCACCGGTTCGTCGCCGCCGAGCTCGCAAAGAGCGAGGCTGTCGTCGAGCACGCAGGCGCAGTCAATGACGCGATGCTCGCCGCCATCGCGGCCGCGATGACCAGGCAGTACGGCCGACCCGTGGTCGCGACGGCTAAGCCCAGCGCCGCCCTAATCGCCGGGCTGCGCGTGCGCGTGGGCGACGATGTCTACGAATCGTCCGTCGCCGGCCAGCTAGCGGCGCTCGCCTCGGCCGTTTGACGCCCCATTCACCGCCCTTCACAAGACCCGTCCAAAGAATCTCCTCATGAGCACCGTCCTCGAACAAATCGAACAGCAGATCGCCAAGTTATCCAGCAAGGGCGTGAAGAAGAACACGGGCAACATCCGCACGATTGCCGACGGAGTCGCCAAGATCGACGGGCTGTCGGACGTGATGTACAACGAGATGGTGCAGTTTCCCGGAAACGCGATCGGGATTGCGCTCAACCTGGAGGAGGACGAGGTCGGCTGCGTCATCCTGGGCGATATTTCCAACCTCAAGGAAGGTGATGAGGTCACCACCACCGGCAGGCTCCTTTCAGTCCCTGTCGGCAAGGTCCTCCTTGGGCGCACGGTCGACGCGCTCGGCAACCCCGTGGACGGAAAGGGCCCGATCGATGCCAAGGAGTTTTATCCCGTCGAGCGGATCGCCCCTGGCGTCGTGGTCCGCAAGTCCGTATCGCAGGCTCTCTTCACCGGGATCATGGCGATCGATTCGATGATCCCGATCGGGCGCGGGCAGCGCGAGTTGATCATCGGCGACCGCGGGACCGGCAAGACGACAATCACCATCGACACCATCATCAACCAGGCTCGAATCAACCGGGTGGGCCTCGCCTCCGGGGACCCGAAGTTCCGGCCGGTGTACTCGATATACGTCGCCGTCGGCCAGAAGAACTCGAACATCGCGCGCACGATCACGGCGCTCGAGGCCGCCGGCGCCCTCGAATTCACGACCATAGTCGCCGCACCCGCCGCCGACAACCCAGCCAACCTGTACCTTGCTCCGTATTCCGGAGCCGCCATGGGCGAATGGTTCATGGAGAACGGCATGGACGCCCTGATCGTCTACGATGACCTCTCCAAGCACGCCGTCGCCTACCGCCAGATTTCACTGATCCTCAAGCGGCCCTCGGGGCGCGAAGCGTATCCCGGCGACGTCTTCTACCTCCACAGCCGCCTCCTCGAGCGCGCGGCGCGCCTAGAGGGGAAGGGCTCCCTGACCGCCCTTCCCATAATCGAGACTCTCGCGGGCGACGTCTCGGCCTACATTTCGACAAACGTCATCTCGATCACGGACGGCCAGATCTTCCTGGAGACGGACCTCTTCAACCAGGGCATCCGGCCCGCCATCTCGGTGGGACTCTCGGTTTCACGCGTCGGCTCGGCCGCGCAGATCAAGGCGACGAAGCAGGTCGGCGGAAAACTCAAGGGCGAGCTCGCCCAGTTCCGCGAGCTGGCGGCCTTCGCCCAATTCGGCTCCGACCTCGACGCGAAGACAAAGGCGCAGCTCGACCGCGGCAACCGCATCGTCGAGCTCTTCAAGCAGCCGGCGTTCTCACCCCTGCCCATCGAGCTCCAGGTCGCGGTCCTCTTCGCGATGCAGAAGGGCTTCTTCGAATCGATCGACATCAGGAAGGTCGTCGACGCGGCCGCCTCGCTGAAAAGCTTCTTCACCACGCGCAAGGACGCCCTCCTTGTGGAGATCCGCACCAAGGGGGCACTCGACGCCGAGCTCGAGGCCAAGCTGCAGGCGGCATGCGACGAGTGGAAGTCGTCATTCGCCGCCTGATCGAGCAACCGCTGAACGCGCACGGACCCAGCAGCTGAGAAAGCACCCCGATGGCCAGCACCCGCGACATCCGCCGACGCATCAAGTCGGTAAAGAACACCCGCCAGATAACGAAGGCGATGGAGCTTGTCGCGGCCTCGAAGATGAAGAAGGCACAGCAGGCGGCCCTCTCCGGCCGGCCCTACGCGAATCTCCTCGCGGACGTCCTCGCCGCCCTGGCTAACAAGGTCGACGCGTCCGCCCATCCCTTCCTTGCCGAGCGCGAGGTCAAGACGCGCGGAATCCTCCTCATCACGACGGACCGCGGCCTCTGCGGGCCGCTGAACTCCAATCTGTTCAGGCTCGTCCAGGAAATCCGCACCCCAGCGAAGTTCTACTCGATCGGACGCAAGGGGACCCAGTTCCTGGCCCGGACAAGCCGCGCGATGGTCGCCGCCTTCCAGGTTAGCGACCGCGTCCCGTTCTCGCAGGTCAAGGTCGCAGCGGAGTTCATGATCAAGCAGTACATTGAAGGCGTGATAGACACGGTCGAGGTGCTGTATTCGCGGTTCAAGAACACGATGGTCCAGCATCCGCTCGTGCGCCCCGTTCTCCCTCTTCGCAGCCTGAAGGAATTCCTCGACCAGCTAGCAATCGACACGGGCACCGTCCGGATTCCGCACGCGGATGACCGCGAGGTGCTCTTCGAGCCGGGCATGGTGGAGGTCCTCAACGCGCTGCTTCCATTCTACGTTGATCATCAGATCCACCAGCTCGCTCTTTCGGCAAAGGCCTCCGAACACAGCGCCCGGATGGTCGCAATGAAGACTGCGACGGACAACGCAACCGAGCTCTTGGACCATCTGACGCTCGAGTATAACAAGGCCCGCCAGGCCGGGATCACCCAGGAAATCCTCGAAATCGCCGCGGCCCAGTACAGCACGGCATAGGCCCGAACCGCGCCCCAGTCATCGCCGCGCCCCCTTTCGATTCAATGAATACAGGCAAAATCGTCCAAGTGATCGGCCCCGTGGTCGACGTCCAGTTCGCCGAGCACACGATCCCTCCGATCTACCAGGCGCTCACCATCGATTTCACGGTGTCGGGCAAGAGGCAGTTCCTCACGCTCGAGATTCAGCAGCACCTAGGCGGCGGTGTGGCGCGTGCCATCGCGATGTCGTCCGTCGAGGGCCTCAAGCGGGGGTTGACCGTCACGGACACCGGGGGCCCGATCACCGTCCCGGTAGGCGACGGAGTCCTCGGCCGGATCTTCAACGTGACCGGCGACACGGTCGACGGCCGCGGCCCGGTCAAATACGAGAAAAGATACCCGATCCACCGGCCGCCGCCCGCGCTCGTGGACCAGGATACCAAGGCGGAGATCCTCGAGACGGGCATCAAGGTGATCGACCTCATTTGCCCGTTCATCAAGGGCGGCAAGGCGGGGGCCTTCGGAGGTGCCGGGGTGGGGAAGACCGTCGTCATCCTCGAACTGATCAACAACATCGCGAAGGCGCACGGGGGTTTCTCGGTGTTCGGGGGCGTCGGCGAGCGCTCCCGCGAGGGCAACGACCTCTACCATGAGATGTCCGAGGCCGGGGTCATCGACCAGAAGGATCTCTCAAAGTCAAAGGTCGCGCTCGTGTACGGCCAGATGAACGAGCCGCCTGGCGCCCGCATGCGGGTAGGCCTCTCGGCCCTCGCGATGACGGAGTATTTCCGCGACGAGAAGAACCAGGACGTGCTTCTCTTCATCGACAACATATTCAGGTTCTCACAGGCGGGCTCCGAGGTTTCCGCGCTCCTGGGCCGCTCGCCCTCGGCCGTAGGGTATCAGCCGACGCTCGCGAACGAGATGGGCGTGCTGCAGGAGCGGATCACCTCGACGAACAAGGGCTCCATCACCTCGGTTCAGGCCATATACGTCCCAGCCGACGACCTGACCGACCCGGCGCCCGCTAACACGTTTGCCCACCTTGACTCGACCATTGTCCTCGAGCGCTCAATAGCCGAGCTCGGCATCTACCCGGCCGTCGACCCGCTGGCATCTGTCTCGAAGGCCCTTGAGATCTCGATCGTCGGGGAGGAACACTACAACGTGACGCGCGAACTCCAGCGGGTGCTCCAGCGCTACAAGGACCTCCAGGACATCATCGCGATCCTCGGACTCGACGAGCTTTCGCCCGAGGACAAGGTGACGGTCTACCGCGCCCGCAAGGTCCAGCGCTTCCTCTCGCAGCCTTTCACCGTCGCCGAGGTCTTCACGGGGACGCCCGGCAGGTACGTGCCCGTCAAGGAAACCATCCGCGGCTTCAAGATGATCCTCGACGGCCATCTCGACGAGGTGCCCGAAAGCGACTTTTACATGAAGGGCGGGATAGACGAGGTCATGGCCGCCGCAAAGAAGTAACCCCATGCCCCTCATCCTTGAGATCGTCACGCCGGAGGCCCGGGTCTACTCCGAAACCGTCGACACGGTTGTCATCCCAACCGTCGAGGGGGAGGTAGGCATCCTGCCCGGCCACATTCCCCTGGTCACGCGAGTCGACGCCGGGGAACTTCGGGCGACCAAGGGTGGCGTCACGCAGTTCCTGGTGGTCGGCGGCGGGTTCGCCCAGGTCACCGGGGAGAAAGTCTCAATTCTGGCCGACAGCGCGATCGACGAGGAGAGGATCGACGAGAATGCCGCAGCCGATGCGATGAGGCGCGCCGAGGACGCCCTCAGGACAAAGCAGGTTCTCGAGCCTGCGGAGATAGAGCGCCTTGAAGCTGTGGTTCGGTTCTCCGTCGCCCAGCTTGGTGTCAAACGCAGACGCACGATGGGAAGATAGGGCAGGCGGGCGTCGCACCCATCCTCCGATTTGTATCTTGGGAGTGCCTGAAGAGGGCTTGCCCATGTCATGCTCGTTTTTGGGTCTTTTTTGGGCATTTTTTTGGCAATTTTGCCCCATTTCTTGGCAAAAATGCCCTGTTTTTGCTAAAAACGACCCGAATTTCATTGCGCCGAACGGATGGAACGAAACTCCTGTAAGATTGTCTTGAAACTGAGTCTCAGTTCCCTTACATTGGCCACATAATGAACGGAATGCCTTTTAGTTCCCCGCTGCCTCTCTGCCAGCTGCCGGCCCGCGCGACCGGTCGCGTCCGGGAACTCAAGGGAGACTCTGAATTCTGCCAAAGGGTCCGGGAAATGGGATTCGGTGAGTCCGCCTGTGTGACCAAGGTCTCGGGAAGCCACACCATCCTTTGCCAGATCAATGGAACGCGCGTCGCGCTCAGCCACGGCGCGGCGAGCCGGATACTCGTCGAGCGGATCGGCTCCCGTTAGGGACTCGGGAAGGGCCCATGCCGGCGTCGGTCAAGCTATCTGACCTTCCGATCGGCGCGTCCGCCATCGTCAGGGATTTGCCCAAGTCCGGACTGCTGAGGCTCAGGGAAATGGGCCTCCTTGCAGGAACCAGGGTCACGCTTGTGCGGGCCGCGCCCTTTGGCGATCCGATCGAGATCAAGGTCCGCGGCTACCACCTGACGCTCAGGAAGAGCGAGGCGGCGCTTGTCATCGTCGAGCCGCTGGAGTCATGACGCCGTCCGCAAAGCCCCCGGGCGCGGCAAAGTCGCCCGTATACGCGATCGTCGGCAACCCGAACTGCGGCAAGAGCACCCTTTTCAATGCGCTCACCGGACTGAAGCAGAAGGTCGGAAACTACCCCGGCGTCACCGTGGAAAAGAAGACGGGCACGCTGTACTCGCAGCACGGCCAGCCGATCACGGTCATCGACTTACCCGGGGCCTATTCCCTGGCCGCGCGGTCCCCGGACGAGGCTGTCACGCGCGATGTGCTCCTCGGCCGACGGGCGGACACCCCCCAGCCCGACCGGATCCTCTGCATCGTCGATACGACGAATCTCGAGCGCAACCTCTACCTGGTCCACCAGGTGCTGGATCTGGGCAGGCCGGTCATCCTGATCCTCAACATGATGGATCTCGTTGGCCAGGCGGGACTCTCGATCCGCGTTGCGCGGCTGGAGCAGACGCTGGGCATCCCGGTGATTCCCTGCGAGGCGGCGAACGGAAAGGGCATCATCGAGTTGAAGCTTGCGATGAGCAGGCATGATCTCCCGCTGCCGCGCCACGCATGGGATATTCCGGCGGCAATAGCTCCCGCCGTCGCGGAACTTCAGGCGTCTCTCGTTTCAAACGGCGGCAAGGCTCCGCTGATCGCACGCGCCGAGGCCCTTCTCCTCCTGACCGACCAGGATTCCGTGCGCGTGTCGGGATCCACGCCCCTTGACCGGCGCACCGAGGAGATACTGAGGTCCTGGCAGAAGCGTTGGGAGGCCGATGGCATGGACTGGGCGGGCACGCTCGTGAATTCCCGCTATGAGATGATAGGCCGCCTTGCCGCCGAGGTTGTTCAGGCCGCGCGTGCGCCGGCCCCGACCCCGAGCGACCGGATTGACGCCGTTGTCACCCACCCGGTGTGGGGATGGCTGGTCTTGGGTGTCGTGATGACGCTGCTCTTTGTGAGCATTTTTCAGTTCGCACAGGCCCCGATGGACTGGATTGCCAGCGGCAACGCCGCGCTCGCCAACTGGATGAAGCGCCAGATGCCCGAGGGCGATCTTCGGAACCTGCTTACGGACGGCGTAATAGGCGGAGTAGGCACGATCGTGATGTTTCTGCCGCAGATCCTCATCCTGTTCTTCTTCATCGGCTTGCTTGAGAACACCGGCTACATGGCGCGGGCTGCGTTCATCATGGACCGGCTGATGAGCCGGGTGGGTCTAAACGGCAAGTCGTTCATTCCGCTGCTCAGCTCCTACGCCTGCGCTATCCCGGGCATCATGGCCACGCGCACCATAGAGGATCCAAAGGACCGCCTTGTGACCATCCTGGTCGCGCCGCTGATGAGCTGCTCGGCGCGCCTCCCCGTGTATCTGCTGATGATCGCGGCGCTGCTGCCGGGCTCCAGCGTGCCGCTCGCCGCCAAGGTTGGAATCATGGTCCTGATGTACGCGCTTGGCACGCTCGGGGCCTTTGGCTTCGCATGGCTCTTCAAGCGCACGCTGCTCAGGGGCAAGCCCCCCCTGATGATCATGGAGCTGCCGCCCTACCGCCTTCCGCGCCTGAGGGACGTCCTCCTGCACATGATAGAGCGCGCGGGGCTTTTCCTGAAGAACGCTGGGACCATCATCCTGGCAATCAGCGTCGTTCTCTGGTTCCTCGCGGCCTATCCGAAGGCGTCCGCGGGGACGACCGCTACCCAGCAGCTCGCCCAAAGCTTCGCCGGGCGTGCGGGGCATGCGATCGAGCCTCTCATCAAGCCTATCGGATTCGACTGGCAGATCGGGATCGGCCTCATCAGCTCGTTCGCCGCGCGCGAGGTCTTCGTCAGCACGATGGGAGTGGTCTTCAACGCCGAGGCCGAGGGCGAGAACACCGCACCCCTCACGCACGCCGTCAACGCCGCGAGGTGGCCGGACGGCCGCGTGCTCTTCACTCCGCTCGTCTGCTTCACCCTGATGATCTTCTATGTCTTTGCCATGCAGTGCATGAGCACGATCGCGGTCGTGCGCCGCGAGACGAACTCCTGGCGCTGGCCCATCTTCCAGACCGCCTACATGACTGGCGCGGCGTGGATTATCTCGTTCATTGTGTACCAGTCAGGCACCGCGTTGGGATTCTAGCCGTTCATGCAGCACCAGTTCCAGACTCTATCAGCCCTCCTGCTTGTGGCCGTCGCCGCAGCCTGGCTGGTCCTGCGCGCGGTCGCCAAGCGAAGGAAGCCGGGATGCGGGGGCGACTGCGGATGCTCAACGGCCGACCTGAGGGCAAGGGCCTCCCGCCGGGACAAGCTCGGCTAGCCGAGGGACTTAGAGGGCCTCCCCGCCGCTTTCAGGTCGATCGTCCACAACCCGGCACGGGCATTCCTTCGTGTTTGACGGGAACCCGCAGCCAGCGACTCTTGCTTGACGAGAAAACGCGCTGCCCACAACCCGCTGCCATGCTCCTGCTCCACGACCCCCGGTGCGCCGAATACGGCTCGTATGGGCACCCCGAGCAGCCGGCTCGCGTGACCAAGACCGCAGCCCGCCTGCGCGCGTGCGGCGCCTCGTGGGTCTGGGGCGCGGTTGCCGGCAGCGTCCCGGAAGAAACCCTTCTGCTCGCGCACACGCCCGCGCACCTCGCCCGCCTTGAGGAACCCCATGATTTCGACCCTGATACGCCATATTTCCCGGACATCGCGGTCCATGCGCGGCGATCCGTCGCCGCGGCGCTGGCGGCCGCGGGGCACGCGCATGCAAGCCGGGAGCCCGCCTTCGCGCTCATGCGCCCCCCGGGCCATCATGCCACCGCCGATAGGGCGATGGGCTTCTGCTACATGAACCAGGTCGCGATCGCCGCGCTTGCGGCCCGCCGGGATTTCGGCGCCGAGCGGGTCGCCATATGGGACTTCGACGCCCATCACTGCAACGGCACGGAGGCCATCCTCTTCGGCCGCGAGGGTTTCCTTGTCTGCTCCGTGCACCAGGCCGCCGGTTACCCGGGCACCGGCCTGCACCACTCCGACAACAGCCTCAACTGGGCCCTCCCCCCCCAGACTCCCCGCGTGCAGCATATGGAGGCGCTGCGCTCGTCGCTCGACGAGGTGGCCTCCTTCCGGCCGGACCTGCTGCTGGTTTCCGCGGGCTTCGACGCCTATGCCCGCGATCCGATCACCGAGATGTCGCTCGAGGTCGAGGACTTCGCATTGATGGGCCGGTGGCTCCACGAGACGGGACTTCCGGCCGCGGCCATTCTTGAGGGCGGATACAGCCCCGACCTTCCGATGCTGGTTGAGGCGTTCCTGAAGGCGTGGGCGGCGTAGCAGTCGAACCGGGGGACGGCCCTGGGATCCGGCGGGGCCTGCGCCCCGGGCCGCCGGCGGCCGAGATTAGGATTCGCACTCAGGCGGTCCATTACACACGCTTCGGCAGCTTGAGATGATCTCCCGTTTTTTGCCGCACCCGGTCCGCCGCCTGTTCGGCGTCAAGACACAGCACGCCCTCATATCCGGCCATCATCTAATCGACAAGGCCGGCCAGTTGCCGCCACTCCTCTCGGCCATCGACCATGCCGGGGAGGTGGTCATGGACACGGAGGCGGACAATATGTACCGGTTCCGCGTCCGGGTGTGCCTGCTGCAGTTCTACGTGGACGGCGAGGTCTTCCTCGTGGATGCCCTTGCTCCGCTCGACCTCGAGCCGCTTTGGCCGCGGCTCGCGAGGAAGCCCCTGGTGATGCATGGGAGCGATTTTGACCTCCGCCTCCTGCATGATCTCTGCGAATTCCGGGCGAAGAGCCTCTTCGACACGATGCTGGCCGCGCAGCTGCTAGGCCGCGGCCGGATCGGGCTCGCGTCGCTCATCGAGGACAACTTTGGCGTGAAACTCGACAAGGACGGCCAGAAGGCCAACTGGTCGCGGCGGCCGATAACGCCGAAGCTGCTTGATTACGCCGCGCTCGACGTGTGGTACCTGCCCGCCCTGCGCGACATCCTCGCGCGGGAGCTCAGGCGGCTGGGCCGCATGGAGTGGATGGAGCAGCAATGCCGGGCGCAGATCGAGGCCGGCACCACGGGATTCGCCCCGCCCGACGAGAACGACTGGCGGATCGGCAGGTCCGAGCGCCTGCGCGGCCGCGGCCAGGGGGTTCTCCACGCGATCTGGCACTGGCGCCAGGAGCAGGCCCAGCGCCTCGACACCCCTCCCTTCAAGGTCTGCTCGAATGAGCTCCTGGTCCGGCTGGCGGCGGCGGCCGACGAGGGCGGTTCGGAGGAATCGATCCTGAGGTCGGTTAATCTGGGCAAGAGGCATCCGCGGCTCATCGGCTCTCTCGCCGCGGCGGTCCACCAGGGACTGAAGCGGGATCCGCGCACACTTCCCCGGCGTGCGGGCCGCGACCCCAACCACGCGCCCCTGACGCGGGCGGAGATCGATCTTCTCGAACGGATCAAGGAGGACAGGGACAGGATTGCAGCGAGGATCTCGATCGACCCGACCCTCATAGCCAATCGGTCCCAGCTTGCCCAGATCGCGCGCTCCCCCCGCAGGCTGGGTGACTTTCTCCTGCCCTGGCAGGCCGCCCTTCTCGCCGAGGCGCCGTCGCTCAAAGCGTGAACGCCAACATCGCCCGCCATCTGGACCGGATGGCCGCTGCGCACCCCGGGGCGACGGCGCTCAAGGTTCCGCGGGGCCGGACGGCCTCGGGCGAGATCGACTACCTCGCCCTCAGCTTTGCCGGCCTGCTCGCCGAGACCGATGCCTGGGCTTCCCGGCTCGCAGCGCGGGGGGTGCGCCGCGGCGACCGGACCCTCGTGATGGTCCGGCCGGGCCTTCCGCTGGTGGCCTCCGTGTTCGCGCTGTTCAAGATCGGGGCCGTGCCGGTCGTCATCGACCCGGGAATGGGGCTCGGCAACTTCCTCTCCTGCGTCGGCCGCTCGCGGCCGCGCGCGCTCGTCGCCGTCCCGGCCGCCCAGATCCTGTCCCGCGTGTGCAGGCGGGCCTTCGGAAGCGTCGAGGTCCGGGTGCCGGTGAGCGCGTCGCACACGGCTCGGGTCGATGGCCGGGGCTCCGCTGGGGTGGATGCCGCGGTTGCGGAACCGGGCGACCTCGCGGCCGTGCTTTTTACCTCGGGATCCACCGGCGCGCCAAAGGGCGTGCGCTACGAGCACGGCATGTTCGACGCGCAGGTGTCCCTGATCCGGGAAACCTACGCCATCGAGCCCGGCGAGGTGGACCTTCCGCTCCTTCCCGTCTTCGCCCTCTTCAACCCGGCGCTGGGCATGACGAGCGTCATCCCCGAGATGGACCCGCGGCGGCCGGCGAAGGCCGATCCTGCCAAGATCGTGCAGGCCATACGGCAGGAGGGCGTCACAAACTCCTTCGGGTCGCCGACGCTCTGGGGAAGGGTCGCCGCCTATTGCCGTGCGAACAGCGTCACCCTTCCCAGCCTGCGGCGAGTCCTGTGCGCCGGATCGCCCGTGCCCGCCGACCTCTGGGATGCGTCGCGCTCGTTTCTCGTGCGAGGCCGGATGCACAGCCCGTACGGCGCAACCGAAGCCCTGCCCGTGAGCACCGTCTCGGCGGACGAGATCGACGCCGGCTCGACCCGCGGCGCGTGCGTCGGCCGCCCGGTCGCGGGCGTCGACGTGATGATAATCCCGGTTTCGGACGGCCCGATCTCCGAAATCCGCCCCGGCGGCGGCCTTCCGAACGGAGCCCCGGGCGAGATCATCGTCCGCGGACCAGTCGTCACCCGGGAGTACGACTCGCTTCCCGCCGCCACCGCGGCGGCGAAGATCGCCGATCCCGCAAGGCCGGGCGGCGTCTGGCACAGGATGGGCGACTGCGGCGCCCTGGACGATTCGGGCCGGCTCTGGTTCCTCGGCCGCAAGGCCGAGCGCGTCGAGTCCAGGGAGGGAACCCTGTTCACGGAACCCTGCGAACAGGTTTTCCGCGCCCACCCGCGCGCAAGGCGCTGCGCTTTGATCGGCATCGGCTCCGTGCCCGCGCTGGTGGTCGAGGCGAGGACGCGCGGCATCGCGGACGCGCGCGCCTTGGTCGCGCAGCTCCGGGCCCTTGGGCTCGGCCACCCGCACACCGCCGGGGTGAGGACCTTCTTCTTCCGGCCGCGCCTGCCGGTCGACATTCGCCACAACGCAAAGATCCACAGGCTCGCGCTGGCACGGTGGGCCGCCAGGGCGCGGGCCTTCCAGGCCGATTGAGGGCGCTGCCAGCCAGCAAATCCCATTCAAGGCGTGAATGTCCTCCCCCCAATGGATCTCCCCAAAGGACCGGCCCTTGTCACCGGGGGGACCGGCTTCGTCGGCCGCAGGATTGTCGACAGGCTGCTTCAGCAGGGCCGGGCAGTTGCCGTAGCCGGTCGCACCCCCGCTTCCGACCTTGAGGCGCGGGGAGTCAGGTTCATCCGCGCGTCCCTCGAGGATCCGGGCGCCCTTCGGGAGGCCTGCGCGGGGGTCGAGACGGTCTTCCACGCCGCGGCGAAGGTAGGGGTCCTGGGACGGTACCCGGACTACTTCAGGGCCAATGTCCTCGGAACGCGGGCGGTGATTGCGGGATGCAGGGCCCACGGCGTGCGCCGCCTTGTCCACACGAGCACGGCAAGCGTCGTATACAACGGCCACGATCTCGCCGGCGCCGATGAATCGCTTCCCCTGACAAGAAGGTGCCCGAGTCCGTACCCCTTGACGAAGGCCGAGGCAGAGGCGGAGGTGCTCGCGGCCCACGCGCCCGGGCTGAGGACCGTGGCTCTTCGCCCCCACCTGGTCTTTGGGCCGGGCGATCCCCACCTTGTGCCGCGGATCCTTTCGCTCGCGCGCGCGGGAAGGCTCCGGATCGTGGGGGAGGGGACAAACCGCGTCGACTTGGTCCATGTCGAGAACGCGGCGGATGCCCACATCGCCGCCGAGGCGGCCCTGTGCGCACCCGCTTCGCCCGCGGGCGGCCGCGCGTATTTCATCACAAACGGCGAGCCCGTCATCCTGTGGAACTGGATAAACGAGCTGCTTTCCTCACTTGGGGAGCCGCGCGTGACGAAAAGGATATCGAAGGGCGCCGCCTCCCTGCTCGGGGCGGCCTGCGAGGCCGCGTGGTGCCTGCTGCCCCTGCGCGGCGAGCCGCCAATGACCCGGTTCGTCGCCGCGGAACTTGCAAGGGACCACTGGTTCGACATCTCCGCCGCCAGGCGGGAGCTCGGTTATGCCCCGCGGATCGGCATGGCCCAGGGAATGGCGGGCCTTCTTGCGGACCTGCGGACAAGGCCCGGATAGCCCGTCCCCCGTGTCCGGATTCTTCTCCAGACGCCTCGTTCCACCAGGCCCCGAGCAGATCCCCCCGGGAAGGGACCTGGCGCTCGAGGGGTTGAGGGGGCTCTCGGCCCTCGCCGTGTTCTACGGGCACGCGATCGCGCCCATTCCCTGCCTCGACCCCTCATACTCCCCCCCGGCCCCCTTCTGGTGGTTCGACATGGCCTCGGTGGCCGTTCTCATCTTCTTTGTGCTGTCCGGCTACGTGATAGGGCTCACGGTCAAGACATCCTTCACAGCCCCAGCGGTGCGCGGGTATCTGGCCAGGCGGTTGCTGCGCATTGCGCCCGTCAACACGGCCGCCGTCCTCATCAGCTGGGCGCTGGCCCCCAGGACCGCCGTCGGCACAGTCCTGGGAAACCTCGGGCTGCTCGAGAACTACAACCCCTACCTCTTCGGCTGGCGGGTGCCGGTGATGCTCAACAACGCCAGCCTCTGGACGCTCAATTTCGAGGTGCTGTATTACCTGATGTTCCTTGCGATTTGGCGCCTGGCGCCGCGCCTGGGATGGCTTCTCTGCACCCTGGCGGTCGCAACAGTAGCCGCCGTGGGCCTTCCCGGCTTTCCCGCGTTCATCTCCTGCTACGCCTGCGGCTCCCTCTATTGGGTCGCCGGCCTTTCGATCGCATGGCTTGCGCCCAGGGACGCGGGCCACGGCAACTGGCCGAGCGCCCTGCTCGTGGCCGCGGTCATGTGGCCGCTCGCCCCGTTTTGGGCGTTCTCCTCAGCCCTCCACTTCCCCGACCTCTCGATCCCTCCCCTGTCGCTGAGGCGCCTGGATATCCTGCCTGTCTGCGTCTGGCTCATCCTCGTGCTAACGGGGCGCGCCCGAAGATGGCACCAGCGCCTGGCGCTCTTCAGCCTCACCGTGGCGTCGCTGGCGCTGTTCGTGCGCTTCGCCACCGGCGATTTCGGGGACATCGGGGAGGGGCCCTTCGTGGCCTATGCGGCCGTGATCGCGCTGGCCTGGACGCTGGTGAAGTGGAGGCCCGAACCCCTTCTTCTCGTCAGGATGGCGCCCTTTGGCGCCGTTTCATACGCGCTCTACGCCGTCTCCCTTGCCCTCCAATTCGGCATCCTGGCGCAGCCGCTGCTGCCGCGGGGGACAGCGTGGAGCTATTCCCTGAGGTTCGCGCTCCTCGCCCTGCTGTCCTTCGGCCTCGCATGGATGCTCGACCAGAAGCTGCAGCCCGAGCTCCGCCGCCGGTTCATCGGCCCGCGCCCCGCTGGCGCACCGCCTCGAAGAGCGTGATGAGCGCGGCCATCGCCACGTTGAGGGAGTCGGCCTGGCCCGCCATGGGGATCCGCACGCAAAGGTCCGCATTCCCGAGCCAGAACTCGCTCAGGCCGTATTGCTCGCTCCCCATGACGACCGCGAGGGGGCCGCGCAGGTCCGACTCCGTGTAGAGCTTCTCGGCCGCGGGGGTCGTTGCGACCGCCCTTATGCCGCGCCCCTTCAGCCATGCGAGGACGACGCTGCTCCCCTCCACGACGCACGGGACCGAGAACAGCACGCCGGTCGATGCGCGGACGACATTCGGGTTGAAAAGGTCGGTGACCGGGTCGCACACGATCACGGCGTGGCAGCCCGCGGCGTCGGCGCTGCGCAGGATCGTCCCCAGGTTGCCGGGCTTCTCTATCGCCTCCACGACAAGTATGAAGGGCTCCGCCGGCAGGACGAGGCCGGCGAGGCTCCTCCGCCACTGGGGCGCGACGGCAAGCACCCCGTCCGGCCTCTCCCTGTAGGCGACCTTCGCAAACGCCTCCTTGGATAGCTCGAAGAGCCTCGCCCCTGCGGCCTCGGCCTCGGCGAGCAGCGCCGGCTCGTTCCCGCCGAGGAACCAGCCCGGCGAGTAATATAGCTCGTCAAGCGCGGCCTTGCTCTCCAGCGCGCGCCGGACCTCCCTGTAGCCCTCGACCAGGAACGCCCGCTCCTCGTCCCGCGGGCGCCGGTCGCGCAGCCGGACCAGCCGCTTGAGCCGCGGATTCTTGAGGCTGGTGATTATCTCGACGGGCATCGCCCTATTTGAATTGTTGTTTGAGGCCGTGTCCAAAAAGAAAACGTTCAACGACAAGCCGTTCGCCTACCACCAGGAGCTCGAGGTATCGATCACGACGCTGACCAACCTCGGGCTGGGGCTCGGCCGGGTCCCGCTGGGAGGGGCGGATGCCGAGCCCAGGTGGGTGTTAATGGTGGCGTTCGCGCTCCCGGGCGAGCGGGTGCGGGCCCGGGTCTTCAGGAACCACGGCAATTACTCCGAGGCGGACCTTGTCGAGGTGCTTTCGGCCTCGCCCCACAGGGCCTCCCCCAAGTGCCCGCTCTTCGGCCGCTGCGGCGGCTGCCAGTACCAGAACCTCCTCTACGAGGAGCAGCTCGAGTGGAAGCGCCGCCAGGTCGCCGAGCTCCTGGAGCACCTGGCCGGGGTCAGCCTGCCCGTGTCCCCCGTGATCGGCTCACCCCGCCAGTTCGGGTACCGTTCGAAGATCACGCCCCATTTCAACGCGCCCCGGCCGGGGCGCGAGCTCGCGGTCGGGTTCCTGCTCCAGGGAAGCCGGTTCGAAATCGTGGACGTGCCGCGTTGCGAGATCGCGACCGAGGCGATAAACGCCCGCCTCGCGGAGGCCCGTTCCGAGATCCGCAGGCGGGCGGGCGAGGGCGCGTTCAAGCGGGGGGCCACCCTTCTTTTCCGCGACGCCGGGGGTCTGGTGGCCACCCGCCACGACGAGCGGGTCGCCGAAACCGTTCCCCTTGGCCCCGAAGAGCCGCTCCGGCTCCGCTTTCTCGCCGGGGACTTCTTCCAGAACAATCCGTCCATACTTTCCCTGTTCGCGGGCTACGTTCGCGACCAGGCCCGGTCGGGCGGGGCGCGTTTCCTGGTGGACGCTTACTGCGGGAGCGGCCTTTTCGCCCTTGCCTCGGCCCCGGCCTTCGAGCGCGTGGTCGGCGTCGAGGTGAGCGAGTCGTCCGTCTCGTTCGCGCGCGAGAACGCGGCCGCCAATGCAATTACCAACGCCTCGTTCCAAGCCGGGGACGCGTCCGCAATATTCTCGGGCCTGGAATTCCGCGGCGATGACACGGCGGTCGTGATCGACCCTCCGCGGAAGGGGTGCGACGCGGCTTTCCTGCGCCAGCTCTTCGTCTTCCGGCCCCGCGCGGTGGTCTACGTAAGCTGCGATCCGGCGACGCAGATGCGCGACCTAAGGGAGTTCCATGCGGCGGGCTACGCGGCGACCGCGGTCCAGCCCTTTGATCTGTTTCCCCAGACCCGGCACCTGGAGTGCGTGATAACGCTCCGTCGCCCCTAGCGCGATCCGGGGGCGCCCGGCGCAATTCCGTGCTGCCGGTTTGCGCGGCCGCTGGTCCGTCCTTCTTGCCGGGCACCCATGGCCAGGCGCAGTCAAAGGAGGAGTGTTGCAATGAAAGGACTCCCTTGGGAGATTCGCCGGCATGAGTGCAAATCCCTCAACTACCCACTCATGGAATTTTGTGCCAACGGGCGGTCTCGACCAGGTATCCCTCTCGACGGCCGCCGACCTCATGGCCCTGGGCCAGCTCGACCAGAAGCTCTGGGTGGCCCTCAGCTGCCCGGTCAAGGGCCTGCAGATTGATGAGCGCACGCTGACCCTCATCGACTCGGACGGCGACGGCCATGTGCGGCCGCCCGAGGTGATCGCCGCCGCCACCTGGGCCTGCGCCAAGCTCAGGGATCCGGCACTGCTGCTCAAGGGCGCCGACCCGCTCCCCCTTGACGCCATCTCCACCGGCGCCGAGGGCGCGCCGATTGCGGACGCGGCCCGATGGATCCTTTCGAGGCTTGGCTCCTCGGCGACGGCTGTCACCGCGGGACAGGCGGCCGAGGTGGCAAAGGCCGTCTCGCAGGGCGCCCTCAAGGGCGACGGCGTGCTCAGGCCCGAGGCTGCGTCCGACGAGGGAGTCCGGACTCTCATCCAGGAGATCATCCAGTGCCAGGGCAAGGCGACCGAGGAGACGGTGGCCGCCTTTTACGCCGACCTTGCCGCGTTCAAGGCATGGTCCGAAGGGGGCGGCTCCACGGGATCCGCGACCCTCGGGCCCGCGGCGGCTGAGGCTTTCGCGGCGGTGGCGGCCGTGCGCACCAAGGTCGCGGACTACTTTGCACGCACCCAGCTTGCCGCCTTTGACGCCAAGGCGATCCCCGGCCTCAACCTTTACGACGAGGACTTCAGGAAGGTCGCCATGGGCGAACTGGCGCCGGACTCCCCGGCGCTGGCCGCATTTCCCCTGGCCCGGGTCGAGCTCGGAAGGCCCCTTCCCCTGCTGGAGGGGGTAAACCCCGCATGGGCCGCCGCACTCGCCCGGCTCCACAGTGCGGCAGTAGTCCCGCTGCTTGGCGCGGGGAGGACCTCGCTCACACCCGGGGACTGGGCGGCCCTCTCCGAGCACCTTCGGTCGTACGAGTCCTGGATCGGCACCAAGCCTTCGTCTCCCGTCTCAAAGCTCGGGATAGAGCGGATCAACGCAATCCTCTCGGGGCAGGGGAGGAAAGCCATCGACGACCTCCTAAGCGAGGACAAGGCCCTCGCCCCGCGGGTCGCCGCGCTCGCGGATGTCGAGAGGCTCGCCCTGCTTTCCAGGGACCTGGGGATGCTGCTGCGCAATTTCGTCAACTTCTCGGACTTCTACTCGAAGGTCAGGCCCGCCGTCTTCCAGGCTGGGACGCTCTATCTCGACAGCCGCTCGTGCCGGCTTTGCATCCGCGTGGACGACATCGCCGCCCATGCGACATTCGCGACCATGAGCCGCGTCTATGTCGCCTACCTTGATTGCCGCAGGCCCAGCGGGGAGACGATGAAGATCGCTGCCGGATTCACCCAGGGGGACAGCGATTACCTCTTCGTCGGCCGAAACGGCGTCTTCTACGACCGCCGTGGGCGCGACTGGGACGCGACGATCGTCAAGATCATCGAGAGCCCCATCAGCATCAGGCAGTCGTTCTGGGCGCCGTACAAGAGGGTGGCCTCGCTTGTCGGCGACATGTTCTCCAAGCTCGCCGCATCCAAGGACAAGATCGCTGCGGCCGGCCTGAACAAGGCCGCCGCCGTCGCGGCCAACGAGGCAGCCCAGGTCATGCAGCCCGTCCCGCCCCCGCCGCCGCCACCAGCCTTTGACATCGCGAAGTTCGCCGGCATTTTCGCGGCCATCGGCCTCGCGGTGAGCGCCATCGGCGTGGCGCTGGCCGCCGTTCTGAAGGGGGTCGCGAACATGCCGCTTTGGGAGAAGCCCCTCATCGTCGTCGTCCTACTGCTTCTCATCTCGGGGCCGTCCATGCTGATTGCATTCCTCAGGCTTCGCCAGCGGACCCTGGGCCCGCTCCTTGAGGGAACGGGCTGGGCGGTGAACGGCAGGGTGAAGATCAACGTGCCCCTCGGCAAGGCCCTCACGGACCGCGGGGTCCTTCCTCCGGACTCAAGGCGCCTCGCCTACGACCCCTACGAGGATGAGGCCGCGAAGAGCCGCCGCTACGCCTTCATCGGCTTCGCGATTGTCATCCTCGTCTGGCTTGCGGCTGCGAAGGTCTTCCGCTTCTGGCCCTTCTGACGGCCGCTGGGCTTGTGACCCTTCAGCGGAACTCCATCCACTCGGGTGACGAATACTGCTCCACGAGCCCGCTGACCTCGTCCTCGCTGAACTCCGGCCACGGGCAGGGGGACGCCTGTGCGTCCATAGCCCCAGCAAGGCGCGCGACGAAGTCTTCGCCAAAGCTGCCCCAGTCCAGCGCGTCGGCCGCAGCCGCCGGCTTCCATATAGAGCCCTGGAACAGGAGGCCCCTCTTGTTCCTCTTCTGCGCGCCGCCCGCTATCTTGGCTCCCGTCGCCGCGTGCACGACGTCGAATATCTCAGCCCTCTCGAAGCACACGCCCGCCGGCCCTCCTGGCTCCGCGGCGGCCGCCGGCTCCGAGACCGACTTGAGCGAGACTGGAACCCCGGCCGCCTTGAATGCGCCTGCAAGCGCCTCGTGGATCGCACGGTAGCTCTGCGTCGCCCGGACCTCCTCCAGCGGATGGCCCCTCGGTATCACGAGCGCGTATGTCCAGTCTTCGCGGTGGTCCACCAGCCCACCGCCCGTCGGCCGCCGGCAAAGGTCGAAGGTCTCGCCCTGCGGGAGCTGGGACCGGACGTATGAGATCTTCTGGCTGTAGCCGAACGTGAACGCGGGCGACCGCCATCCGTAGTGGCGGTAGCGCGCCGCGCCGGCCCGGGGATAGCGCTGAAGGAGGAGGAAGTCCGCGGCCATGTTCTCGGCCGCGCCCCCTGTCCGCTCCGGCAAGACTTCCAGCATCATGGGGAGCGAGCAAGCCATTCGGGCCGCCAGCGCTTCCCTTTCCTCAAAAGGGCGAGGACTCCAGCCTTCCGGAACTCGACGAACGCCCCGGCGTGCGCGGGACCCTCGACCAGGAGCGTTGCGAGGCCGCCCAGGTGTGGCTCATGCCCGACAACGGCGATATCCCTGGCTTCCGCGGCGAGAACCGCGGCAATTCCGGCCGGGTCGTCGCTGGGCTCGAGGCCCGGCTTCAGCACCAGCGGCGCGGAAAGCCCGAGTCCTGCCGCCAGAAGCTCCGCGGTCTCCCTCGCCCGCGCAAGCGGACTGTGCCAAATCTCCGCCGGCTTGAAACCCTGCCGTGCCCGGAGGGCCGCGCAGACCTCGGCGATCTGCTCGCGCCCCTTCGGGCTAAGCGGCCGATTGGGATCCTCCTCGGCGGGGACCGCATGGGCGTGGCGAATCAGGTAGACCATCTGAGGACGCGGTGCACGATCGCCTCTCAGGGCGCAAGCCGCTCGATCACCCAGGAGCCGCCCGCCTCGCGGCGGTACCGGAGCCGGTCGTGGAGCCTGCTGCGGCGTCCCTGCCAGAACTCGACGGTTTCGGGAATGATCCGGAAACCCCCCCAATTCGGGGGGACCGGCGCTTCCCGGCCCGCATACTTCTTCTCCACCGCCTTCATCGCGGCGTCGAGCGCGTCGCGCCCGGCAATGATCGAGCTCTGCGGCGAGGCCCAGGACGCAAGCTGGCTAGCCCGCGGGCGGCTGTGGAAATAAGCCTCGCTCTCCTCGCGGGCGACCTTGGCCACGGCGCCCTCGACGATGACCTGGCGCTCGAGCGCGATCCACGGAAACACGTATGACGCGCGCGGGTTCATTTCGAGCTCCCGGCCCTTGCGGCTGTCGTAGCTTGTATAGAACACGAAGCCCCTCCCATCGACCGCCTTCAGGAGCACCATGCGCGCCGACGGCCGTCCATCCTTCGCCGCGGTGGCGAGGACCGCCGCGTTCGGCTCGGAAACCTTGGCGGCCTCCACCTCCTGAAACCATTTCTCAAACTGCCGGAACGGGTCGCGGGCAAGATCCTTCTCGGACAGCCCGGCGAGGGTGTATTCCTTCCTCAGTTCGGACAGCGTCATCGTGTGGCACGCTGCCTCGGGGCCCTTCCCCTGTCAAAAGGCATCTGCGCACCCGGACAGGGGGTTCAGCGCGTGAGCGCGCGGACGATCTCGGCATGCCCCGGATACTCGCGCACGAGCGCCTCCCTGCGGCCCAGCTCGAATTCCCCCTCGTCCCAGGCCGGCAGGACCACGCAGCTGAAAAGGGTCCAGCCCCGAGCCCCAGGCCTGCTTCCCGGAAGGATCCGCGCCCCCTGCCATTGGCCGGCGGGAACCACCGCCTGGGGCGCGTGGCCGGCCTCCACGTCCGGCCCCAGGATGCCCACGCGGCATGAGCCATCCCGCGGGTCCAGCAGCACGAGCTCGGCGGGATCGCCCGCGCTGAAGTGCCATATCTCGTCCATCCCGAGCCGGTGCAGCGCTGAGAAATCCCCCTCGGTGATCAGGAACAGGATCGCCGAGCCGATGGCGCGCCCGCCGCTCCCCTTCCTCGGACTCATCCACGAAGGAGCGAAGAACCCTCCCTCCCCGGGAAGGGGGGCCATCCCCAGCTTCGCGACCAAGCGGGCAGCCTCAGCGTTCATGGACAGCGAGATATACAGCCCCCGCGCGGATTGCACGCCATTCCAGGCTTCCCGTCTCCGCCCGGTTCCGCGATGCTGCCCCGATGGACAGGCTCAATGCCTTCATCAACCGCAGCTCCCCCGTCCTTCTCAGGCGCCTACGGCGCCTCGTCGGGTTCGCGACGGTGAATCCACCCGGCGAGAACTACGGCGCAATCACGGGCTACCTAGTCCGTGAGCTGTCAAGGGTCGGCCTTTCGGCCCGCCGGCTCCCGATTCCAGGGCCGCTGCTGCGGAGCATCCTTCCCGCCTCGCAGCACGGATACCCGCGCTATAACGTCCTGGGCGTGCTCCGGGTGCCGGGCGCGCGCAGGACGATCCATTTCAACGCCCATTACGACGTCGTGCCCGTCTCGGGCTCATGGCGGCACGGGAACCCCTTCAGCGGCTTCGTTGAGAAGGGTGTGATCTACGGCCGGGGCGCCGCCGACATGAAGGGCTCGATCGCAAGCCTTCTCACCGCCCTCGACGCCCTCCGGTCCACGCGGACCCGCCCGCGGATGAACATCGAGGTCTCATTCACCGCGGACGAGGAGACCGACTCGTTCCTAGGCGCCCGATGGATCGTCGACGAGGCCCCAATCCGCCCTGATTACGCGATTGTCATGGAGGGAGCGGAGGGCAACAGGGTGTGCTGCGGCCACAACGGCACCCTCTGGCTGGAGGTCACGGTGCACGGGCGCGCCGCCCACGGTTCGACGCCGCAGCGCGGCGTCAACGCCCTCGAGAAGATGGCCGCCCTTGTCCTCGAGCTTGAATCCTACAAGAGGCGAATCGGCCGGCGGACCTTTGTGACGCCCGAGGGAAAGACGATGCACCCGACGATCAACGTCGGCGGCGTCTTCGCCTGCGGGCCCGGGGCGAAGATCAACACGGTCCCCTCGCAGGCTTCGTTCTCAATCGACCGGCGCGTCCTCGCCGTCGAGGACCACGCCGAGGCCGAGCGCGGCCTCCGCGCATTCCTTGCCGCCGCCGCGAGGCGGATACCGGGCTGCCGGATCACCGTCTCCAAGGTGTCCGAGAATTTTTCGTGCTTCACAAGGCCGACCCACCCGTTCTTCAGGGCCATGGCCTCCAGCGTCAGGCGCGTCCGCGGCATGCGGACCACCTTCTGCGTCTCGACCGGGTTCAACGACATCCACTACTTCTCCCAGCACCTCGGGATCCCCACGCTTGGCTACGGGCCGGGCGGCGACGATATCCACGCGGTGAACGAGCGGGCGCGGGTTGCGGACCTCGTCGCGACAGCAAGGATATACGCGGACCTCCTGACCAGCTTCGACGGCTGACTCCGCGTCAGGACGTGCCGAAGCCGAGGCGGACGATGTGGACCGCGATCGCCGCGAGCAGCAACGAGATGATCTTGGAGACCGCGCGCAGGCCCGTCTGTCCAATGAGGCGCTCGAGGCGTTCGCTCTGGGAAAAAGCCAGGGCTACGATGACCAGGTTCACCGCCAGGGCGAAAAGGGTCATCCAGTAGCCCACGGTCTTGGAGATGACGAGCAGCGTCGTGATGGTCGCCGGCCCCGCGATCAGCGGCATGCCGAGCGGGACCACGCCGAAGTCGTCCGGCAAGCTGCTCTTCTCCTGGGTCGCCGGCAATGTCAGCTCGCGCACCGCGATGACGAAAAGGACGGCGCCGCCGGCGATCTGGAAGTCTCCCTCGCTGATCCCTATGGCGTTGAATATCACGCGCCCGAGGAAGAGGAAAAGGAGCGCCACGATGCCCCCGGTCCAGGTCGCCTGATTCGCGATCCTCTTCCGCTTGGCCACCGGGACGTTCCTCCCGAGCGCGAGGAAGACCGCCGCCAGCCCGACGGGATCTATCGTCACGAAAAGCGGGATGAAGCTGTCGAGAAACCTCGTCAGAAAATCCATGGCATGAAGCGTGCCGTCAGCGCGCCCGAAAGGCAATCCACCTTGCGCCGCGGCCGCCGCCGCGTTCATGTGGAGCCCGATTGGACCGGAAGCCGACCGACCTCTACGGCCTCACGCGGGCCGAGCTCCACGCACTCGTGGAATCGTGGGGGTTCAGCCGCGATCACGCGGCCCGCCTCTGGAGCTGCCTTTACCTCGGCCTCGAGGGATCCTTCGACCACCTCCCGGGGGTTCCGGCGCGCGTGCGCTCCCGGCTCTCCGCCGAGACCCGCATCGGCACGGCCCCCGTCTCCGTTGAAACCGCGTCAAACGACGGCTTCACGAGGAAATTCCTCCTGGCCCTCCCCGACGGCGAGAGGGTGGAGACCGTCCTCATGCGCTTCACCGGCCGCGCAACCGCGTGCGTCAGCAGCCAGGTCGGCTGCGCGATGGGCTGCGTCTTCTGCGCCACCGGCCAGATGGGCTTCCGCCGCCAGCTGGCGGCGGCGGAAATCGTCTCGCAGGCGGTCCACGCGGCGCGCGCCTTGCGCGCCGCCCGCGACCCCCGCCGCCTTCGCAACGTCGTCTTCATGGGGATGGGTGAGCCGCTCCAGAACTATGACGCCGTCATGAGGGCCGTGGACGTCCTTCGCGACCCGAGCGGGCTTGGGCTCGGCGCAGAGCGGATCACGCTCAGCACCGTAGGGGTCGTCCCCGGCATCCGCCGCATGGCCGACGAGGCGCGGCCGGTCCACCTCGCGGTCTCCCTCCACGCCGCCAGCCAGGACGAGCGCGCCGAAATGGTCCCGGCCGCCCGAAAATGGCCCCTGGACGAACTGATGGACGCCTGCCGGTATTTCTGCTCAAGGCTCAGCCGCCGAATCTTCTTCGAGTGGACTCTAATCGACGGGCGGAACGACACGGCGGGGCACGCCCACGCGGTGGGCCGCCTGGTCCGCGGCCTTCCGGCCCAGGTCAACCTCATTCCGCTCAACCCAACCGCGGGTTATTCCGGCTCCCCCCCGCGCAGCGAGGCCGCGAGGAGGTTCCAGCGGATACTGGCCGACAGCTACGGCCTGCCCAGCACGGTGCGCCAGCGCCGCGGCATAGACATCTCCGCCGGCTGCGGGCAGCTGGCCTCGGAACCCGTCAGTCGTACCGCGCCGCCCGCCCCAGGTAGTTGAGCATCCATATCTCCTTCCAGACCCGGTAGCGCCCCTCGTGCGTTATCTTCCCGTTCTCCTCGCGGGCGCCCTGCGGGTTCAGGAAACCGAGCTCCGTGTTGACGCGGTCGAGCTCGCGCTGGGATTCGTTCAGGTCAGCCACCGGCTCGACAGAGAAGGCGGTCAGCCCACCGGCCATCGATGCGATCCTCTTCCGGTGGAGCAATAGCAGCCGCGGGAGAGACCGGCAGCAGGGCCGCCGATCCACATACCAGTCTGCCGGATAGAATCCGCCGAACGGTATGTATAGATTGTCGGTCACGTATCTCGACCCGTCCGCGCCCAGGGACATCAGCGAATAGCACACGTCGATCGCCCCGTTGTTCTGCGGAAGGAACGTCACCTGCACCCGGAGCTGCGCCTCCTCGTCCTGGTAAATCGAGACCCGAAGGTAGATGTCGCCGCCCACCTCGGCCTTCAGGGCCTGAATCTGCCTGAATCCCTGCGTCCGCAGCCATTCGCGGATCTTCAGGAACCGCGGCTGGACCGGCCATTCCTCCCCGCTGGTGTTGGGCACATACCTCGGGAACAGCGGGAGCGGGCTGACGCTTAGCGCCGCAATCGCCAGCCAGTTGTAGAGCGTCTCGATAAGGAACCAGCTGATGAAGCCCGCAAGCGCCAGCACCCAGAGCGGCCGGTCAATCAGGCCAAGGTTGTGGCAAAGCTGCGCCCCCCCGACAGAGATTATTATCCACCGCAGCCAGCGCTCGGCAATGGCCACGACCGGCGAGGCTAGGCGCTGGTTGAGCTGGATCAACAGCAGCGGAAGCAGGGCGGCGATGAGGACGAGAAAAAGGATCTGCATAGACGGCCTTCAACCTTGCTGCATCGGCGGATTCGCGCAAACCGCCATGATCCCGGAGCTGGGCGCCATGCGCCGGGCTGCACCAAGGAACGTCTTAAGCGTTGTAGACACGGGAGACAACTGGCCGGCAATAGATACCGGATAGCCACCACAAGTTCAAGGCCGGTGAGGAGCCCCGGGGGCACGGGCTGCGTCGCGGCTCCAGGGGAGGGGCCCCTGCCGGCGGGATGTTCAGGGCGGGCCGACGGGGGCGCGCTTCCACAGACCCACCCTGCGCCCGTCCTCATTCTGGTAGGTGAGAATATCGCACCAGATGTACTCGGGGCTTACGGTCTTGTTCACCTTCTCCCAAAGCTCCGGGGTGTCGCCCGGGCGGTACCAAAGGACATAGTCGATTCCCTGCGCGATGAGCCATTTGCCGGCATCCGAGATCCCCCCGCTGTAGAACAGCATCAGCCGCTCATGACGCCTGCGCACGTCCTCGCGGTTCTCGCGCCACAGGAGCTCGTGGCCCCACCAGCCCAGCCACATCTTCTGTCCCGCGAAGAGGGGGATGACCGCCGAGTTCACGAACCCGCCCTGTTCATCGGGCCTTTCAATGACGACTCCGGGCTTCTCGACCTTGAGCCGGCCAAGCATGAGGCGCGGGAACTCGTCCCTTGTCAGGTAATAGGTCCCCTCGATCTTCCCCACCGAATCCTTCGGCCCGTTCCACATCGGCTCCCACAGGTCGTACACGTAGCAGCACGGATAGGCGCAGAAGAATATCGCCGCGATGCGAACCCAGCGCCGCCGCGCCTGCTCAATGATGAGCGGGGCAAGCGTCATTAACGTTCCGGCCATCACCCACGGCCACCACTTGAGCGTCGTGTTGAAGCGGTCATAGTGTCCGGAGTACTCGTCATCCACAAAGAAGAACTCCGTGAACAGCAGCAGGGTGAGCCACAGGACCGCCAGCCGGCGCCCCTGGGGGCTGCCCGATGCGAACCCCAGGAGGATGAAGGCTATCGTGGGAAGGAAGAAGAAGGCGAACAGGAGCGGGGGCGTGTGCTCGAACCACGGGACCAGTCGCACGGCGGTGTCGTAGCCCGAGGCCGCCGCCGTGAACGCCGACAGGTACACCCAGGCCGCGAGCCAGACGATCGCCGCCCCCGCGGCGATTGCCGGCACCAAGCGCCGCCAATCCCGCCAATTGACCGCCAGCCACATGAATATCGCGAGCCCCTGGAGCGGCAGCACCCAGGTGTTTGCAAGCAGGGTCCAGGTGAGCGTGCTCCCCGCGATCGCGGCATAACGGCTCTGTCGCGTGCGGGTCCAAAGCAGCATGGCCATCGCACAGATGCCCAGCAGGTAATAACCCGACAGCGGGGCGTGATAGTCCCCCAGGAACACGACGTAGGAATAGATCTCTCCGGGAAGCTCCATCGGGAACATCTTCCCGTCCGCCTCCTGTATCTTGAACTTGTCCTGGTACGCCCTGAGCCACGGTCCTATCGGCGGCCTGTCCATCTGCGCGCTGCCAATGAATCGCATGCTGGTCCACGGGGTGACATTCTTGTCGGTCGCGTGGACAATGCCGGTCATGCCCGTCCCGCCGACGACAAATCCGGCGATTATCAGCGCCCGAACCCAAGGCTTCCGTGCCACCATGCAGACCGCGCCGGCAAACGCCGTTCCCCCCAGGGCGATCAACAGGCAATAGGCGATGTTGTACGCGGCTCCGGGCGGAAGGAGCAGCACCCTTCCCATCAGTGCCGCGCCATAATGCTGGAAACTGTAATACTGGGTGGAAAGATAGGGATAAAACCAAACATCGGGCACCGGTATAGTGACGCCGGTGTAATAGCTGCATATGAACGAAAAATCGGCGATCTTCTCGGACGAGCCGTCGATGTTGGGATAAATGAACCGCCACGACATCGCGTACAGGAAGACGGCGGCGCATATCCCGAAGCACCCGACGAGCCTCTTCGGCGCGAATTCCGCCCTCCATTCCGCAAGCAGGGTCGCCCAGCGTGAACCGAGCCATGCGGGCTCCCATCTGAATATACTGCAGGCGATAACCGCGACCGAAAGCCCCGTTGAAAGCAGCCCAAGCCAGGCCAGCGACCGCCCCAGGCCGTGGTGGCATTCGACCGCATAGACCGCCGTCACCGCTAGTATGGGGCCCACCGCCATCGCAAACCAGCGGTTCCTCCAATACAAACCCGCGACAAGCATCAAACCCCAAAGGTTGACCGCCAACAGCGACAGGGTGAAAAGCAAACCCAGGTGTTGCATTCGAGGAGACAGGGCCTAATCGCGCCCGGTCTGAACGGCAACGAAATGTTCAGCGGTAAATGCGTACAGGCCCTTGGCCGGGCCATCATCTAATGAAGGCCCCGCTGCCGCCTTAGCCTGTTGAAGCAGGCGCCGCCTCCGTCTGATCGTGCTCCTTGGGGGCCCCCTTCGATGATGCCGCCGTTAGGCGACCCTAACGCCTTTCCCTTCCCATGAGACACCCCTGCGCCATATTGGCCCCCCTCGCCGTTCTGCTTCTCGATCTAGTCGGCGTCAGCTCTGACGCATCGGCATGATCACGCAGATGAAATTGTCGAGCGTCTTGAATACCCCCGGGCTTACCTCGTCCTTCAGCTCGAGGAATACCTCGTCCTTTGCTAGCGCCCGCAGGGGATCGATGACGAACGCCGGGTTGAACGCGACCTGCAGGTCCGGTCCGCTGTAGCCAATCGCCATCGATTCATGCGCCTCCCCGAAATCCGGGCTCTGGGCTGTGATCTCAAGAAGGTTGCTCGTCAGCTTGATCCGCACCGAATTCGACTTCTCAGAGCACACCAGGGCCGCGCGGTGGACGCATTGCAGCAATAGCTCCCGCTCCAGCTTAATGCGCTGGTGGGTCTCCTTCGGAATCACCTGCTGATAATTTGGATAAGTTCCCTCGACCACCTTTGAGTACAGGTACACGTTGTCGACAAGGCCGCTTCCGTCCTTGTCCGTCGCTATCTGGAAGGCACAGCGCCGGTCGTTGAAGTTGATCTTCACCTTTTCGCCCTTGTCGAGGATCCGCGCCAGTTCGTTAACGGTCTTCGCCGGCAGGATGATCGCACCGGTCGCGGATGAAGGCACCTCCATGTTCTTGGAGATCAAGGCGAGCCGGCGGCCGTCGGTAGCCACAAGCGACAGGCTTCCCTCCTTGAAGTTGAAATAGACGCCGTTGAGGGTGTATCGCGTCTCATCCTGCGATTGCGCGTAGGACACGCTCCTCAGCAT
>Ga0181538_10000035_pt1 | contig 121661 bp, 109 predicted proteins | sample PEATcosm2014_Bin_40_FD_119773 | JGI IMG/M metagenome (GOLD analysis project Ga0181538, IMG submission 119773) | Peatland microbial communities from MTU Mesocosm Facility, Houghton, MI, USA - PEATcosm2014_Bin23_30_metaG | ecosystem: Environmental > Terrestrial > Soil > Wetlands > Peat | place... | reverse complement strand
TCCGAACAACGCCATCCTCCTCGTCTCGTTCTTGGACCTTCAAGCAGCCCAGAAACGTAGAGGGAGATGGCGTTGTTCGCGTCAGGACCAGGTCAGGGCACCCACGGATCAGTCAGGAGAGCCATATTTGGACACGCCGATTCTCGCGATCCGCCACGTAGAGCTCCGGAGGATTGTCAGGTCTGCGGTTGATGAACACGGCGTGAGGACAGAGGAATCGCCCACCTCCCTCGTCTCCGGTTAGTGCGAGAAGGTGTCGGCCCTCCTTGTCGAAGCGGTGGACGACGCTGGATCCATAGCCATCGGCTACCCACACGTCTCCGGTGCCACCAAACCGCTCTTCGTCTATTGCCGACCCGCAGGGGCAGTACTGACCCATTATGCCCGGAGATGCGTCCGCATCGGTCGGAGGAAGGGGCAGCTCAAAAAGGATCTCGCCATCGAGCGTCATCTTCACCACCCGAGGAGCACGCGACTCCCGGAGAACGCCCTTGCCAAACAGGGTGGCCCACTCGTCGTCACCGTCGCCATCGTTGGTCAAGAAAACAAAGCCCGGGTCCGTGACCCAAAGGAGCTCTCGGTCTCCCTCGCGCACCAAGGTGATGCCGTGCCCCTCGGTCAGTCCCGGTCGCACCACTCGCACGACGTTTCCTTCCTGGTCGAACGCCACGAGCTGGCCGGCGTGGAAGCCAATGAGCTCGCCCCGGGTCGTGACGACGATCCCGTTGTGTGCCCAAGCAGCCTCTGCGCCTGGAACCTCCCTCTGGTGAGCCCAGTCGCTTCGCATGACGTAGGCGGGTAGAGAGGCGGGACCGCCAACGTGCTCGATCATGTGGTGAGAGCTCCCTTGCCTGTGTCCTATTTTCAGTATACCGTACGAGAATGAGGTGTGTTGAATGTTGCTGGCCGCAGCGAGCCGCTTACCAGCTCTGGGCGGGTGCGGATAGGAGACGGTGAGCACGGTGATCCCCGGAACCCAGCTCCTTGACCCTGTGGTGCTCGACGATCCCTATCCCTTCTACCGGCGGCTGCGGGACGAGGCGCCTGTATGGGAGATCCCCGGCACCGGCGTGTTCGCTGTCAGCACCTTCGATCGAGTGAACCGGCCTGGGTTTCCCGGAGGCTCCAAACCTTGGAAGGGTTGGAGTCATGGAGAAGAAGGCAACCTCGAAGCGGTACCCGCCTGAACTGAAGGAGCGGGCCGTTCGGATGGTCAAGGACCTCCGCCAGCAAGATCCCGGCGACAAGGTGGTGATCTCGAGGGTGGCCCGCCAGCTCGGGGTCGGTGACGAGTCGCTGCGGGCCTGGGTCAAGCAGTCCGAGATCGACGCCGGGGCGCGGGCAGGGCTCAGCGCCGATGAGCAGTCCGAGCTGAAAGAGTTGCGCAAGGAGGTGAAGGAGCTGCGCCGTTCCAACGACATCTTGCAGGCGGCAGCGAGTTTCTTCGGGGCGGAGCTCGACCGCCGACGGACCAAGTAGTCGCCTTCATCGACGCCCACCGCGACCGTATGTCCGGTGGGTGTCGATGGGGGGTCGAGCCGATCTGCGCGCAACTCGCAGTCGCCCCCTCCACCTACTACGACGCCAAGTCCCGGCCGCTCTCGGCCCGGGCGATCCGTGACGCCTTCCTCGCCCCGCTGCTGATGGCGCTCTGGCATCACAACTACTCGGTCTATGGCCGGCGCAAGCTCTGGAAGGCGGCCCGTCGGGCCGACCTTGACGTCGGCCGGGACCAGGTGGCCCGCCTCATGGCTCAACAGGGCATACGCGGGGCGAGCCGGGCCAAGAAGCGCTTCACCACCAAATCGGATCCCACTGCGGTCCGCGCCCCCGACCTCGTCAACCGCAACTTCAGCGCCTCGCGGCCCGACGAGCTTTGGGTGGCGGACTTCACCTATTGCTCGACCTGGTCGGGCATCGTCTACGTCGCCTTCATCATCGACGTGTTCTCCCGGCGCCTCGTCGGTTGGAAGGCGGCGCGCTCGATGACAGCAGCGCTGGTGATCGATGCCCTCAACATGGCGGCATGGACACGTCGACACACCACGATCGACGGGCTCATTTGTCACACGGACGCGGGAAGTCAATACACGTCAATTCTCTACACCGAGCGCCTCGACGACGTCGGCGCTGCACCCTCCATCGGCACCGTCGGCGACTGCCTATTTACCGGCTATTTGCTTGACGTGAGTACAGATGAACCGCCGATGAACTACCAAGATCTTGCCGCATGACGCTTCCCTTTGGTGACGCATTCAGTTACAGATGTTGTGGTGACCGATGGGGAGCTTCGGCTTGAGCGGCTAGACCCACTTGACAGTCTTGTTCTGAACAGATGAGGCAAGTTTTGCGTCAGGCAGCCAGCCGGGCCGTGCGGACTGCGTTGTCGAGTTCGCGTTCGTAATTTCTCCAGGCGGCTGTCAGCGGGCGAGGCGCTGGTGCAGAGGGCCGCGTCAGAGCGGCCAGATCTGTGAGAGCTGGGATGACGACGCGGGTGGCGAGCTGGGTGAAAAAGGCGCTGACGCGCAGGCCGTGGGGGGTGACGCGATAGGTGTTGGTGGCCTGAACGCGTTCGACGAGGCCCTTGAGGCGCAGGCGTCGCAGGTCGTAGGAGGCCTGAGCCGATGAGTAGTCGCTTCGCCAGTGGGCGGCCATCTGGGCTCGCAGGGACTTGTTGGTCAGTCCCCCGATGACGTGGGCGAAGGCGGCGATGGAGCCGAGCAGAGCCATGGTCCGGGGGTCTCCGAAGCGCAGGCCCGGGGCACGCTGGCCGTCGTGGACGCTCGGGAGCACGATCGACTCGAGGGTGGCGGGGTCGGGAAGCCCCGGCCGTCCCTCGCCGAGGGTGGCCAAGAAGCGGGCGTTGGTGGCGGTTCCGGCGCGGCGCAGTGCGTTCCAGTTCTCGGCGCTGAGGGTCTTGTGCAGGGCGAAGTCGCTGGCGTTGTTCACCGTGGTCTCGACTCGCAGGGCCCGGCCCTCTTTGAGATAGGCCTTCGCTTTGGACGACTTGTAGTGGATCTGGAGCTGAGGGGCCGTGTCGCGGGTGATGACCTCGGTGGCGAAGCGCCCAGGGGTCTTGAAGCGGCCCCGGTTGCGAACCGAGCGGTCGACGAGCAAGGAGACCCGCTCGGGACGACCGAGGTCGAGGTGGTCGCCGATGGCCGCCTCGAACCAGGCCCGGGCCCGTCGGGGCTGGTCGAACACCGCGGTGTCGGAGACCTCGAACTGGGCGATGGAGTAGGACCATTCGAACCCGGCCGCCCGGTCGTGGGTGCACAGGGGGTCGGGCACGACGGCCATCATGCGGGCCAGGAGTGCGCGCAGGTGACCGGCGCCGAGGCGGGCGCAGATGCGATGGGCCACGGCGGGATCCTCGACGCTGCGCAGACCGTTGTCGAGGGCCTCGAAGCCGATGCCGGCCTTGGCCAGCTGGCACTTGGCCCACTCGTGGCCGTTGGCACAGCACCACAGCGGGTAGGGCGCGTAGGAGCAGATCTTGACGAAGGCCGGTCCCCACTCGGGATCGGCGAAATAGAAGTACCAGTGGTCGGGCACCGAGGACTGGCGACGCCAGGCGATGTGGGGATGGCTGGAGCGATGCTGGACGTGGGTGTCGTCGACGTAGCCCCGCCACGCCGAGGTCCGCTCCTGGGCCTTGCCGACCAGCACCAGCCCGGGTCGACCCGTCGCCGCCGCCTCGTCTTGGTGGGGCCGAGCGATGTCCTCTTTGGACTCTCCGGACTTAAAGCGCACCACGGGCACCCGGGTGTTTTCCACGAGCGCCTCGAGCTCGGCAACGAGTCGTTCGCGGTTGCGGTTGAGCAAGGCGGGAGAGGGGATGAAGCCGCCTCGATTGAGCAGGAACTTGACCACCCCACCCTCGTACTGGAGTCCTCCGATGTAGCCCCGGATGCCGATGCGGTCCACCGAGGCACAGCGGAAGCTGACGTGCTCGTCCAGTAGCGTTGCCACGGTCCCCATGGCGACCTCCTCTCCGACCGTTGCCGCGGTCGATCAGCAGTTCTGACAGGGAGGACGCTATGGGGACTCTCACGTCTCTTCCGATGGAGGCGGGCACAGGGCCGGCTTCGCCGGCCCGGCACCAGTTCAACGAGCACCGGGTCCCAGCCGCGAGGGAGCTCAGACCAAGCTGGAGGTCGACAACCGTGAGCACACCGCGAACACCGCGGTGGGTCTGAGATCGCTCGCTAACGGATAGTTGGGCCCTGGCGGGCGCTGAGGTCAACCGGTTCTTGTTGGTCAACGAGTACCTGAGCTACCTGTCGGATCGGAACTGCTCGCCGCAAACGGTCCGCGTCTACGGCTTCTCGCTGCTGGCGTTCTGCCGGTGGTTGACGAGCGAGAAGATCGATCTCGGCGCAGTCGACACCGACGTGCTGCTGCGCTATCTCGCCGCGTGCCGGCAGGCTGCGGTTCGTGGCCGACCCGGCCCGAATGTGCTGCGCTTGGATGGTCGGCGGGCCGACGGATATGCGCCAGCGACTCTGAACCATCGACTGGCCGCGGTCTCGGGTTTGTTCGGGTTCCGGGCGATGCGCGACCCCGATGCCAAGAACCCGGTCCCAAGAGGCAGGGAAGCGAGAAGGCTCTCTTCTGGGGAGCGCAACGGGTTGCTTGCCCACGTGGCACGCCGTCCGAGACAGCGGTCAGCCCTTCGGGTTCGAGAGCCCCAGCGACTGCCTCGTGCGTTGGACACCGGCGACGTCGTCGCCCTGGTCGGGAGTCTGCGGACGTGGCGGGATCGGGCGATGGCGGGATTGATGGTCTTTTGCGGCCTGCGGGCCGGCGAAGTGCTCGCTCTCGGTGTGCGCGATGTCGACATCGGCGGCCGCTGGCTGCGTGTGAGTGGCAAGGGATCCAAAGAGCGTCGTGTCCCGCTCGACGTGGACGTGGCCGGCGTCATTCAGACCTACCTGCTGGCCGAACGCCCGGAGACCCAGACCTCCCGACTGTTCGTCGTGGCCAAAGGCCCCAACCGCGGCCAGCCGCTGACTCCTGCGGGCTTACGCACGGTCTTTCGCTATCACCGGGCGGCGGCTGGAGTCCCAGGCGGTCATCCGCACGCACTTCGCCACACGTTCGGCACGGCACTCGCCGAAGCGGGCGTTGACCTCGCCGTCATGCAGGCCCTGCTGGGCCATGCCCACATCGATACGACCGCTCGTTATATCCACCTCGCTCCCACGCACGTAAAGGCCGAGTTCGATGCTGCCCGAGACCGACAGCGTTCGCGCGACTGACCGACCGGCGAGGGACCACCTCGCCGAGTACGCGCGCCACCAGCTGCTCACCGGCCGGGGCAACAGCACCACCACCCAGGGGGCCAAGGTCTTCATGCGGCGATGGCCACATCCACAGGATTGGGCCGCCCAGCCGCTCGCCTACAGACTGGCCGAGGGTTCACAGACAACGTCATTCCTGATCTTCTTGATGGTCCACGGTTGGCTCCAGCCCGGCTACGACTACCTGGTGTCGCGCAAACTGTCGAGCTTTTGGCGAGAGATCGTCGCCAGTCCACTGGCCGCCGACATGGAGCGTTTCCGCCAAGGTGCCGAAGCAATCGGGTTCACCTCCACCCAGAGCGTGCGCACGGCCTCGCAGTCCGTCGGTCGTCTGCTCATCGAGACCAACGTGAGCCTCGAGCGGTTGACCCTCGACGACTTCGATGCGTTGGCCCGAGCTTGTCGACGCCGTGGTCTCGAGACGGGCAAGGGGTGGCGTCACTATCGATCCGCCCTGAGCAGCGCCCATCGGGTGTTGTTCCATTTGGGCATCCTTGACGCTCCGCCCCCTCCCTGGCAGCAGCCCAAGGCATTCGCAGATCGCGTCGTTGACGTCCATCTGGCCCTTCAGCCGGCATTCATCGCCTATCTCGAGCGCAAGACGGGGACGTGCAAACCCAAGACCGTCACCGGCATGGCGACGCGCTTGGTTCACTTCGGCCGTTTCCTGGCTGCGGTGGACCCCGAACTCACCTCGCTGGCTGAACTCGACCGGCAGCGGCACATCGAGCCCTACATGAACTCGGTGGCCAGTGCGATCAACTCCAAGAACGGCGAGCCGATCACCACCGCCGATCAGGCCCGGCGGATCTTGACCATTTCGGTCTTCCTCAACGACATCACCGAGTGGGGATGGAAAGAAGCACCGAAGCGACGGCTCATATTCCGCACGGACACCCCGCGTCTGCCAAGGCCTCTTCCTCGTTATCTGCCCGTCGACGCCGACCGGCGTCTCGGTGAGGCCCTGGCTCGCTCCGAGTTTCGGCTGGCGGCCGACGCCTTGCTCTTGGCCCGGGCCTGTGGGTTGCGCATCGGCGAGCTGCTCGACCTCGAACTCGACTGCGTGCACGAGATTCCCGGCAACGGTGCATGGCTCAAGGTGCCACTCGGCAAACTCGACACGGAGCGAATGGTGCCACTCGACGATGAGACCGTCACCTTGATCGACCGGATCTGCGCCACCCGGTCGGAGGGTCGAGCGCTCCCGCACCCTCGGACGGGACGCCCCGCGCAGTTCCTCTTCACGCACCATGGCCGACGGCTGGCCCAACAGGCTCTGCGCATGGAACTCAATCGAGCCGGTGAGGCCGCCGGCATCGGCCGCGTCAAGCCTCATCAGCTCAGACATACCTTCGCCACCGCGATGGTGAATGCCGGGGTGTCGCTGCAGGCCCTCATGGCCCTCCTCGGCCACGTCTCGGCAGAGATGAGCCTTCGTTACGGCCGGCTCTTCGACACCACGGTGCGCGCCGAGTACGAACGTGCCCTCGAGCTGGCCAAGTCCCGGCTCGGGCAGCTGCCCAATGGGCGCACTCGCATCCCCGTGACCGGCGACGGTGACTGGCGCGAGGCACCGGCAATCAAGGCCCGACTCGCCGGTGGTTACTGCCCACGTGCTCCGGCCCAGGGTTCGTGTCCCTATGCCAACATCTGCGAGCACTGCCCCAATTTCCGCACCGACGCGGCCAGCGTCTCGGTTCTTTCGGCTCAGCGGGTCGACGCCGAAGCGCTGGCGGCCGACGCCGAGTCACGCGGTTGGATCGACGAAGCCGAGCGTCATCGACGCCTCATCACCCGCCTCGACACCCTCTTGGCCGAAGGTGAGAATCTGGCGGGATGACAGCCCCCGAGACTCTGTCCAGGGTCGAGCAGACGTGCGCTGAGCTCCTCCAAACGGGTGAGCCCGTGACCTTCACGACGGTCGCTTCCGCCGCCGGCATCAGCCGCACCACGCTCTACCGGGATCCGACCCTGCGGATGGTGGTCGAAGAGCACCGGACCCACAGCCACGACCCTCGGACCATGTCTGGCCTGGTCTCTGAGGTTGGCCACCTACGCACCGCCGTCGAAGCCCTGGCCGAACGGATTCGACGCCACGAGGAACAACTTCGCCGTCTGGAGCTTCCGCCCCGTCACAAAGCGGGCAGTCGATGAGCCCTCGGCGCAACAGCGAACTGGACTCGCTCATCGCCGACATCACCGTCGACTGTTACAACGACGATGAGCAACTCACCGCCTTCGAGGCCGCCTTCGACAACGACGCCACCCTTCCATGCCCCGGCAGCGCCATCGGAGAGGAAGTGAGCGTCATTTCCGTCGGCGTGGCCAACGGACGGCGAGAACTCATGGCCACGTGCGAACACAAGGGCAGTCGCTACCAAATGGCTCTCCTCGACATCGAACTCAACGGGGATCTGACAACCAAGACACTCGCCGCCGCCTACCGGCGCTGGAATAGCAGCTGACCGCCCGTTCCGGACTCCCACTCGTTTACTCATCCGGGTCCCGATTAGCCGGTTAAAGCTTCGACAATGCAATGGCCGAATCGGTCATGGGTCTGTTCAAGACCGAGCTGCACCGCAACCCGGCCGCCCTCGACGCCAACGGTGGCCCCTGGAAGGGTCTCGACGACCTCGAACCCGCCACCTGTGGCTGGGTGTCATGGTTCAACGAGGAGCGGCTCCACTCCGAGCTCAACGACACGACGCCGGCCGAGTTCGAAGCCGAGTACGGTCACAGGTCTCAGCCCGACGCGGCATGAGAAACCAAACCATCGAGCCTCCGTCAAACCCAGGCCGGTTCAGCGGCGACGACTGGGGTGGACCCAATCCGCACGGTGGGGGACTGGGGTCGACCTCTCAGACCATGACCACCATCTTGCCAAGGTGAGGGTCGCGTAAATCCCGTCTTCCGCTCCGTTTCAGGAGCTCTGAGGCGGTTCAATCCCTCCAGCGCCTTTGGGCGAAAGGCGTTGCCACGTTTCAAAGCGATATGTCGTGTCTCCGTCTTTTTGATCGTCACTCTTGGTCGCGAGGCAAAACTGAAGTTGGTATGGCGGGAAGAACTTGGTGCAATGGAAGTCACCGACGACCTGAGTCAACAACAGTTCGTCGGCCTCGGTGATCGTGTCTGCGTACACAGTTGAGCCGCCTATGACCCATACGTCTGCTCCGGGGTTCTCAGCGACGAGTTGGTCGAGACTACGAATCGCTCGGAAGCCTTGACGCAAGGGTCCTGAGTCATGCGTCAGCACGAAGTTCTCTCGCTCGTGCAGTGGCGCAGCGAACTCGCTGTAGGTTGCCCGACCCATCAGGATGAGGCCGGTCGCTGTCTTCGCACGGAAGTAGGCCTTGTCACCGGGAAGCTTCCACGGGATGCCCGAGTCGGTCGCGATACCCCGTCGAGAATCCAAGGCTGCGATGAGGCGGATCATGCCAGGCGTCGATCTCGAATCGACCGCTTTGGGCCGCAGTCAATGACTCTTGCGGAACGGGAAAAGACGGCTCTGGGATCCACCCTTGAGGCCGCCTCTACTTGCGAAGTAGGTGCTCGAACGCCGAGCTGTCGAAGAGCACCCTGGAATCGATTGGGCCACCGTTGAGCCAGGCGGCCGGGGTTCCTTGTGGATCCTGAGATTGATAGAGAGCCTCTCGTCTCAATACCCACTTCTCATATCGGACTCCTCGAACACCCGAGACGAAGTCCGAATCGGTCAGACCCACTTGCGCACCCAGGCGCAAGAGGTCCTCGGTCGTGAAGCCTCCAGTGCCCTCCGGCGGCTGTGCTGCAAAAAGTGCCCGCCGCAACTCGTCAAAGCGACCAGCTTCGGCGGCCAGGGCGAGAGCATTGTCAGCTCTCGCTGACTCTGGACCCAAGAAGCATCGCATGCGATATTCGACGACCAATTCGTGAGTGCGCAAAGCGGTCGTGATGAGCGGACCATTGACCTCTTCAAACTGTCGGCAGTAAGGGCACTGTGGATCCTCAAAGAGGACCATGCTCTTGCTCGCACTGGCGTCGCCAACAAGGACTCCGCCTTCGGGTGTATGGCCGGAGGGTGTCGCTTCCCGATCAGTCGTAGTCATTGTTGCCTCCACATCGTCGCCGTTTCCATTGGCTGTCAGGTTCAGCTGGACGACTGTACGATTGTACGATTCTCGAGGTATCGGTCGCGATCACAATTTTCAGACTGCGCCTGCCAGCCGCGTCATCGACCGAGCAGCAGGCTGCCAACCGTCCACGTCGTAGGCCATGACAAACGATCCTCCGGTTAGCCCTGATTGTCTCCGCACCATATCGAAGTCCAACTTCAAAAGACTGGCGGATCGGCAGATGTCGTCGCGCCGGTGGAACGTCCTGGTCGGCTGTGAGCAGGCGAACGTGGTAGTGCGCTCGCGACGAAATCGTTGGAAGGCTCGGTCGATCTAGCCGGCTCCGACGAGGATCGCATCCCTGAATGTGAGAACGAGTGCCCGTGGATTGCACGGGTTCGAAGGGCGGTGCGAGGCCTCAGTCAGATTCCTACCTTTGCGCCTTCAGTCCGTTGCTTCCACACGAGTCGTTCTCGGTCATCTTGGGCGCGGCATGGTCGGCCTGTCATTGGTCGCGAGCACCATTTGGGCACTGTTAGCCACCTCACTAAGAAGCGGTGACCGTCGTTCCTGCCCGCCCCTCCAGAATTGACGCTGCGTCGGCCAAGTCTCCGATTGCCGCGATCCCGCCAGTAGCTTCGACGAACCGACACGCGGCCTCCACCTTGGGACCCATTGAACCGGCTGGAAACGACACCGCTCTCAACTCCGCAACGGTGGCCCGGCGGATAGGAGCCGCCTCCGGCGTCCCGTAGCCAGCTTCGACTGCCTCGACATCGGTGAGGATCAAGAGAGCATTGGCGTGAATAGAGCGCGCGAGCAATGCCGCCGTCCGGTCTTTGTCGATCACGGCCTCGATTCCGTACACGACCCCAAGGTGACGAACGACCGGGATGCCACCACCTCCCGAGCAGATCACCATGACCCCGTCATTGAGGAGGTCGGTGATGACCGCCAGTTCGACTAGCTCCACGGGTTCGGGCGAGGCGACAACCCGGCGCCACCATTTGCCGTCCTGCCTCACCTCCCACGACCGCGTAGACGCCAATTGTTGAGCCTGGTCTTTGGAAAAGGCGGGGCCGACGAACTTGGTCGGATTGGCGAACGCAGGGTCATCAGCATCGACGACCGTCTGGCACACGATGCTGGCTACCCGTCGCCCGGGCAGTGCATTCTCGAAGGCCTGGAGCAGCCAGTAGCCGATCATGCCCTGGGTTTCCGCGCCGAGCACGTCGAAAGGATAGGGACTCGACAGGGCAGTATCACCGGCACTCTCGATCGCCAGAACGCCAACTTGTGGTCCATTGCCGTGCGTAATGACGAGCTCATGATCTCGTGCCAGCGGGACCAACGCCGCGACCGCCTCCGCCACGTGGCGCTGCTGGAGCTCGGCATCGGGACGTTCGCCCCGCTCGAGCATGGCGTTGCCACCGAGGGCGACGACGACTCGCACGTCAGCCCACCAGTGTGGAGACCATGACCGCCTTGATCGTGTGTAGGCGGTTCTCGGCCTGGTCGAAGACGATCGAGGCCGGCGACTCGAAGACGTCCTCGGTCACCTCCAGGGCAGTGAGTCCGTACCTCTCGAAGATCTGCTCCCCGACCTCGGTCTCCCTGTTGTGCAAGGCAGGGAGGCAGTGCATGAACTTGACCTCCGGATTACCCGTCGCCGCCAAGACCTCTGCGTTCACCTGGTAGGGGAGAAGCTCATCGATTCTGTTCCCCCATTCCTCTGCCGGCTCGCCCATGGAGAGCCAGACGTCGGTGTAGAGGAAGTCCACATCCGACACGGCCTTGTGAAGGTCGTCGGTCACCATCACGCGGGCGTCCGAGCCGGTGGCAAGCCGCTCTGCTGTGTCTTGGACCTCGGTCGAGGGCCAGAGCCTGGTGGGCGCCGCCAGTCGGACGTCCGCGCCGAGGAGGGCGCCGGTGACAAGCAGTGAGTTCGCGGTGTTGTTGCGGGCATCACCGAGATAGCAATAGCTCAGCTCGTCGATGGGGCGAGCTGCGTGGTCGAGCATGGTCAACATGTCAGCCAGCATCTGGGTCGGATGCCACTGATCTGTAAGCCCGTTCCACACCGGCACCCCGGCGTAGCGGGCGAGCGTCTCGACCTTGTCCTGGGCGAAGCCCCGGTACTCGATGCCGTGGAACATGCGCCCGAGGACGCGGGCGGTGTCCTTCATCGACTCCTTGTGCCCGAGCTGGGAGTCCTCGGGTCCGAGATAGGTGACATGGGCGCCCTGATCGTGCGCCCCCGCCTCGAAGGCCGAGCGGGTCCGGGTCGACGTCTTCTCGAAGATCAGGGCGATGTTGAGTCCCGTCAATCGTTGGATCTCGGTGCCCGACCGCTTCTCCTCGCGGAGCTCAATCGCCCCGTTGATGAGATGAATGAATTCCTCTCGGCTGAAGTCGACCTCTTTCAGAAAGCTTCTACCGCGCAGATCGATGGCCAATGTTTCCTCCTGCTAAGCCGATTCTCTCTCAATGGGACATGTCATGCAGCGAGGGCCACCGCGACCCCGGCCGAGCTCGCTGCCTGCGATGGACACCACCTCGATCCCGTGCTTGCGCAGCATGGTGTTGGTTGCGACGTTACGGTCGTAGCCGAACACCACCCCTGGGGCCACAGCCAGATAGTTCGCACCGTCGTCCCATTGTTCACGTTCGGCGGCTCGGATGTCCTCGTCGGTGGTCAGCACGGTGATCCTGTTGACGTCGAGGATCTCCGCCAGGGTGTCCCATAGGCTGTGGTTCCGGGTAACGGTCAACTGTCCGGAGCCGTCCCCCTCGGTGACCGTCCAACTCCGCAGGTGTCGGTCGAAGTAGGGGTAGAGGACGAAGGTGTCATCATCGACCATGGACATGACGGTGTCGAGATGCATGAAGGCGTGGCTATGGGGCAACTCGATGGCGACCACCGCGGTGGCCTGGTCGGCGTCGAAGAGTGCATGGGCCACGGTCTCCACTGCCATGGGCGTGGTGCGTTCACCCATTCCGATGAGGATCGCCCCGTGGCCTATCACATGGACGTCGCCCCCCTCGATGGTGGCCGGCTGATAGTTGCGGTCCTCGTCGCCGTGGTAGGTCACGAAGTCGGCCGACGCGAAGAGTGGGTGGAAGCGGTAGATGGCACGGGTGTGCAAGGTCTCGCGTTGACGGGCCGACTTGGCCATCGGGTTTATCGTCACTCCGCCGTAGATCCAACACGAGTTGTCCCGCTGGAACAGGTGGTTGGGCAGCGGGGTGAGGACGAAATCGTCGGCCTTCAGCATGTCCCACTTGAGACTATGGACCCGGAGCGGGTGTAGGTCGGCCTTGAGGATCCCGCCGACTAGGAATTCCGCCAGCGCCTTTCCATCGAGGTCCTCGAAGAGCCGGCGGACCGGGTCCACAAGGGACGGACCCAAGATCTCCGGCGTGCAAACCCGATCGAGGACGAACTCCCGTCCCTGGGCCAGCTCGAGCGTCTCGCCCAGGAGCTGCCCGTAGTAGTGCACCTGGACCCCTTTGTCCCGCAGGGCCTCGGCAAAGGCGTCGTGCTGCTCCTTGGCCTTGGCTGCCCACATCACGTCGTCGAACAGCAGCTCGCCGATGTTGTCGGGTGTCAACCGGGACAGCTCGAGCCCGGGTCGGTGGACGATGGCCTGGTGAAGCTGGCCGATCTCGGAGTCAACATGGAACGTCATGGCATTCCTCCGTGTGTCTCGTGGGCCAGTCAGACCGACTCGGCCAGCTCGGCCGTAGTCTGCTCAGGGGGCAGGTCCGTTGGCTCGGCGGCCTCGCCGAGGCGCTCGCGCCGGGCGTTGAGGAAGGCGTAGAGGATCAGGCCGACGAGGATGACCACCAGGGCTTGGTAGACGACTTGGTAGCCCGAAGCGAACGTCACCCACATGGAGAAGAGAACGCTGATGCCCGCCACCATGAGATCCCGGGCGAGGGCCCAGCCGTTGACCGTCCGACGGCGCGAGACCAAGAAGGTCAGCTGGGCAATTGCCGACATGAAGTACGGGATGGCCACCGTCACGACCGTGAGGTCGACCAGGTAGGTGAAGACCGTCAGTCCGGCCTTGGTGTTGTAGCTCCAGAGCATCAACAGGGACGGGAGCGCAGTTCCGACCAGGATGCCGAACCAGGCCGTGCCCTTGCGGTCCGACCAGGCGAAGGGGCGGGGGAACAGGTCGTCCTGGGCGATGGCCCGTGACGTCTCGGTGACGATAAGGGTCCAGCCGTTGAGGGCGCCGATGCCCGAGACCACCGCGACGGCGGCGATGAACTTCCCGGCCCAGGCGTTGTGGGGGAACATGGTGTCGAAGGCATTGACGAACGGCGACCCGGTGCCCACAAGGGTGTGGTGTGACACCAACCCCATCACGACCGCTGTCACCAGCACATAGAGGAGGGCACTCAGCGCTGTGCCAACCACCGAGGCACGCATCACGTTGCGACGAGGGTCGCGCACCCGCTTGGCCGTGATGGCTGCCGCCTCGACGCCGATGAAGGAGAAGAGTGCCACGCCGGCGGCGATCCCGATGCCGCTGTAGAGGCTGCCGCCCGTGGCGTTGAATGGGCCGAAGTTCGCCGAGGTCACGAAGAACCACCCAATGACGCCGACGAAGAGGAGAGGCAGGAACTTGAGGACAACGGTGACGTTCTGGAACCAGGCCATTTGTCGAACGCCGGCCAAGTTGATGAGAGCCGGAACCCACAGCCCGACCATGGCGATGAACCAGTTCTCCATGCCCGTGTTGTGGGCCCACCCGAAGAGAGCGTCGACGTAGAAAACCCACGAAGCCACGATGGCGGCATTACCGGCCCACGACTGGACCCAGTAGCACCAACCCACCAGGTAGCCGGCAAAGTCGCCGAACTCGTGTCGGGAATAGGCGTAGAGACCGCCGTCGCTGTTGGGCACCCGCTTGGTTAGCTGGCCGAATAGAACGGCCAGGAGCATGGCGCCCAGCGCGATGACCGCAAGCACGGCGATGCCCATCGTGCCGGCACCGGCCAGCACCGCTGGCATGGTGAAGACGCCAGTCCCCACGATGCTGCCGATCACCAGTCCGGTGGCCGAGGTCAGGCCCAAGGCATGGGCCTTCGCCTCATTGCGCTGAGTAAGCAGTCCGTCAGCAGGCTCCGTTGGCGCCGGCGGGGGAGCGGTCGTAAGTGTCATCGGGGTCTTCCTTCCACTAACGGCCGCCGCGGCATTGCCGACCAGGCCCAGGCTTCTCGAATTCACTCTGAGTGGTGAGCCATGCATCGACTAGGGACCAAGGTCCCGCCGGGCGGGGACCAAGGTCCCGTGCAGCTTCGTCCTCGTCATTCGCCGTTGCGACGTATCTACGCCTTCGGGGGGCATCTATGGTCACACTGCAGGTCGTGACCAAGGAATGGACGGCCTATTCGTGCGGGATCGGGCCCCCTTGACCAGCCGTTGGTTGGGACCATCGCCTCTACCGGGGTGTGACCTCCAGGCGCACCATGAGATCAGTCGAGCGCGACGACGGTGCGGCAGTTCGAGCGCCGGCGCACTGGTGAAGAGGAGGCTCCCACGTGACACAGGTATCTGAACAGCCGACGCAGGAGAGCCCTGGTGCGAGCGTCTATGAGGCACCGGGTGGACCGGCGAGCATCGTCGAGGTCAAGCCCCGCTACGAGAACTTCATCGGGGGTCACTGGATTGCGCCAGTGACGGGCCAGTACTCGGAGAACAAGAGCCCGGCCACGGGCCAACCCTTCACCGCGGTCCCGAAGTCGGGGCCCGACGACATCGAGCTGGCCCTCGATGGGGCCCACGCCGCCAAGGACGCCTGGGGAGAGGCCTCGCTGACCGAGCGGGCCGCCGTCCTGAACCGCATCGCCGACGTGATCGATGCCAACCGCGAGATGCTGGCCGTGGCCGAGTCCTGGGAGAACGGGAAGCCTGTCCGCGAGACCCTGGCCGCCGACATCCCTCTGGCCGCTGATCACTTCCGATACTTCGCCGGCGCCACGAGGTCGCTGGAGGGCTCCGCGACCGAGATCGACAAGGACACCGTCGCCTACCATTTCCACGAGCCCCTTGGAGTGGTGGGCCAGATCATCCCCTTCAACTTTCCCATCCTCATGGCGGCGTGGAAGCTGGCCCCGGCACTCGCCGCCGGCAACTGCACTGTCATCAAGCCGGCCTCGCCGACGCCCTGGTCGCTGCTCAAGCTGGCCGAGCTACTCCAGGACGTGATCCCGCACGGCGTCATGAACGTGGTCAACGGTCCCGGCGCCGAAGTAGGCATGGCGCTCGCCTCAAACCCACGGATCGCCAAGATCGCCTTCACCGGCGAGACGGTCACGGGCCGACTGATCATGCAATATGCCGCGCAGAACATCATTCCGGTCACCCTGGAGCTCGGTGGCAAATCGCCCAACATCTTCTTCGATGACGTCATGGCCAACGATGACAGCTTCCTCGACAAGGCAATTGAAGGCCTTGTGCTCTACGCCTTCAACAAGGGCGAGGTGTGCACCTGCCCGAGCCGGGCGCTCATTCAGGAGTCGATGTACGACCGGTTCATGGAACGCTGCCTGGCACGGATCGCCAAGATCAAGCAGGGAAATCCGCTCGACACGTCGACGATGATCGGTGCGCAAGTCTCCACCCAACAGCTGGACAAGATCGCCTCGTACGTGGACATTGGCCGCCAAGAGGGTGCGGAGGTGCTCATCGGCGGTGCCGAGGCCCACATGGAGGGCGACCTGGCCGGGGGCTACTACTACCAGCCCACCGTGCTCAAGGGCAGCAACGACATGCGCGTCTTCCAGGAGGAGATCTTTGGCCCGGTCCTGGCCGTCACCACCTTCCGGGACGAAGCCGAGGCCGTGCGCATCGCCAACGACACGCTCTACGGGCTTGGGGCCGGCGTCTGGACCCGTGACGGGAACAAGGCCTACCGGATGGGTCGGGCCATCAAGGCAGGGCGGGTGTGGACGAACTGCTACCACCTCTACCCGGCCGGAGCCGCCTTCGGTGGCTACAAGATCTCCGGCGTGGGGCGCGAGAACCACCGGATGATGCTCGAGCACTACAGCCAGACGAAGAACCTGCTCGTGAGCTATAGCGATCAGCCGCTTGGGTTCTTCTAGTTCGTACCCCTACGACGTGACGGTTCCCCCCCCACCTCGCGTCGTCGCCACCGTTGCAGCCCTGCAGGCGATCGCTCGCCTGCAGGCTGCGCGGGGGCCGGTCATGTTCTTCCAATCAGGCGGGTGTTGCGACGGAAGCCTGCCCATGTGTTTCGTCGAGGGTCAATTCACGATCGCTCCCCGTGACGTGTTGCTCGGTGCACCCGGCGGATGCCGCTTCTACATCGACCACCGTCAATACGAGGTGGTGCGCCACACCCAGCTCGTACTCGACGTTGCGCCAGGCGCGCCCGAGGGGTTCTCGTTGCCTGGCGGGGACGATGCGCACTTCGTGGTGCGGTCGCGGCTCTTCAGCGACGAAGAGGAGGAAGCCCTGGCCGCTTGCACGCTGGGCGGTTCGTCATGAGCACTGCGCTCATCACCGATCTCCGCTGACACATGACGGCGACAAGGTAGTTACAGCCATCATGAGCCGGGGGTGCCAAGTGCGCGAGTAGCGATCAGCGCCGCGGCTGCTGGGGCTCAGCGCCACCCGGGTCCCACCTCGGCGCGTGAGGACCATCGCCTCTACCAGGCACGTGTTGAGGACCGCGACAATGAGCTGGTGAAGGCGAGTTGGAAAGATCACGCGACGGAGCGCGACGGCTGGAGTCGATATTTCGGGATAGACCCGAGATGACAGTCGGCACCGAGCATCCGACACTCCGTGAGCCGGACTTGACACGGCCTGCCGTCGAGGTCCGGGGACTGACCAAGTCCTACGGCGACCTCACCGCGGTCAAGGGCATCAGTTTCGACGTTGCCCAGGGCGAGATCTTCGCCTTTTTGGGGCCCAACGGAGCGGGGAAATCCACCACCATCAAGATGCTCTGCACCTTGGCCCGACCAACTGCCGGGTCCGCGCGCGTGGCCGGCTTCGACGTCGTCGCAGACGCCAAGCGGGTACGCCGGCACATCGGGCTCGTCTTCCAGGAGCAGACCCTTGACGACCAGCTGACCGCCGAGGAGAATCTACGCTTCCACGCCGTCCTGTACGGCGTGCCTTCCGACCAGGTCGAGTCGCGCATTGCCCGGGTGTTCGAACTGGTCGCCCTCTCGGACCGGCGCAAGGATCTGGTCTCGACCTACTCCGGCGGTATGGCACGTCGCCTCGAGATCGCCAGGGGCATGCTCCACACGCCGCGTGTCCTCTTTCTCGACGAGCCCACGGTCGGCCTCGATCCCCAGACCCGGGCCCTGATCTGGGAGGATATCCACCGCCTGCGCCGCGAGGAAGGGATCACCATCTTCCTCACCACCCACTACATGGACGAGGCGGAGAACGCCGAGAGGATCGCCATCATCGACCACGGCACGATCATCGCCCTCGACATGCCCGATGCCCTCAAAGCCTCGGTGGGGAGTGACACCATCGCGCTGGAGACCACCGACGACGACGCTGCGCTCGCCGCCCTGCGCGCCGACGGCTACAAGGTCGAGCGCACCGAGGAGGGTCTGACCGCCTACGTCGCGGACGAGGAGACGGCCGTCGGCGCCGTCGTGGCCTCCGTCGGCGTCCCGGTCAGGACGGTGCGAGCGCACCGCCCGACGCTCGATGACGTCTTCTTGCACTACACGGGCCGCGAAATCCGCGACCAGCACGGTGAGGGTACGGTCTCGATGTTCGCCCGGGCGCACGGCGCCCGCCGGTGATTGAGGTGGCACTTTCATGACCATCGTCACCGCTCCCAGTACGACCCCGGCTCCACCGATAGAGCCGCACACCGGTGTCACGGGCGAGCTACGCGTCATCGCCATGGTCTGGGAGCGCGAGCTCATCCGCTACGTGCGCACCCGGACGAGGATCATGAGCGGCCTGATTCAGCCCGTGCTGTTCCTCTTCGTCCTCGGCTACGGGATGAGCGGCCTCGTTGGCACCGTCGGAGGGTTCAACTTCCACCAGTTCGTCTACCCCGGCGTTGTGGCCATGAGCGTGGTCATGACGGCGATGTTCTCCGCGCTCTCCATCGTGTGGGACCGCGAGTTCGGGTTCTTGCGCGAGATGCTCATCGCTCCGGTCAGTCGCGCCACCCTGGTTCTGGGCAAGACGCTTGGCGGTGCCTCTGTGGCAGCGGTGCAGGGGACGATCATGCTGGTGCTTGCTCCGCTGGTTGGCATCCACCTCACGCCCTTGTTGGTGGTGCAGATGATCTGCCTCGAGTTGCTTATGGCCGTTGCCATGACGACGTTCGGTGTGTTCGTAGCAAGCCGAATCTCCAGGATGGAATCGTTCCAGGTGGTCATGCAGATGCTGCTCATGCCAATGTTGTTCCTTTCTGGTGCGCTCTTCCCGCTCAATGGCCTGCCGACCTGGTTGGCTTTCATCACCCGGCTCAACCCACTGACTTACGCCATCGCCCCATTCCGCCAGGTCATCTTCAACGCCCAGAACATGTCTGCGATCGCCAGGGCCCACTTCTCGACTACCGTCACCTGGTTCGGCTGGGCCCTTCCCATGTGGCTCGAGCTGTCGATCGTCGTCATCTTCGCAGTCGTCTTCTTCGTTCTAGCTGATAGGGGTCTTTCCCGTACCGAATAGGACTTGCGGGCTCACCTGGAGTGACCTGGGCATCCCACAGACTGCAGAAGTCGCGCGCCCTTAGCCCGGTGATAGTAGAGCGCTCTTCTACGGTGACGGATCGGGTGGACGGAGTGGAAACTGGGTGGACGGATACGGACGGTGTGGAGCGGGCTCCAACGACGAAAACCGCCACCTTGCCAAGGTGATGTCGCAGTTCGAGTCCCGCCATCCGCTCCGACTGTGATGTCGCGAGTCATGATGTGTCGCGAGACATGCAATTTGGACTGGTCCGATCGGCGTGGACCATCAGAGCGAGGTCCGGGTCCAGCTCAGATGATCGGCTTGGCGTCGATCGCTTGAAGGTTGCGGGCGATCCAGCTCTCCGTGCTCTCGACCGTCTCGTGATCGAACGAGTCGTAGATGGTGTCCCATCGCTCGATCAGCACCTCCGGGCTCACGTCGATACCATCATGCACGTAGCCCTCGGTTTCGGCGAGGAGCAGGCGGCTGTAGCGTCGCATTCCCGCCATGAGGACCTCACCTCGGACCGGGCAGGATTCGTGCGCCAACACGGCCGCCATAGGGGCAACAAGCGCCGGGTGACGTTCCGGTTCGGGGTCCGGGTCTGCCCCCCTTAGGTCCCGGGCTGCCATCATGCGCGTGTTGGCCATGGGTGCAAGCGCGTTCACTTTGATGTCGCTGCGGTGGCCCGCAGAGACTGCCGAGAGGGCCCGCGTTAGTCCGATAACGGCCGCCTTCGCGGTTCCGTAGGCCGTGAGAGAGCGCATCCCCAGAGCTCCCGTGGAAGTGGTGAGCACTATCCGCCCATAACCGCTCGCCAACATATGGGGCCAGCAGGCCTGGACCGTCAAGAAGCTGCCGATGACGTGCACATCCAGGTGTCGCCGCAGGTCGGAAAGGTCGATATCGGGGAAGTCGTCTGTGTTGTAGATGCCTGCGTTGTTGATCAACACGTCCAGCCGCCCAAACGACTCGAGGGCCAGCTCGACCAGCCGCGTGGCTCCCTCCACGGTGGAGATGTCAGAGGCGTCAGCCACAACCGACCCACCGGCGCTGCCTATTGCCTGGGCAGCCCGCCGGGCTGGTCCGGCATCTCCGCCGCTTCCGTCGATAGCGACGCCGAGATCATTGACAACCACGTGCGCGCCGCGCGACGCGAGTAATCGAGCGTGCTCAAAGCCGATTCCCCGCCCAGCCCCGGTGACAATCGCCACTCGACCGTCGAACCTCAGGTCGTCCATACGATCCTCCCTCCACTTCGACCGACCCAGACCTTATATTTAGGTACATGTCCCGACCGGCCGCGAATCCTCGTTCCCCGCTCCGAGCCGAGTTCGCCCCATCTCTGGTCCGAGGTGCGTCGGGCGTTCCCGCGGTGGTCCGCGGGGCGTTACTGGCAGACTCGGGCATATGGAGGCGGGAATGACTCGAAACCCCCACGCAGCTGAGCCGTTTACCGATGACGACAAGGAGATCGCGGCGGCGCTTCAGGACGTGAGTGTCCCTGCGCTCTTGTGTTCCCTGGTGCACATGACGGGCGATGCTGCTTGGGTCCGTGGAGACGTTCATCCACGGGTCGCACTGTCGCTGGACATACAGAGTGGGATCCCACTAGATGAACAAGCGCAGGTTCGTCGCCTGGCTCTGCCTGCGATCCGCGCGTACCGCGACGGCGGCTGCCAGCCGAAGGTGCTGCCGCGTGAGCTTCTGCAGGAGATGATGTCGTTTCTTGGCCGCCGGGCCGTGGAGGGCCGCTTAGCAGGTCTCTTCTTCGACGACCTGCAGTTCGAGGGCGCTGATACGGGCGCTGTCGCCTGGAGCTGTGAAATCCCAGAGGACGTCAAGATGGCGTCTCCGGTCGTCGTCATCGGTTGCGGAATGGCCGGTATTCTTGCTGGCATCCGCCTGAAGCAGGCAGGCCTGCCGTTTCTCATTATCGAGAAGAACGCAGGTCCCGGCGGCACGTGGTGGGAGAACCGCTACCCGGGAGCCCGGGTCGATATCAGCAGCCACCAGTACTGCTATTCCTTCGAGCCGTCCGATCACTGGAGCGAGTTCTACTGCCGGCAGCCCGAGCTTCTGGACTACTTCACGGCCATTGTCGAGAAGTACGATCTGGGGCCGCACTGCCGGTTCGACTGTGCCGTCACCAAGCTGCGTTGGGATGACGAGCATGCTCGGTGGAGTGTTCACGTCAGAGGGCCCAACGGGACAGAGGAAGTCATTGATGCCCGATTCGTTGTCAGCGCCGTCGGGTCCCTGAATATCCCGAAGCTCCCTGACATACCGGGGATGAATACGTTCCGCGGACCGTCGTTTCACTCGGCTCGTTGGCCCCATGATCTCGACGTGAGAGGCAAACGGTTCGCTTTGGTCGGTGCCGGTGCGAGCGGCTTCCAGATCGGTCCCTCCATTGCTGGCGAGGTCGAGCTGCTCACCATCTTCCAGCGCACTGCTCAGTGGATCATCCCGAATCCGCTGTACCACGCGGCGGTACCGCCGGGAGACAGATGGGCTTTGCGGCACCTGCCATTCTATGGGCGGTGGTACAGGTTCATCATGACCTTCGGCGGCATTGCTGCCGGCATGGACCCCTATCGGGTCGAACCCGGGTACGAGGATCAGACAGGCCGGTCGGTCAACGCCGTGAACGCCACCCGGGCGGATGCGCTTCTCGCCTGGATGAAGTCGACAATTGCGGATCGGCCCGACCTTATGGCAAAGGTCGTGCCCGACTACCCGGCCCTCGGCAAACGAGTCCTGCAGGATGACGGGTCATGGCTACGGTGCTTGCAACGCCCGAACGTCGAGCTTGTCCGCACCGCGATCGAGAGAGTCGTGCCCGACGGTGTTGTGACCGTTGACGGCTCTCACACTCCAGCCGACATCGTCTGCTTCGCGACCGGATTCCGACACAATGACTTCCTCGCATCAATGGACGTGACGGGCCGCGATGGAGTTTCCCTCCGCGATCAATGGGGCGACGAGCCGACGGCCTACCTCGGTATCACCATCGCGAATTTCCCAAACCTATTCTGCGTCTACGGTCCGGGAACGAACCTCGCCGCCGGAGCCAGCCTCTTCTATCACTCCGAGTTCCAGGTCCACTACGCCATGGAGGCGATTCGTCAGACCCTGACCTTGGGGGCGCAGACGTGCGAGGTCACGACCGCGGCGCACGCTCGCTACGCGGAGCGCTACCAGAAGGAGATCGGCCAGATGGTGTGGTCACACCCCTCGATCACGCACAGCCACTATAAGAACCCTACGGGTAAGGTTTTCACGCTGTCCCCATGGCCCCTCGACCTCTACTGGGAATGGACCCGTCATGTGGACGGCAATGACTACGTCTTCGTATGACTGACTGAAGACGCAATAGTACGACGCTCCTTCATGGCTATGCCCCCTAGGCCCGTTGGCCAACCGTCGTGATCTGGCCGCGAAGCGCTTTGAGCGCGGCAACATAAATCTCGGAGAAGGTGGGGAAGGGCTGGATGGTGTCGCGCAGCACTTGGAGCGGCACGCGGGCACGGATCGCCAAAGTGGCCTGCTGGATCCACTCACCGGCCTCGGGGCCCAGGGCGTACGCGCCGGTCAACCGGTCGCCGTCGCTGAGAAGGGTCAAGAAGCCGTTGGATTGTGCGTAGGCGTGGGTGTACGTCGCGGTCTTGGCCACCTCGGAGAGTGGGGTGGTGGCGCTGTATGGGGCCTCTGTGGCGCCCACCGACGCCGCTTGGGGGTCCGTGTACACGACGTCGGGAATTGCCTCGTAGTTGACCTCACGGGATTCGCCGAGGATGTTCGCGGCGACGACCTCGCCCTGGTACTTCCCCACGTGGGTCAGCAGCCGCACGCCCGTGACGTCGCCAATGGCCCACAGACCGTCGCCGACGCGCAAGTGGGTGTCGACCGGAATGCCGTGCCGGTCGGCGTGCACGCCGACCGTGTCGAGACCGATCCCGTCCACGCGGGGGCGCCGGCCCGTGGCAACGAGCAGGTGGTCGCCGCGCACCTCGCGGCCGTCGCCGAGTGCGAGGACGTAGTCCTCGGCGTCGCGTCGGGCCGCCGTCGCCTGGATGCCCATCATCAGTTCGACTCCGTCGCCGCGAAGCACCTCGCCCAGCGCTTCGCCCAACGGTGCCGGCTCATGGGCCAGCACACGTCCCGCCGCTTCGACCAGGACCACCTCACCACCCAGACGGCGCACGGCCTGGGCCATCTCGACGCCGACGGGCCCACCACCCAGTATCAGCAGGCGCCGTGGCACGGCCTTCATACCGGTCACCTCGCGGTTGGTCCAGACACCCTCCAAGTCGGCAAGGCCCGGGACCGGTGGCACGACCGGATCCGAGCCGGTCGCCACGACAATGTGTCCCGCGCTATGGGGCACACCGTCCACTTCGACGACGCCTACCCCGGCCAGCCGGCCAGTGCCGCGCAGCAGGTCGATGCCCTTGTCCGCCAGCCAGCGCTCCTGGCCGGCGTCGGAGTAGTTCGAGACCATGAAATCGCGATAAGCCAGAGCCGCCTCGACATCGACTTGGGCGCTGGCCGCCGCTTCGCGTGCCTCCTGGGCCGCCTCCCCGGGGCGCAGCAGCGTCTTGGAAGGGATGCACGCCCAGTAGGAGCACTCGCCGCCGACCAGCTGGCGTTCGACGACTGCGACCCGCAGTCCACCGTCGGCCAACTCGCCTGCGCAGTGCTCGCCCGGTGAGCCGGCGCCCAGGACGATGACGTCATAGCTGCTCATACGCTCGCCCCGGCGCTGGCCTGACCGGATAGCTCGGACTGCTCGTCCACCATGCTCCTCTCCGTCGGGCCGATGGTCACTGCCCCGCCCACGGGAGCCGGGTCTTCACGTCACATTCGCGCGGCTCCTCGTCGAAGTCCAGGGCCTGCTATCTGAGCAGGTGGCGGTCAATTGCAGATGTTGACGACCTCTTCGGACCGAGGCACTGCCCGGCCGCGATCCGGGCCGACTGCGAGGCTCGAGATCGATCGGGACGCTGATGGCGCCCCCGCTATCAAGCCGGAGTTCGATCCGGCGGACCCGATGTGCCGGGGGCACTTTCAGCCGGTGAGAACGGAGAGCCTCGGGGGTCGGCCAGGAGGTCGTGGATCGCAGGGGGCATGCATCGTTGACGGTAGTCCTTACATAGGGTTGACTCGTGAACCGCCATACCCGTGCAGCTCTGGATAGTGGGTGCAGCGTGGCTGTACGGGGGCTTGGCGCGGTGCCTCCGCGTTACTGAAGACTTGGAGCAAGAGATGAACTTTCAGGGTGTCGTGATGAATGTGGCTGATCTCGACCGATCGATTGACTTCTATCGTGAGGTGCTTGGGTTTACGCTGCTGTCCCAAAAGGAGCAACTGGCGGCGGTGAGTGCTCCAGGGAGCGACCGAACTCAGGTCATCGTGTTGCGAGCGCTTGGGAGCCGTGTTGTCGGAGGAGCTGGACACATCGGTCTGCGAGCCTTCATATTGGAGGTCGAGTCAGCCGATCAAATGGAACGGATCACGACCGAGTTCGACTCCCGAAGACTCCTTATCAGCCGGCGTGATCACAGCGAGTGGACTGCAGTGGTAGGCCGCGACCCGGACGGGGTGGCCGTAGTCATGGCCCGGCATCCCGACGGGGGGCGGATTACTGAGGACGGCTGGAGAACACTGGACGATTTTCTTTACGGAATCGGCGAGTAGGGGAGCGCTCTGAGAGCCCCTTCATGACGGATCAAGGGGCCGGAAAACGACGGCCCCAGACCAGGGGTCCCAGCAGCCATCCACTAGGTCAGACCGTGTCGCGATACCGGCGGCCATCCGCCCTCGCCCTGGGGCTGAGTGCAACGACGGTGAGATGGAATGGAGTGCGTATTGTCCGCCACGCATCCGGCACATGCGACGCTGTGCCGCCGCGCTCTCGACCGTCGTCCTCATCGTGGCCGCGCTGCTCGTCAGCACCGACGTCGTGTCCCCGCGGGCGGCGGAGGGCTCCGCCGGCGGGACGCGGCTCAATGCTCCGGTGACGAGCATGGCGGCCACGCCCGACGGCGGTGTGTTCACCTACGGCTACGCCTCGTACTTCGGCTCGGTGCCAGGTCACGGCATCACCGGGCAGCCAACGGTCGTCGGCATTGCTTCGTCGCCGACAGGTTCGGGCTACTGGCTGGCGGGAGCGAACGGCGCCGTGTACTCATATGGCGACGCGACCTTCTTCGGCGCACCCGACGCGAGCCACCTGGTCGCACCCGTGTCCGCAATCGCCACGTCCTAGGCGGATCGCCACGACTCCCTGCGGTGCGCCTTCACGGCTCGCGCGCGCAGAAGCCCTCCTGACAATGTCGCGTGCCCGGCACGTAGAGCGGATGCCGCCACACCAGCACCCGGTATGGACCGATCACGTAGGTCCTGATTACGGGGCCGAACGTCGAGGAAGCCGTGGTGGCGTCGATACCTCCCCACGGCCTGGCGGTGTTGTAGACGAGAAATTCGAACGGTTGATTGGTGTACCAGGGCGCAGCGGACTGTCGCTGGTAGCGCACAACGCGCCCGCCGGGAGTGCTGATGACCGGACGTACGGTCACGACACCGCCGGTCGCCACCGTTGTGATGGAGGCACTCCAGTAATCGCCAATCCCCACATCTAGTTGGCGAGCTTCGAGGAACGTGTCGAGCTGGGCGAATGATTGCTTGGGCATCGGACCGCTCAGGGTGAACCCGAAGGCCGCAGCGAGGGCGGCGACGACGGCAAGGCAGACGGCCGCTGCACCCCTCCTCACGCGCGGCGCGGACGGGAGAGACGCCGCCAGGCGCCCCACCCATCGACCCGCGAGGACAGCTCCGAAGATGACCGCTGCGGTCAGATAGCGCAGGAACCCGGGATCGTTCGAGGTCGTGAGCACAATGAAGACGACCAGGTCGGCGAACACGGCCAGGACCAGGAGGTCCTCGAGCCTCCACGCCGCGCTCGACTGCACCGGCGACACCGGCCCGCGAATTGCCCCGCGGACCATTGCCGCGGCGCCCGCGATGATTCCCCCGGTTACGGCGAATAGGCCGATCAGGTGGACTGCCTCGAGCGCCACGGGCACGCCGCCGTTGCCGAGCTGTCCACTTCCGACGCCGAGCATGTTGGCGCCCCACGACGGGAGGTAGTGGAGGTTGGTGATCATCTGCGACCCAGAGGCCCGTGGGTGGCCGGTGTTCACCGAGAACGTACCCACCAGGTCGGACGCCACTCGAGCCATTGCGGCAAGGATCAAACCACCCACGGCCGCGGCCACCTCAGGTACGCCCGAACGCCAGTCGCGGGTTCGCAGCATGGCAACGACGCCGGCCGCGCACACCGAACCGATGCCGAGTATCGCTGTCTGGAAATCACCAAGGACGCCGGCGGCCAGGCACAGAACCGCAGCGACCCAGCCCCGTCCGAAGCGACCCGAACGCAGCCCTGCAAATGCGCAGAGGCACAGCAACGCCGTACCGACGTGCAGCGGTCCACGGAGGAAGACGTTGGCCAGCGCGTGGCTCGGGAGCCCCAGGACAACCACGACCGTTGCCGCTGACGCCACAGCAGCGATCCCCCGACGACCCTCGCGCGCCAAGAGTGCGCCCAGGACGACGACACATGCGGCGATCATCGAAGGAACGAGGAACAGCAGACTGGCGCGCACGCCCGTCACCAGCTCCACCAGCGTGTACACGACGGCATCCACCGTCCAAAAGGAGTCGAGCGAGAGCGCCCAGCCGTGGAGTGTCAGATTGCCGGTACCCATGGCCTGTCCCTGCAGCACGACGGTGGCCCCGTCCGAGTCTCCGGCGAACGCGTGGCGCGCCGACACATAGAAGATCGCCACCAGGACTAGGTAGCCGCCTACGACAGTCGCCAGAACGACCAAACGAGATCCACGGTGCCCGCGGACAGGGCCATCCGCTGAGGAGGTCCCATGGCCCTCAAGAGCTGGAGGGTGTATGGCCAAAGCGGCCCTCGTTCCGGTGACGTTCACCGAAATGAAGAGCTGAGCTGCCCTTCTGGCAGATCACGGTCATGGAGCACGACCCCAACGCTACCCAACGCGCCTGGCTCGACCTCCCCTGCCTGGCCATACTTGACGAGTGCTGACCGCTCCCGGCGCCAGCCCGGCCGAGGCCTCCCGCGTCGATCCGGAACTTGCACGACCTCCGTCGCGTCTTTACCGCCGCACGCTCCTCGCCGAGAGAGGAGCGTGGAGTCTCGTGTGGTTGGCTGTCGTCACCGGCGGTGTCAACCTCTGGGGTTTCTGGTGGTGGTCACCCGCGGTCATCGCCCTCGCTCCGTTGATGATCGCCGGCGGCCTCGTCGGTATTGCGTCGTGCTGGCTGGTCCGGAACCCTCGCTCACGCCTCTTCCAGGGAATCACTCTCGGAGCGGTGATCGTGACTGCGCTGTTTCCCCAGTCGATCGAGATCAGCTCGCGCTCGTTCTATAGCACGGACTCCGCGGCATTTGACCAGGTGGCAGCGCGTGCATTGGCGCACGGCGCCGACCCGTATGTCGCATCGATGTCGAGCGTCGCTCATTTGCTGAGTGTTCCGTCCCGATTTTGGACTTACACCGTCGATGGTGGTCACGTCACCCAATTCTCTTACCCCGCGGGGTCGTTCCTGCTGAGCCTCCCGGCCACGGCGTTGGGTGTGCACATGGCCGTCGACTGGACGGACCTCGTGGCCTGGCTTGCCACGATCGTGCTTTTGTTCGCGCTTGTCCCCGCCTCACTGCGGTGGCTCGTTGCGTTGCTCGGCTTGACGCCGTTCTTCTTGGGTTCGTTCTCATCGGGAGGCACCGATGCGATGTTCCTGCCGTTCCTTGTGGTGGCCGTCTGGCGTTGGGACAGATACGGCCGCTCCAGCGAGCCAGGACTGGCGCGATGGATCGGACCCATTTCGCTGGGAGCCGCATGCGCCATCAAGCAGACCCCCTGGTTCATGGTCCCCATGTTGGTCACCGGTATCTTCCTCGAAGCACGTCGGCGGGGGTCGGCTCCATTTCGTTTGAGTGTGCGCTACTTGCTGACGGTTTTCGCTGTGTTCGCTGGCGTGAATCTCCCTTTTCTCGCCTGGCACCCGGGGGCATGGTTGCACGGCACGGTCATTCCCTTGACCGGGGGTTTGGTCGCCGATGGCCAGGGGCTCGTCACGCTGGCTACCCACGGTCTGACAGGTGGCGTGGACCTGAAGATGCTCACCCTGGCAGGAGCTCTGGCCATGGTCGGCGTCGTCGCGTCTCTCGTCGCTTGGTACCCGCAGCTGAAGCGGATCTGGCCCTTGCTCCTGACGATCCCGTTCTTCTTTTCGCCCCGCAGCCTGTCGAGCTACCTCGTCGACCTCATTCCGGTTGCGCTCGTCGCAGCACTGTCTGTCGACGGCGTGCCCCGGGATCCGTCCGAAGATCGCACCGCGTGGCGAGCTCTGCTTGCGCGCCCGTCGGTGCTGCTAGTTGCGGTCTCGTTCGTTGGCGTCGTCATCGCGTCGTCCATGGCCTTCATCGGACCGCCCCTGCAGCTGTCGGTGCGCAGCATCATCACGTCCCACGCCGGAACCGAACTAGATGCGGTGACGGTCTCGGTAGTCAACCGGACGCCCGATAGAATCGTGCCACACTTCCTCGTGAACACGGCGACCAGTCAGAACTACGAGGGATTTTGGACGCCCTCGGAGCGAGGCCTCGCAGAGCTGGGGCCACACGACTCCGAGACGATCACGTTGTACCCGCCGGCACGGACAGCCGCGCCCCGACGCGGCGCGCGGTGGTTGGTCGAGGCGTACACCGTCGACCCTTCGTGGCTGAGCACAACACCCTTGGTCCCGTTCCCACCGGCGTAGCCGTGCCTCGGGCGGGCATGCCCACTTGGCGTGCCCGGGACGCGACATGGCTGCCAGACTGGGGCTGATGGCCGACGATCCCGCCTCGCTGCGGCGGTTCTTGAAGACAGTCGTCCGCCCGGCGATCTACGGGCGGCGTGCTCCACTGGAGGTGTCGGCCCACCACCTGCACGGCGAGCCAATTCCGGCCACGGATGCCGTTGGGCGACCGTTCACCCCGTTCGAAGTGGGCGACGCCTGGGGAGGGATGTGGGATACCACGTGGTTCCGGTTCCGGGGATCGATCCCGGACTCGTGGGCCGGGGCTGAAGTCGTGGCCCTCATCCATCTCGGCGGCGACCAGATGGTCGGCTTCACAGCCGAGGGCCAGATCTGGGATACCGGGCTCCGACCCATTCAGGGACTCCACCACCGGCACCGCGAGTTCGTGCTCACCCCCGAGGCTCACGGGGGTGAGCCGGTGGAGTTCTTCGTCGAGGCCGCTGCGAATCCGATCCCGCCGTGGCACTTGGCCGACTGGCCCCTGCTCATGCCCGAGTACCGGGGCACACCTCTTTATACCCTCGAGGCGGCCGAGCTGGCAGTGGCCGACCGCTCCGTCGAGGGACTCCTGCTCGACATGCAGATCCTGGTCGAACTGGCCGAACTGCGCCCCGACCGATCCGAGGAGATCAATCTGGCGCTGAACAAGACGCGGGCCCTCATCGACCCCGAGAACGTCTCCACCTCGGTAATCCCGGCCCGGGACGTTCTGGCCCGGCTCCTCGACCGGCCCACGTACTCTGCCAACACCGTCGTGGCGGTGGGTCACGCCCACATCGACTGCGCCTGGCTGTGGCCGCTACGCGAGACGAGGCGCAAATGCGCCAGGACATTCTCCAACCAACTGAGCTTGCTCGAGCGCTACCCCGAGCACCACTTCGTGTGCAGCCAGGCCGTGCAGTACCAGTGGATGAAAGACGAATATCCCGACCTGTTCGGGCAGATCGCGGAACAGGTCCGATTGGAAAGGTGGGAGCCGGTCGGAGGCATGTGGGTCGAGCCGGACACCAATGTCCCATCGGGCGAATCCCTGGTGCGCCAGTTGGTCCACGGAAAGCGATTCTTCGCCGAGGAGTTCGGAGTTGAGACGCATGAACTCTGGATTCCGGACGTCTTCGGCTACTCCGCAGCCCTGCCACAGATCGCTCGTGGTGCCGGCGTCACCTCATTCATCACCCAGAAGATGTCCTGGAACGACACCAACCGCTTTCCACACACCTCCTTCTGGTGGGAGGGCCATGACGGCAGCCGCCTGCTGGCCCACTTCCCACCAGCCAACACCTATAACGGCGACTTCTCCCTTGGTGAGGTAGCCGCTGGTGAGGACCGGGGCGTGGGGCCCAACGGCGCCGCACTCAACCTTTACCCCTTCGGCTACGGCGACGGGGGAGGTGGCCCGAACCGCACCATGGTCGAGCGCTTCCGGCGCATGACCGATCTCGATGGCCTGCCCCGAGCGGAGATCGGTACCGTTGGACGTTTCCTCGATCAGTTGGGGCAGGAGGCCGACGACCTCCCCGTCTGGGCCGGTGAGCTCTACCTCGAAGCGCACCGGGCCACGCTGACCACGCACGCCGAGGTTAAGCTGGCCAACCGCCGCGCCGAGGAAGGCCTCCGGGCAGCCGAGCTGTGGTCGGTGGCGGCCTCCCTCGACAGGCGTCCCGACCTCGACTGGGCGTGGAAAACGCTCCTGCTCCATCAGTTCCACGACATCCTCCCCGGCTCCAGCATCCACTGGGTCTACGAAGACACCGCGCGTGAGCAGGCCGAGGTGCTCGCCATCGCTGCCTCGGTCATTGTCGAGGCTCAGACCGTCGTAGCCGGGGGAGACGGAGCCGGGGGCATGGTGGCGTTCAACCCTTCGTCCACCGACCGGACCGAGGTGGTCGAAATGCCCGATGGTTCGCTCGCCCTGGTTTCGGCACCGGCGTGCGGCTGGTCGATGGTGCCGCCCGACCGGTCGTTCGGCACAGAGCAGGTGGCCATCGGCGAGGGCTGGCTGGACAACGGGCTCCTTCGGGTGGAGTGGGATGGTGACGGTCTGCTGACCTCGGTGCGGGATCTCGTCGCCGACCGTCAGGTGCTGGCCGACGATGAGCGCGGCAACCTGTTCCAGCTCCACGACGACCACCCCATGGCCTTCGACGCTTGGGACGTCGACCGCACCTATCTCGACCACGTCACCGACCTGGTAGCCGTGGACTCGATCGAGGTGGTGGAGCGCCATCCTCTTCGGAGCGGAGTCCGGTTCACCCGATCCTTCGGGTCCTCGAGCATTACCCAGACCATGCGCCTATCCGCTGGGAAGCGGCGGCTCGAGTTCCACACAGACGTGGAATGGCACGAGCGACACCAGTTCCTGAAGGTGGGTTTCCCCGTCGCGGTCCGCTCCACGCGTGCCACCTACGAGATCCAACATGGCCATCTCGAACGGCCGACCGTGGCCAACACAAGCTGGGACGAGGCGCGCTTCGAGGTGTGCGGCCACCGATGGGCGGATTTGAGTGAGCCAGGCTACGGGGTGGCCCTGCTCAATGACTGCAAATACGGCTACGACATCCTTGGGCACACCATCCGGCTCTCGCTCCTCCGCGCCCCCGGATTTCCCGACCCCGAGGCGGACCAGGGCTCCCATCACTTCGCCTACGCGCTGGTCCCCCACGAGGGTGACCTGCGGGAGGCCGGAATCATCGCCGAGGCCGAGCACTTCAACCTCCCCTTGTCGCTGCGCGCCGGTCAGGGTGAGGGTCGGGTGGTCTCCGTGGATCGGCCGGGGGTCAGTGTGGAGGCGGTCAAGTGGGCCGACCGTTCCGATGCAGTGGTAGTCCGCCTTTGCGAGGTGTGGGGCTCCCGAGGGCCCGTGCGCGTGACGCTGCACCGCCCCTTCGTCTCGGCAGCCCGCACCGATCTGCTCGAGCGCTCGTTGTCCCCGCTACCCGGCCTCGACGGGGCCGTCGAGCTCGAGCTCCGACCCTTCGAGCTCGTCACGCTGGCCTTCGACCTGGGCTGAATCTCTGTCTCGCGAGCGCTCATTCAGGAGTCCACATCACAGGGACGCCAGTTGTTGCAGCTCCTGCGGCGTCAGATGCACGACGTTCTCCGGGTTGCAGTTCCAGATGGACTGGGTCGGCTGAGTGAGCGCCTTGTCGTAGACGAACTTGTTGGGCTCGACCTTGAGCAGTGCAAAGCACGGTGATGGCTGAGGGTCCAGGTTGGACATGGTCAAGCTCGCTATCGGGGCCTGAATGCCTCCAGCGTCCCAGTTCTTTGTGGCGGCTGCGTGGCTCAGCACACACGACACCGTCAGGTCGGTACCACACGCGGAGGCGGACTTGGCCCACAAGAGCCAGGACTCCGTGCCTTCCTCATCGTCGAAGTCGACGGCGTCGCCCTTGGCATATCTGTGCATCACGTTTACGAGCTGCTCGGTCGAGGGGTTCTGCGAGGCCATCTCGAGCGGCCACCATGACGTCTCGAGGTAGACCGGCGGGAGGCCGGGGTTGGCGGCCACACCGCCACTGGTCGTGGAGTTGTAGAACTGGACCCCGAGGATGACGAAGGCGGGGTGGTAGCCGGCCGTCGTCATCGCCTGGAAGTAGGGGACGATGTTGTCGTCGAGGGAGGGCCACAGGGCTTCGACCCCCTTGCTTTGCGCCTCTTCGATGTAGGGCGCCCAGTCGGTGACGGCTATCGGCGGCTCCTGGAAGTCGACGACCTTCCACCCCTGCGCCTCCGCGCCGAACTCGTACTTGTGTTCCGGTTCGAGGACGGAGGGAGTGTTCGCCCCGCCCATACCGGCCTTCTTGACGGCCTGCGGGTACGCCTTGGCCAGCTCTCGGAACCATCCCGAAGGCCACGTGTCGGTGTTGCCACCGCCTGGATCGACCTGATCGGAGGCGACCTCGGAGGCGTCGGAGGCCAGGTAGCCGCTGATTTGGCCTAGTCCGCACTGCTCACGAATCGGGACGGACGGCTGGTCGAGCGCCATGCCGCCACCGACCGCCATGAAGTCGCTCTGGCAGGCCTGCACGGTCACCTGGGCCGCGTTGAACAGCGCCGCGTCGCGGCTGTCGATCACTATGTCCCGCCCGTTGATGCCCCCCGAAGCGTTGCACCATTCTGCGAAGGCCATGGCCTGCTGAACGAGCTCCTCTTCGAGTCCGGGCTCAACGGTGTTGGCGGCGTCGTTGAACACGGCGATGTGAATGGTCTTGGCGCCCACGCCGCGCACCGAAGAGGCACCACCGGGACCGGGTTCGCAGATCTTGCCCACCCCGGGCCACTCACCGTTGGTCGCAACGCTCGAGGTGACCGCGCGGCTGGCCGACGTGGCCGCCGCGGAGGGCGTCGGTGCGAGTGCGACATACGTACCGGCAAGCACGACGGTGGCAATGGTGAGTGGCAGTGCCGTTCTGCGCAGTTCAACGAGTCCTCTTCGCAACACCATGGGTACCTCCAATGCTGCCGTCGCGTGAGCGGTATCTCTCACACCTGTCTTCAACTCTACGATGGATGCCTGCCCTCGCGAGAGACGCTCACCTCGGAGATTCGAGAACGTCGGCTCGTGGTCCTGTGCCGACGCCGCAATGTTGCTGCGGCTCGGCACCGCCGTGGGGGACCACGATGCCTTGTCCGCGGTCGAACAGATGTGAAAATCGTCAGAAGGGTCCCGAGAGCTAGCCCAGGGCCTCGGTGAGGCGGGTTCTCCGTGTAGTCGACCGGGCAGTCGATCCCCGACACCGTGTCGGCGGCCAAGGCCTCTTGGAGCATCGGGCGAAGGTCACTCGTGGCACCCACCCGGTAGCCCCGGGCTCCGAAGCTCTCGGCGTAGGCCACGAAGTCGGGGTTGGAGAAGCCGACTTCGACGTGATGACCAAGCTCGAGGTCCATCTTCCAGCCGATCAGGCCATAGGCGTGGTCCTCCCAGATCAGGACGGCCACTGGGACGTGCTCCCGGATGGCCGTCTCGAGCTCCTGGGAGTTCATGAGAAACGCCCCGTCTCCGACTGCGGCGAGCACCTTGTGGTCAGGCGCTGCCAGCTTGGCACCGACGGCGCCAGGGAGGGCAAATGCCATTGTCGAGAGCCCATTGGAGATCAGGCAGGTGTTGGGCTCGTACGTGGGGTAGAGGCGGGCCATCCACATCTTGACGGCCCGGCGTCGGCGAGGACGATGTCGGAGCGGCCCAGGGCCGCCCGGGTGTCCGCAACCACTCTCTGAGGTTTCAACGGGAAGCTGTCGTCGGCTGCCCCCTGGGCCAACTCGTCAGCCAGGAGCCGGCGGATCTTCTCTCCTCTCGTTCCCTGGTCGAAGCGCCGAGTGGTCGCCTCACCCAGGGCGGCCAGCGTGCTCCCGATGTCGGCCTGGATTCCCACTTCGACGTCGTAACGGGCGTCCACTTCTGCAGGGACTCGGCTCAAATGGATGATCTGCTTGTCCCCGCCGGGGTTGATCCGGACCGGGTCGAACTCCTGTAGTTCGTACCCGACGCTGACGATCACGTCCGCGTCGTCGAACCCGAAGTTGACATAGTCGTGACTCATGAACCCGACGGCACCGAGAGAGTGCGGATGATCGTCGGGGAACACGCCCTTTCCGTGGAACGTGGTGGCCACCGGGAGGCTCAGAAGTTCGGAGAAGCGCAGCAGTGCGTCGGCCGCTCCCGATCTGGCGGCTCCGTGCCCGGCCAGGATGATGGGTCGCTGGCTCGCGTCGAGCACGGTGGCCGCCCGCGCAATCTGCGAGGGCGATGGCTCATCGGTTCGGGGTGTGTTGACGTGGAGCGGCACCAGCTGATCGGGAACGAAGGCAGCCTCGACGTCCTCTGGCACGCCGAGATACACCGGTCCCGGCCGCTCGGTCTGGGCGAGCTTGAACGCCTTGCGGACCATCTCGGGAATCGCTCCGGGGGTCAGGATCAGATCCGCCCACTTCGTCACCGGCGAGAACATGGAGACCAGGTCGACGCTCTGGTGCGATTCCTTGTAGATCCGGTTGAGTCCCACCTGGGCCGATATAGCCAGCGCCGGTGTGCTGTTGGTATAGGCGTCGGCGGTTCCCAGGAGGAGGTTGATGGCGCCAGGCCCGAGCGTGGCCGAGCAGACCCCGGCCCTGCCTGTGAGTCGGCCGTGAATCTCGGCCATGAACGAGGCCGCCTGCTCGTGGCGGACGAGCAGGTAGCGGATGGAGGACCGGGACAGCGCGTCGGTGAGGTAGATGTTCTCCTCCCCGGGAATGCCGAACACGCACGTCACACCCTCGTGCTCGAGGCACTGGACGAGGAGCTCAGCGGCACGCCGTGGTCCTTCAGGCATGATACGGAGCGTAGAGTGGCATCGAATTCGTCCTTGCTCTGGTGTTCTGACAACCCCTCGATCAGAGCGCGCGAGAAACTGGCGATCACACCGTGGTTGGCCGCGAGGCGGGCGTCTGCCTCCTCGCGGCTGTAGCCGCCTGACAGCGCTAACACTCGCAAAACGTTCGGGTGGTCTACCAGATCGGCATAGAAGTCGTCGACGTCGGGGAGCGACAGCTTCACCATGACGTATTCCCGAGATTTCAACTGGGTGAGCTGTTCCGCAATGTTCGCCCTCAGGAGCATCTCCGCCTCACCCTTCTCGGGGCTGTGGATGTCGACCTCAGTCTCGATGATGGGTACCAAGTCGGTGGCCATGATCTTCTTCGCGACCTCGAATTGCTGGTCGACGACCGCCTTGATGCCGACATGGTTGGCTCGTTGTATGAATGAGCGCATCTTGGTTCCGAACACTCCCTGATCTCTTGCCCGTGAAAGCAAGGAACCGAGGCCGGGGATGGGCCTCATGATCTGGACGCCGTTCTGCTCATCCACCAGGCCTTTGTCGACCTTCAAGAACGGGACCACGCGCTTTTCGTCCCACAGATACGACACCGAGTCCCGGCCTCCGATCTCACGATCCATGGTGTCTTCGAACAAGATGGCCCCGATGATGTCGTCGCCGTCGAAGCTGGGACTCTCGATGATCCGACTTCGCATGGCGTGCATCAACGCAAACATCTCATCGTCGTCCGAATATCGGTCTTCATCGATGCCGTAGAGCTTGAGGGCCTTGGGCGCACTTCCGCCGCTTTGGTCCAAGGCGGCGATGAAGCCTTGCCCCAGCTTCATCTTCTCGAGCTGTTCGTCGTTCACCTGGTGCCTACTCGAGAAGTGGTCGAGTGGGAAGTTGTTGGCGACACCGGTGCACTCCTTGTCCTCTGGCTACCCGCTTGCCGGCGGGACACTGATCCGTGCGTGGAAGTGGAAATCAGTGACCCTGCGTCGGTCGCATGTCCGATCCCTCTGTCATATGGTCAGAATCGGAGGGGGTCAAACGTCTTTTGGAATGGGGGTTGCCGCGCGGCTGACTCCGGTGGTCGAAATGGCCGGGAGCGAGCGAGGCCAGCCCCTCGAGGGAGTCGCCCAAGCCCGCCGCCCTGCTCGGTCCGGGTTGGGTCGGGGATGATGTCACACGCCGGCACCCTCTGGGACCGAACTCGGCCGCCCACGCTTTGGTAAGAAATTCCCGCAGCGCTGGTGCCCCGATCAGCGTCTTGGGCAAGGAGGGTCCGTACCATGGCAATCGAGGCAGAGGCCACTCCGACCCTGGACGCCGCGGATGTTGCGCTCGTCGCTGGGCTGGGCGTTCGACGTCAGGTGCGCGAGGGCGAGTACCTGTATCGGGAGGGCGATGTCACGTATGACTTCTTCCTCCTCATAAGCGCCGAGGTCGACATCGTCGTGACGGCAGACGGCGGTGAGAGCGTCATCGCCCAACACGGACCCGGTCGGTTTCTCGGCGAGCTCAACATGCTGACCGGGCTGCGAGTGTTTGTCTCTGCCCGAGTTGTCAAAGCGGGCGAGGTCGTCGTGGTGCCCCGAGAGCGGCTGCGACAGTTGATGGCAACGAAGCCCCAGCTGGGTGACACCATCCTGGCTGCCTTCGTTGCTCGCCGCACCCTGCTCTTGACGGGGGCCGCGTCGGCCATCCGGGTCATCGGGTCCCAGTTCTCACCGGAGTCCCTTCGGGTCCGCGAGTTCTTGGCGCGGACCCGCGTGCCCTACGAGTGGCTGGACCCCGATCGTGACTCGCAGGTGGAAGAACTCCTGCGCGGATTCGGGATATCGGCGAGCGAGTTGCCCGTGGTCATTGCCACCGGGTCCGTGTTGCGGCGACCAACTCCCGGGGACCTGGCGAGCTATCTCGGGCTGACCATCGAGAGCCTGCCCGAGCGCTGCTTCGACCTGGTCGTCGTGGGCGGCGGACCAGCCGGCCTCGCCGCAGCGGTGTACGGCGCGTCCGAAGGGTTGCACACGCTCGCAGTGGAGATGACCGCGCCGGGCGGGCAGGCGGGCGCCAGCTCACGGATCGAGAACTACCTCGGATTTCCCATGGGCGTCTCCGGCTCCGAACTCACCCAGCGAGCCGTGATCCAGGCGGAGAAGTTCGGAGCGAGTCTCACGGTCCCGTGTACGGCTGAGTCCCTTCGCAACCAGGCCGGGCATCTGGTGGTCGGGTTCAGCGACGGGAGCGACGTGGCAGGACGGGCCGTCATCGCGGCGACGGGCGCCGCCTATCGCCGGCTGGAGGCATCACGTCTCAGTGACTTCGAGGGAAACGGCGTGTACTACGCCGCCACCGAGATGGAGTCCCGGATGTGCGGAATCGCACCAGTGGTGGTCGTCGGTGGCGGTAACTCTGCCGGGCAGGCCTCCATCTTCTTGAGCCAGAGCGGGTGTCCCGTGACCCTCGTCATCCGCGGATCGGATCTGAACAAGGGGATGTCGCGCTATCTGACTGAACGCATCGAGGCAGATCCTCACATCACTCTTCGAACGCGCACGACCGTTGTCGCCCTGGAAGGAGACGAGACTCTTCGAGCTCTCCGTCTCGAGGGACCCGACGGCGAGACCCTCGTCCAGTGCGCCGGATTGTTCTCCTTCATCGGAGCCGATCCTTCGTCTGGCTGGTTGTCCGGGTGCGCAGCGCTCGATGAACGTGGCTTTCTGCTCACCGACCTTTCGCTCAACCCCGACCAGCTCGACCAGGACTGGGAGACGCTGGGGCGGCTCCCATTGCCGTTCGAAACCAGCCACCCCGGCCTTTTCGCCGTCGGTGACCTGCGGTCGGGATCGACCAAGCGTGTGGCGGCAGCCGTCGGCGAGGGCTCCGCGGCGGTGCGATCGGTCCATCAGCACCTTGCGTTTTCACCCGGGTGATTCCTGTCAGTTGGGTATTTCCGGTGGACCGATCCTGCCAACGAGGAGTCGCGTCATGTGTCGAGTGAATAGACCAGATTGAGCACCGTTCGGTAGTAGGCCGCTCCTGTGGGTTCGCCCTCGGCGTAGCAGATGAAGACAAGCGGCAGATTGTCGGGGTCCCGTCCGAGGAGCATTTCAGCCGCGCCGTCGGCGATGTCCTGACGAGAGGTGAAGAGGGTATGGGTTCGCAGTACGGATTCGATCCGGTCTAGCTCGCCCAACGACCCCACGTTGAAGGTAATCGACCGGAGACCCAGGGACTGCTGGCCGTGGCGCGCGTTATGAGTGCTCCGCGCCTCACGCAGGATCAGGACGATGGATCCGGGAGACCCGTCACCGAGCACCGCCACTGCGTCCTCGCGAGCGATTTCCTCGAAAGGACCGATCTCCCGGTAGAAGTCGGCTGATCTATCGAGGTCGGCCACGGCGACCAATGTCGAACGTATAGCCCACGGCTGTGCGACGCGATCAGCCGGCATGCTGTTCCTCCGTGTGTGGTCCTTCTCCAGTGTGAGAATGAGACTTTGGTTCTCAGAGTATCCGCCCCAGTTGCTGCGTCTGGTCGGAGCCTGGCGGATCTGTCAAGGACCACTGCAACGGCGGACGCCAGAATGGCCTCGCCGCTCCGGTCGAAGGCCCAGGCCACGACCTTGCGGATGACTGAGATCCAGCACGTCGCGCCTCAGTGGCCTCCGGATGGCTCGCCGAGTAACTGGACCGTGCTCCCGTCAAGGGTCGGGCCCGTCGTGTGCAGATGACAACGGACCGTGCTTCCCGCTGGAGTCATGTAGGGCGCCGGATCGGCCTGCGCACACACCTCCATGGCGAAGGGGCAACGGGTCCGGAAGCGGCATCCCTGCTCGCCGCTCGCTGGTTCGCCGACCTCACCACGCAGAATGATGCGCGCACGCACCCGTTGCCGGGTCGGATCTGGCACGGGAATGGATGAGAGGAGCGCCGCTGTGTAGGGATGGGTTGGCCGTTCGTAGACCTCGTCCGCATCGCCCTCCTCGACGATCTGTCCGAGATACATGACAGCAATCCGGTTGCTGATATGGCGGACGACCGACAGATCGTGGGCAATGAAGAGATAGGCGATACCCAACTGTTGCTGCAAATCAGTGAACAGGTTGATCACTTGGGACTGGGTCGAGACATCGAGCGCGCTCACCGGCTCATCGCACACGAGCAGTTTCGGCTGGAGCGCGAGGGCCCGTGCGATAGCTATGCGCTGGCGTTGGCCTCCTGAGAACTCGTGCGGCTGACGCTGGAGCACGTGGGAGCCCAGCCCGACCTGGCTCAGAAGTTGGACCACGCGCTGCTCCCGCTCAGCCCTGCTCATGGAGGTGTGGATCGCGAGTGGTTCCCCGACGACGTCGGCGACGCTCTGGCGGGGATCGAGCGAAGAGTACGGATCCTGGAATACCATCTGCATGGTCTCGCGGTGTCGGCGGAGCGCAGGTCCGCGCAACGTCGTGATGTCCTTGCCGTCCACCACCACCGTCCCGCTTGTTGGGTCGATGAGGCGGAGGACCAGCCGCGCCAGGGTCGACTTGCCCGACCCAGTCTCTCCAACCAGGCCAACGGTCGTTCCCGGGTCGACTCGCAGGCTGACCTGGTCAACCGCCCTGATCGTCCCGGTCGTACGACGCATCACGCCGCTCTTTATCGGGAACTCCTTGACGAGGTCGGTCACCTCGAGCACCGGTGATTCGGCAACGGCCGACGGCTCAATGTCGCCGGGGATACTCGGCGAGAGAGCCGTCCCGAGCTCACCCAGCCCCGCCAGGGTGAGCTCATCCTGGCGGACACAACGGGCCAATGTGACCCTCGACCTGGTGCCCGTTACCTCTGACGCAGGCGCACCGTTCATCGGGGCCAGCTCACGCAACATTACCGGCCCGGCTGTGCATGCGTCCTGGACATAGGTGCAGCGCGGCGCGAATCGGCAGCCGACCGGGAATTGGTCTGCCCGCGGCACCATGCCCGGGATCGCGTGCAGCGGATCGCCCTTCGGAGTGAGCTGCGGGATTGAGTCGAGGAGCGCTTCGGTATAGGGGTGTCGAGGTAGACCAAAGAGGTCGACGGCTGTCGCGTGTTCGACGATCTGTCCGGCATACATGACCACCACATCGTCAGCCACGTCGGCGATGACACCGAGGTCGTGGGTGACGAAGATCATCGCCATGTCCTCCTCGCGCTGCAGTGAGTGCAGCAAGGCGATGATCTGCGATTGCGTCGTGACGTCGAGTGCCGTGGTCGGTTCGTCAGCGATGAGGAGCTTGGGCGAGCACGACAACGCCATCGCGATCATGACCCGCTGGCGCATTCCGCCCGAGAAGGCGTGCGGGTAGTCCTGGGCACGCTCTGCGGCGTTGGAGATCTCGACCCGGTCGAGCATGTCGACGGCGAGCTTCCGGGCCTCGGCCCGAGTCACGTCCCGGTGTGCGCGCACCTGTTCCGCGATCTGATTGCCCACCGTATAGGCAGGGTTCAGGCTGGTCATGGGCTCCTGGAAGATCATGGCGATGTCGTTGCCGCGCAGCTTGCGCAGACCGGCGGGGCTGAGGGTGGTGAGGTCCCGTCCCTCGAACAGGATCGAGCCCGCCACCCGGGAGACCTTGGCCGGAAGCAGCCCCATGACCGCCAACGCCGACACTGTCTTGCCCGAGCCGCTCTCGCCTACGAGGCCCAGTGTCCTGCCCCGCTGCACGGTGAAGTCGGCGCCCTCCATCACGGGGAGCCACCGCTGGCGGGTGAGGAACTCGATGCGAAGGTCTCGGACGTCCAGGAGCGCCGGGTCGGGCTGAGTGGCCGGGATTTCCGCCTGGGGCTCCCTCGTCGGGCCAAAGCGTGCGAGGGGATTGCGGCGGCGTTCCCGTTCCCCTGCGACCGGGCTGCTGCCCGCGGGCCGCTCCCGACCCAGCGCGTCCCGCAGACCGTCGGCCACCAGGTTGAAGGCCAACACGGTCAGCATGATTGCGATCCCGGGAAATATGACCGCCCAGGGCGACGAGTTGATGAACTGGAACCCCTCCTGGAGCATGCCACCCCAACTCGGCGTGGGTGGCTGCTCGCCGATCCCGAGGAAGCTCAAGCCGGCTTCGATCAACAAGGCGAAGCCGAGAGCGAGAGCCAGTTGGATGATGATGGGCGACGCAACATTCGGCACGACGTGGCGCCCGAGGAGCCTCTTCGAGGAGGCTCCAAGGCTCCGAGCGGACTCGATGTAGGCCTCCTCCCGGACCGCGATGACCTCGCCCCGGAGCAACCGGACGAAGCTGGGCACGAACACAATGGCAATGGCGATGGCGGCGTCGTTGACGTCAGCACCCAAGAGTGCGGCCACGGTCAGAGCCATGATGAGCGGCGGGAACGAGAAGAGAGCGTCCATCGTCCGCATGATCACCGAGTCGACTGCACCCCGGAAGAATCCGGCCACGAGGCCGAGCGGAATGGCGATGATGGCGGCGAGGCCGACGATCTCGAACGATGCTCGGAGCGAGATGCGAGCCCCCCAGATCAGGCGGCTGAGGATGTCACGCCCAAGGTCGTCCGTACCGAGCCAGTGCGCAAGCGATGGTCCGGCGTTGACGGCGTTGATGTCCGTTGCGTCGGGAGGCTGGGGGGCGATCAGGGGGGCGAAGATGGCGGCCACGATCACGATGAGGAGGAAGACCAGGCCTGCAATGGCCCATCGCTGGTGGAGGAAGCGAACCCAGAATCCGGGTCGCCGCTCCGGCAACTCGTCGGGGCTGTCACCCGTTTCGGGGATGTCGGTGAGGCCGACGAACGGGTCGCTGGCGCTGGGAGGACTCCAGGTGCTCATCGGGATGCGCTCATGTAAGGCGCACTTTCGGGTTCAGGTAGGCATAGATGATGTCGACGAGAACGTTGATGAGGACGAAGGCGGTCGCGACCACCAGCACCACGCCTTGGATCTCGGGGATGTCCTTGTCGTTGATGGCCTGGATGATGTAGGTCCCGAGCCCCGGCAGCGAAAAGATCTGCTCGATGATGAGAGTGCCGCCGAGCAGGTAACCGAATTGAATGCCGATGACCGTCACGGCGGGGCTGAGTGCGTTCTTGAGCGCGTGTTTTCCCACAACCATGCGGGGGCTGAGGCCCTTGGCAACGGCGGTTCGCATGTAATCCTGATCGAGGGTGTCGACGAGCGCGCCGCGAACTTGCCGTGCGATGACAGCGGACCCACCGATGCCGAGCGCCAGCCATGGCAGGAGGAGGTCTTGGAACCATTCGGCGGGGGACTGGGTGAACGGCGTGTAGCCGAGTGCGGGCAGCCACTCCAGCTTCACGGCGAACACGATCACGAGGATCATGGCGAGCCAGAAGTCGGGAATGGCCACGGCGATGCTCGAGCCCACCGTGACCATACGATCCCGGGCGGTGCCCTGGTGCAGTCCGGACAGGATGCCCGCCGGGACCCCGATCAGCACGGCCACGACCATGCCTCCGACCGCCACACTGAGCGTGACCGGGAAGCGTGCTGCGATACCCGACGCCACGGTCTCGTTTTCGAACAGGGAGTTGCCCAGGTTGCCGTGTAACGCGGCGCGCAACCAGTTCCAGTATTGAGCGAAGAATCCCTCGTTCAGATGGAGCTGCGCCGTGATCTTGGCGATCTCCGCCGGCGTTGCCTTGGTGCCCCCCGCCAGAGCGATGGCGGGGTTACCAGGGAGGATGAGGATGAGCGAGAACACGCCCAGGGTGATGAGAAAGAGCAACAGGATGGTGATGAGCAACCGACGGACGATGAACGTCCCGAGGGAGCCGCCGGTTGTCATTCCGTGACGCCTAACTCAACCGATTTCGGTGCTGCCGCGCATCTTCCACTTGGGCAGTGTCGCTGCGATTGCCGGCGGGCAGCTAGTTCTTGATGTAGACGCCGGCAAAGTCGGACCGGCACTGCCCGATCGGGGCAACCACGTTCCCACCGACTCGGTTCTTGTTGTAGGCGACGATCGAGGGCATGAATGCGATGGGCACCAAGAGTCCTTGTTGGAGGATCGTTTTGTCGATCTGCTGCATCAGCGGGCCCTGCAGGCTCGGACTGAGCGATGCATTGGCCTGTTCGATCAGCGGCGTCAGCTGTTGGTTCACCGAGCCCAGCCCGTTGGCCGGGAAGCCCGAGGGCTCGAACATGGCCTCGTAGGCGTTCGACAGGTCGGCCCCGTTGCTGAGCTGCTCGCTGAGGAGCGCGTCGCCCTGCTTCTTGATGTAGACGTCGGTGAGGAAATCGGCTCCCGGAATCTGCTGCAGGTTGGCCGTGAAACCGGCCGAGGCCATCTCCGACTGGAGCAGGGCGGCCGCCCTGGCGTAGGTGGCGTCTCCCGACGGGATGATCAAGCTGAAGCTCACTCCCTTGGGGAAGCCGGCCGACTTCAGCATGGCCTTGGCCTTGGCCGGATCGTAGGGGTCGGGGATGCCGAGCGACTTGGAGTAGCCGGGAGACCACGACGGCACAGGCTGGTAGGCGGGAGCGCCGAGTCCGTCGAAGACGACGTTGTTCACTGCTGCCCGGTTGACAGCGTACTCGAGCGCGGCCCGTACCTGCTCGTTGGCGAACGGCCCGGTGTTCTGGCGCAACTCGATCTCCATGGCGTCGTAGGACTTGGTAACCGAGATCCCGATGTTCGCGTCGCTCTTGAGCTGCGGGTAGTTCTGCGGCTCGACCTCGATCATGTCGACCGCACCCGAGGTCAAGGCAGTGGCCGCTTCGGGGCCCTGCGTCACCTGGGTGAAGTCGATACCTCCGAGGGGATAGGCCTTCGAGTCCCAATATTTGGGATTCTTGGTGAGCACGATCGACGAGCCCTGCTGATAGCTCTTCAGGACATAGGGTCCGGCGCCCACCGGCTGGCTCGATTGGGTCGAGATCGCGTTGGCCGGGTAGATCTGACCGTCGACGTACGACATCGCCCACAGGAAGTCACCGGCGGTGGGCTTGCTGAGGTTGACGACCACTGTCGACGGACTAGGCGTCTCGATGTTCGAGATGGCGAACAGCGAGGATCGCAGCGGACTGGTCTTGGTGTGGTTCAAGCTGGCCGCGACGTCCGCCGAGGTCACCGGCTGACCGTTCGAGAACTCGAGGCCCGGTCGGATTTGGAAGGTGATGGTGGAGTTGTTGTTGGAGACCGTCCAGCTCTGGGCCACCCCACCGCCGATCGAGCTGTTTCCCGGAGTGGTCATCGACTGATAGATGTTCGAGGTGATGGTGTACGAGCAGTCGTTCTCCTCGGTCGCCGGTGCAAAGTCGTTGCTGAACTCGTTGTTGAGGTCGAACCCGTACTTGAGCACCCCGTTGGGGTTTGCATCAGCGGCGGCCGCGGCGGACCCACCAGAGGAGAGTGCCAGGGTGAAGGGCGTCAGCAGCACACCTGCGACCCCGAGGGCACCGACGAAGTATCGGCCCGTCCGTCGTGGTCGTCGGCTCCGCGCTGTGCCCCGCTCGCCCCTACGGTCCGACGCCTCGCTATCGAAACCCATGCGCACCCCCTCGACTCGGCCCTGTCAATCAGGTGGTGCTGGCAAGGCCATCCCCAGTGGCCGCTCAATATATCTGGTGACTGACGCGCGTGTCAGGTAGTGGCTCAGGGGCCTCGACGATGCAGATCTCCGACGCCCCTGAGGATGTGATCGTCCGCATGATCTCGACCGGCTTCGACCTCCCCGTCGACCGAGACGTGATTGCCGCTGGAATCGGCGGGCTCGTCAGAGGACGTCGACGGGCGTCCAATGTCGGAGGTCCCTGAACTCGGACAGGTCTTCGAGGGAATGTCGGGCTTGACCGGAGGTCACCGACTGGAAACCGCCGGCCATAATCTTTGACCGGCATGAGCGTCGAGGCCGGGACTGTTCAGAGCGGAGCACCCTCGAACGAGCCCGTCCGTCGCCGCGCCTGGCGTTCGATCGTCTTTGCCCCTACAGGCGACGGCACCCGCCGTCGGCGGGGTTCGGACGGGTTTCGATTGGGGGCGGCGGTCACCGTGATCCTGATCGGGCTGGCGATCACCCATGTCGATCCGGTGTCCGAGCACAAGGTTCTGCACTTCATCAGTCCGCCGCCCGACGGCGTGCGCTGGCTGGTCACGAGCATCTACGTGTTCGGGTCCTTCGGCCTGATCGTGATCCTGGGGACGGTCGCGTTCCTGTCGCACCGTCGAGTCGTCCTGCGAGACCTTGCGACAGCCGGGCTTGCGGCTTTCGCCTTCTCGGCGCTGATGTGGCTCGTCTTCGGCATGACCGGCGGTCGGCCGAACGACGCGACCCTGACCGGGTACAACCTCGATTACCCGGTGGCCATCGTGGCTGCGGCAGTGGCGGTGACCATGGCCGCGCTGCCGTACTTGTCTTGTAGTGTCCAGCGGCTGGTTGAGCTGGTCATCGGGTTGACGGCGGTGGCCACAGTGGTGGCCGGCGACGGCCTCCCGGTGAACGTCGCGGCCAGCGTGGCACTCGGGTGGGGCACCGTGGCGCTGCTCCACTTGGTCTTCGGGTCGCCCCTCGGTCTGCCCTCGGGGGAGGAGCTTGCCGTTGTGCTGGGCGATCTCGGAGTGCCCGTGGGCACCCTGTCGCCGGCAGACCACCAGGTCTGGGGGGTGGCGCGCTACAGCGGCACCGATCTCAACGGCGGGACCGTCACCGTCTCCCTTTACGGTCGTGACGCCGCTGACGCCCAGTTGCTCTCGAAAACCGGTCGATTCCTCTTCTATCGAGACTCAGGTCCGGCCCTCTCGTTTTCCCGGATCCAGCAGGTCGAGCACGAGGCGTACATGACTCTCCTGGCCGAGCGGGCCGGCGTTACACGCTCGCACGTGCTCGTGGCCGGAATCGGTGGTCCGAGTGGGGACGCTGCCCTGGTCGTGCGGCCTCCCGTCGGCACCCGTCTGGGAGAGCTCGACGAGGCGAGTCTCAGCGACGAGGCGCTGGACGCACTCTTTCTCACCATGCTCGCCATGCGTCGTGCCCGGATCGCCCACGGTGCACTGAGCGGCGAGACGATCGTGGTCGATCCCACAGGGTCGAATGTCTCATTGACCGACTTCAGAACCGCCTCGCAGAGTCCGACCGAGGAGCGCCTCGACGCCGACCTGGCTGGGGCCCTGGCCGCGGCGGGGCTGGTCGCCGGGCCCGAGCGGACTGCTGCCGCGGCGCGGCGAGTGCTGCCGAAGGAGACGGTTGCGGTCGCTCTGACACATCTCCGCCGGGCCAGCCTCGATCGTGCCGTTGCGGCAGGTCTCAAGGGCCGCAAGCAACTGCTCGAGGACGTGCGCACCAGGACTGCGCAGGCCTTCGAGATCGAGGTGCCCCAGCTGACCGAGCCAAAGCGGGTCAGCTGGGGGACGATCGTGATGACCATCGGCACTCTCGTCGGTGGGTGGGCCCTGATCCTGGTCCTGATCAAGGTAGGGCAGTCGTTCGACACAATCAAGGGGGCGGCATGGGGCTGGGTGGGCGCGACGGCCATCCTGGCTCAGCTGGCCTACCCCTCGACCGCGCTGTCGGAGATCGGCACCGTGAGGGGGGTGCTCCCGTACGGACGAGTGGTGGCTCTTGAATTCGCCAATGCCTTCACGTCGTTAGCCGGCGGGACGCCGGCCACGTTCGCCACTCGGGTGCGCTTTTTCCAGCAGCAGGGCTTCGGCGCCACCCAGGCGGTGACCTCGGGAGCTCTGGTGAGCACGACCAGCTGGATCGTGAAGGGCTCTCTCTTTCTCATCTCCCTGCCTCTGGCGTGGGGCAACCTCAACTTCTCGAACGACGGTCAGAACGCCTCCGGCAATCATGGCAAGGCCATCTGGCTGCTCCTGGCTGTGATCGTGCTGGTCGTCGTGCTCATCGGTGTGGCTCTGGCCGTCCCGCGCCTTCGACGCCTGGCCGCCGACAAAGCCCGTCCCAAGCTGCGCCAGGTGTGGGCGGACTTGAAGATCCTCGCGACCACACCGGCCAAATTGGTCGAGCTGGTCGGAGGGGCGATCTCGGGTCAGCTGATGGTGGCGCTGGCCCTGGGAGCAGCGCTCCACGCCTTCGGGCAGCACCTCTCCCTGGCCACCATCTTCATCGTCATCACCATCGCGTCGATGCTCGGGGGCGTCTCCCCGGTGCCTGGGGGCATGGGCGTGGTGGAGGCGGGGATGATCCTCGGCCTGACGGCAGCGGGCATTCCAGAGACCGACGCCGTCGCGGCAACGTTCGTCCAGCGCATGTTCACCTCGTACCTGCCGCCCCTGTGGGGATGGTTCGTCCTTGTCTGGATGCGCAAGCGGGAGTACTTGTAGAGCCCACCGACCGGCGTGACGTCGCCCGGACAGCCCCGGGCTGCGCAACCGTGCACGGCTAAGGTCGCTGCGGGGAACACGCAGTCCACTCAGGAGATTGATACAGGGCAGACGATGGAAGGTCGACTACCGCCTCGGTTGTATCTCGAGCTGGTCCGCGAGCCGGACCACGTGAACACACGTGCGGCGGCCGTCGAAGCAGCCGGCTGGGAGGTCTCCATCTGGGACCCGGCGACCACCTCGGATGACGATCTGCCGAGGCTGCAGCCGCGCTGCGACGGCGTGGTGATCGGAGAGGGCGATGGGGGAGTGGTGGAGTCGCCGTCTGGAGCAACCACGGTCGTGCCCCTGGTGCGTTATCCCCGTCCGCCTCAAGGATCGTGCTCGGGTGAGCGGACAACAGGCATCCTGCTGGTTCTCATCTCGGCGAAGCAGCGCGAGTCGGCGCAGGAACTGCGCGATTGGGGCGACTTCGTGCATCTTCGGCACATTGCTGAGGCGGCGGTGCCTGGGTACCGGACGATCACACCCTGGGAGAACGAGTCCTCGGGAACCCCTCGGTTCTGCCATCTGTACGAGATGGTCGGAGACGATCCCCAGGGCACCTTCGAACAGATGACCCCGCGTGTGCGCCAACGCCTTGATCGCGCCGCCTTCGAGGAGTGGGCGTGGCATCCCCAACTCATGATCGAGGAGTCTCGGACCTATCGCCGGCGAGAGCCGGACCGGATCCAGGTACACCATGCATGAACTGATGTAAGGTGCGCTGCAGACCCAAATTCCGGGGAGACTTGGCGAGTTGCCCAGGACAAACCGGCCTCGGAGTTGTGGAATACACATGAACGTTCCCCTTTCATCGATCAGCGGAGGATTCATCGCTCTCTGGTCAGTTCTCTACTTCGTCCTCCTGATAACCCTCGGAGTGATATCCATCAGAAAGGGACACTGGGTGATGTTCCTCATCGGCATCTTCCTGCCTCTCTTTTGGTTCATCGGGGCCCTCATGCCGCGCAGAGTGCGCTGAGGCGATCACGTCGCCCCCGACGACCCGGCTTCCTTCACCTCACTGATCCAGCGGTCTACGGGTAGGAAGCGATGCTCAAGGACAGTGAGGTTCGGCTCCCCGCAACGGCGAGGGAGGCCGTCCGCGATCAGCTCGCGTTGACATTCCAGCCTCCGTACGAGAGCCCAGTCACCATCGCCGTGAACGGCGCGCTGATGAGCTCCGCTTGGTTCTTCCTTCCAACGGGGTTGAGGGACAAGGTGTTCACGCTTCATGGCACGCTCGCCTTCGCGCTGATACTGGCGGCATGGATGTACTCGGACGTTCCCTCGACCAACATCCTTGGGCCCGACGCCGCACGAACGGTATCCGCGCTGGAGGATCCCACCATGATCCGCCGGATGCTCTACGCCAAGAACGTCGTGCTTTGGCTGATGGTCACTCCCATCTGCGCCCTGGTGGCGGTCATCAACGGGATAATCAATCAGTCACTGCTGTCCACCCTGTACACGGTCGTCGCCATTGTGGTCCTTCCATTCGGCTTCCTTGCCATCTCGGCTTGGGTCGGGATCTTGTTCCCTTATCATCCGATCCCGTTGCGTTATCGGTGGGAACATCGCCGGCCTCGCAGGCGGATGCTGGTCCGATGGGCGGTGCTCGTCGTCACGCCGTATGTGCTCGTTCCGGTGTTGGGCTCGCTGATGCTGACGCCTTCACTGCTCTTGTGGGGTTTCACCGCCCCACACGGCCTTTCCCAGAAGCTGCCGGACCACGACCTTGGCCTTGGAATCGCTGTCGCCTGCGCGATCGCGGTGGTCTGCTCTGTCGGAGGCCAGCGGTTGGGTGGAGCGATGGTCGGGAGGAGGCGGGCGAAACTCCAGGCGTTCCTGTCGGACCCGCTGAGGGGATAGGCGCGTCCCCCACTCGGCCTGGGCGGTTCCTTCAGATGTACATGCCGCCGTTCACGCCGATGATCTGGCCCGTGATGTAACTGCCGCCATCGGAGCAGAGGAAGGAGCAGGCGGCGCCGATGTCGGCCGGGGTGCCCGCTCTGCCGAGCGGCACCATGGGACCGACCACGTCCACCCCGGGGAAATCGCCGGCGGCCTCCGCCGCCCGTGCCATCGGGGTGTCCACCAGGCTGGGCGGAATCGTGTTGACCGTGATGCCATGGCGTGCGAGATCGACCGCCAGAGCCTTCGTCAGTGCGATGACGCCGCCTTTCGAGGCGGCGTAGTGGGCCATGTTGGGCGCTCCCGATTGGGCGCTCGAGGACGAGATGGTGACGATGCGGCCCCAGCCGTCGGCGAGCATGTCGGGCACTGCCGCTTGGACGCAATTGAACGTACCGGTGAGGTTCACCGCGATGATCCTGTCCCACTTGTCGGCCGTGATGTCGAGCAGGGAATCGAAGGATTCCACGCCTGCGCTCGTCACGAGGATGCCGACCGGACCGAGCTCGGCGCGGACCCGCCCGAAGGCCGCGTCGACCGACGGCCGGTCCGCGACGTCGGCCTCGACGGGGAGGACCCGGGATCTCCCGGCCGCGATGTGGGTCGCCGCCGCTTCGGCGCCCTCGCCGTCCCGATCGAGAATGGCGACGTCGTGACCGTCGGCGACGAAGCATCGGGCCACGCCGAGCCCGATGCCGGACGCCCCGCCGGTGACCACGGCGACGCTCACGGCGTCACCACGCCCGGCGTGAACTCCAGGTGGAGGGCGCTCAGGCCGCGCAGGACCCACGTGGGTTCGTACCGGTAGTGACGTGCAGTCGGGGGGCCGTGATGTTCCTCGTCCAGCCGGATGTCACGCATCCTGTCGAGGATGCGGTCAAGACTGACGCGGCCCTCCGCTCGTGCCAAGGGACCTCCCGGACAGGTGTGAGCGCCTCGGCCGAACGCCATGTGCGCCCTGGCGTTGGGTCGGTCCACGAGGAACTCCGCCGGATCGGTGAAGCGCCGGGGATCGCGATTGGCGGCACCGTTCAGCAACATGACCGGCGTGCCCGCCTGAATGTCCACCCCGCCGATCGTGGTGGAGCGGCGTGCCAGGCGGAAGTCGGCTTTCACGGGGCTCTCGATACGCAGGGACTCTTCGATGAAGCCCGGGACGAGCTCCTTGTGCGACCGAAGCTCGTCCTGGAGCTCCGGGTACTCGGAAAGGTACTTCAATGCGATGGCAAGCAGGCGTGCCGTCGTTTCTTGGCCGGCCGCGAACAGGAAGGTGGCCGTCCGCACGACGGAGGTGACGTCGGGCATGGTGCCGTCGGGGTATGTCGCCAGGGCCAGATCGGTCAGCACGTCCTTTCGGGGATGGCGGCGTCGGTCCTCGATGTACTGAGAGAACCATTCGTCGAGCCACGCCAGCGCGTTGAGTCCCACCCGGTCGTCCTCACCGGCACCGAGCTCTCCGGGCACCTGACTCAGGCCGAATCCCTCACGGAACCGCTGATGATCCTCTTCGGGCACCCCGAGCAGATCAGCGACGACGAGCATGGCGAAGGGTTGTGAATAGGCGGCGATGAACTCGCATCGCCCGTCGGCCACGAACTCGTCCAGCAATCGGTCGGCCAGCCGCGACATGAATGCCTCGTTCTCCAAGAGGCGCTTCGACGTGATCAGACGCATGACGAGCGCCCGTTCCCGGGTGTGATCCGGCGGATCCATGGTGACCATGTGCTCGTTCATGGGAAGTTGATTCCGGTGCTGGTCGATGATGTCGCTGACGTCGTCACCCTCGAGGGGGACGGGGAACGTCGCGAAGGGACCGATGACCGAGTTGCACGACGAGAACGTTGCCGTGTCGCGATAGACCTCGCCCGCCTCCTCGTAGCCCGTCACAGCGACCACCCCGTGGTTCGGCAGTGGAAGCACCGGGCACTGGGCGCGCAGTTGCTCGAAGTAGGGGTACGGGTCTTCGAGGAGTGATGTGTCACTGAAGAAGTCGATGTTCTCCCAGTCGTCCACCCCGGTCTCCCTTCGCGCATGAGCGGCGGCCGAACCCCCGCCCCTGCTGAGCAGTCGCACAGCAGATTTTGGCATCTGCTTAGCAGCCGCCGCGACGTGTGGCAAGTTGTTGCCGTGGCAACCTCGTCCCAGCCCCGGCGCATCGGTGCCGCCGACTCCAAGACGCGGGCCCGGCTGGTCGATGCGGCCGAGGAGCTCTTGCGGGAGGAGGGCTACGCCGCGGTCACCTCACGGAAAGTGGGGGCGAGGGCGGACCTCAAGCCCCAGCTCGTGCACTACTACTTCCGCACGATGGACGACCTCTTCACGGAGGTGTTCCGGCGTCGGGCCGAAGAGAACCTGGCCCGCTTCGAACGGGCCATGGCCGCGGACCCGTCGTTGAGGACGCTGTGGAGGCTCAACGCCGACCCGCGCGGTGCCGCCTTCTCAATCGAGTTCGTCGCGTTGGCGAACCACCGCAAGGTGATACGTGCCGAGATCGCCCGCTACGCCGAGCGATTCCGCGCCGCCCAGCTCGAGGCCCTCACCGCGGCGCTGGCGGCCGACGGCATCACGCCCGAGCAACTCCCCCCGATCGTGGCAATGCTCATGATGACCGGCCTCTCCCAGGTGCTCGCTCTCGAGGAAGCCCTGGGGGTCACTGCAGGTCATGACGCCACCGTCTCGTTCGTGCAGAGTGTGATCGACAGGCTCGAACCGATGACCCGCGAGGGGTGATACGACACCGAACGGTGTGCGCGGGTTCCCCGAGCGTCTCCGCTCACGCGCCCTCTCTGAGCTGGCGCTTGAGGACCTTCCCCGAGGGGTTGCGGGGCAGTGTGTCGAGCAGCGTGATCTCCCTGGGTACCTTGAACCGGGCCAGCTGGGTGCGGCAGTGTTGCACGAGGATGTCCGGCGTCACTGCAGCGTCGTCGCGCACGACGACGAACGCCACCGGCACTTCACCCCATCGATCATCGGGACGGCCCACCACGGCCGCTTCGATCACCGAGTCGTGTTCGTACAGAACCCGCTCCACCTCCGAGCTCGCGATGTTCTCACCCCCAGACACGATCATGTCCTTGAGGCGATCGACGATGAACAGGTATCCGTCCTCGTCTCGGACGCCGATGTCGCCGGTATGGAACCAGCCCCCGGCGAACGCGGCGAGGGTCGCGTCCGGGTCCCGCCAATAGCCCTTGAAGACCTTTGGCCCTCGCAGGACGATCTCTCCGTGTGCGCCGGCGGGCACGGAGTTCCCCGCCGTGTCCCATAGGTCGAGCTCCAGGTAGAGGCACGGCCGCCCGACGCTCCCGAGCTTGCTCACGATGCTGCGCCGGTCGAGGAAGGTGTCACCGGAGACCGTCTCGGTCAGGCCGTACGCGTCGGCGAACCATGCCGACGAGAACACTCGTTGGATCCGCTCAATGAGCGGGATTGGCATCTTCTCGCCACCGTTGATGACGACGCGTACCGACGACAGGTCGCGCTGCTCAATGTCGGGCAGCGCCATGATGGCGTTGACCATGGCAGGCGCCAGCCACACCGTCGTCACCTGAGATCGTTCGAGCTCGTCGACGACGCGGGGCGCATCGAAGGAACGATGGATGATGATGGTCGCACCCGCGGCGATCAAGGAAGTGGTTGTCAGGTCGAGAGCACCGACGTGGTACAAGGGGCCGCACGCGAGGCCGAGATCGGAGCCGGTGAAACCGAACTCGACGAGATGCGCCAGGTTCTTCCACGTGAGGTTGGCATGTGTGATCATGACGCCCTTGGGTCGGCCGGTCGTGCCCGAGGTGTACATCAGGCGATGGACGTCGTCAGCCTCCGCTGGGACGCGCGCCGCTCTGCGGGGACAGGCGCGGAGGTCAGCGAGCGTCGTCCATCCGCTCGGAGGAGATGCCGACACGCAGGCGCGGACGAGAGCGGTCTCCATTCCCTGCGTGGCGTCGCTTGCAAGCTCCACCAGCGACTCGTCACACGTGAGGGCCCGAGCGCCGGAGTGTTCCAGGATGTACCGCACCTCCGGCGCGGCAAGCCGCCAGTTGATGGGCATCGCGATGGCGCCGAGGTAATTGGCCGCGAAGATCGTCTCGAGAAACTCGGGACAGTTGTAGGAGAGGAGGGCCACCACATCACCACGGCCGACGCCGCCTTCGGACAGGCCGCCCGCGAGCGCAATCACGCGCTCGGCCATCTCCCCGTACGTCGTGGTCTGACCGTCGAACACCGTGATCGCCTTGTCTGGTGAACGGGAGGCGTGGTGGGCCAGCACCGCGAACCAGTTCATATCCGCCGGAGTCGTCAGCGTGGCAGTCATCAGCGCTCCTTCACGGCTGGGATCTCACGGAGCATTCCGCTTGGTCATGTGGCGCGTCCTCCATGGACCGCTAACCTCGCTACTGATGACACGGGCGGAAGGGACCGGTGACACTCGGCGCAGGGCCAACTGGCAGGCGCGCCGTGAAGCCATCGTCGACACGTCCGCACGCGTCTTCGCCCGGGGTGGGTATCACGCGACGGGCATCACGGAACTTTGTGTTGCGAACGATCTCGGGAAGGGCGCGCTCTACCACTACATCGGCTCCAAGGAGGAGTTGCTCGCAGCCATCCACGACCGGGTGATGGACGAGGTGATGCTCGGGGCAGATCGTGTGGCGGAGGCGGGGGGCTCGCCGCCGGAGCAGCTGGCAATGCTCGGCCACGAGCTTCTCGACGTGATCCACCGTTACCCGGATCACGTCTGGGTCTTCCTCCACGAGTTTCCTGCGCTCACCGGTGACAGAGCCGAGCAGTTCCGTCAGCGGCGCCGTCAGTACGAGCGACGGGTCGAGGACGTTCTCCAGGCTGGCGTCGACTCGGGCGAGTTTCGTGAACTGCAGCCGAGGCTGACCGCCCTGGCCTGGCTCGGGATGCACAACTACACGTACCTGTGGCTGAAGGCGGGCGGGCCGCTCTCGGCTCGAGACGTGGCACAGCCGTTCGCGGAGATCTTCATGCGAGGCATTACCAACCCCCCGTAGGCATTCGGTCTGCTGCCCTCATGGCGCTGAGTAACCCCCGTCGACGACGATCGCGGATCCGGTCGTCCAGCGCGATGCATCGCCCGCCAGATACGAGTACGCACCAACGAGGTCGGCCGCCGTTCCGAGCCCCAAGGGGTGCCTCGCGGCGATCGTATGAAGCGCATCTGGGGGAAGATCCGCATGGATCGCCGACCGGAATGTTCCTGGGCACACGCAGTTGACTCGGATTCCGTCGCGTGCATACTCGATAGCGGCGACCTTTGCGAGCTGAATCACGGCGGCCTTCGTCGCGCAGTAGGGAGCGGCATGAGTCCATGCCGTCAACCCGGAGACCGACGCCGTCAACACGATGGATCCTGACCCCTGTGGTCGCATCACGGCGACCGCGGCACGGATGTTGTTGACCGCACCCAGGACGTTGATCCGGAACGCGCGTTCCCACTCTTCGGTGTCCAGGTTGTGGATGCGACCGTTCGCGGAGAGCACGCCGGCATTGCCGATCACGACGTCGAGATGGCCGAACCGCTTGACCGCCAGCGCGATCACGGACTCGACTTGGGAGAAGTCGCTCACGTCGGCGAGGATCGTCTCGATCGCACTCCCGGTCGCCGGGAGTGCGGCTCCGGTCGCCTCGAGCGATGCGGCACTGACATCGCTCAACACGAGGTCGGTCGCGGCTTCGCTTGCGAGCTGCTGCGCTATCGCCGCTCCGAGCGCGCCTCCCGCTCCCGTGATCGCCACGACCCGTCGTTGGGACGTCATACCAGCAGGTATCCGCCGTCGACGTTGAGGACCGTACCGGTGATGAATGCCGAGGCGTCGGAGGCCAGGAATTGATAGGCGCCGGCCAGGTCGGTGGGCGCTCCCCAGCGGCGGAGCGCGGTGTGGCCGGTGATGGAGGCCGAGAGCTCGGGATCCTTCACCCACCCGTCGGCCAACGGCGAATCGAACCACCCCGGGGCGACGACGTTGACGGTGATCTCGACGGGAGCCAGGTCGAGTGCGAGCCCCTTGGCCATGCCGACCAGGCCGGCCTTCGACGCGCTGTAGGCACTCAACCCTTTGCGCGGCCTCTCCCCGAGGACCGACCCCGTGAAGATCAGCCGGCCACCCACGCGCATGACCCGTGCCGCGGCGCGGGCCCCGAGGAACGCGCCTGTCAGGTTGACCTCCAGGACCTGCCGCCAGACCGAGACGTCCGTCCGCCGGGGGCCGGCCACGATCGGGGAGATCCCCGCATTGCAGATCCACACGTCGACGCCGCCCCATTCGGTCACCGTGGCATCGGCCACAGCCTCGTTGAAGTCTTCATCCGTGACGTCACCGCTGAGCACCAGGGACGGCCCGGGAATTGCCTCTGCGACCGTCTTCAGATCCCGTTCCGTCCGAGCGACCAGCGCGACAGATGCACCGGCATCGGAGAAGGCGTGCGCCAGCAGGGCACCCAGCCCGCGGCTGGCGCCGGTGATCACCACGCGCTTCCCTGAGACCGCGCCGGCGTCGGGGAACGACCCGGGGATCTCGATCCGACTGATCATCGCTTTTCCTTGGTTGTACCGACCAGTACAATACACACTTCGTGCCCATCGACCCGCCCCCGAGCTCCGACTTTTCGCTGGTTGACCTCATCGAGATGCACCGCAGGATGGTGCGCATCCGTGGCTTCGAGGAGCGGGTGGCTGCGCTCTACCGCGACGGGGAGGTTCCCGGCTTCGTGCACCTGTCCATCGGCCAGGAGGCGACGGCCGTGGGCGCATGCTGGCCGCTCGACGTCGCCGACGTCATCACCTCGACACACCGTGGGCATGGCCACTGTCTGGCCAAGGGGCTCGATCCGACCGGGATGTTCGCAGAGCTGATGGGCAGGGAGCAGGGTACGAATCGTGGCCGGGGGGGCTCCATGCACATCGCCGACCCCACCATCGGAATCTTCGGTGCGAATGGGATCGTGGCGGCAGGGCTCCCGATCGCGGTGGGGGCGGCGCACGCGGCACAACTCCGAGACGACGGCCACGTCGCAGTGGCGTTCTTCGGCGACGGCGCGCCCGCGCAGGGAGCGTTCCACGAGGCGCTGAACCTGGCCGCCGTCTGGCGCCTGCCGGTGGTCTTCTTCTGCGAGAACAACGGCTACGCAGAGTTCTCCGCGGCCTCCTCCCAGCATGTGGCCTCACTCGAGCTGCGAGCTGGGGGCTACGGGATCCCCTTCCTCTCGGTCGACGGCAACGATGTGGCCGCCACTGCGGCCGCCATGGAGCGGGTGGTGCAGGCTGCACGTTCCGGGCACGGCCCTGCCGTCGTCGAGGCGGCTACCTACCGTTGGCACGGCCACTACGAAGGCGATCCAGAGCGCTACCGACCCCCTGACGAGGTCCAGGCCTGGCGGGCGCGTGACCCGCTCCTCGCCCACGAGCGCCGACTTCGGGAGGCCGGTGTCGAGGACGATGAGATCAAGGCGCTCGAGGCATCGATTGCCGAGGAACTCGACGGGGCTGTCGAGAGCGCCCGCCGGCTGTCGAGTCCGGCCGTGGCCACGTTGTCCGACTTCGTCGTACGGACGAGACCAGTCCGATCGGAGCCGCCGCCGCCCCGTGAAGAAGCACCGGTGTTCCGCACCATGGACGCGGTACGCATGGCGCTCGAGGCCGAGCTCGACGAGGACGATCGTGTGTTCATCGCCGGTATCGACGTCGGTGCGGGGGGAAACGTCTTTGGGCTCACCCGCGGACTTGCCGATCGGTTCGGCGAGCGGGTGCGTGACACCCCGATTTCCGAGACGGCGATCATCGGCCTCGGCGTGGGTGCCGCGATGGCCGGGATGCGCCCTGTCGTCGAGCTGATGTACCTCGACTTCCTCGGGGTCTGCTTCGACCAGCTGCTCAACCAGGCGGCAAAGCTGCCCTTCATGACCGGCGGGGCCGCCCAAATGGCGCTGACCGTGCGGACCCAGTTTGGCGCCGGGCGGTCCTCGGGGAGCCAGCACTCGCAGAGCCTCGAGGCGCTTCTGGCGCACATCCCCGGGCTGAGCGTCGTCATGCCCTCGACGCCGGCTGACACGTACGGTCTCCTGCGCGCCTCAATCCAGGATCCCAACCCGGTGGTCTTCATTGAGAACCGGCTTCTGTACGGTATGAAGGGTCCGCAGCCGCCGCCCGATTACGTCCTCCCCATCGGCAAGGCCGCGGTCGTCCGGCGAGGGACCCACGTCACCGTTGTGTCGGTGTCCCGGATGGTGCACGAGGTCGTGGCCGCAGCCGAACGCGTCGCGGACGAGGGGATCTCGGTGGAGGTGATCGACCTGAGAACCGTCGCTCCCCTCGACGTCGCTCCGATTCTGGAATCGGTGCACAAGACAAGCCGCCTGCTCATCGCGCATGAAGCGGTCGTCCCGTTCGGCATCGGCGCGGAAATTGCGGCCACCGTGGCTCGCGAGGGCTTCTGGGATCTCGACGCCCCGATCGAGCGGATCGGCGCCGCGCCCACACCGCCCCCGTATGCGCCCGATCTCGAACGAGCCTGGCTTCCCGACCGCGACGACATCGCCGAGGCCATTCGCCGCCTCGTTGCCGTGTAGGTCAGCAGCCCAACAGGCGCGCGATCACCAAGTGCTGAATCTCGTTCGTGCCCTCACCGATCTCGAGCACCTTTGAGTCGCAGTAGAAGCGCGCCACCGGCGTCTCGAGCATGTAACCCAGGCCTCCGTGGATCTGGACCGCCTCCGATGCAGCCCACGCCGCCACTCGGCTGGCCTTCAACTTGGCCATCGCCGCTTCCTTCTGGAACCCCTGACCCGAGTCCCGCAAGTACGCCGCCCGGTAGGTCAGCCAGCGCGCCGCCTCGAGCTCTGTGGCGATGTCCGCCAGCTTGAACTGGACGGCTTGAAATTTCGAGATCGGCTGACCGAATTGCACCCGCTGGGCCGCGTACTCAGTGGCCATGTCGAGCACCGCTTGGGTCAAGCTGAGCGACAGTGCGGCGATTGAGATGCGCCCGACTTCGAGCGTCCGCAGGAACTGCCCGAGTCCCATGTTGGGATCACCGACGAGGTGATCGTCCGGGACCCAGACGTCGTCCAGGTACAGCTCGCGTGTGTCAAGACCGCGCCAGCCAATGCCGCGCATCTTCGGCCCCATGGTGAAACCCGGCGTGCCCTTCTCGACGACGAGGCTGCCATAGGCCGGCGCCCGGTCCGCATCGGACTCCGTACGCGCCAGCAGCGTCACGCCAAAGGACATATCGGTTCCCGCATTGGAGATGAACGTCTTCCGACCGTTGATCAGCCAGCCGCCGTCGCTCCGTTCGGCACGGGTACGGATCCCACGGGCATCAGAACCCGCGTCGGGCTCGGTCAGCCCGAATGCGCCGAGCACGCGACCCTCGGCGAGCGGTCGGAGCCAACGTTCCCGCTGATGGTCGTTTCCGAAGAGGTACAAGGGCAATGAGCCGATGGTGGCGTGCGCCTGCCACGCTGCCGCCACGGACTGGTCCGCTCGCCCGATCTGCTCCATCGCGGCGACGAAGCCGATCGTCGACATGCCGATTCCGCCCCACTCTTCTGGGATGAGGATGCCCAGAAGCCCCAGCTCTCCCATCTCTCGGAGCAGGTCCGTCGGGCACCGCGCCTCGTCCCATGCCAGCGGCGCACGGTGTGCGATCTCGCGTTGCGCGAAGTCGCGGCAGAGCTCGACGAGGTCGCGTTCGGTTTCGTTGAGGGAAAGGTCCACGTCTAGGAGGCAGCAGATCCCGGTCCCGCTGGGGACAGGTGTTCCATGAAGGCGGCCGACCAGGCCATCAGGTCGGCAGGGATGAAGTAGCCGGTCTCGTCGTTGATCGTCTCCCAGTGCTGGGCGATGTCCTCGACCGTCGGCTGGCTGGTCGGGTGGACGTAGCCGGGGGTGGAAGCGATGAAGATGCGGGCGAACCGACCAGCTCCGGCCGCGTAGATCTCGCCGCTGACCGGGCAGGATTCGTGGGCGAGGAAGGCGACCATCGGTGCGACGAGGTCCGCCGACATGGGCGACGACTCTGTGCCTTGGCCGGGCGAGGTCGCCTCGGCGGTTGGTTGGCCCGCCATCCTGGTGAAGGCCGCCGGCGCAATGAGGTTGACCCTGATCCCATGGGCAGCTCCGGCGGTCGTCAGGCTGCGGGTGAGTCCGATGACGGCCGCCTTGGCGGTCGCATAGGAGATGTTGTTGGGCAGCCCGAAGATTCCCGACGAGGTGGTCATGACGATGCGGCCGTAGCCCTGTTCGACCATGTGCGGCCAGGCGGCGCGGGTGGTGTTGAACGACCCGATCGTGTGCACGGCAAGGTGGCTGGCGAGGTTGTCCGAGTCGGCGCCCGGAAACCCCGCCCACCGGATGATGCCGGCGTTGTTCACCAGGATGTCGAGGCGTCCGAACCGTTCCACTGCCGAGTCGATGAGCGCCTGTGCGCCCCCGGCTGTGGCCACATCGTTGCCATCCGCGGTCGCGGTGCCGCCTGCGGCCACGATCTCTGCCGCGACTGCGGACGCCACCCCTGCGTCGGCTCCGAGGCCATCGATGGTGCCGCCCAGGTCGTTGACGACGACGTTCGCTCCTCGGTCGGCCAGCAAGAGCGCGTGGGCTCGGCCGATCCCGCGACCCGCGCCCGTGACGATCGCGACGCGCCCCTCGAAGCTGTACGTGCTCATTTGCCCGCCCCTCAGTGCAGCTGACTCGGGGGGGTGCCCTAGTTCCGGGGCGCCGCTGCGGCCACCGGAGCGTTGTACCCGAGGATCCGGCCGAGCGTGCCACCGACCATGGCGGCACGCTCGTCTTCCGGTACGTCCGCGAAGAGCCGGGCCATGAGCTCCTTGCTGCCCCGGAACGTGCCCTCGGCGTGCGGGTAGTCGTTGCCCCACACGATCGTCGACAACCCCGTGATGTGACGGCAGGCGACCGCCACGGGGTCGTCCTGGAACGAGACGTGGAACTGGCGTTGGACGTACTCGCTGGGCATGAGCGGATACGGCCACTTTTCGTTGAGGCGGAACAGCTGCGCCATGCCACTCTGTTCCTCGGGGGGGCGGCTGTCGTCCCAGACGCCCAGCCACCAGTCCGGGTCTTGTCCGATCCCGGTCACCCAGCACTTGTCCATGCTGCCCACCAGTGACGCGAGCCAGTGGGCGTTGAACTCGATCAAGGCGAAGTGGAGGTCCGGGTAGCGCTCGGGCACGCCACCGCCGACGAGCTGGCATATGACCTGCTGGGGGACGATCGTGCTGTAAATCGCCTGCGTGACCATCCGCTTGGCTGCCGCCTTTTCGGTCATCGGTTGGTTGACCTGTGCGGCGTTCTCCATGACGACCTTGAGCGTGGTGGACTCGGGGTCGTTGATCTTCACGCCGCCCGTCTGGGTGTGGATGAACACGTGCACACCGTTCGCCTGGGCCGCCGCCCACACGGGGTCGAGGTCCCGCGAGTAGTACGGCTTCGGCGGCGTCGCGGGCAGGAGGATCGCACGGAACCCGCCCGCCGCGACCCGTTCGATCTCAGCCACCGCGTCGTCGACGTCGGTCAGAGGAACGGGGGCCGTGGGTGCAAGACGCGAGAAGTACGGAGTGAACCGTTCCATGATGTAGTCGTTGTAGACGCGTGCATGCGCCAGGGACAGCTCGTGGTCGTCGGAGTAAAGACCGAAGAGCGAAAGGTTCGGGTGCATCACACCGACATCGACCCCGTCGAGAGCGAGGTCCTCGACGATCAGCTCGGGGTCGCCCTCGGGCATCCGCCCGCTCGTCTGGCGGTACCGGGAGATCGTCCAGCCCTCGAACCCGGGCGTGTGCAGTCGCCGGAATATCCGGGCTCCGCCCTCGACGAGCGGCTCAATCTCGAAGTCGTCCTCCCACACTCCCCGGTCCCGCAGGTGCTTGGGCAGGCGGGTGACGAAGAGATCGGTGGGCTCCAGGATGTGCCCGTCGGCGGAAACGACGAGTTGCGTCTCTGTCATGGTCGTGACCTTCCTGCGCGTAGACGCAAGATCTCCTATCGCGGGCTGACCAGGCGTGCACGCACGCGGTACCCTGCGGCTCGAGTGTAGACCAACCGGTCGGTACAGGCAACGCGGACAGCCCGTCGCGGATGCCTGCGGCCAGAAGGAGACGAGACCGTGACGAAGCGGTGGAAGCAGAGGCCGCCAGGTTCGACGTGGGGTGACTGGGGCGAGGACGACGAGCTGGGCCGGATCAACCTGCTCACTCCCGAGAAGGTCCTCGAGGGCGTGAGGGAGGTTGAGGCCGGCCGCAGCTTTTGCCTGAGCCTGCCCCTGGACTACCCGGGAGGCACTTCATTGAACCAGAGGCGGCACCCTCCGGTCCTGGCGCCGACCGAGGACATGGAGGGAAACCCGGGCACGTTCTTCAACGTTCCGATGAGCACGATGAAGAAGTTCGGCGATCCCAAGTACGTGGACGTCTGGGCTGACGACGTCGTGACCCTCTCGCTGCAGTACTCGACACAGTGGGACTCGCTGGCGCACGTCGGTGCCGAGTTCGATGCGGACGGCGACGGGATTGAGGAGGCGGTTTACTACAACGGGTACCGTGCCGGGGAGGACCTGGTCGGGCCGAAGGCCGACGCCGCGGGGGACGGTGGTGCGCACCGCTCCTTCGCCCGCCACCTCGGCTTGGAGCACATGGCGTACAAGGGCGTCCAGGGACGGGGCGTCCTGGTCGATCTGGCCCACCACCTGGGTCACGAGTGGCGCGGGGTTGACCTGAGGACGCTCAAGGAGATCATGGCGGCCGACAACGTCGTCGTTGAGCCGGGCGACATGCTCCTTTTGCACACCGGTTTCGCCACGGAGGTCCTGAAGTGGAACCGCGACCCGGATCCGGTGAAGATCCACACGCTGTGCACCTACCTCGATGCCCGGGACGAGTCACTTCTGCAGTGGATCAGCGATTCACAGATTTCGGCCTTGGTGGCGGACAACTACGCCGTCGAAGGGATGGTCGGCAAGGATCGGGACGAGAGCCGGCACTCGTTCCTTCCGATCCACCATCTGTGCCTGTTCCGGCTCGGCGTCCCCCTGGGGGAGATGTGGTACTTGCACGAGCTCGCGTCGTGGCTGCGCGAGCACGGCCGGAGCCGATTCCTGCTCACCGCGCCGCCGCTGCGCTTGCCCGGAGCGGTCGGCTCCCCGTTGACACCCGTCGCGACGGTCTGAGGAGTTCGGGATTCGGATCTACCCTGACGCCCCCAGAGGTGCGGGGTCGCAGGAACGTGACAGCCTGAACGCCTGATAGTCGGTCTCGATCACCTTGGCGATCTCCGTGAAGAGCTTCGGCCGACCGGCCGAGTTCAGTAGGTACTTGCGTGGCTTCCCAGGGATGTTGCTCCCGAAGTAGTAGCTGCTCTCCCCGAAAGAGGGCGCTCTCGTGGCCCATCGATCGATCATGTCGGTCCACTTGTCTTCTGCCGCGGCGCCAACCTCAATGACGTCGAAGCCGTGGCTTCGGACATAGATGAGGGTGTCGGTGATGAAGTCCACCTGGTCGCCGTTGTACCGAGGATTGTTGCCGGCCGCCGCGTGTGGCCCACCGGGAAAGAAGAAGTTCGGGAACCCCGTGGTCTGAATGCCGAGGAACGTTCTCGGGCCGTCGGCCCAGTGGTCGCGGAGCGCAACGCCGTCCCGACCTCGGATATCCATTCGCGCAAGCGCACCGGTGCCGAAGTCGAAGCCCGTCGCCCATATGACGATGTCGAACTCTCGCGCACCATCGGAAGTCTCGATCCCATTCTCGGTCATGCGCAGTATGGGCGTCCGCCTGAGATCGACGAGATCCACGTTCGGGTTGTTGTACACCTCGAAGTAGCCCGTCACGAATGGGGGTCGCTTCTCACCGAAGCGGTGCTCATCGGGGATCAGCTTCTCTGCCGTTTCGGGATCCACGACGATGTTCCGTATCTTCTCCGAGACGAACGTGCACCATTCGGCGTTCGCAGCCTCATCCATCAAGAGATCGCTGTAGTTGCTGGTGAGCTTCGAGAAGCCAGGGCTGCTCCACATCTTGTCGTAGAACGCCCATCGTTCCTCCTTCGGGTCCTCGAAGGTGGCTCGATCGTGCGCCAGGTGCAGAAATCCGCTGGGTGACGTGTTCAGCGTCTCGCACATTGCCTCGAAACCGGTTCTGAGCTCAGCCTGCTCGTCAGGTGTGATCGGTGCGTTGTTCAGGGGCGTACACCAGTTGGCCGTGCGCTGGTAGACGGTGAGGGAGGCAACCGTTCCCGCGATGGCGGGGATGATCTGCACCCCGCTCGACCCGGTGCCGATGACCGCAACGCGCTTGCCCGCGAAGTCGACTGGTGCCGCCGGCCACAGCCCCGTGTGGTACGACTCGCCCCGAAAGTTCTCGCGCCCCGGCACCTCCGGGTAATAGGGCACCGAGAGGACGCCGGTCGCAGCAATGAAGTACTGAGCCCGGTACGTGGTGCCGTCACCGGCCACGACCCTCCACGCCCCCTCGTCGTACACCGCAGAGATGACCTTGGCGCCGAACCGGATGTGACGCCGAAGGCCGAAGCGATCCACCACGTGGTTCAGGTACCGCTCGATCTCGGGCTGTTCTGCGAAATGCTCTCGCCACTCCCATTCCTCGAAGAGCTCCTTCGAGAACAGGTACCCGTAGGTGTAGCTCTCCGAGTCGAACCGTGCTCCCGGGTAGCGATTCCAGTACCACGTGCCACCGACGCCGTCGCCCGCTTCGAGCAGCTGCGAGGAGAAGCCCTCTTCTCGAGCGCGATAGAGCTGATAGAGGCCGGTGATGCCTGCACCCACCACAAGCACGTCCACGTCTACGACGACGGGGTCAGAGGGCTTGTCGGGTGCGGGTTCTGGAGATGTCATGAGACTTCGAGGCGATGAACCGTTCAGCGCGATGGTTGTCGGCACGGACATCCTGCATCGGCGAGGCGCAGACGTTATTGTACCGGTCGGAACACTATACAGTTCCACCAGACACTCGTCCGAGAGGGAAAGGGGCCCAATGGCGGTCGTGGATCGCAGGTCGTCGGCATTGACCGTGCCCTACGCCGTGGAGTTGCCCGACCGTCTTCGCAAAGAACGCTACTTCGATCCGGACTTCTACCAAATGGAGGCCGAGCTGTTGTGGCGACGGGTGTGGCAGATGGCCTGCCGGCTCGAGGAGATCCCACAGCCCCGTGATTTCGTCGAGTACGAGATCCTCGACCAGTCGATCGTCGTGGTGCGCTCCGACGACGGGGGAGTGGCGGCCTTCCAGAACGCCTGCCGCCATCGTGGCGTCAAGGTCGCCGAGGGACGAGGGAGGTGTGAGACCGGGTTCATCTGCCCGTTCCACGGGTGGTGTTACGGCCCCGACGGCCAGAACACCTTCGTCCCACGGAAGAAGACCTTCGCCGAGCACAACCTTCAGACCCAGGACCTCGACCTCACGCCCGTGCGCTGCGAGGTGTGGGGAGGGTGTGCCTGGATCAACCTCTCTGACGATGCCCCGCCGCTCCGGCAGTGCATCGAGCCCTTCGCCACCGTCCTCGACGCCTGGAAGGTGGAGTCGATGCGAGCGGAGTGGTGGTACGCGTGCCGTCTCCCGGTGAACTGGAAGCTCGCCGAGGAGGCGTTCATGGAGCAGTACCACGTGGTGGAGGCACATCCCCAGCTGGTCATCCCCGGCATGAGGTATTCACCCGGCCAGGGTGGTGTCGACACGCGTGCGGTCGTCGAGGCGGAGATTCAGTACCTGCGCACCATGAGCGAGGGCATGGCCGGGATGGTCCACGCGAACGACGTGCGCATCGCCGAAGGGCTGAGGGACATGGAGCTGCCGGCCGACCCGAGCGAGGCGATGTCCATGTGGCATCGAACGCTCAATGAGGAGGTCGTGCGCTGGCACCGGGCCCAGGGCAGTGACATCCCCGACCTCAACGATCTCGAGGCACGGGGGCTCGACGAGCCCATGGCCTACTGCTTCCCGCACTACTTCGTGCTGCCCATGTACAGCAGCGCCTCCTCCTACCGGTTCCGCCCGTTGGGACCGGAGGAGACGATGATGGAGATCTGGTCGCTCACGCGTTTCCCGCAAGGTCATGAGCCTGAGGCGCCCACGCCACCTGAGGCATGGGAGTGCGACGACCCACGGTGGCCGCCCATCCCGGCCCAGGACTTCTCGAACCTGCCGAGGCAGCAACGGGGCCTCCACGCGAAGGGCTTCGAATACCTCCGCCTTTCCGAGGGGGTCGAGGGCGGCATCTCGAACTTCGAACGTATGGTCGACGGGTTCCTCGCCGGGCTTCCTTACGAATCGCTGCTCCCGGGGCTGCAGTCGGTCAACGTGAACCCCCTCGAACAGCCTGTCGTTGATCTCGGCTTCTGAGAGCGGAGGTCGACGGTGAGTGAGCCGGCAGTGCCGCTCGGGAGGCTGGGCCGATGAGGCCGCAGCCAACCTTCGCAGAGGTCGCCGAGGGCGTGCGTGCCGCTTTGGCCGTGTACGCCCAGGCCTTGGACGACGGGCGGACCGACGACGTCGTCGCCACCTTCTGCGCCGACGGTGTCTGCGATATCCCCGGCATGGGGCCTCTCATAGGCCACGACGCCTTGCGTGAGGCCTATTCGAGATGGAAGCCGAGGCAACCCCAGCGCCACCTCGTCGCCAACACCGTCATCGCCGATTGGAGCGACCACGAGGCGACGGCCATCAGCGACGTGATCTTCTTGCTCTTGGAGGACTCCGGCTGGGCGATCAAGCTCGTGGGCCGGTATCACGACGTCCTCCACCACGAGAATGGATCCTGGAGATTCCACAGTCGCACGGCCAAGTTCGTCACGGAGCAACCGTCACCGGATAGTGCGTGAGCTGATTGCGACTGCGAGTACCGCCGTCGAGATGTCAGTCGAAGAATTCGGGCATGACCTCGCTCGCGAATTCCTCTATCTGGCCACGACCCGTTTCTGGCCAGCCGCAGACCAGATAGCCGTAGCCGGCGTCCCTCCATTTCGCGGCGTGCTTTCGGGCGGTGTCGAGGTCATCGAGGGAGAGCGAGCTCGCCCGCATGATGGACGACGGATCGCGTCCGGCAGCGACTGCGAGATCATCGAGCTGGGCGTTCGACTCGTGCAATGAATTCGGGCTACCCCACGCATGCCACACGTCGGCATAGCGAGCGACGAGCGGGAGCGTCCGCCGTGGACCGCTGCCGCCGATCCAGATCGGCGGGTGCGGATGCTGTACAGGCAAAGGGCGGAGCTGGGCGTCCCGCAATGACACGATCCGTCCTCGATAGGACACGACGTCCCCCGTGAACAGCCGAGTCACGATTTCGAGAGCGTCCTCGAGCAAGTCGAACCGCTCCGATGTCGAGGGGAACGGGATACCGAGCTCGGTGTGTTCCTTGTCGAACCAGGCCGCGCCGAGCGAGAGCTCGAGGCGGCCGCCTGAGGCATGGTCGATGGTCAGCGCCTGGGCTGCCAGCACCGAGGGGTGACGGTAGGTCACCCCGGTGACGAGTAGTCCGAGTCGGATGCGAGACGTCACACCGGTCAGCGCTGCGAGCGTCGTCATCCCTTCAAACGTCTCACCAGGCCCCTCGCCGTACATGGGCTGGAAGTGATCGAACCCCCAAGCACCGTCGAAGCCCAGTTCCTCCGCAAACTGCACGCGGCTGACGAGCTCAGGCCAAGAAACACGCTGCTGAGCGACATCGAGACCGAAACGCATCGTGGAAGCATACGTGACAGCTATCGGACCCAAGCCGTCGAATCCGGCCAGTTTGATCTGGTTACGGAGCGGTTCTCATTCTTCGAGTAGGTCGGGTTGAATCGACACGATCCACTGGTAGAGCGGCTGGAATGCCATCCAACCCGACAGCGGAGGTCCCACCTGCCTCGAGGTCTTCTCGGCTTGGTCGGGATCGATCAGCACCGGCGTGCCGGCCGCCTCGGCCAGCAACTGCGCCTGGCACGTGCGCTCCATCGTGATGAACCACCACGCGGCTTCGTCGACCGACGTCTGCCCGACGGTCAGCAGACCGTGGTTCGAAAGGATGACCGCCTTGTTCCCGCCGAGCGCGTGTGCAAGGCGCTTGCCCTCTTCGAGGTCGTAGACGACCCCGGTGTAGTCGTCGAAGACAGCGTGATCACCATAGAACGCGCATGAGTCCTGGGTGATGGGATCGAGAGGCCGGCGCAACGACGACCACGCCTTTCCATACACGGAGTGCGCGTGCGCTGCCGCCACCACGTCCGGTCGTGCTGCATGGATCTGCGAGTGAATCGCGAACGCGGCCGCGTTCACGGGCCATGTGCCTTCGACGACCTCACCATGATCATTCACGAGGATGAGATCCCTCACACGGATCTGCTTGAAGTTCATCCCGAGCGGGTTCACCCAGAAATGGTCGAGCAGCTCGGGATCTCGCGCGGTGATGTGACCAGCAACCCCCTCGTCGAACCCGAAGTGCCCGAACAGTCGGAATGCGGCAGAGAGGCGCTGCTTGCGATGCCTACGTTCGTCCTCGATGTTGTCGAATTTGGGGAACTTCACCGGAACGCGATCTGACGGCATCTTCTCATCCTAAGTCGGTAAGGAGCCGAAGACAACGAGGCGGCGCTCGCCGGGCTCAGTTCGACTGCCGGGCTTCTTCGACCGTCAACTCGGCGGTGGGGTCTGCTTCGAGGCGGTCGTCGGAGATGGGCTGGCCGCTGCGGACCGAGTAGCCGTAGGTTCCTGCCTCGAGGCGCTTCTCAGCTCGGTCGATGGCTGCCAGGTGGTCCTGCAGTTGGGCATGCACAGAGTCGTCAGCCCCCTCCGTGATGAGTGGCTCGGCCGAGTCGAACATGTCACCAGGCTGATTTGCCGCGGTGAGATCAGCGCTGACCGCTTCGTTCGTGTCCGAGAGCAGGCGCTCGGTACGAAGACGCTCGGCGCGCAGCAGCTCCTGGGCCTTGTCGTTATGCATCAGGGCTCCTGGTCCACGTCTGCATCCGTGAGGATGTTATTGCGTCGGCGACAAGAGTGCCTCGGTTGAATCCCTCCGCCCGGGCAACGCGTGACGAGGAGACGCTGCTGGGTGAACCGGCGCCGCTCACCTCCTGGTAGACATCACGCACATGACGACTGATCGGCTCCTGGACCTGGTGGGCGTTCCGGGCGGGCCGCTGGCCGACGCCTCCCTCTTCCACCTCGAGGTGATTGAGGCGGGCCCTCTGACCCCGACCTTTCGTCGGGTGCTCCTCACCGCCCCCGGCCTCGCCGACCTCCGCTATCGGGCGGGGCAGGACCTGATGTTGCGGATACCGCTCGCCGACGACAGAGTCGTGAATCGTCGCTACACCATCCGGGACCTCGATCCGGGTCGTGCTGCAGTCAGCATCGACGTCTCGCTGCATGGCACAGGACCGGGTACTGATTGGATTCGTGCGGCTCGGGCCGGAGATCGGATCGATGCCATCGGCCCGAGGGGCAAGATCACCCTGCGTGAGGATGCCGATTGGCATCTCTTCGTGGCCGACGAGACGGGCGTGCCGGGAACGCTGGCGATGCTCGAGGTCCTGCCACCCGGCTCGGTGGCCACGGCCTTGCTCGAGATCGACACCTCCGCTGACGAACAGAGGTTCCGATCGGGGGAGGCCGGTGAGGTCGACGTTCGTTGGCTTCACCGGATCGGTCGTTCCGAGCCCGGTGATGCGCCGCTCTTCGTCGAGGCGCTCGCCGAGGTTGTATCCCAGGCCGGTCTGGGTCATGCCTACGTCGCCGCCGAGGCCGGGGTCGTACGTCGGGTTCGCGGAGCCCTGGCGGCGCAGGGCCTCGGAGTGGATCACGTGTCGGCCAAGGCGTATTGGCGTCGAGGTCTCCCGAACGCCGAGCACGGCGAGCCTGCCCATGAGGAATGAGGTGGACCGCCCCGGTGTGAAGCGACGATCTTCGCAAACCTGCCGTGTCGTGAGCAGCATCATGCGGGTCGCCTGACAGGAGGCCCGGACATGGCCGCGGACACTGGAAGCTCCGGCGACTCGAATCGCACCGCCTGGGCGCGTCAGGTGGAGACGCCGCTTCGCCAGTTCCTCCGCACGGAGACCGGCGGTGCCGCTGTCGTGCTCTCGGCTGCTGTTGCCGCCCTGATCTGGGTGAACGCCGACCCGTCGTCGTACGCTCGTGTGTGGCAGGCGACCCTGTCGATCCGCGTCGCCGGCGTCGGTCCGTCCCACGACCTCCGCTTCTGGGTCAACAGCGGGCTCATGACCTTCTTCTTCTTCGTGGCCGGGCTCGAGGTGCGCCGGGAGTTCGACATGGGTGAGTTGCGGGAGCGGCGTCGCGTGGCTCTTCCTCTTGTGGCCGGGCTGGGTGGGATCATCGTCCCCGTCGGGGTCTACCTCGCGTTCAACGCCAGCCGTCAATCTGCGCACGGATGGGGCATCACGATGTCCACCGACACCGCATTCGCGCTCGGCATGCTGGCCCTGGTCGGGCGAGGTATTCCCGACCGGCTCCGGATCTTCATGCTCACGGTCTCGATCGTCGACGACGTCGTGGCGCTCCTCGTCATCGCCACGGTCTACTCGAGCGGAGTGAGCGCGGTCCCGCTCGTCGTCGGTCTCGCGTTGTTCGCGGCAATCGTCCTGGCCGTCAGCGTGGGGATCCACCGTGGACTCTTCTACGCTGCGCTGGGCGCCGCCGCATGGGTGGCGCTCTCCGAGTCCGGGATCGATCCCATCGTGATCGGCTTGGCCATGGGTCTCCTCACCCCCGCCGCTCCCGTTGCCCGTGGTGATCTCGAGCGCGCCAGCGACCTGTTCCGCCGTTTTCGGGAGCAGCCGACTCCGGACCTGGCCCGCACGGCACGACTCGGGCTCGAGTGCGCCATCTCGCCCAACGAGCGGCTCCAGCGCCAGTACCACCCGTGGACGAGCTACATCATCGTGCCGCTCTTCGCGCTGGCCAACGCCGGGATCGTGGTCAATGCGGCGTTTCTTCGCCACGCGATCACGTCACCGATCACCATCGGGATTCTTGCCGCGGCGGCGATCGGGAAGCCGATCGGCGTGCTCGTGCCGACGTGGATCGCGGGCCGGCTCAGCAATGGAAGGGTCCGACCACCCGTCGGCTGGGCGGCGCTGGCGGGGGGAGGAACCATCGCCGGCATCGGGTTCACGGTCTCGTTGCTCATCGCCGACCTCGCCTTCCGGGGGGTGGACCTCGAGGACGCCAAGTTGGGCATCCTCACAGCCACCGTTGTGGCTGCTGCTCTCACCTGGCTGATCTTTCAGATCACGTCGAGGTTGCCCGGCCGTCGGCGGACACGGGCGTTGCTCGGATCGGACCAATCCATCGTCGACCTGGCGGTGCCGGTTGACCCTGAGCGAGACCGGATCCGCGGCTCGGACCAGAGTCTGGTCACGGTGGTCGAATACGGCGACTTCGAGTGCCCCTACTGCGGTCGCGCCGAGCCGGTTCTGCGCGAACTGCTGCGTGACTTCGGAGACGCGCGCTACGTCTGGCGTCACCTCCCGCTCAACGACGTCCACCCGCACGCCCAGATGGCGGCCGAAGCCGCTGAGGCGGCTGCCCTGCAAGGGGCGTTCTGGGAGATGCACGACCGGCTGCTCGAGCATCAGGGGGCGATGGTCCCAGCTGACCTGAGGGGCCATGCGGAGGCGCTCGGACTCGACGTGGACCGTTTCGTCAGCGACCTGGAGGGCGATGCGGGGGCGGCGCGGATCGCCGAGGACGTCGATGGCGCTGATCTGAGTGGGGTGGCCGGGACGCCCACCTTCTTCGTGAACGGCCGCCGCTACCAGGGCGCCTTCGACATCGACGCCCTCTCCGAGGCCGTACGGGTGGCCCGGCTGCGAGCCGTCCCGGCCCGCTAGGCCATTTCGAGGGCCCCTCCCGTGCGGAGCCGGTGCACCGGCGCTTCCAGAGGAAATGAGAGAGGTCCCTCGGGTGTTGCAATCGCTGAGGAGAAATGCCACCGTGAGTGGCCGAGGAGCTGACGTGACCGATAGTTACCGCAAGGACCCAGAAATGATCTCTCGGTTGAACCCGAGGCAGTACGCCGTGACCCAGGAGAGCGCCACCGAGCCGGCGTTCGACAACGAGTTCTGGGACAAGAAGGAGGCCGGCATCTACGTGGACATCGTCTCTGGGGAGCCACTGTTCGCGTCCATCAAGAAGTTCGACTCGGGGTGCGGCTGGCCGAGCTTCACCGTGCCCCTCGACCCGGCGAACGTGGTCGAGAAGTCGGACATGAGCCACGGGATGATCCGCACCGAGGTGCGCTCGTCCCACGGGGACAGCCACCTGGGCCACGTCTTCAGCGACGGGCCACCGGAGGAAGGAGGCCTGCGCTACTGCATCAATTCGGCCTCCCTTCGCTTCGTCCCCTACGAGGACCTCGAGGCGGAGGGGTATGGGCAGTACAAGGAACTGTTCGACGGACCAGTGGACACAGAGGAGGTGGCCCGATGAGCGCCACGACAGAGAAGGCGATTCTGGCCGGGGGATGCTTCTGGGGCATGCAAGACCTGATCCGCAAGCGCCCGGGCATCGTCTCGACGCGGGTGGGTTACAGCGGCGGGGACGTAGCCAATGCGACGTACCGGAACCACGGAACCCATGCAGAGGCGATCGAGATCACCTTCGATCCGTCGGTGACCTCCTATCGCGAGATCCTCGAGTTCTTCTTCCAGATCCACGACCCGACGACGCGCAACCGCCAGGGCAACGACGTCGGGGCCAGCTACCGCTCGGCGATCTTCTATCTGGACGACGAGCAGCGCCGGGTTGCAGAGGACACCATTGCCGACGTCGAGGCCTCCGGCCTCTGGCCGGGCAAGGTGGTCACGGAGGTCGCGCCCGCGGGTCCCTTCTGGGAGGCCGAACCTGAGCACCAGGACTATCTGGAGCGTTATCCCAACGGGTACACCTGTCACTTCCCCCGCCCGGGCTGGGTGCTGCCCCGCCGGAGTGACGCCGTCGCCCGTTAGCTGTCGGGCGTTCCGGTCGGCCTGTTCGGTTCAGGCCGGGACGATCGCCCGGAAGAAGCTCTGCATGACGTCGCTCATCTGAGCTCTGATGTCGGCTCCCGAGAGCACCACGTCGACCATGGTCAGCGAGGTGTGGATGTGCCCGCGGGCGGCCAGGTGGTGCACCTGAACCCCTGCGGTGGCCAGTGCGTCCGCATAGGACGATCCCTCGTCGCGGAGCGGGTCGAATTCGGCTGTCACGACGAGGGCCGGAGGAAGGTTCGACAAATTCCCGAGTAGCGGAGACGCTTCGGGGTGACCGCGGTCGGCCGGGTCCGCATAGTGGTCCCAGAACCACCGCATGAGTGCTGCGCTCAGGACATAGCCCTCTGCGTTCTCGACGTACGAGGGACGATCCATGGCGGCGTCGACGACGGGTGTCAGCAGCACCTGCCCGGCTATGTGGGGCTTTCCGGCGTCACGAGCGAGTTGGCATGCCACGGCGGCGACATTGGCACCGGCACTCCATCCGGCCACGACGAGTTCACCCGGGATCCCTCCGAGTTCCTCGGCGTGGGCGGCGATCCACTGCACGGCGGCGAACGCATCGTCGGCCGCCGCGGGGAACCGAGCTTCTGGGGCGTGCCGGTAGTCGACCGACACGATCACGGCGTCGGATCTGACACACAGGTCCCGGCAGAGCGGGTCGTCGGAGTCCAGGCTGCCGAGGACCCAACCACCTCCGTGGAAGTAGGCGACCAACGGGTGAGGGCCCTGCGTCGCGGGGCGGTACAGGCGGTACGGCAGGTCGCCGGCGGCACCGGCGAGGGTTCCATCGACGGTTTCGCCCACGGCTGGTCCGGGAGGACGCGCGGACTCGGTGATCGCCATGAAGGCCCGTGCGTCCCCGACCGACATCTGCTCCATTGGGGGAAGCTCCAGCTCCTCCATGAACTCGAGGACCTTGGCGACGTCGACCTGCAACCGGCGGATCACGCCATCGTTGCACTCGGATCCCGCCGGCCCCGACAGGCGGAAACCGAGGTAGTCCCTGTCCACGACCTCGTCACAGGTGGCCCGGTAGGTGTCGACACCCGCGACATACGGCAGGAAGGCGCGAGCTTTCCCGGGGACGTTCGCGCCCATGTACCACGAGTTGGCGGTCGGGTACAGGGTGATGGAGGCGCCGTCGTCAACGTGCTGGTTCCACCCCGCCTCAGCCAGTGGAGTGGGCTCAATGCTCTCCAAATCCCGAGCATGGAGGTGTTCCAGGCAGTCGGCGACCCAGTCGACATGCTGTTCGATCGAGACGGTCATGTTCGACAGCACCGAGGGGCTTCCTGGCCCGGTGATGGTGAAGAAGTTGGGGAAGCCCACCGTGGTGAGCCCGAGATACGTCGATGGCCCATCAGCCCATTTCTCTCTCAACGAGAGCCCGTCTCGGCCCGTGATGTCGACCGCGACGATCGGTCCGGTCATGGCATCGAACCCGGTCGCGTAGACGATGGCATCGAATTCGAACGTTTCCGACGCGGTGTCGATTCCCGAGTCCGTGATCGTCACGATGGGATCTCGGCGAAGGTCGACGAGCCGAACGTGGGGAAGGTTGTAGGTCTGGAAGTAATTCGTGTCGAGGCACGGCCGCTTCGATCCGAACGGATGGTCCTTGGGGCACAGCGTCTCTGCCGTCTCGGGGTCAACGACGATGGAACGGATTTTTTCGCGGATCATCTCCGCGACCACGTCGTTGGCAGTCGAGCTCAACATGACATCGTTGAAGACGCCGAGGATCTCCATCAACTCACCGGCCTCCCACGCCGACTCGAACCGAGCGCGCCGCACCTCGTCGTTGGCATATGCCCCCGCGACCTCTGTGACGTCGCCCGGAACGCCGCCCCGGGACCGCCGGGCGGCTTCGCGATAGGCATCCCGGTCGGACTCCAGTGCCGTCAGCCGTTGCGCGGCCGGCGGTCCGTTGCGGGCGGGGATGGAGAAGTTCGCCGTGCGTTGGAAGACGGTGAGCTCGGTAGCTTGTGCTGCGATCAGCGGAATCGATTGAATCCCCGAGGAGCCGGTGCCGACGACGGCCACCCGCAGGCCGGAGAAGTCCACCTCTCCGTGTGGCCATCGGCTCGTGTAGTACGTCGCTCCGCGGAAGCGGTCATGTCCTTCGATCTCGGGCGCCTTGGGGAGGGAAAGGCAGCCACTGGCCATCACGTAGAACCGGCAACGCAGCTCTCTGCCGTCATCAGTCCGCACCCGCCAGCGGGCGGCTGACTCGTCCCAGGCGGCGGACTCCACGCGGGTGGAGAACACAATGTCGCGGCGCAGGTCGTAGCGGTCGGCAACGAAGCGCAGGTAGGACAGGATCTCGGGCTGGGTGGCGTACTTCTCCGACCACGTCCAGACACACTCGAGCTCCGGGTCGAAGCTGTAGGAGTAATCCGTGGTCGGTATGTCGCAGCGGGCGCCCGGATATCGATTCCAGTACCAGGTCCCTCCCACGTCCGAGGCCGTGTCGAAGACCACGGTGGTGAAGCCGAGCTGCCGCAGGCGGTGCAGCAGATACAGCCCGGAGAACCCTGCGCCCACCACCACGACGTCCACGTCGGAGGACGCGACATCGGCCCCTTCGTCGTCAGCCACCGTGCGTCCCCATTTCTGCCTGCACAAGGAGAACCGGGAGCGGTTGCCCCTGTCCGCAGTCTGTCACTCGGCAACTGCCGTGTCGATGGAACGGATCGTGGTCTCTCCCGAACCGCACCCGACCGTTCTACTCCGCCGACGCGGTCAGTCCCACTTGGCGTACAGCGACGCGGGCTTCAGCCGCGACCGCAGGAGGCTGGGCACTTCGGGCCGCGTGGCAGAAGCCCGCAGAAGTCGCTCCATGGAACCCCCGTCGAGCGGCCGGCCGAGGAGGTAGCCCTGCCCGAAGCGGCATCCGAGTCGACGGAGGACCCGGTCCTGGGCCTCCTGCTCGATCCCCTCTGCAATGGTGGTGTGCCCCAGCGCCTCGGCCATCCGGATGATGGCGTTCACGAGGGTGACCGACTCGCTCTCGTCGGTGAGCGTCGCGACGAACGACCGATCGATCTTGAGGATGTCGATGGGGAGCCGTTGGAGGTACGCCAACGAGGAGTAGCCCGTGCCGAAGTCGTCGATCGCAATTCGGAGGCCGAGCTCCTTGAGGGAGCGCAACTCGTGCACGGCGGCGTCGATGTCGCTCATCATGGCGCTCTCGGTGATCTCGACGATCAGGTTCGACGGATCGAAGCCGCTCTCGGAGAGAAGGACTCGCACCGCGCGGTCGATGCCGGCTTCGACCATGTCCCGGGCCGACAGGTTGATGCTGATGGAGGCGTCGTGAGTGATCAATCCCGCCTCTTGCCACCGCAGGACCTGACCACAGGCCTCCGTCAGCACGAAACAGTCGACGGCACCCATGAACCCGGCCTCCTCGGCGAACTCTATGAACGCGGTCGGACGGAGAAGCCCGCGGGTGGGATGCAGCCACCGCACCAAGGCCTCGAATCCGATGATTTCCTTGGAGTCGAGGTCGACGATGGGTTGATAGTGGACGATCAGGTCGCCGTTGATGACGCCGTGGCGAAAGTCCGCCTCGAGCTCGAGCCGCTCCATGACGGTCGTGTGCATACGGTCCCGGAATTCCTCGTAGCGATCCTTCCCGTTCTCCTTGGCCATGTACATGGCGAGGTCGGCGTCCCGCAACAGCTCTTCACTGGTCGAGCCCGGGGTCCCGAATCGGATTCCGATGCTCACGGTGGCGACGACATCCTTGGATCCGAGGGACACCGGCTGGCGCAACGCCGTCAGTATGTTCTCGGCGACCTGAATCGCCTCGGAGTGGTCGCCCAGGTCTTCTATGAGCACGGCGAATTCGTCTCCGCCAAGACGCGCCACGGTGTCGCTCTGTCGCATGCAGCTCACCAGGGCCTCGGAGACGATGCCCAGGAGGAGATCGCCTCGTGAGTGCCCGAGGCTGTCATTGACCGTCTTGAAGTTGTCGACATCGAGGAACATGACGGCAAGTTGGAGCCCCGAGGTCTCCATTCGGGCCACCGCGTGATTCAGCCGGTCCCTGAAAAGCGCCTTGTTGGCCAGGCCGGTCAGTCCGTCGTGAAAGGCCTGATGAGCGAGTTCGGCCTCGAGCCGGGCCCGTTCGGTGACATCACGGAAACTCCAGACGCGGCCGACGAAGCCTCCCTCCACGAGCTGAGGTCTCGAGTAGCGCTCGAAGACCCGGCCGTCGCGGAACTCAATGATGTCATTGCTCTCCGCTTCGGGCCGGGTGTAGAGCTCCTCTATCTTCGCGATGAAGTCCTGTGGATCGATCAGTTGATCGAGCACGTATGCGATGGCCGGGGAGTCCTTTCCGACCGCCAGGAGATGGTCGGGGATGCCCCACATCTCGCTGAACCGGTCGTTGAATCCGGCGATCGCCCCGTCGGTGTCCACGACCAGTATCCCGTCGGCCGTCGAGTCGAGAGTGGCCTGGAGGAGCGACAAGGCATGGCGAAGCTCACGATCCGACGCCACTCGCTCCGAGACGTCATGGGCGGTCACGACCAGGCCGCCGACCGTCGGATCGTCAACGAGATTCACGATGGTGAGCTCGAAGGGCACGACGTCGTTGCCCCCATGGCGCATCAGATGCACTTCCACGACCTCTGGTTGGGTCGCGGTGGCGCCGCGGAGCGCTCGCTCCATTGCTGAGGTGAATTTCGGCCGATCATCGACGGCGATGAGGTCCGCCAGGGGCTCGTTCTCAATGACCTCCGGGTCATGTCCGAGCATCCGTGTCAGTGCTCCGGAGGCGGAGTTGATGTGGCCCCTGGGCGATATCAACATCGTGATGGTGGCCGCGTTCTGGACGAGCATCCTGAAGAGGGCGATTTCGTCGCGGGCCACTTCGAAGCGACGGCGTTCGGTGAGGTCGCGCAGGCTGAAGAGGACGGCGCCGTCCTGCAGCCAGTTGACCGGGGTCCCGATGAGCTCGACGAGCCGCCATCCGGAGGGGGTCTTCAGACGGATTTCAATGGCGGTTCCGATCTCCTTGGCCTGAATGGTCACGAGGGACCGCGCTGCCAGCTCGAGGTCATCGGGATGCACGAAATCGAACCCCGACTGACCGATGGAGTCGTGCAGGGACAGTCCGAACGTCCGCTCGGCCAGCGAGTTAGCCCAGATGACGTTCCCGGTCGGATCCAGGACGACCACGAGGTCGGGGAAGTCGGTCAGCAATCGACCGAGATGCGACTCCGCGATGGTCACCGACGTCCCCCTCATCATGGTCCCCCGGCCGAATTGGTCGGAGATCGACAGTGTCTGTCATATCGGTTGGAAGTGCGCCGCGACTGAGCCGGAAAAGGGGTACCTGGTCGTCGGCGTGCGGACGAGAAAATGGCTGTTCAGGGCCGCTTTCGTTGCGCGGCTCGCCCGGTTGGTGGTCGAATCCAGCGTTGTCAGGCCTGGATTTCCGACGGTGCGAGCTGCGGAAGGTCGATCTCTACCGTCTCGGTCCGAGGCCGATGGCGCGGACGAAGTGGTTGATCTGGCGGTTTCCCTCCCGGTAGATGACCCGTCGCGCCTCACGCTGCGCGGCACCTCCCGCAGCCCCCGACAGCCCGCCGCGCGTGTAGCCGTGCTCCACCGCGTCGATGTTGCCGAGATCTCGCGCCAGGCGGTACAGCTGCGAACGTGTGGTGCTCACGACGGCACCTCCTCCTTGGTGGCGCGGTCCACCAGGATGATCCGTTCGACGATGCCACGGAGCTGGGCGACGTCGTCGGTGGACTCCATGAGGACGAGGTCGTCAGGGGAAACGGCGACGCAGCCCATTCCGCCGTCTTCGAACTCGCCACAGCGCCATGCCGACCAGGCCGACCCGTCGGGATCTTGTCCCTCCGCCTCCACGGCGTTGACCAAGGCCACCAATTCGATCTCGCCGGTTTGCGTCACGTCGTATTCGATGAAGAGCACGGCACCTCCCCGCGGTGACGCCGTGCAGATTAGCCGGGCACCCGGCGCCACAGGGCTTGCGGGAGAAGCCTCAGGATTGTGAAGACCCATTTCAACACGCCTGGTGACCAGATCACCGCTCGACCGGTCTGCAGCCCGCGCACTATGTCGGACGCCACCTGTTCCGGGCCGACGGCGAAGGGTGCAGCGGGGCGGCCGGCGGTCATCTTGGTGCGCACGAAACCTGGTCGGACCACGTGGACCGTGACGCCGGTCCCCCGCAGGGCCTCTCCGAGACCCAAGGCGAACCCATCGAGGCCGGCTTTGGCAGAGCCGTAGATGTAGTTGGAGCGTCGCACCCGGTAGGCGGCCACGGAGGACAGGACCACGATGCCACCGTGACCCTGTCTCCTCAGGTGTGCCGCCACCACCGAGAGGGCGGCTGCCGGCCAGGTGAAATTGACCGTGACCATCCGGGCGACCCTCTCGGGGTCGGTTTCGTCCGCCTCCTGGAGGCCGAGCTCTCCTACGGCGACGATGACCAGGTCCACGGCCTCACCGGCGGCGTCGCAGCACCTCATGATCGTCTTCTCCGTGTCCTCGGACGCTGCGGCGTCGAACGTTACGGTCTTCACACGAGCCACGGAGTGGCGGAGCTCGGCAGCCGCATGTTCGAGCTTGACGTGGTCCCGCCCCCCGAGGACGACGGATCGACAGCGGTCGGCGGCGAGCAGCGCGACGACCTGCTGGGCGATCTCGGAGGTGCCACCGAGAACCACGACCGACTGCGGGTGACCGAATGCGTCGTTCATCCGGACATCCCCAGGCGACGGGAGAGGTCTGAGCCCAAGAGGCCCTCGGGATCGACCCGGCGTCGGACCGCAGCCATGTCCGGCAGCCCGGGGTACATCACGGGCAGCAGGTCCGGCCGTAGGCGCGCGTCCTTGGCCAGGTAGACGCGGCCCCCTGCATGCGAGACCGCCTCGTCGAGGCCGTCGAGCAGCGCCGGCAGGCCGGGCGGCCCCAGCGGGAAATCGAGTGCCAGGGTCCATCCCTCCTGGCTGAACGAGAGCGGCCCGGGTGTCCCCGGGCCGAAGCGCTTCAGCACGGCCAGAAAGGAGGGCACCCCCGATGACGCGATCGCGCCGACGGCTTCCCCCACGACATCGCCCCGCTCGGGTGGGACGGCGAACTGGTACTGCACGAAGCCTGCGGGGCCGTAGAGCAGGTTCCAATCACCCACGCCGTCGAGCGGATGGAAGAAGCCGGCGAGCGGGTGCAGGGAACCGACTGAGTGTGGCGAGGCCCGGAACCAGGCCTCGTTCAGCGCGCGGACGGACATTCGGTTGACCAGTCGGCGTGGCGCCGTCCGCGGGACGCGCATCCTCGGTTCGCCCGGGATCTCGCGACTGCGACCCCGCAACCGGTCTGGGATCGCTCCGGACGGAGCGTGGTCCCCTCGCGTGAGCACGGACCGGTGGGTGCCGTCACGGTGGCCGATGCAGTCGAGCCAGGCGACGCTGTAGCGATACTGCCCGTCCGTCGCCTCCATCGTCGACATCAGGTCGTCGAGGTGAGTGAACCGTTGGCTGTCGACCAGCATCCATGACGTTTCGATCGGGATCAGCCGGAGCGTGGCGCTGATCACGACTCCGGTCAGCCCCATTCCGCCGGCGGTCGCCCAGAACAGTTCCCGGTCGGCGTCCGGGGACACAGTGACGATCCCGGTGGGTGTGACGAGGGTCATCTCCGCCACGTGCCTGGCGAAGCTGCCGTCGCGATGATGGTTCTTGCCGTGGACGTCGGCCGCGATCGCTCCACCGACCGAGACATGGCGGGTCCCCGGCGTCACCGCCACGAACCATCCCAATGGGATGATGCGCCGCATCAGGTCATGCAGGCTGACTCCTCCGCCGACCGCGATCGTTCCCGATGCCTCGTCGAGCACCCCGATGTCGGCGATTCCCGAGGTGTCGATGGTGAGGCCCCCGCTGCACTGCGCGGCGTCTCCGTAGCTCCTCCCCAGACCTCGGGCGATGACGCCGCCGGGCTGTGAGCGGAAGGCGAGGGCGACAGAGGCGGCGTCCACCGGTCGGCTGACCAGGCTCGTGGTGGGCATCGTGCGGCCCCAGCCGGAGAGCTGCCGCGGCGAGACCTCGACCGTGACGGTCATGCGTAGAGGCCCAAGCCCATGAAGGCGAGCCAGAGGAGTCCGTAGCACTGGAGGACGTGGTCGTGCAGGGCGAGGTGCTCCGGTTCGCCGCCCTGACCGGCGTCGAGGACGCGGAAGATGTGCAGGACGGCGAGGACGAGGGGAATCACGGTCAGCTCGATCCATACGACATGGTGGCCCGCGTGGGCGAGCAGGCCGGTTCGCTCGAAGGCCCAGAGGCAGTACGCCGCAACGGTCACCGTGGCCGCCATGGTGAGGGTCGACCTGAGGAACGACTCGGTGTACAGGTCGAGGACGTGCCGGTGCATCCCCCGGTCGCGGCCCAGTCGTGCACGTTCTGCGCTGCGTTTCCCCGTGACGATGAACAGGGCCGCGAACGAGGTGAACACGAGGAACCAATTGGAAAGCTGCACGTAGGCGACGACCCCACCGGCGACGGCTCGCAGGACGAAACAGGCGGCGACCACGGCGAGCTCCATTACCGGTTCTCGCTTGAGGCGGAGGCTGTAGGCCATGCTCAACCCCGCATAGGCGCCGACGAGGACGCCGAATCCCCAGGGGCCGATGAACAGCGCGGCGGCGATCGCCGTCGCGATGAGACCAGCGCCGGCTCCGAGTGCCAGGCTGGAACGCAACGCGCCGCTCGCGACTGGCCTGCGCCGCTTGACGGGATGGTGTTGATCGGACCCGGCGTCCACGACGTCGTTGACGAGGTAGGTGCCCGATGCAACGACGCAGAACACCACGAAGGCGCCGATGACGCGGACGGTCGTGTGCCAGTCGCCCAGGACGCCTGCGGCGGCGGGTGCCATGAACACGAGCAGGTTCTTGGTCCACTGCCTCGGGCGCATCCCCCGCACGAGCGGGCCCACGGTCGAGCGGAGGCTGGTCGGCGGGAGGTCGTGCAACTCCGCAGAGTGTGGCCCGGGCGGTGTCTCGTCGGCGGGCACCCGTTCGACCGACGTCACGGGGCCACCGCCGACATGGTGATGAAGTCGCGCGCCCACCACGACTGGAAGTACCGGCCGGGAGTCCCCGTCATCCCGGGCAGCAGCTCGGTCCCGTTGGTGGGTGTGGCCGGTCCGCTGAGAGTCGACGGCGCGTAGGTGCTGTAGTTCACCCAGTCAGTGTTGATGTCGAGCTCCATCGCCCGCACGGCGCCGGCTCGAACGAGGATGGTCGCAAGGTCGGCGATGTCGAGCCCGGGACCGCCCACGTAGACGAGGGCGCCGTTCGCGGTCACGCCGAGGCCCGAGCGCCACACGTAGAGGCCGCCGCCGAGTGTCGCTCCCCATTGCGTCGGGTCCGGGCCGTAGGCGGCTGGTACGACCTGTCCGTTGTCGACCAGCAAGTCGAGGTTCTGTCGCACCGACACCACGTTCGGGCCCATGGTGGCGTCACGTCCCCACTGCGCCACCGTGGCGGAGCCGTTCTTGTAGACGACGAACGAGGCGGCTCCCGTTCGCAGCGGAATGATCGTCTTGTTGTCCGTGTAGTAGCCACCGTTGGCGTCGGACATCAGGAACCCCGCGTTGAAGGCCGAAACCAGTGTCGTCGCGTCGGTGGGTGAGATCGGGGCGGTGTGGGTGTAGGGGCCGCCACCGGGGATCTGGCTGCCCGAGTAGAGGGTGGCCCGGAGGAGCTTCGTGTCCATCCAGGCCACGCCCACGACGTAGCTCGTGTGGATGGTGCTCGGACGCAGCATGGTCTCGTACACGGCCGGCAGGCCATCGACCGATCGCCCGACGGTTGACCACTGGCCTTCGCCGGCGACGGGCGGGCTGGCGATCGGCACGATCGGAACCGGAGCCGGAAGGTGCGGCACCCCGGCGACAGCCGGTGTCGTCTTCACCACCTTCGGTGCGTGGATGGTGCCGGTGGCGAGGGCGCCGCCCACTTTTGGCGGGTGATGGGAGTACCACTCGTTCTCCGCCCACACGACGATGGATGCTCCGCCGTTCTCGCGGAACCATTCTGCGGCCCGTGCCCCGACCGAGGTCCCGAGAGCCGGGTTGGTCAGCGCTCCGCCGAGTGACACGGCGAGCCAGAGGAGCAGGGCGCTGAGGGTGGCGGCGACGACGGCCACGATGCGGCGCCGCCTGCGGTGGACGCGTGCCTTCGACCATCGGGGCTTCCCTGGTGGCTCGGGCGGCTCCACGTGGGGCTCCGTCTCGCGTTCGTCCACGGTGGGGCTCAGCATTGGCGCTCCACGAGGTGCAGCGCCTGCGTCGGGCACGCCCGGACGGCGCGCTCGGCGTGATCGATGAGGGCGGGTGCGATGGTGTCCCCGTCGACGATCGGATATCCCCACCGATCGAGCTCGATCCGCTCGGGGAGCATCTCGGCGCAGACTCCTCGACCGTCGCAGGCGATCGGGTCGACCACCAGCTCCAGACTCCATCGGCTCATGCCTTGCTCACCAGCCTTCTGCTCGCCGTCCTGTCGGCAACGGGGAGCGCTCTCGCCGCATGCGTCTTTGCGCACGACCCTCGCCGTTGGTGCGCTGTCACCTCGTCCGAGAAGACGTGCAGTCCGGTTCGCACGAAACGGGCCACACCGTCGGGGTGACGGCAGGCGCCGCGACGCTCGATCAGGTTGCAGATCTCGAGCATTCGATCGGGCGGGGGCCCGCTTGCACCGCCGTAGGCGAGACGCTCCATGGCGTCGGCCAGGTCCGCCAGTCCATGGACGCACGGTCCGCACTGTCCGGCGCCCTGTCGCTCCATGTAGCGGACGACATCGGCCATCTCTGCCAAGGGGCACACGTCGGGCGGGAGGAGCGCCACCACGCCTGCACCGAGTGCCGCGCCGGCTCGCCGCGTCGCCTTCTCGCACACCTGGAGGTTCTCGAACGTCGCCGGAGTGACCCATCCGCCTCCGTAGCCACCGAGGAGGACCCCCTGCGAGCGGGCCACGTCCTCGGGCCGGAGGCCGGTGGCCTTCCGGAGCGAGGTTCCGAGCACCGCCTCTACGATCATCGGTCCGTCGGGGCCGTGAACGGTCAACAGCATGGTGCCGGGATCGTCGGGCGTGCCGACCTGGCGGAACCATTTCGCCCCGAAACGGGCGATGAGGGCGACATGGGCGAGTGTCTCGACGTTCTGGACGAGGGTCGGCCGGCCCCCGACGCCGCGCTCCCGGATGGACGTCAGACCTACGAAACCGGGGATGGCGCCCCGCCGCCCGCTGAGCGCGTTGACGACGGCGGACTCCTGCCCGGAGATGAACGTGTCGGCGGACTCGGCGATCTCGACGGCGATCGGATCGAGCCGGTGGGCGCGGCGCTCGGCGACGGCCGCCTCCACGAGCGGGATGCGTCCCGCCGGGACGTACACGATCGCCTGCTGTGCCCCGAGCGCGCTGCCGGCGAGCATGAGCCCGTCGAGTACCAAGTGAGGGGCGTGCGAGAGCAGCAGCGCATCCTTCTTGCTCGCCGGCTCGCCCTCTGCGCCGTTGGCCACGACGACAGGGCGGCGGCGGCCGCCGGCTGCGACGGCCCTCCACTTGGTGGACACGGGGAACCAGGCCCCGCCGTGGCCCACGAGCCCGCTGGCCTCGAGCTCGTCGATGAGATGACGCTGTGGTCGCAACTCGCCCCACCGCTCCATGTGGGTCCCGAGTCCCGGGTCCGGCGCACCACCGGCGATGCCGTACAGGAGCCGCCTGCCCGCCTGCGGAGCCGTCTTGGCGTCGCTGGACAGCGTGAGGCTCATTGCACCGCACTCCCTGAGACCTGCCCGGTCAACGTGCCCGCAGCCGCGTCGAGCGAAACGTTGATGGTCAGGCTCAGTGACCCGCTCGGGCCGTTGACCACCGCGCCGATGCTCGAGCCGTCGAGGGCGGTCACCTGTCCGGTGAGCGCACCGAACGACACCACACTGCGGCGCATGGCGACACCCCCGTTCTCGGAGGGGCCGACGATCCGGACCGTGAGCGGCGCCGTCGTGTCGCCCAGCTGCATGGTCAGGGTCACCTCGGAATCGCCGTTGGCATCGGGTGGCGAGGTGGCGACCGTGCCCGAGACCGAGGTGTCGAACGGGGTCGAGGGGATCCCTGCGCTCGGGCGAGGGGTCGTGGAAGGGGTTGCCAACGCAGAGGCGCCGGAGTACGAGGTGGTCGCCGCGCCGGAGAGCTGGGCGAGCAGTGCGGAGGATGTGCCGGCCCGGTGGGACCAGCCGGGCCGCAGTGGCCCCGCCAGCGCGAAGCCTGCGATCACGAGGAGCACGGCGGCGCCGGTCACCGCCCCTCCGAGCCTCCAGCCCACAGACCGTGCCCGCCCCGCTGCCAGGCGCCAGGCCACTGCGGCGGCGACCGAACCGGTGCACACCACGAACACCAGCATCGCCCCCGGAATGCGGGCGTCGGAGCCCGAGCCGAGGCCGTGGACCAAGGCGATCGGCCAGCAGGCGTAGGCCAACCAATGGACGCCCCGCCAGGCGGCGGCCCCGATCCTGCGGCGGAGCCCACTGGTGATCGCCACGGCCAGCAGCATGTCGAAGGCCAATGCCCCGAGGCCCACCCAGATCGGTCGGTAGGGGGAACGGAAGGGGATCACGGCGTCGGCCAGGCCGATGGGCACGTAGCCGTCGCCGATCGTGGTGACGATGTGGATGCCGATCAGGGCGACACAGAAGAGCGACAAGTTCCGGTGCACCGACTGCGAGAGGAAGCGCGGCCACCGGTCGGTGGTCCATCCCACCGACGCCACGGTTCCGAGGACCACCGTCGCCGAGAGCAAGATGAGCGAGACGAGGCCGGTCGCCCGTGTCAGGTACCAGAGGGCCGTCGAGCCGTGCCCGACCGTGGCCACGAGGGCGGCCATCACCGGATGTTCGTCTCCGGCATCTGCCGCTCCGCGTCGGGTGCCGGCCATCCCGATGTGTACGCCACCGACCCGTCGACCCGCACCAGCCGGGCCGGGAGGCCCAATTCCTCGAGCCAGGCGACGGCGCGCTCACCGAGGACGACGGCCGCCGTGGACGCGGCGTTCGCCTGCACGCAGGTGGCGGCGGTCGTGGACGCCGTCCGCCAGCACGGGACGCTGGGCAGGCAGCTGGCGGGGTCCACGATGTGGTGCACCTGGTGCGTCCCGAGGCGCCACCGGCGTACGCCGATACCGGAGGAGGCGAGCCCGCCCGAGGAGATCCCCACCGCCTCGGGCGCCGCGGGTGAGGTGCAGGTGTCGGCGATGCCGATCGCGAATCCTCCCACCGGCGCCGGGCCGCCGACGGCCGCGTCACCGCCGAGCGAGACGAGCACGCCACACCCGAGGCGTTGGTGGATCGTGGTCGCTGCTCGGTCTGCCGCGAGGGCCTTGGCTGTGGCGCCGAGGTCGAGCGCCGCCCCCTCCGGGATCCCGACGATGCGTCGCTCGGGATCGACGGAGACGGAGCGCCATCCGGGCGCCGCGTGTGCCGCAGGGAGCTGGCCGTCGACGCCGGGGAGCACCTCGGAGAAGTCACGGTCGTAGCCCAGGCGGTCCATCGCGGCACCGACGGTGGGATCGACCAGGCCCCCCGTTGCCTCGGCCATCGCCAGGGCCACCTCGATCGCTTCGAGCAGGCCGGCGCTCACGTGCATCTCGGTCCCGGCGCCGGCGTTGAGCCGGCTGAGCTCGGAGTCGCCCCGGAATCGGCTGGCTGTGCGGTCGATGCGCTCGAGCTCCGATTGGAGCAGCTCCGAGGCGGCGACGAGTGCAGCGCCGTCTGTCACCACGAGCTCCGCAATGGTGCCGAGCGCATGGGTCCGGTAGACGCGCTGGGTGCCGGCTCGTGCGGACGCCGGGGGCATCAGCTCGATCCGCTGGTGACGGGTGCGGGCGCAGGGGCGGACTGCGTCGCCGTCGACGGCGGATTGAGCGAGCTCTGTGCGCCCGACACGCCGGAGCCCGAGCCGGTGTTGCCCGAAGTGGCGGCGGACGTCCCGGCGGTGGATGCGGCATGATGCCCCGGAAGCGCCTTGCCGACGTAGATGCCCAGTGCGCCGACTGCGACCATGATGGCAATCCCGATTCCCGTGGTGATGCTCGAGAGGCGGGTCAGCGCGCTGTCCCGCCGCATCGCTGCGAGGTGACGACGCTGCGCCGGGCTTGCCTGCCTGACTCTTCCCATGACGTGCAGGCTACGGACGCACCCTGACACCTACATGAAGGGATCGGCGCTCAGGCTAAGGATTCGCTAAGAGTCTCCCCAGTAGGGTTCGGCTTCCCCTTGCGCTGGACGACCTTCCGCCACGAGATCTCCACACGGGCGCCACCCAGCTCGGCCGCGCCGATACTCCAGCTGCCCCCGGTGGATCGCACCACGGAATCGGCGATGGCCAGGCCGAGGCCGGTGCCCGCCACGGCATCGGTGGCTCGGTGGAATCGATCGAGCACAGCATCCCTCTCGTCCTCGGGGATCCCGGGTCCCGAGTCGTCGATTCGCAGGTCCACCCGGTTGCCCCAGTCGCGGACACTGACCTCGACCTGGCCACCCTCACCCGCAAACTTGCAGGCGTTGTCGATGAGCACGCCGGCCAGCCGGTCGAGCAGTTCGGGCGGTGCCTGCACCGTGAACGGCCCGTTGCCGACAAGCTGCACCGAGAGCGTCACCCGCTGGGTCGCCGCCAGCGCGCCGAAACGCTCCACGCAGCCCCGGACCACCTCGGCGACGTCGGTGACGTGCTCGAGGTCACCGGATGCCGGCTCGCTGTCCGCCCTCGCCAGCCACAGGAGGTCCTCGACGATCCGGCGCAATCGCGTGCTCTCGCGGCCCACCCGCTCGAGCACTTCCCGGTAGGCGGCAGGGTCGCGCGGTCGATCGAGCGCAAGCTCCACCTCCGCCTCGATGACCGAGATGGGAGTGCGCAGCTCGTGCGAGGCGTCGGCGGTGAAATCCGCCTGGCGCCGGCGGACCATCTCGGAGGGTGCCGAGGCGCGCAGGCCGACGACGGTCGCGCCGGCGAAGACGACGACGGCCAGGATCACCCCGAAGACGAGTTCCGCGAGCAGCAGGGCCGACTGGACGCTGGATGTTCCGGCCATGCTCTGGCCGGCCACGAGCACGGTGTCGTGGCTCCGTAGTGCGTCGAAGCGGAATGTCGACGTCCCGACGTTCAGGGTGACCGGGCCGGAATCCCAGTGGCGCGAGGGGAGTGGAGGGGCCGACGGCGTCAAGGGGGTGACGACACCGGAAGGTGCGATCGACCACAGGAACAGCGGGACGTCGTCCAGGTCCGGTTTCTCCTCGGCCGTGTTCGAGCCGGGGAGGGTCAGCGTCTGTTGGCTGGTGTCCTCGAGCCGATCGGCCAGGCGGGAGTCCGTGTTGCCGACCAGGTGGTTGGTGACGATCAGGTTGAGCACAATGGCCGCGATCACGTAACCGACCATCACGACGAGGGTGGCCACGGCGGCGACCCGCACCGCGTGCCGCCGGTGCACCCGGGCCAGGTTCACGACTCGACCAACCGGTATCCCGTTCCCCGCACGGTCTCTATGCGTGCCGTGCTCTGGGCCAGCTTGCCTCGTACACGCCCCACGTGGACATCGATGGTGTTCGATCCGACGGCATCCGCCTCGTCGTCCCACACCTGTGTGGCGATCATGCGTCGCGTCAGGACGCTGGGTGATCGTCGCAGCAGGAGCTCGACGAGCGAGGTCTCTATCGTCGTCAGCGCGATGGGCGCGCCCGCCACGGTGACCTCCCGTGTGGAGGGATCGAACTGCAGGTCCCCGCACTCGAGCACCGGGTGCAGGGCGAGCGGTGGCCGGCGCTGAAGGGCCTGGATGCGGGCCACCAGCTCGGAGAAGTCGAACGGTTTGACGAGGTAGTCGTCGGCACCGACGTTGAGGCCGGCGACCCTGTCCGACGGTGCGTCACGGGCGGTCAGCATGAGAATGGGGGTTCGGTCACCCTGGCCTCTCGCTTCTGCGACCACCTCTGTGCCGGTGCGCTCGGGCATCCGCCAGTCCAGGACGGCAACGTCGTAGTCGTATGAGCGGAGGTGGCGGAGCGCGGCCGCACCGTCCGCCACCGCGTCGACGACGTAGCCCTTCTCCCTCAGCCCGCGCTCCAGCACGGACCTGAGCCCCGCATCGTCCTCAGCCACGAGAACCCGCATCAGACCCCCGAACCGACAGGTGACATGGGTTTCAGGCTAGGTGTTGTGCTTGCCAGCTTGCACTCGGCCGCTCTTCACCCGTTCTTCAGGTTCGAGCCGTACGCTGGCGTTCGCCGTGAACGACTCGAATGAACGCGCGCGGGTGCCCGCGCGACCCGGTTTCGAATCCTCGTGAGACGTGGTCGAGAGCAGTTCTCGCCGACGGCTCGCGCCCGAGCGCAAGCTCGCATCAGGCGCTTGACGCGGACCGCCCTCCTCGTGGCGGGTGCCGCCACCGCTTTTATCGGGGTCACGGTCGCCAAGGAGCACCCGGGCTCGTCGGCCGGTTCGAAACCGCCCAGTCCGACCAGCGTGCCGACGACGGCTGCCACGACCTCGACCACCACGACGACGAGCCCCCCGACCACCACGACGACCATACCGAGTGGGTCGGGTTCCGCTCCGACCACCACCACGCCGACGACCAGCCCGCCCACCACGACGACATCCCCGCCCACGACATCCCCGCCCACGACGACCACGACCCAGCCGGTGGTGACGTCGGGCGGGACTTCGAGGTAGCAGGCCCCGGCCGTCAACCTCCCTGCGAATTGCATCGGGCAGTGGACGCGCCAAAGATGACCGCCGTGCACGAGGCGGAGGCAGGGTAGGACGTGGAGGAATTTCTCAAGTCAGCCGGCTACGGCGCCATCTTCGCGCTGAGCTTCATATCGGCCATGGGGCTCCCCGTGGGAGCGGAGATCGCGCTCATCTACGGGGGTGTGCTCGCCAGCGGGCAGGTCCCTGGCGAGGGGAAGCCACTGACCCTGGCCGTCGTGATCATCGTGGCGGTGGCCGGCGAGCTCCTTGGCTCCTTGGCGGGCTACAGCATCGGGCGCTTCGGGGGGCGAACGTTGGTCGACAAGGTCGGGAAGTACGTCCTCCTCACCCATAGGGACCTGGACCGGGCCGACGCCTGGTTTGCCCGGAGGGGAGAGCCGGTCGTCCTCTTCGGCCGCTTCATCCCGTTGCTGCGTTCCTTCGTGTCCTTCGCTGCCGGTCTCGGGGAGATGGCGCTCGGCAAGTTCAGCGTCTTCACGGTGATCGGCTGCGCCGTCTGGTGCACCGCCCTGTGCTCCCTCGGGTACAGCCTCGGCAGCAGCTACAACCACGTGCTCAAGGCGTTCAACTACGCGGGCTACGTCCTCGGCGCGCTCGCCGTCGTCGCCGTCGTCGTGGTCTTCTGGCACCGACTGAGGGAGTATCGCACGCAGCGCGACGAGGGCCGCACGAAAACGGAGGCGTGACCACCGCCGGGTGCAGGGCGCGCCACGCCGCAACCATTTGGCAACCGGAGACCGCTTTTCGCCATCAAGACTGCCGCGGGACAGGTCGAAGACATGGCGAAAGCATTGTTGACATGCCCGTTGAGGGGGCGCGCCGCGCACTGACGCTCCACATGGGAAGAGGGCGGATGGGAATGAGGGGGCTCGTGACGGCTTTTCGACGTGGCCTCAGTACGCCGGTCGATCGCCGTGTCCTCGTGGCGACGAAGCTCGACCGTGGTCCCGCGGCATTGCGCGCCACGGTGCTCGTTGTCCGGTCGTCAGCGCGGGTGGAGCCGGCAGGTGGAACGACCGCCTACCTCTGGAACGGCTCGATCTGGAACTGACGACTCGCATGGCGGCGCGATGACGGGCGGACGCGGCGGCCTTCCGAGGCCCGCACTCTTCGTCGTCGGCGCCTGGGCCGCGACCGGCCTGGTGACGCTCGCCTTCGCCGGCCACCGGCTCTCGGTCACAGGCTGGCCGGGCGCGATGGCGATCATCTTCGCAGTCGTGTTCGGTGTGCTGATGGCAGCCAGCTGGATCTGGCCGATGAAGTTCTACATCGACAGGTCCGAGCCGTTCGATCTCGACGAGGGATTCTTCGTCCTGCTCATCCTGCTCGTGCCCGCGGCAATGACAGTGCTCGTCTTCGCTGTCGGTGCGATAGCTGTGGCAGCCTTGAAACGCCGCCCTCTGGTGCAGTCCGTCTTCAACGTCGGTCAGGTCGTCACATCGGCCGGGGCCGGCGCCCTCGTGTTCACCCTCATCCGGGGGTCCGACCATTCGACCGGGTACGTCGAGGTCGGGGCCGCCCTTCTCGGAGCCCTGTGCTACCTGGTCGTCGACAGCGGGGCCATCATCTCAATTCTCTCGACGCTCGGCACGCCGTGGCGCGAGACGGTGTTCGGCGACACAGGGGGCAAGCTCCTCGTCGCCGGCGGCAGCATCTGCATCGCCGTCCCGTCGGCGCTGCTCCTGTCGTACAAGCCGGTGTTCCTGCCGCTCGCCGTCTTGCCGCTGCTCGTTCTCCGCTACCTGGGGGAGGGCCACTGCTACGCCCGCCACGACCGGATGAGACTGCGGGGCCTCTTCGAGGCGACGCTCGACGTGAACCGATCGTTCGGCAGTGACGAGACCCGGGCTGCCGTGCTCAGCTCCGCGGGGTGGCTGCTGCGCTCGCCCGACGTCACGCTTGCGACTGAGCGGCCTCTGGGCGAGGGAGGCACGCTCGCGGCACCGGTCGAGCTCGCGGACCGCCGCCTCTGGCTGTCCGTCTCGGGCCGCAGCCGCACGGAGCCCTTTGACGACGCTGATCGTGCCCTGCTCGACGCGTTGGCGTCTGTCGGAGCCGTTGCGCTGGCCAATGCAGACCTCTATGCGGAGGTGGAGAGGCAGAAGGACAACCTCTCGGTCATCACGAGCAGCCTCGGAGAGGGGGTGTGCGCCGTCAACAAGAGCGGGGAGATCACGTTCATGAATCCGGCCGGCGCCGCCATGCTCGGCTGGACCGAGGTGGCGGCGGGGGAGGGGCGCCCACCGGCGGTCCACGAGACGCCGCGCTTCCTTCTCGATCCCGCCGTGCGTGCCATGTCGCTGCGGCAGAACGTCATCAGCGACAACACCCGGTTCGAGCGGGCCGACGGCTCGCACTTTGCGGTCACGATGACGGCCTCGCCCGTCGTGGGTGACTCCGAGCCCACGGCCGCGGTCATCGTGTTCCGTGACACCTCGGAGCGCAAGGCATTCGAGGAGCAGCTGGCGCGGCACGCGTTCCAGGATCCCCTGACGGGCCTGGCCAACCGTCGCCTCCTTCTCGACCACCTCGACCATGCCCTGTTGCAGGCGTACCGCACCGACGACAGGGTGGCCGTGCTCTTCGGTGACATCGATCGCTTCAAGGTCGTCAACGACAACCTCGGTCACCAGGTGGGTGACGAATTGCTGCGTGTCGTGGCGGATCGCCTTCGACAGGCCGTCCGGCCCGGGGACACGCTGTCGCGCTTCGGCGGGGACGAGTTCGTGATCATCCTCGAGGGGGTCAGCTCGTCGGACGACGCGAGCCAGGTGGCCGACCGGGTGCTCAATGCGCTCCGCGCGCCAGTGGTCCTGAGCGGGGGACACGAGGTCGTCGCCACCATGAGCATCGGTATGGCGCTGAGCGAGACCGGCACGTCACGTGACGACCTCCTGCACGACGCCGACGTTGCCATGTACCGGGCCAAGGAGCGCGGGCGGGGCGGCCAGGTGACGCTGTTCGACGGAGCGCAGATGGGCGGACGGTCCGCCGGTCGGCTCGACCTGGACACGGCACTCCATCATGCGGTGGAGCGCAACGAGGTCGAGGTCTATTTCCAGCCCCTGGTCGCGCTGAATGACCAGCGCATCGTGGGCGCCGAGGCGCTGGTCCGTTGGGACTACCCCGAGCACGGGATTCTGTCGCCCGCCCAGTTCATCGAGCTGGCCGAGGACAACGGGGCGATCCTGTCCATCGGGGAGGCCGTGCTCGAACAGGCCTGCCGGCGGGCGAAGGGATGGCGCGACGCGTTGGGCGTGAAGTTGGACATCAGCGTGAACCTCTCGGCGCGCCAGTTCCAGCAGGCTGGCCTGGAGGACCAGATCGCGCGCGTGCTGCACGCCACGGGCATCGATCCCTCCCAGGTCTGCCTCGAGATCACCGAGAGCCTGGCCATGGACGACGTGGAGCTGACCTCGGACGTCTTGACCAAATTGCACGGCCTCGGCATCCGTTTGGCCATCGACGACTTCGGCACGGGCCATTCGTCGCTCGGCTATCTGGCCCGGTTCCCGATCGACATCATCAAGGTCGATCAGAGCTTCGTCCGCGACATCAATGAGGATCCGGTGAAGTCGGCCATCGTGTCCGCGGTGGTGGCTCTGTCGCGGGCGATCGGCTCCACCACGGTCGTCGAGGGCGTCGAGACCCTGCCGGAGCTCGAGCAGCTCCAGGCGCTGGGCTGCGACCTCGCGCAGGGGTTCTACTTCTCCCGACCGCTCCCGGCTGCCGCGTTCGACGAACTGCTGCGGACCGGCCAGGGCACGTCGAGCGACCTCGACGTGAGCCGTGGGGAGGTGCTGACCCGCTAGGCGGCGCCGACGCCGTGGATCTCGCGCGACGCTGCTGTCCCCCGCCTCGCCAACCGCAACCGGACTGCAACCGCCCGCCAACAATTCCTGGTCATGCGGGGCAACTGGTAGGGCTTGACGGGGCAATTAGGGCCGAATTGCCCATGGAGTAGGCAAAAAGTCATTGAAGACACAAAACGGCGGTGTTACCTTCCCAACCGGAGGCAGTTCGGGGGAGGGGAAACATGGGAACTCCGCTGCGGCATGTCCGTATTTCCGCAGGTCGTCGGCCTGTTCGGTGGTGCAGTGCCGCCGTCTTCGCCGGTCTGGCAGCGCTCGTCACGTCGCTGTTCGCGCTCCCCGCGCCGGTGCAGGCCGGGCTGCTCGGGGGCGGGTCCTCCGAGTACGTCGTGTCGGCGCCGTCAGGCACGCTGGCGACGGCTCTGAATGCCGTGAGCAGCGTCGGTGCCACCGTGGGGACCACACTCGGGTTCGACGACGCGGCTACGGGCACGGGACGTTCGTGGCCGGTCTGATTGCGGGCGACGGCGCGTCGTCGGCCGGTGCCTACATGGGCGAGGCTCCGGGAGCCGGCCTGGTGTCGGTCAAGGTGGCCGGCGCAAGCGGGCAGACCGATCTGGCCACCGTCATCGAGGGCGTGGGTTGGACCATCTCCAACGCGGCCGTCGACAACATCCGGGCCCTCAACATGTCGCTCGGGTACCTGCCGGTGGAGTCCACCGTCCTCGACCCGCTCGACCAGGCCGTCGAGCAGGCCTGGAAGGCCGGGATCACCGTCGTCGTCTCGGCGGGCAACTCGGGTCCCGGGAACGGGACCATCCTCTCACCCGGCGACGATCCGCTGGTGATCACCGCCGGTGCCGTCGACGACGGGGGTCAGACCGATCCGTCCGCCGACACCATGACGAGTTTCAGCAGCGTCGGCCCCACCAACCCCGACGGGTTCAAGCCGGATCTCGTGACGTCGGGACGGTCGGTGGTGAGTCTGCGCGATCCCGGGTCGACCATCGACACCGAGTACCCGTCGGCCCGTGTCGGGACCGGCAACTTCGTCGGGTCGGACACGTCGTTCAGCGCGGCCATCACCAGCGGTGCGGCAGCGCTTCTCATTGCCGAGCATCCGGACGACACCCCCGACATCGTGAAGGGGACCCTGCTCGGGACCACGTCGACGGGACCGGTCGGCAATCCGTTCGTCGACGGTCACGGGATCCTGAACGTCGCCGCGGCCGCGAGCGCCACCCCGATGACGGTGAGCCTGCCGCTGCCATCGGACGCCACGCCGATGGGCGGGACCGTCGGGCTGGAGTCGACCGGATCTTCCTCGTCGTGGAACCCGGCGAACTGGACCGGGTCCACCTGGAACGGCTCGAACTGGACCGGGTCCACCTGGAACGGCTCGACCTGGAACGGCTCGACCTGGAACTGACCGGCTCGCGGTGATGGCGCGAGGGGAATGGAGCACGACGTGAACTTTCCGAGGTCGACACGCATCGTGGTGGCGTCGTGGGCTGCCGCCGGACTGGTGGTGTGCGCGCTCTCGCTGGCCCGCATGATCTCCTCGGGCCCCCCGTCTGCCACGGAGATCGTGTTCGCGGCGGTGTTCGGAGCGTTGATGGCGGCCAGCTGGGTCTGGCCCATCACCCTCTACATCGACGGACAGTCGGACGGGGTCGTCCTCGACGAGGGCTTCTTCGTGCTCCTCGTGCTGCTCGTCCCGTCGGTCATGACCGTGCTCGTGTTCGCCGTCGTGGCGGTGTGCGCACAGGCGGTGAAGCGGCGTCCCTTCGTGAAGTCCGTGTTCAACGTCGGTCAGGTCGTCACTTCGGTCGGTGTCGGCGCGCTCGCTTTCGTCCTGTTGGGCAGTGCCCATGCGCCCGTGGGGTACGCCAACGTCGGTGCCGCGCTCGTCGGCGCGGTGTGCTACCTGGTCGTGAACACCTGCGCCATGGTCACAATCATGTCGACCTTCGGCACGCCGTGGCGCCGCACCGTCTTCGGCGGCATCAAGGACAAATTGCTCGTGACCGTGGGCGGTGTCGCGATCGCCGTGCCCGTGGCGCTGCTGCTGGCCGACCAGCCCAGGTACCTGCCGGTGGCGGTGCTCCCTCTCCTCGTCCTGCGCTACCTGGGCACGGGGCACTTCTATGCCCGCCACGACCGGTCCCGGCTCCGGGGCCTCTTCGACGCGACGCTCGACGTCAACCGGTCCATGGGGACCGAGGAGACCAAGGCCGCGGTGCTGGCCGCCGCGGGCTCGTTGCTCCGGTCCCCGAATGCCACGCTGACGCCCGAGCGGCCCGCCGTCGACGGCCTCGCCGCGCCGATGACGCTGGCGGACCGGACCCTCTGGCTGGGCGTGTCCGGCCGAAGCCGCACCGAGCCCTTCGACGACGCCGACCAGTCGCTGCTCGAAGCGCTCGCGTCCGTGGGCGCCATCGCCCTGGCCAATGCCGATCTCTATGGCGAGGTGCAGCAGCAAAAGGAAAAGCTCTCGGTGATCACCAGCAGCCTGGGCGAGGGCGTCTGCGCCATCAGTGAGACGGGCGACATCACCTTCATGAACCCGGCCGGTGCGAGCATGCTCGGCTGGTACGCACTCCCTGCCGCCGCCGGCCACGGCCCGGTGATCCCCGACGCGGAGGCGCCCGGCTTCCTGCTCGAGCCGGCCATGCGTGCCATGGCCTTGCGCCGCAACGTCACCAGCTACGACACCCGGTTCGATCGGTTGGACGGCTCGCGCTTCCCCATGACCATGACGGCCTCGCCCGTGGTGGGCCCCTCGTCACCCTCCGGTGCGGTCATCGTGTTCCGTGACACCTCCGAGCGCAAGGCGTTCGAGGAGCAGCTGGCGCGCCACGCGTTCCAGGACGCGCTGACGGGCCTGGCCAACCGCCGGCTGCTGCTCGACCATCTCGACCACGCACTCTTGCAGTCCGAGCGCACCGGCAACCAGGTCGCGGTCCTTTTCTGCGACATCGACCGTTTCAAGGTGGTCAACGACAACCTCGGCCACCAGGTCGGCGACGAGCTGCTGCGGGTCATCGCCGACCGTCTCCGCCGTGCCGTCCGCCCCGGCGACACGCTCTCACGCTTCGGCGGTGACGAGTTCGTGATCCTCCTCGAGGGCGTGACGTCCGCCGACGACGCCGGTGACGTCGCCAACGCCGTGCTCGAGGCGCTGCACGATCCGGTGACACTCAGCGCGGGGCACGAGGTGGTCACCACCATGAGCATCGGGGCGGCGCTCAGCGAGTCCGGCAGGTCCCGCGACGACCTGTTACACGACGCCGATGTCGCCATGTACCGGGCCAAGGAGCGCGGCCGGGGAGGACAGTTCGCGCTCTTCGACGTCGACCGGATGGAAGTGCGCTCCCAGGCGCTCCTGAACCTCGACACGGCGTTGCACCACGTTGTCGAACGCGGCGAGGTCGAGGTCCACTACCAGCCCCTCGTCTCCCTGGCCGACCGGCGCATCGTCGGCGCCGAGACGCTGGTGCGGTGGAACCACCCCGACCACGGGGTCCTGCTGCCGGCGCAGTTCATCCAGCTCGCCGAGGACAACGGCACCATCCTGCCCATCGGGCGCCTGGTGCTCGAGCAGGCGTGCCGGCAGGCGAAGACGTGGCACCAGGAGTTCGGTGTGACGCTCCAGGTCGGTGTCAACCTGTCGGCACGCCAGTTCCAGCAGGCGAGCCTCGTCGACGAGGTGGCCGCCGCGCTCCGGGCCACCGACATGGAGCCTTCGCAGCTCTGCCTCGAGATCACGGAGAACCTGGCCATGGACGACGTGGAGCTGACCTCGACCATCTTGACCAGGCTCCACACCCTCGGTGCCCGGGTGGCGATCGACGACTTCGGGACTGGGCACTCCTCGATCGGGTACCTGGCCCGGTTCCCGATCGACGTCGTCAAGATCGACCAGAGCTTCGTGCGGGGCGTCGAACAGGACCCGGTCAAGTCGGCGATCGTCTCGGCCGTGGTGGCGCTCTCCCAGGCCATCGGTTCGACGACGGTGGTCGAGGGGGTGGAGACGGCGGCGCAGCTCGAGGAGATCCTGGGCCTCGGGTGCGACGTCGCCCAGGGTTACTACTTCTCCCGACCGTTGACGGCCGGTGCGTTCGGCAAGCTGCTGACGGCGCAGGCCAAGCGGGTGACGCCGGCCGTCGGCACCGTTCGCTGGGCCCGCACCGGGTAGTCGCGGCGGGCCCGCACCCGAACGTCGCCCTGCGCGCGCCGCTCAGCTGACGGCTGCGCCGTCGCGCTCGTCGTGGAGTCCAGCGTGGAGGAGCGGCACGACCTCGTGCCAGTCTCCGACGATGCCCAGGTCACACTGCGTGAAGACCGGCGCGCCGGGGTCGGTGTTGACGGCCAGGATGGTCCCGGCGGCTCGGGTGCCCACCATGTGGTTGAACTTCCCGCTCAGGCCCAGCGCGACATACAGGCGGGGTGCGATGGAGCGACCGGTCAGGCCGATCTGGCGGGCGCGTGGCATCCAACCACGGTCCGTCACCTTCCGGGTGGCGGCAAGCTCCGCGCCCAGCAGCGCGGCGAGCGGGTTCAGCTGCTCGTACTCCTCGGGACTGACCCCCGCACCCACGCCGATCACGACGTCAGCCCGGGCCAGCGTCTCGACGTCGTCGTCGCGGTGCTCGCCGAGCACCCTGACGCGGCCCCTCGTCCCCACCGGGTGCGCCACCGTGGCTGCGTCGTGTGGTCGAGCCGTCGGCGCGGGGAGGACGCCCGGCCGCACCGTGACCATCTGCGTGGGGCTGCGGCTGGTGATGTCGGCCACCAGCGCTCCGGCGAACGCGGGCTTGGCCGCCACCAGCCTCCCGTCGCGTACCGACAGCCCGATCGCGTCCCCCACCAGCCCGCAGCCGGTGGCGGCTGCGGCGCGGCCGGCCACCTCCCGGCCGAAGGCCGTGCTGGGCGCGAGCACCGCCCACGGGGCCGTCGCGCCCACGTAGGCCACGACGGCGTCGGCGACGTCCTCGGCGACGCCCGACCCGGCCAGCATGACGACGCGATCCGCGCCGCAGTCGGCCCACGAGTCCGTCCCGGTGTCGCCCGGGCACAGGGCGTGGACCTCTGCGCCGATGTCGCGACCGAGACGTGCGGCGCCACCGAGCAGCTCACGCGCCACCTCGGGGCGACCCGGTTCCACGAGCACGGCGACGGCGCGGGAGGCGGGAGCCCCACGCTCCCCGGTGCCGTCCGCGTCGGCGGCGGACGGGGACGCGGGCGCCGACCGCGGCGAGCTGTGGTCCAGCGCGCCCAGCCCGCGGAGCTCGCGCACCGCAGCCTGCACCTGATGCTCGACCGTCCCCCGCAGAATGCGGTGCACGCGCGCGTGCTCCATGGGCCGCGCCGCGCCGACGACGGTGGGGCTCCCCGCCGCGCCCCATGGGCCCGAGCCCAGCTCGCCCGCCGACATCCGCGTGATGCGGTCCGGGGCGACGGCCGCCCGCCCTTCGGGGCTCACCTTGCAGGGTTCGCACAGGCGCTCGGCCACCGACAGGACGGCCGGCAGCGCGATCTCGACCTCCTGGGTCCCGTCGTCGTGCTCGAGCTCGAGGTGCAGGCAGCGGCCGAGGTCTTCGAGCCGCCGCACCCCGCTCCCGAACGCGAGATCGAGCAGCTCGGCGACCTCGGGGCCCACCTGCCCCGTCTCGCCGTCGATGGAGTTGCGGCCGAGCAGGACGAGGTCGAAGGGGCCGGCAGCTCGGACCGCTGCCGCCAGGGCCCGGGCGGTCGCCAGCGTGTCGGAACCCTCGAACGCCGGGTCGCAGAGGTGCAGCCCGGCGTCGGCTCCCCAGGCCACCGCTTCGCGCAGCACGTCCTCCGCGCTCGGGGGGCCGAGCGTGACGACGGTGCAGGTGCCTCCGGTGGCGCGGGCCAGCGTCACCCCCTCGGCGACGGCGCGGCGGCAGTACGGGTTCATCTCGACGTCCACCCCGCGGCGCACGAGCCGTCCGCCCTCGAGTCGCAGCGACTCGGCGAGCGGGACCTGTTTGACGAGCGAGGCGATCCGGAGCGGGTCCCCGGCCGTCCGCGTCACCGGGCCGGGCTCACGAGCCGGGCCCGGCCCGGGTGAGGACGGGCTCGTCGGCCCGCTCCTCGGTGGCCGGGGTGTACACGTAGCGCCTGCCGCGCGTCCACGATGCGGCGGCGGCGGCCAGGCTGGCAATGATGGCGAAGTCGAAGGCGGCGTGCAGGCCCTTCTGGAACGGCGACGCGATCAGGCCGGGGAAGAAGCTGCGCCGGGCCAGGGCCGCCTGCTGCGCCGGACTGAGATGGGCGAGCGTGCCGGCCCCGATGAGGTGGGCGACCGGGTCATAGCCGAGGAAGGCCGCGAAGAGCGTCGAGATCGGCGGCAGGTGCGAGGCCCGATCGGCCACCGCAGGCGGGACCCCGTCGCGCAGGAGCCCGGTGGAGACGTTGTGCGGCAGCGCCGACGACAGGCCCACGATGATCAGCGTGAAGAAGATGCCGATGGAGAAGACCTGGGCCGAGTTCTGGAACGTCGTGTTCATCCCCGAGCCTGCGCCGCGGTGCTCGGGCGGGAGACTGTTCATGACGCCGGCGCGGTTGGGCGAGCCGAATGCCGCCATGCTCATGCCGGTGAAGAACAGGATGACGCCGAAGACCCAGTAGGAGAAGTCGATCGGGAGGGCCTCGAGGAGCGCGAAGCCGATGGCGGCGCCGATCATGCCGCCGGTGGCGAAGGGGCGGGCCCCGTAGCGGTCGGACAAGATCCCCGAGACCGGGCCGGCGATCAGCATGCCGGCCGTGAGCGGGATCATGGCGATACCCGCCCACAGCGGCGTGGTCGCGAACGAGTAGCCGTGGAGCGGTAGCCAGATCCCCTGGAGCCAGATGATGAGCATGAACATGAGGCCGCCGCGGCTCACGGCCGCCAGGAAGCTGGCGACCACGCCGCTCGTGAAGGCCCTGATCTTGAAGAGCTGCAGGCGGAACATCGGCTCCCGCACGTGCACCTCGATGAAGCAGAAGGCCACGAGCAGCAGCGCCCCCCCGGCGAATGCGGCGATCACGAGGGGGTTCGTCCAGCCCATCGCATGGCCCCCGTACGGCTCGATCCCGTACGTGATGCCGATCATGATGAGGACCAATCCGAGGGCGAAGGTCGCGTTGCCCGGCCAGTCGATGTGGGCCGTGCGCCGCTGCCCCAGCTCGCGCAGCCGGAGGTAGCCCCAGATGGTGGCGAAGAGCCCGATCGGCACCGACACCAGGAAGATCAGCCGCCAGTTGATCGGGGCCAGGATCCCTCCCAGGATCAGGCCGATGAACGAGCCGCTCAACGCGGCCGCCTGGTTGACGCCGAGGGCGAGGCCCCGCTGGTCCTCGGGGAAGGCGTCGGTCAGGATGGCGGCCGAGTTGGCCATCAGCATGGCGGCGCCGACGCCCTGGAAGATGCGCATCACGATGAGGTACACGCCACCGGCCGGGCCGGTCAGCCAGGTGATGCTCAGGGCGAGCGAGAAGAAGGTGAAGACGGCGAAGCCCAGGTTGTAGATCCGCACCCGGCCGTACATGTCGCCCAGGCGGCCCAGCGTGACGACGAGGACGCTCGTGGTCACGAGGAAGCCGAGGATCATCCACAGCAGGTAGAAGCTGTTCGCCGGCAGGAGCGGGTTGAGATCGATGCCCCGGAAGATGTCCGGGAGCGAGATGAGCACGATTGACCCGTCGATCGTCGCCATGAGCATGCCGAGGGTCGAGATGAACAGCGCCGTCCACTTGTAGCCGTCAGGCAGGGGCGCCCGGGGGTCCGGGCTCCGCAACCACCCCGGGATCCGCCCGTTCGTGCCGCCGGCACCGCCATCGGCGACGGCGGCGACGTCGGCGGGCGTGGGGGCGTGCAGAGGCGGCGGGGTGAGGCGTTCGATGACGCCACGCTACCGGCCGCGACGGTCCGCGGGGTCTCGTCCGGGTCGCTCAGCGGCCGATCGCGGCGCCCTCGGGGCTCCTCGGGTCCGACGCCGCCACGAGGCGGCGGCCCCCCTCGCCGTCGCCGTGCACCGCGATGATCTGGGCGCACCCGACCGCGACCGGGTCGAAGGCGCGGATCGCCCGCACCCGGTGCCCGCGTGCGGCCAGCCCGTCCTGCCACCGGGGGGGCGCGTCCGACTCGACCGCCACCGTGAGGTCGTCGCCCCACCAGAGGCGGAACGGGCCGGCCGCCGGGGCATCGAGGGTGAGCCGCGGCGCTGCGATGGCGGTTGCCGGGTCCTGCCCGGCGTGGAGGAGGCGCGCCAGGAGCTGGACGATGATCTGCGGCTGCGCGTCGCCCCCCATGGCGCCGACGAGATGCGTCAGGGCGCCGCCCCCGGCCGTGACGAGCATCGGGGAGAGGGTGTGGGGGGGTCGCCGCCCCGGCCCTACCTTGGCGGGATGGCCTTCGACGAGGGAGAAGCCCACGCCGCGGTTGTGCAGGAACACGCCCGTGGAGGGCTCGATCAGGTGCGAGCCGAAGTCGAGCGCGTTGGACTGCGTCAAGGAGATGCCGAGGCCGTCCGCGTCCATGGCGCACAGATGCGTCGTGTCCCCGTCGGCGAGCCGGGTGACCGCCGGGCCGGTCGTGCCGTGCCCCGGCGCGACGTCGGGGGGAGCGGCGCGATCGCCGGTGACGCGGGCCACCGCTCTGCCCAGGCGGTCCGGATGGAGGAGCGCGGCTCCGTCGGCGCCGTCGAACAGCACGTCGGGACGGTCGTGGCCGACGGCGCGCCACGACTCCACCAGGAGATGCGCCCAGCGCGGGTCGTCGGGGTCCGAGCCGAGACCGGCCGACTCGGCGACGGAGGCCCCGGCGAGCGTGAGGTAGCCCTGCGAGGGCGGGGGCACGGTCCAGAGCTCGTGGCCCCAGGCCCCGGCCCGCAGCGGCTGGCACCACTCGGCGGCGCTGGCGGCGAAGTCTGCGGCCTCGAAGTGCCCGCTCCCGAGCTCCCGCAGACCCCGGCCGAACTCGCCGCCGTAGAAGCCGTCGCGCCCGTCACGCGCCACGGCGCGCAGGGTGCGCGCGATCCCGGGCACGCGCACGCGTTGGCCGACCTCGAGCGGCCCGCCGGGGCAGAGCTCGCCGGCGCCCGGGAGCGCGTGGACGAGATGGCTCGCCAGCGCCAGCATGATGGAGGCCGGGAAGCCGTCCTCGGCCAGCTCGATCGCCGGCGCCAGCACTTCGTCGAGCGGGAGCCGGCCGTGGCGGGCGTGCAAGGCGAGCCAGCCGTCCACGGCACCGGGCACCTGTACGCTGCGGATGTCGCCCCGCAGCGGCATGGTCGTCATCCCCTCGGCGCGCATGCGGGCCGCGTCGGACCCGCTGCCGGCGCGCCCGACCGACAGGAGCGCCTCGGGAGTGGATCCCGGCGGGGCCACCATGGCCAGCACGTCGCCACCCAGGCCGCACAGGTGCGGTCCGACGACCGCCATCGTGGACCCGGTGGCCACGGCCGCATCGGCCGCCGAGCCGCCGCGGGCGAGCATGCCGATCCCCGCCGACGCGGCGAGCTGGTCGGCCGCCGCCACCATGCCGCGCAAGCCGGATCGGGGGCCGAAGGGAGCCAGCGGGAGGGTCATGGGGGAGCCAGTATGCCCCGACCCGCCCGGCGCCTGCGTGGGCCCGGGCGGGGATTTCCACGCGATCGCCCGATTCGGCGGCGCCTCGTCGGGGTAATTGTCGGGCGAGGTAATTGTCGGGCGAGGTAATTGTCGGGCGAGGTAATTGTCGGGTACGGAGCGAGTGACGGTGCGAGGAGGGTCACGATGGCCACGACGAAGCAGAAGGGAGCGGGCGGGCTCAGCACCGCCGAGAAGGACGAGCTGCCCGCCAAGGACTTCGCCTTCCCCAAGGAGCGCAAGGAGCCGCTGACCGACGCACGCCACGTCCGCAGCGCCATCGCCCGCTTCGATCAGGTCGAAGGCGTCACCGACAAGGAACGCGACGAGGCCTGGCGGCGCATCGTGCGTGCGGCCAAGCGGTTCGACGTCAAGATCCGGGAGAAGAGCTGGCGCGAGCTCGGCGCGGGCGGGAAGGCGAAGAAGAAGAGCTGACCGGCCGGTCCTCCGGCTCGGATCGCTACAGCACGACGACCGAGCGCAGCACCTCACCGCGCTGCATCCGCGCGAAGGCGGCCTCGACCTGGTCGATGCCGATGGTCTCGCTGACGAAGCGGTCGAGGTCGAGCCGCCCGTCGAGGTAGAGGTCCACCAGCACCGGGAAGTCCCGGGACGGGAGGCAGTCGCCGTACCAGCTCGGCTTCAGCGCGCCGCCGCGCCCGAAGAACTCGATCATGGGCAGGTCGATGCGCATGTCGGGCGTGGGGACGCCGACCTGGACCAGTGTGCCGGCCAGGTCGCGGGCGAAGAAGGCCTGCTCCATCACCTTGGGGTGCCCGACCGCCTCGATGCACACATCGGCACCGTTGCCGCCCGTGAGGGAGCGGATCGCCTCGACGGGATCGTTGGCGCTCGCGTCGACCGTGTGGGTGGCACCGAACGAGGTGGCCAACTCGAGCTTTCCCGGGTCCAGGTCGACGCCGATGACGACCGCCGCCCCGGCGAGCTTCGACCCGGCGACGGCGGCGCACCCCACGCCGCCGCAGCCGAAGACCGCCACCGAGTCGCCCAGGCCGACCTGGCCGGTGAAGATGGCCGCGCCGAGCCCCGCCATGACACCGCAGCCGAGCAGACCCACCGCCTCGGGTCGCGCCGACGGGTTGACCTTGGTGCACTGGCCCGCCGCCACCAAGGTCTTCTCCGCGAAGGCGCCGATGCCCAGCGCGGGGGAGAGCGGCGTGCCGTCGGCGAGGGTCATCTTCTGGGTCGCGTTGTGGGTGGAGAAGCAGTACCACGGCCGGCCTCTCCGGCACGCCCTGCAGTCGCCGCACACGGCCCGCCAGTTGAGGACGACGAAGTCGCCCGCCGCCAGGTCCGTGACGTCGGGGCCGACCGACTCGACAGTGCCGGCCGCCTCGTGGCCGAGCAGGAAGGGGAAGTCGTCGTTGATGCCGCCCTCGCGGTAGTGGAGGTCCGTGTGGCACACGCCACAGGCCCGGACGGCGACGACGGCCTCGCCCGGACCGGGATCGGGCACGACGATCGTCTCGAGCGTGACGGGAGCACCCTTCTCCCGCGCCACCACACCGCGCACCTGCTGTCCCATGCGGCACCTCCCGTCGGCGAGCCCACATGATGCCCGATCCGCCGGGCGCCCGTACGCCCTATCGTGACCCGCGATGCGAGGGGCATACGTCGACGTTCCGGAGGGCTGGACGCGTCTGGGCGGGCGGGGTCTCGGTCCCTTCGTCACCCGAGAGGTGTTCCGCCGCCCGGACGGCACACGCGTCACCTGGGAGTCACGCTGGCACCGCAAGCACCCCGGGATGCCGGACGGGTCCACGTGGTGGGCGCCCCGCGCCATCGCTTGGTGGATCGGCGTGCTGTTCGCCGTCGGGTCGGTCTGCTTCGCCCTGGGCTCGTTCCCCCCTTACGCAACGGGTGTCGGCACCAACCCCGACGACCTGACCTACTTCATCGGGTCCATCTTCTTCACGACGGCGTCCTTCTTGGTGTACTACGAGACCGCCTCGACGCCCACCTCGCTCGGCCTGGCGCAGCGCAAGGGTCTCGGGTCGCTCTTCTGGGTGCAGCACCGCCGGATCGACTGGTGGGCCGCCATCATCCAATTCGTCGGCACCCTGTGGTTCAACCGGACCACCCTCAGCGCGCTCGTCGTGGGGCTCGGCGCGTCTGCGGACCACCATCCCGTGTGGCGTCCCGATGCCCTCGGGTCGGTCTGCTTCCTGGTCTCGAGCTGGTTGTCGTGGGCCGAGGAGTGCCACGGGCCGTTCGCCTGGCGCCCGTCGTCCACCTCGTGGTGGATCACCTTGTTGAACCTGGCGGGCTCCGTCGCGTTCGGCGTTTCGGCCATCGCCTCCTACGTCAAGCCGAACGGCGATCTGGTGAGCCTCGCGTGGACGAATCTGGGCACGTTCGTCGGTGCGGTCTGCTTCCTGATCGGAGCTGTCCTCCTGCTGCCCGAGCGGACCCTCGGCAGCCCGTCCGCAGATCCGCGGCCGCGTCCGCGGGTGGTCACGCCGACCTGAGTGGCCGGGCCTGGAGGGACGCGCAACGGCCCCGCCTCGAGGGCGGGGCCGTTGCCGGTGCCTGCTGCTCCCGTTGGGGAGCGACCGCGAGCGGTTACGGGCCGACCAGGCTGAAGATCCCGCCGAAGGCGCTGACCCCGTCACCGTTGCCGGCCGAGCCGTTCGTGATGAGGCTCGGTGGCGGCCCCGGGTCGACGAGGGGCTGCTCCTGGTCGTAGAGGTACAACGGGTGGCCGTCGTAGGTCACCTGCTGGGTCCCGTCGGCTCGCCAGATCGTCCCTACTGCGCTTGCGTCGACCCCTGAGCCGATCACGGGCGCACCGACCGTCCGCAGCGGGATGAACTCCGTGGCGCACGCGCCGTAGCAGTGGCTGAAGTGCGAGTCACCGCTGAAGGAATAGACGGATACCGTTGCTCCTCCGGTGCCCGGCAGCATCACTGCCCCCAGCTCGGTCGAGCTGTAGGTCGTGCCCGCCTGGGGCGCTTCGGTCTCGAGGGTGGCCGGACCGGTCGCCGGCGTGCCCCACGGGGACATCAGGAACCAGGCCGTGTTCCAGGGCGGGAGCGGCTGGACCGTCTCGTAGAAGTCGGCGCCGAAGAACGAGTTCGGGCCCGGGTCGAAGAGGTAGAGCGGGTGCCCTGCGTAGGTGACTTGGAAGCTGCCCAGGTCGGGCCGGTACACCGAGCCCAGCAGCCACGGGTTCACGCCCGGGCCGGCGATGGGGCGGCCCGTCGTGGTGAAGGCCGGCCAGTCGGCGCCGGTGTCGGTCTCGGGACCCGTGCACGACAGCGGCCCCTCCGCCTCGCTGACGACCACCGTGGTGGTGCAGCCGGCCTGGTACTCGTGGAAGAACGAGGACCCGTAGGTCGACGGGTCGATCGTCGCGTAGTACAGCGACGAGCCGGCCGGGTACGCGTAGCTGGCCGCCGTGGTCGAAGTGGCCGGGATGTACCCGGCGCCGGCCCCGCCGACGACAAGGACAGGCCCGTACTGGCCCTGTTCCACGGACACCACGGCGGTGCCCGGCACCGGCCGCACGCCTCCGTGCCGGAAGGGGTGATGGAAGGCGTCCGCCGATGCGGCGGCCGCCGGTAGCAACAGCAGGGCCGCGGCCATCGCGACCGCGCCCATGATCAATTTGTTCCTCATTGCGTTGCAGCTCCTCTCGCCAAGGGCCCTGGGGGAGACGACCGGAGTCGTCCTTGTCGCGGCGGTTCCGTCGGTGACGCGGGGGAGGGGAATCGCCAATTGCAGGTTGGCATCGAGCACGGCGGGGGACCAGGGTGCCAGCACTACCGCCGCGTGCTGGCGGCACCACCACCGTGCGTCCAGAGAGGGCGGCGGGAAAGAGGGCGGGAGGGAGGGCTAGCGCCCCGGCGCGCGGCGACGGCCCCGGAGCGTGCTGGCGAGGAGGAACGCGGCCGCCAGCAGGGGGAGGAGGATCGCCCCGACCAGGCGGTCGCCGTCGAGCAGGAAGGCCAGAGCCACGATGATCCCCGTGGCCAGGGCGAGCTCGGGCGTGTCGCCGACGAGGAAGTCCCACCAGAACTTCCCGAACGCCTTCACGCCTCGTGCGAGGAGCTCCGTCATGTCGCCGGGCTCTCCTCGGGAGAGGGTGCCGGGAGCTTGGTCCTCATGAACGCCGTGTAGCCCACGGTCACGGCGATGAAGAACCCGACCAGGACCGGGATGGCCAGGTCGCTCCCGGGCCAGTTGACGCCGGCGCCCTCCCCGACCCAGAAGATGCCGAAGCTCGTGAGCATGATGCCGACGGCGGTCTTGATCGCGTTCTCCGGCACCTCGCTGAGCTGTCGGGACACGACGAGGCCGACGACGGCCACCAGGAGCAGCGCCGCCGCGGCCGCCAGCGCGGCCAGTCCCAGGCGGTGCTGGGCCGCCCCCAGGCTGATGACGATCAGGACCACCTCGGTGCCTTCGAGGAACACGCCCTTGAAGGCGACCACGAAGGCCACGCCGTCGCGCCCCGAGTGGACGCGGGCCCGTCCCGGCGCCGCTCCCTCGGTGCCGGTCTCGCTGAGCTCGGCCACCGTGTCGGCGTAGATCTTGTCCTCGTCGTGCAGGTCCTTGTGGCCGCTGGCGCGCAGGATCGCCTTGCGGAGCCAGGAGAGGCCGAGCACGAGCAGGAGCGCGCCCACGACGACCCGCAGCGCATCGAGCGGGATGTAGCGGACCAACGGGACGCCGACCACCACCACGAGCACCCCGAGCACCACTGCCGCCGCCGCCGCTCCCTCGAGGGCGGAGCGCCAGCCGCGGCTCACGCCGGCCGCCACCACGATGGTGAGCGCCTCCACCATCTCCACCGTGCTGGCCCCGAAGACGGCCAGGACGAGGACGATGGTGGACGAGGTGGAATGCATCGGGATCGCCGACGAAATTACCGGACCGGCGCCCCACCCCCGCCACGATGGTCCGGCGGTAGTGTGCGGGGCACTGACCAGGGAGATCCTCCCTGGCGAAGGGAGGGTTGCCATGGGTGGGGACGCCAATGGCCCGGCCGAGCGAACGGGCCGCAATTACATCGTCGTGTCGGCTGACACCCACGCCTCGCCGGACAGCCTCGAGCACTTCCTCTCCTACGTCGACCCGGCCCGGCGCGAGGCCGTGGCGGGCTTCGGCGACATGTCGTCGTTGGCCATCTCGATGTTCGGTGGCTTCGACCCCGGTGAGGTCGACGAGTCCGATCCGGTGCGGGCGACCGCGGCCAGGCGCCTGGCCGGCATGGGCGTCGACACCGACGCGGCCAAGGGATGGCTCGCGCACTACGGCACGGACTGGGTGGTGCCGGGCGACGGTGGCGGGCGCCGCCTCGCCGTCCTCGAGGAGCAGGGGATCCATGCCGAGGTGACCCTGCCGGGGCCGATCCTCGCCGGGGGGTTGTCGCCGGCCATGTACCTCGGCGCGGCAACCGACAAGGGTCTCGAGGTCGTCTGGCCCGCGCTGCACGGCTACATGCGGTGGCTGGCCGAGTTCTGCGCCGCCGCGCCCGGTCGCCGGGCGGGCTGCATGCCGATCGACTTCCACGACATGGAGCGCGCGGTCGAGGAGGTGGCGTGGGCGCGGGACAACGGGATCTTCGGGGGCGTCATGCTCCCGGCCATGTCGGTGACGTCCCGGCTGCCCGGGTATGCCGACGACTACTACGAGCCGTTCTGGAGCGCCTGCGAGGACCACGGCATGGTGGTCAACCTGCACACCGGCGCGTCCGGATCGGCCACGGACACGAAGTTCCTCTACGACGCGGAGCACGGCGGGATGCTGGGCCTGTACGAGGTCTTCGTCTTCACCCGGAGGCCACTGTGGTTCATGATCTTCGGCGGCGTCTTCGACCGCCATCCGGACCTCAAGGTGGTGGTGACGGAGAACGGCGTGCAGTGGCTGCCGTCGCTCATCCGCGACATGGAGTCGTTCTTCGACACGCACGGGGGTGCGCCCGTGCGCAGCTACCTGAAGATGCGCCCGCGCGACTACTTCGAGAAGCACGTCTACATGGGCGGGTCCCTCATGAAGCGCTACGAGGCCGAGATGCGGTACGAGATCGGTATCGACAAGCTGATGTGGGGCGCCGACTACCCGCATCTCGAGGGTGCCGCCCCGGTCCACCGAGAGACGCTGCGGTACATCTTCGGCGGCCTGCCCGAGGAGGACATCCGGCGCATCCTGGGCGCGAACGCCGTCGGATTGTGGGGCTTCGACGCGGATCTGCTGCAGGCCGTGGCCGACCGGGTCGGGCCGACGGTGCAGGACCTGGCGACGCCGCTGGAGCTGGCGGACATCGAGGACACGTTCAGCTGGAGCCTCGCTCGTCCCGTCCCACTCGCCGCAGCACGCGCCTGAAGAGGCCGCCGCGCTGCACCTGCCGGACCCGTTCCGGCGGCCACGGCCACGCAGTGGCCGATCGGCTCCGTCACGTCCGCGGTTGTCGTCGTCGCGCGTCGAGATACACGCTGGAGAACGGTCGCGCACGAACGCGCGGCGCGCCGTGCAATTGTTCTGACACCTCGATGCGTTCTCCGTGGGACTGTCACACCCGCGTGGTTCCATGAGCCCGTGGAGCTGGATGACTTCGGCGAGGCGCTCAGTGCGCTCGTGTCAGCGGGGGCGCAGAACTACGGTGACTGCACGTCCATCGAGGTGCTCCACCGCGAGCTCGCCCGCTTCGAGGCGTTCGTCACCGAGGCCACCGCCGCGTTCGAGGCGGGTGAGGAGTGGGCGGCCGATGGCGCCAGGACCGCTGCAGCCTGGATCTCCACTCGCTGTCGGGTCCCGCGCCCGGTTGCCCGGCGGCGGGTCCGCCTCGGCCGGACGTTGCGCCACCTGCCGTGCTGCGCCGAGGCGTGGCGGGAGGGCCAGATCGGGGCCGAGCATGCCCGGGCCATCGCCTCCGCCCGGCGCCACCGCACCGAGGCGTCCATGGAGCGCGACGAGCCGATGCTCGTCGCCCAGGCGTGCGAGTTGGGCTTCGACGACTTCGAGCGGGCACTCGAGTACTGGAAGCAGCTGGCCGACCCCGAGGGGGCCGACGCTGCCGACGAGGAACGCCGCGCGTCGCGCACGGTGTACCTCGAGGCGAGCTACTCGGGCATGTGGCTGGGGCAGATGACCCTCGACCCGGTGTCGGGCGCCATCGTCTCGGCCGAGCTCAACCGCCTGGAGCGCCAGCTCTTCGAGGCCGACTGCGCGGAGGCCAAGGAGCGGCTGGGCCGCAATCCCCGTATCGACCAGCTGACGCGGACCTCGGCCCAGCGCCGGGCCGACGCCCTCGTCGAGATGGCGACCCGGAGCCGCACTGCGCCGGCCGACGGCATCCGGCCCGCACCCCTCTTCAGCGTCTTCGTCGGGTACGAGACGATCCGAGGACGCATCTGCGAGCTCGAGAACGGGACCGTCCTCGCTCCCTCGGCTCTGGTGCCGTGGCTGGACTCGGCCTACTTCGAGCGGGCCATCTTCTCGCCCGGCGGCCGCGTCGACGTCAGCGTGCGGGCCCGGCTCTTCAGCGGGGGCACCCGCCGGGCGATCGAGCTGAGGGACCGCATCTGCACCCACCCGTACTGCTACGAGCCGGCCGAGAGCTGCCAGGCCGACCACATCCAGCCCTACGCCGATGGTGGCCCGACGACCCAGGAGAACGGACGGCTGCTCTGTGGGTTCCACAACCGGCTGCGGAACCAGCGGGACCGCCGGGAACGCCCGCCACCGTCCTCGGTGACGGCGGCCTGAGGCGACCGGCAGCCGTCAGGACCGGTCGGAAACGAGCAGTCGATACCCCACGTCCACCGAGTCGAGGTCCGAGAGGTCCGCGTGCCGCCTCTGCCACGCGCCGCTGGCCAGGTCGGCCTCGAGACGCCCGATCGCCCTGGCCACCACGGCGGGGTCGGCCAGGGCCAGCCCGGAGGCGTTCGCCCGCACCGCCGGATTCAGGTAGGCCTCCGGTCGGCACCAGTACGCGCCGAGGACGCCGTCCCGCATGTCGCGCGGCACGGGGAGCGCCACCGACGTCGTGGCCTCGATTGCGGCCGCGATGTCGTCTGCCGGCGGCCCGCACCGCCGGGTGTGGTCGCCGACCTCGGGTAGGTACTCGTCGAGCAGCCAGAAGTGGGAGTGGATCTCGAAGTCGATGGCGAGGACGACGCGCCGAGGTGCGATCCGGCACAGCTCGGCCAGGCCGGCGGCCGCATCGTCCCAGTGGTGGACGGTCAGGATCGCCAGGGCGACGTCGGCGCACCCCGAGGGCAGCGGCAGCGCGGCGGCGCCGGCTCGCACGGCGGGGGCGGCGCCGGGGGGGCGTTGCGCCACCATGACGCCCGACGGCTCCATGGCGACGACGGCACAGTGCGTCGGCTCGTACGAGCCGGACCCGGCACCGACGTTCACCACGAGGCCGCCCGTGGGGGCGCCGAGGTGGTCGGCGACGACGGCGGCCCAGCGGGGGTCGGGTCGCCGATGGGCGACGTAGCCCCGCCCGATGGTGTCGTAGACGGGCGAGGCCACTGCCGCGCGAGGGGCTCTAGGCCGCCGACTTCTCCAGGATGTGGATGCCGCAGGCCGAGCCCAGCCCGATGACGTGGGTCAGGCCGACCTTCGCACCGGGAATCTGGCGGTCGCCGGCCTCCCCGCGCAGGTGGGTGGCCACCTCCCACACGTTGGCGATGCCGGTGGCGGCGATCGGGTGGCCCTTGGACTCGAGGCCGCCCGACACGTTCACCGGGGTCGTGCCGTCGCGCCAGGTTGCGCCGGAGTTGAAGAAGTCCGCCGCGCCGCCCCGCTCGCACAGCCCGAGGTTGTCGTAGTGCACCAGCTCGGCAGTGGCGAAGCAGTCGTGCAGCTCCACCAGGTTGAGGTCCTGCGGGCCGACACCGGCCTGCTCGTAGGCCTGGGCGGCCGCGTTGCGGGTCAGGTCGTTGACGTTGGGCAGCACCTGGCACGCCTCCTCCCACGGGTCCGTGGTCAGGATGGAGGCCGAGATCTTCACCGCCCGCTTCTGCTGCTCGAGCGACAACGTCTTGAGCTTCGACCCCGACACCACGACGGCCGCCGCCGCCCCGTCGCAGTTGGCCGAGCACATGGGCCGCGTGTTGGGGTAGGCGATCATCACGTCGTTCATGATCTCGTCGAGCGTCATCTTCTTGGTGTAGGCCGCCAGCGGGTTCAGCGTCGAGTTGGAGTGGTTCTTCTCGCTGATCTTGGCGAACAGCTCGAAGCTGGTGCCGCCGTAGCGGTGGCCGTACTCCATGCCGATCTGGGCGAACACGCCGGGCATCGTCTCGGTGCCCACGCGCCCGTCGATGCCGGCCACCGAACCGAAGCGTCCTGACGGGGTCCAGGTGTTGTCGTCGCTCTTGCGGCTCCCGCCGGCGAGGAGCCCGGCACCGGCCAGCTTCTCCACGCCCACGGCCAGGCCCATGTCGACCTCGCCCGCCTTGATCGCCATGCACGCCACCCGCAGCGCCGTGGCCCCGGTGGCGCAGGCGTTGGACACGTTGTACACCGGGATGCCGGTCTGGCCCAGCTGCTTCTGGAGCATCTGTCCGGTCGGTGCCATGGCCATCATGAGGTTGCCGGCACCGATGATGCCGATGTCCTTCATCGTGACGCCTCCGTCGGCCAGCGCGCCCTGCACCGCTTCCGAACCCAGGTCGACGATGTCCTTGTCGGGATGCTTGCCGAACTTGGTCATGTGGATCCCGAGGATCCAGAGCTCCTCTGATGCCGATGCCATCGTGGTCAACCTCCCAGGGGTTCGAAGCCGAAGCCGACCGCTTCGGTGCCGTTGTCGTCCGTGCCGATGACCTCGGTGGCCAGGCGCACCTTCATGCCCGTGGTCACGTGCTCGGGGTCGGGGGTCACGTTGATCAGGTTCGCCCGCACGCTGGTGCCCTCGCAGTCGACCACGGCGGCCACGAAGGGCACCGGGATCCCGGGGGCGGCGAAGGACACGATGGTGAACGTGCGCACCTCGCCCGTGGTGGGCACGTCGACCCTCTTGAAACCGGTCCCCTCGCACGAGGCGCAGGCGTTGCGGCGGTCGAAGTAGCGGGCCCCGCACGAGGTGCACTCGTTGGCCACCAGGTGGGGGTCGTCCCCCAGCACCAGGTAGTCGACGAGCGGGATCTGTTGCGCCATCATGCCCCCAAGTTCGAGTCCGAGAATCTTGTTCTCAATGTAGCGGGAGTTGGAAATGAACCGCTAATCGGGCCGCTCTCGACGCGGGGCCACTAGGTTCGGGCTCATGCGATACACACATCTGGGCCGCACCGGCCTCCGGGTCAGCCGTATCTGCCTGGGCACGATGAACTTCGGGCCCGAGACGGACGAGCCGACCTCGTTCTCCATCATGGACTCGGCCCTGGAGGCCGGGATCAACTTCTTCGACACGGCGAACGTCTACGGGCGCTCCGAGGGGCGGGGGGCGACCGAGGAGATCGTCGGCCGCTGGTTCGCGCAGGGCGGCGAACGGCGCGAGAAGACGGTGATCGCCACCAAGCTCTACGGGGACATGGGGGAGTGGCCGAACGAGGGCCGGCTCTCGGCGCTCAACATCCGCCGTGCGTGCGAGGCCAGCCTGCGGCGACTCCAGACCGACTACATCGACCTCTACCAGATGCACCACATCGATCGGGGCACCGGCTGGGACGAGATATGGGAGGCGATGGAGGTCCTGCGGGCGCAGGGCAAGGTGCTGTACGTCGGGTCCTCCAACTTCGCCGGTTGGCACATCGCCAGGGCCCAGGAGGCCGCCGCCCGCCGCAACTTCATGGGCTTGGTCAGCGAGCAGTCCATCTACAACCTGATCGTGCGCAACGTCGAGGTCGAGGTGCTCCCGGCGGCCGAGGCCTACGGGCTCGGCGTCATCCCGTGGTCACCGCTCCAGGGCGGGCTGCTGGGCGGCGTGGTGCGCAAGGAGCGCGACGGGAGCCGTCGCTACGCCGGCCGTGCCGCCGGGACGATCGAGGCGCGGCGGCCGCAGCTCGAGGCGTACGAGGATCTCTGCGCCGAGGTGGGCGAGGACCCGGGCACCGTCGGGCTGGCCTGGCTGCTGACCCGTCCCGCCGTCACGGGCCCGATCGTCGGCCCCCGGACGCCCGAGCACCTCGACTCGGCACTGCGGGCGGTGGAGGTCACGCTGGACGACAAAGTGCTGGCCCGCCTCGACGAGATCTTCCCGGGCCACCGGACGGCCCCGGAGGACTACGCCTGGTGAGGGCATCGCGGCGCGAGGCGGTGTCACAGGGGTAGCCCCGAATCAGTCGCTGACCCACCTCACGCTGACGGCGCACCGGTCCCCGTCGAAGGTCTCGCGCAGAGCCGCCTGGAACCGGCGCTCCACCTCCTCCTGCATCTCCGCAGAGGGCGGGCCCCGCAGCTGCGCCTGCACCCTCACGAACAGGATGTCGCCCCAGCCGCGCGTCGCCTCGATCGGCCCGATCCTGACGAGCTCCGGCTCTCCGGCAGCCGCTGACGCGATGGCCCGTCGTATTTCCGCCAGCTCGCGGACGTTCATTGTGTGGCGAGTGGCAGCGTTACTGCATGCACATCGCCCTCCGAGCGCGAATCTCCGCAGCATCTCACTGCGCGTCACACGATCATGCGCAACGGGGTGAGAGCCCACCAGGGTCAAAGGTCCACACATGTGTGCGCGCGACGCGTCGGATTTCCCCTATAGGGACGCTGCGAATGAGGGAAAGCGACCGGCCGGCCGGGTGTGCTAGGGCGTGACGGTCGTGGCCAGCTCGGGTTCGGCCTCGGTCTCGTCCTCGTCGATCGGATGGGCCGCCAGGTCGTCGGCGTCGACGGCGAGGCGAGGCAGCGCCCGGTCGAGCCACTTCGGGAACCACCAGTTCGCCTTGCCGAAGAGCATCATCACCGAGGGCACGATCGCCATGCGGATGAACACCGCGTCGACGAGGATGCCGCCGGCGAGCCCGATGCCGAACTCCTTGATCACGCGCTCCCCGCCGAGGATGAAGGAGCCGAACACCAGGATCATGATCAGGGCGGCGGCGGTGATCGTCTTGCCCGTGGCGGCCAGCCCGTTGCGCACCGCGACCCGGTTGTCGCCGCCCGACTTGATGTACTCCTCGTGCATCCGCGACACGAGGAACACCTGGTAGTCCATGGACAGGCCGAACAGGATCGCGAACAGCATCACGGGGAGGAAGGCCTCCACCGGGCTCGTGCCTTCGAGGCTGATCAGCGAGCCTCCGTACCCCCACTGGAAGACCGCCACCAGGATCCCGAAGGCGGCGCCGATGGAGAGGAGGTTCATGCAGGCGGCGGTCAGCGGGATGACGAAGCTGCGGAACACCGTCATCAGGAGCAGGAACGACAGCAGCACCACCAGCCCGATGAAGAGCGGCAGCTTGGAGCTGAGCACGTTGGAGAAGTCGATGAAGATGGCGGTCGTCCCGCCCACCAGGAATTTGACACCCGAGTCGCCGACCGCCTGGGGGATGGTGTCGCCCCGTAGGTGGTTGACCAGGTCGGTGGTGCTGGCGTCCTGGGGAGCCGAGCCGGGGTAGACGTTGACGAGCACGACATCACCGCTCCCGGTCTTGCTCGGGATGTAGACAGGCTCTGCCACCCGGGCCACGTCGGACTGCTGTGCGACGTCGTGCACCAACGTGTCGACGACCGCGTGCTGATCGGGCTGCACGACGGCCACGAGCATCAGGGGCCCGTTGAAGCCGGGCCCGAACCCCTTGGACAGCATGTCGAAGGCCACCCGGGTCGGGGTGCCCGCCGGGTCGGTCCCCTGGTCGGCCGAGCCCAGCTGGAGCGCGAAGAACGGCAGGGCGAGGATCACGATCACGAGCAGCGCCGCGCCGGCCGAGACCCACGGCTTGCGCTGGACCCGGTCGGCCCACTTGGGCCAGAAGCCCTGGTTGTCGGCGCCCACGATGCGCGGACCGTTCTCGGCCAGGTTTCGCTTCTGCTTCCGGCTCATCACCTTGGGCCCGATGAACCCCAGCAGGGCGGGCAGGAGGGTCAGTGCCGCGAGCATGGTCAGGGCCACGCCGATGGCGGCTGCCAGGGCCAGCCCGTAAAGGAAGCTCACGCCGAGGGCGAACATCCCGAGCAACGCGATGCACACGATGATGCCGGCGAAGAGGACCGCCCGGCCCGAGGTGTTGACCGAGTTGACGATGGAGGACTCGACGTCTCGTCCGGCCACCAGTCCCTGCCGGTGCCGCGTCACGATGAACAGGGCGTAGTCCACCCCGACGCCGAGGCCGATGAGGAGCATGAGCTCCGGCGAGATCGACGGCATGCCGATGGCATGGCTCACCACGCCGATGATGCCGACGGCGGTGCCCAGGGCGAAGAGCGCCGAGATGATCGGCAGGATGGCGGCGAAGACGGAGCCGAACACGAGGAGCAGGACGACGAGGGCGAGCAGGACGCCCAGACCGGTACTGCTGAAGGACGGGTTGTTGGCCTGTTCGGCCAGCTGTCCCGTGACGGCGACGGTGAGGCCGTCGCCCGACGTGCTGGTCACGTCGTGGACGAACTTCTTCGACTCCGCGCCCGAGATGTTGTTGGCCAACTTGTCGAAGGTGACCTGGAGGAACCCGACGGTCTTGTCCGCGTTGATGTTCGACGTGCTGACGAGGTTGCCGGACGCGTCGTAGGGACTCACCGCATCCGAGACGTGGGGCAGCGCCTTGATGTCGGCCACCATCTTGTCGATCCGTTGGCCGACGGCAGGGTCGGTCAGGCTGGTGCCGCCCGAGGTGCCGAAGACCACCTGCTCGGTGTCGCCGGACTGCGCCGGCGCCACGGACTTCAACAGGTTGATGGCATCGGCGGACTCCGTGTGGGGGAAGTTGAAGTTGTCGGAGTACGCGGTGCCCACCTGCTGCACCATGAAGATGGATCCCACGAGGACGAGGAGCCACAGAAGGACGACGATGCGACGATGACGGACACACCACCCGGCCAGGGTGCGCATTAGGGAGATCTCCTCAAGAACGTTCGACGCCGTCACCAGCCGGCGTCACAGGCACGGACCAATGGTATCGGCACCCCGGACGGTCCTCGTTTCAGGGAGGTCCTCGATTCAGGCACCACCGGCCAGGTGCGCGAGCGCATTGAAGACGGGGAGGGCCAGCCGGTCGACCGACGTCGCCGAGCGGGCCACCAGGCGCCCCGCCAGGACCGGGTGCTCCTCGGGGATCTCGAAGAATTGCCGCCGGCTCAGCGTGAACAGGGTGAGCGGTGACAGGGCGACGACGGCGATGGGGGACCGCAGCTCGTTGAGGAGCGAGTGCTCCGACCAGGTGTCGCCCCAGCCGAGCAGACCGATGGGCGTGCCGTCGCGCTGCACGACCGCATGCCCGCCGACGATGACGTGCCAGAGGCGGACGGGCACGTCCTGGGCCTGGATCACCTGACCCGGGTGGGCGCTCGAGACGTCGCAGCGGGCCACGAGGTCGTCCAGCTCCTGGCGGGGGAGCCCGGCGAAGAGGTCCATGGAGCGCAGCGCCTGGGCGAGGCCATCGTCGGTCTCGTGATGGGGGGCATCGGTGCGCACGGCTTCAGCGGTCCATGACGGAGCCCGGGCGGCCGCCCTCGGGGTGGGGGTGCCAGTGGGCCCGGCTCGCCATCCGGCGCCAGAGCACGAAGCCGACGATGGCGAACAGCAGCCACGGCACGTGGTACATCGGGTAGAAGGGGAGCGTCGCTCCCGCTGCGATGGCCAGGAAGGCCACGAGGAAGACGAAGGGCAGGATGCGGCGGTGCCGCGGGGGCGGGGGCGGGGGTGGGCCCGGCAGCGGGGGGAGGTCGTGGAACAGCCCGTGGAGATCTCCCCGCGTGGTGGCCGACATGGCGATGTCGAGGCGGTTCTTGAACTCGACCTCGTCGAGCCGGCCCTCGGCGTAGTGGCGCGACAGCTTGTCGGCCACGGCGTTGCGCTCGTCGTCCGACGCCCGCAGGCCGGCGTCGTAGGGCTGCGTCTCCCGGCGGCCCATCGGGTAGGCGGGGTCCCAGCGGTAGCGCATCGGGTCTCCTCTCGGTCGGTGTCTGGTGGGCAGGTCGGTCTGGTCTGTCTGGTCTGTCTGGTCTGTCTGGTCTGTCTGGTGCGCTCAGTAGGCGCTTCGGGCCCGCTCACGGGCCACGAGCTCTTCGGCGACCGAGACGTCGGAGTCCTCGTCGGGGATGAGCAGCCAGCCGGCGAGGTAGAGCGGCACGGCCAGTCCGCCGAGCAACGCCAGGGCGACGAAGCAGACGCGCACGATCGTCGGGTCGACGTCGAAGTAGTCGGCCACACCGGCGGCGACGCCGGCGAGCATGCGGCCACGGCCGACGCGGTGGAGGCGCTGCTCGCCGGGATGTCCGGGATGTCCGGGATGTCCGGGATGTCCGGCCTGTCCGGCCTGTCCGGCCTGTCCGGCCTGTCCGGCGTCAGCGCTCGGGGGGATTTGCTGGTGGGCCCCGTTGGCGGGGGCGTCGGGGGTCTCGTCGGGTGCGGTGTCCATGAGGCCAGCGTGACGGCGAGCCCGCGGCGAAGGAATCCGGCAAGTCCCTGGTGCGACCCTGAGGGGAACCCCGAGGACTCGGGGATGTCCCCGATAGCCAGGGTGGTCGGGGCCGCGCGATCATCGGGATATCGCAGAGGCACCCGATCCCGGCACGCGTCCGCTCGAGGAGGGTGGCCGCCCGACGGCAGCCTCGGGGGGCGCGCCCGGGCACTGGGTCCCGCCCAAGGGGCAATGGGTGCCGCCCGACGGGGGTTGGAACGGAGCGAACGGCCACTGGTCGCACCGTGGTGGTCCCTGGTCGGGCATGCATCGCCACCACCACCCCCACATCCCCGGGAAGCTGAGGAGCCTGCGCCGGACCCCGGACAACCGCGTGCTGGGCGGCGTCTGCGGTGCGGTCTCGTCCGCCACCGGGATCGACGCCACGTGGGTGCGCATCGGCTTCGTGCTGCTCTCCATCTGCAGCGGCGTCATGGTGTTCGTCTACGCCATGGCGTGGCTCCTGATCCCCATGGAGGGCGAGACCTCCAACATCTACTCCCGCGCCATCAGCGACCGCCACGGCATACGACTCATCGCCGCCGTCCTCGTCCCGCTGCTCATCGCGTTGTCGCTCATCACGAGCACCTTGCATCTCGGATTCGTGGGGTTCATCGGGTGGCCCACCTTCCTGGCGATCGGCGTGGTCGTCCTCATCTGGCGCAACGCCAACGAATCGGAGAAGGCGTTCATCGACCACGACGTGGTGCCCCTCCTCGGCGCCGACACCCATGGCGAGGGGCGCCGTTGGCTCCTGGCGCGGGTGGCCCTTGGTGTGCTGGTCGGGGCGGGGGGGATCGTCCTGCTGGTCGAGGGTCACACGACCGTCGCCGCACTGCGCCCCGTCGGTGGCGCCGCCCTGGTGGTCGCGGCGAGCGTCATCATCTTCGGCCCCTGGTGGCTGAGCCTGGTGCGGGACCTCATCGCCGAGCGCCAGGCCCGGGCCCTGGCCGAGGAGCGGGCCCAGATGGCGGCCCACGTCCACGACTCGGTGCTCCAGACGCTCGCGCTCATCCAGCGATCCTCCGACGACCCGCAGAACGTCGTGCGCCTCGCCCGGGCCCAGGAACGCGAGCTCAGGGCCTGGTTGTTCGAGGGCCGGCCACCGGGTGCCATCGGTGAGGACGCAACCATGCTCGGCGAGGGCGTCGGCGTGCTGCAGCGCCAGGTCGAGGCCGACCACGGCATCACCGTGCAGGTTGTCATGGTGGGGGACTGCGAACTCGACGACGCGCTGTGCGCGCTCCTCGATGCCGCCCGTGAGGCCACCGTGAACGCAGCGAAGTGGTCCGGGGCCGAGCAGGTCTCCGTGTACGCGGAGGTCGAGCCCGACACGGTCATGCTCTACGTGCGGGACCGGGGCCGGGGCTTCGATCCCGACGCCGTGCCCGAGGACCGCCAGGGCATCGCGCAGTCCATTCGCGCCCGCATGGCCCGTTTCGGCGGGTCGGTCGTCATCCGGTCGGCACCGGGGGAGGGGGCCGAGATCGAGCTCTCCATGTCGCGGCGGGAGCGTGTCAGGTGAGCACGGGCCCGGACAGCGTCACGCCCCGACCATCGGGCCGGCCCCGGATCTTCCTGGTGGACGATCACGCGGTCTTCCGCGCCGGCGTCAAGGCCGAGCTCGGCGAAGCGGTCGAGGTGATCGGCGAGGCCGACGAGGCCGCGGCCGCGGTCGAGCTCGTCAACGAGCGGCTCCCGGACGTGGTCCTGCTCGACGTGCACCTTCCCGGTGGGGGCGGTCACGCCGTGCTGCGCGGTGTGCTCCCGCACCATCCCGAGGTGCAATTCCTGGCGCTCTCGGTGTCCGACGCACCCGAGGACGTGATCGACGTCATCCGGGCGGGCGCCCGTGGGTACATCACCAAGACGATCTCCGGCCCCGAGCTCCTCCAGGCCGTCTACCGGGTCGCCGCCGGCGACGCCGTGTTCTCCCCGAGGCTGGCCGGGTTCGTCCTGGACGCGTTCGCCCAGACCGGCGCCCCCCCCGCCGACCTCGACCCCGAGCTCGACCAGCTGTCACCACGCGAGCGTGAAGTGCTGCGCTTGATCGCCCGGGGCTACACCTACAAGGAGGTGGCCCGCGACCTGAGCATCTCGGCCAAGACGGTCGAGTCACACGTCTCCTCGGTCCTGCGCAAGCTCCAGCTCTCGACACGCCACGAGCTGACCAGATGGGCTACGGACAGGCGCTTGGTCTAGACAGGGGGCCATGCGCGAAGACCTGGCCGCCGAGCACCGCGACGCGGCCCTCCTGGCCCAGATGGCGGGACGTGCCCTCGTGGAGCTGCGAGCCGACCCCCCCGCACTGCGCGACATCGGAGCGGCGGGCGACCGGATGTCGCACCAGCTGCTGGTGCGCGAGCTGAACCGGCTCTACCCCGATGACGACGTGCGGTCCGAAGAGGGGCTCGAGCACGTGGCCGGCGAGGGCCGCCTGTGGATCATCGACCCGCTCGACGGCACGCGGGAGTTCCGCCAGCCCGGCCGGAGCGACTGGGCCGTGCACGTGGCGATGGCCCTCGGAGGAGTGGCCGTCGTCGGCGCAGTGGCGCTGCCGGCCCTCGACCTCGTCCTCTCCACCGGCGAACCTCCCGTCCTCCCGCCGGTTCCGCCCGGCGAGCCTCCGCGGGTCGTCGTGTCGAGGAGCCGACCTCCCGACGTCGCCTACGACGTCACCGAGGCGCTGGGCGGCGTGATGATCCCGATGGGTTCGGCCGGCGCGAAGATCGCCGCCGTGATCCTCGGCGCGGCCGACGTGTACGTACACGCCGGCGGCCAGTACGAATGGGACTCGTGCGCCCCCGTCGCGGTCGCGACGGCGAGCGGGTTGCACGCCAGCCGCCTCGACGGGGATCCCCTCCGCTACGGCGACCCGGACGCGTGGCTTCCGGATCTGGTGGTGTGCCGCCAGGAGTACGCGCCGGCAGTCCTGGCGGTCACGACCGGGCAGAGCCGGCCGTACTGGTAGGCGCCGCCCGCAGACGCGCCGCGTGCAGGCGGCAATTGACAGAACCCCGCCTCGCTCGGAGACGGGGTTCTGTCGTTGACTGCGTGAAGATCGGCGTCAGCCGATGGCGCGCACGTTCGCGGCCTGCAGCCCCTTGGGGCCTTGGTTGGTCTCGAATTCGACCTTCTGGCCTTCCTCGAGATTGCGGTAGCCCGTACCGGAAATCGCGCTGAAATGCACGAACACGTCGGGGCCCCCACCGTCCTGGGTGATGAAGCCGAAGCCCTTCTCACCGTTAAACCACTTCACGGAACCAGTTGCCATTGAAAATCCACTCCTCTCCTGGCCAGATTTGACCCGTGTTGGT
>Ga0181538_10000034_pt1 | contig 123188 bp, 106 predicted proteins | sample PEATcosm2014_Bin_40_FD_119773 | JGI IMG/M metagenome (GOLD analysis project Ga0181538, IMG submission 119773) | Peatland microbial communities from MTU Mesocosm Facility, Houghton, MI, USA - PEATcosm2014_Bin23_30_metaG | ecosystem: Environmental > Terrestrial > Soil > Wetlands > Peat | place... | reverse complement strand
GGGAAGGGAGCGGCGAACACCGCGATCGCCTGGGAGCTCGGGGTCTCCGCCAGCAGCGTCACCTCGTGGCGCAACCGCTTCGAAGAGGAGGGGTTGAAGAAGTTCGGGAAGGTGAAGTCCGGCTGCTCAACCGAAATGTCACGACGGCTCCAACTTGAGGGAGTGGTCAGGCTCGTCCACCGGGTGCCGAACCATGTCATTCGTACATGTCTCGAACCATCTGGTAGGTGACAGCCCATGCTGCTCGTCAGCGAGAGCCGCCCTTCGTGTCGAGGCGGCTGTCGTGCGACGACGAGCGGGGCTCGGCGACAAATCGCATTTTCATCGAGGTAAGACCACGATTCGCCCATCCGTGGTACGGAATCGTCTTGACCGGGAGGGGTCGATCGGTCACACCTTCTTGTCCGAGATCTACCGGGTGGTGCAACTCGACCGAGTGGCTCGAGCGCTGGATTGAGAACGCGGAGGAGGGCGGCTGGTTCGGGTCGACTCGTAGTTCGCGGAGATCCAGCCCGGGGTGGTCCCGCCCCTCGACGCAATGCACGACCGGTCCATAACGAAGGAAAACGGCATTGTGGGCCCCCTCAACTCTCGGATCGGTCTCCCACCACTGCGGACGGATAGGTATATCCAGGCCATCGGTCGGGACAGGCACGTGCCCGGTGCCACCCGCCCAGGAGGGCATGCGCACAAGCGTTTGTCGACCGGGTGGGGCGGAGCTGGTGGTTATGCGGATGCTTCCGCCCGCAGGGTAATCGGATGCGATATCGACATCCCAGCCTCCTCCGACGAGCTTGGCACGAATGGGAAGGTGGATGAGCAAATTGCCGTCAGCATCCAGATCTGCGACGTGATTGTGGACGGTGGAGAACATGCGGGCGAGATTGGTCGGACAGCAGGTCACGTCAAACCAGCGGTGCCTGTGAACCGGGAACCACTGCAACAGCATGGATTGCTGGTACTCGTACGGTCGCATCCAGGGGTTGGATTCCGATGCCACATCGGCGACTGCGTGCGGTTGTGAATAGAACCACGACTCGCCGTCATCTCCCGTTCCACACGGCACCGCGTTGAAGAGGAGCAACTCCGTCTGTTCGAGGCTGCTGAAATCGCCGGTGAGCTGCCAGATTCGGCGACAGAATTGTGTTGCCGCGACGGCGGCACAACTCTCGGCATAGGCCATGGCGTCCGGTAGCTCGTAAGGCTTTCCGACTGATTCGTCCAACCATCGGCCGCCAACCGCGCCCGTGGGATAGGAGTGCTCCGCGATCATGGAGCCGAAGAGCCGGCATGCCGCGTCTGTATAGCGATTCTCACCGCTCGCGAGAGCCACCTCGGCAATGCCCGACGCCAGGTACAGTGCCTTCACCGCATGGCCCGCCAATTGGACGTCGTCGATGGAAAGGCCAGCGTTGGCCAGCTGGGTCTCAATGATCCATACGGCTTGGGCGAGGTATCTGTCCTGGCCCGTGTGACGAGCCAGGCGGACCAAGGCCAGCTCGACTTCCGGATGCCCATCGACTCGGGCGTCCGCGTGAAGTCCGAACGACGCACAGAGATGATCCGCCCACCGCGTCGCCGTGTCGAGCAACGCGTCCGATCCGCTGGCGTGGTGGTGCGCCAGTGCGGCCTCAATGAGGTGGCCACCGCAGTACCACTCGTGGCTGTTGTCGAGGTCCTCGTAACGAGGTGGCGATCCGGCCCCGCTGTCATAGAAGGTGTTGAGATAGCCGTCGGGATGGGCCGCCGCCGCCACCAACTCGACGACGGGTTCGAGCAGGTCCAACCGCCCAGCCCACGCGGCTGCCTCCATCCACTTGTAGAGATCCGAATCAGAGAACCACAGCCCTCGGCGCTCGGTTTTGGATCGCCCAGACTTGCGCCGGAAGTTGTCCACGACCCCATGGGCATCGAGCTGATCGAGGAGGACCGGCAACGTGTGGTCCCGGAGCTGAGCCTGACGGGGGGCCCAGAACGAATCGAGCAGGAGGACGTCCGGCTGGACGCCGAGGCTGTTGGCCATGACGTTCAAGTTAGAAGATGAGGACTGTCGGGGCGTCCGGCAATGTGGAGCCACCCGTCGCACCGGTCACCGGGCTACCCCTGGCCCACTCGTTGGTTGTAGCTCTCGATCGCCGTGTTCGCCTCCTGTTCGGCATACTGTGCGGCCGCTGCCGGCGACAGATGATTGCTGAGCATCTGAATGAAGCCGTCGGTGATCGCATCCCTCACTCCCTGGTAGTCGCCGATCAGCGACCCCAGGTTGGTATTGTTCACTGCACCCGAGGTGAGCTGCTCGTAGGCGACGCGGAAACTGGGATCCGCCTTCCACTTTGCGACCAGGACGGGCTCGCTGGTAGCCGAGATGCGCACAGGGGCGTAGCCACATGCGGCCGCCATCGAAGCCTGCTCGGCAGGGGAGTCGAGAAACTGGATGAGCTTCCAGGCCGCCGCCCTTTTCGCGGGTGAGGACTTCGCAGAGATCCAAAGGGAGCCGTCACCGACTGGGACGCCACCCCCGGGCGTGAGCGCCGGGAGCGGCGCCGCGTTCACCGACACCCCCTTGTATTGACCGGAGTTCAGCACTGCCTCGATCGGGCCGATCGCACTCGACGCTTCGAAGGTCATCGCCGCTTCCCCGGTGCCGAGCGCCAGCAGGTGATCGATGCCGTTCGGGTTCGAACCCGTGTTGAGGGCGAGGCCCGATGTGACCATCTTGTCCCACCACGTCCATATCTTCAGGGCAGTCGAACTCGTCAGGTTGGCCTTTGTGGCCCGAGCGGCGCGGCCGTTGTCGTTGTTGACCAGCTGACCGCCGCTCTTGGCCAGGATATGTTCGAGATCGTAGGGCTGCTCTGGTAACGCAATGCCGTGCTTCGCGGCGCCGGTGGCAACAATTTTTTGCGCGTCCTGTTGTACCTGCTGGAGTGTCGTCGGCGGATCCGCCGGATTCAGGCCCGCTTTGATGAAGTCCTCCGTGTTGTAGTAGAGGACGACATTGGACACTGCCCAGGGCATCGACTCCTGCACTCCACGGTAGGAGTAGTAGCTGAGCGCCCTCTTGACGTAATCGGTGAGGGTGTAGTGCGACGCATCGATGCAGGCCTGGACCGGAATGGTCGAGTTGCTGTCAACCAGTTTTTGGACCGTGGTTTCTTCGAACTCGCCGACGTCTGGGACGTCACCGGTGCTGAGTCCGGCCAGGTACTTGGTGAGGAGGTCCTGATATGAGGGAAACTGCAACAGGTTCACGTGGACGTCGTGCTGCGAGTTGTTGAACTGGTTGATCGTCGCCACGAGCCAGGTGTTGTTGCTGCTGACGAAAGCATGCCAGAAGTTGATGGTGACCGGTTTCTGCGCCTTGTCGAACGCGGCAAGGCCACACTCCGAGGCCAGCGGTGGATCGCCGCCCTTGGACGAACCGCGTGTCGCCCCCGATGCACCGCTGGAACAGGCGAACAGGACAAGGCACGCGGCCACTCCGACAAGCCCCACTCGAGGGAAAAAGGATCGTGCTCTCCTTACGCTCCATGTCCGGGTTCTCGACGAAGCCTGGCGGCCTGGACGGCTTCTATGCGTGCTCACCTCATGAACGGTGGCAGGCGGTCATGGTTCCGCGGTAGGGACCAACGACCTTTTCGGTCGGTGCCGGCGCCTACGGCATCCGCGGCGGGGTCCGAACCGGGTCACCGTGAGCGGCGGATCGGATCGTCCCCACCCCCGGGCCCGGCCCTCCCGCCGAGGGCATGCCGTCCTTACTCGGGGTATGACCTTCGGCCCTACAGCCCTGCCGCTCCGGCCGCCATTCTGGCCTTATGGCCCAGGTGGCGTTGAGGGACGTCACGAAGGTTTTCGGCGACGTTGAGGCGGTGCGCGACGTCAGCCTCGAGGTCGAGGACCAAGAGTTCCTCGTCCTGCTGGGACCGTCCGGTTGTGGCAAGTCGACCGTGCTCCGCCTGATAGCCGGGCTGGACACGCCAACCGAAGGGACCATTGAGATCGGCGACCGTGTCGTCAACGACATCGAACCACAGGAGCGCGACGTGGCGATGGTCTTCCAGAGCTACGCGCTGTACCCGCAGATGACGGCCCGGCGGAACATCGAGTTCCCGCTCAAGAACCGGGGCACGCCGAAGGACGAGCGAGAGCGCCGGGTCCGCGATGTGGCCGAGGCCCTCGAACTTACCGAGGTGCTCGACCGCCGCCCAGCCCAGATGTCCGGCGGCCAACGCCAGCGCGTGGCATTGGCGAGGGCGATCGTCCGGCGCCCGGAGGCCTTCTTGATGGACGAACCGCTGTCGAACCTCGACGCGAAGCTGCGCACCCAGACTCGTACCGAGCTCATCGAGTTGCAGCGGCGGCTGGCGACGACGGTCATCTACGTGACCCACGACCAGGTGGAAGGCATGACGATGGGCCATCGGGTCGCAGTGATGGACAGGGGCGTGATCCAGCAGGTGGCTCGCCCCACCGAGATCTACGATCACCCGGCCAACCTGTTCGTGGCCGGGTTCATCGGCAACCCGCCCATGAACACCCTCAGCGGTTCGCCACACAGCCAGAACGGCGATCTGGGGATCGAGACGGTCGGCGGCTCCATTCCCCTCACACCGGCCCAGCAGGACGCTGTACGCCGCAGCGGTGTCACGACAGTGGTGGCGGGTGTCCGGCCCGAACACGTCGTCCTCGATTCGGACGGACCCATCGACGCAACGGTCGCGGTGGTCGAGGCTCTCGGCTACGAATATCACGTGGTGTGCCGTCTCAACGACGGTCAGCAGGTGATTATCCGACTTCCCCCGGAAGCGGTCGTTCCGCGGGAGGGCGAGAACGTCCATCTCGGGGCCGACCCGATCCGTCTTCATCTGTTCGATGCCGCGACGGGTCATGGACTTGTCTAATGAATGTCACCCACCCCTTCGAGCGCCTCAAGCCGGACCGGCTCCCCGGCGAATCGGTCGGTGCTGGCTTGCGCAAAACGCGCTCGCGCCGGCGCCGGCGCACGATGGAGTCGCTTCTCGCTTTCGGTCTGTTGTTGCCCTCGCTCGTGATCTTCGGAGTATTCGTCTTCTACCCGCTGATCCGTCAGATCTACCTGTCCTTCTTCCTCACACCGCCGTTCCCGGGCGAGCCGAACCACTACGTCGGCTTCTCGCAGATTCAGCAGGTCCTGAGCTCCCATGACTTCCTGAACAGCCTCTGGGTGACATTGCTCTTCGTTCTCTACACGGTGCCTGCCGGCTTGATCCTCGGGCTGCTGCTGGCCGTGCTGGCCCATCAACAACTCGCGGGCATCCGCTTCTTCAGAACCGTCTTCTCCTCAACCGTGGCGACTTCGGTGGCGGTCGCGTCGGTCATCTTCTTCACTTTGCTCAACCCCGAGGTCGGACTGTTCAGCTACTTGTTCGGCACCCAGGGCCAGCTCTCGGTGCTGGACGATCCGCGGTGGGCGCTCCTGGCCGTTTCCGTCGTCACCGTCTGGCAGAACCTCGGATTGTCGTTCATCATCATGTCTGCCGGTCTTCAGGCGGTACCCGACGAGCTTCTCGAGGCCTCGAGGATCGATGGAGCGCGGGCCTGGGCCCGGATGCGCCACGTGATCTTGCCCATGCTGTCGCCAACGCTGTTCTTCGCGATCGTCGTAGGAACCATCTTGTCCCTCGAAGCCTTCGGGCAGATCGACATCTTGACCGCCGGCGGACCACTGCAGCACACCAATGTGCTCGTCTACGCCATTTACGACCAGGTTTTCAATCAGGACAACGATGGCCGTGCCGCGGTGATGACGGTTGCCCTGTTCCTGATCACCCTGGTGTTCACGCTGTTCCAGATCTGGCTCCTTGAGCGGAGGGTCACTTATGAGCGCTGAGGTCGTGACCGGAGTGACGATGGGGACGCTGGCCCCCGGCTTCCGCACCTTCTTATGGATCGCGTTAGGGGTGATCGTTGCCGGCATCGCGCTCCTTGTCGCAAGTAGACGAGGGAGCCCGCACTACCGGCGACGCGTCGCGCTGGCGGGCCGTTACCTGCTCCTGATCCTCCTGGCCGTGATCGTGCTGTTCCCGATCTACATCACGGTGGTCGACTCGCTTCTGAAGCCTGATCAGGTGGTGGCGAAGCCCCCCATCCTCTTCCCATTCCATCCACAATGGTCCAGTTACTCGACGGCGTGGACCCAGGGCCACCTCGGCTTGTACCTCATGAACAGCTTCATCGTGACCACAGTGATCGTTGTGGGCGAGCTGGCCACCTCCATTGCTGCCGCCTATGCCTTCGCGTTTCTTGAGTTCCCGTTCAAGCGGACCCTCTTCGTGCTATTCCTGGCCACCATGATGGTCCCCCTCGAGGTGACCTTCCTCACCAACCTCTCCACCGTGGTCAGCCTGGGCTGGTACAACACGTATCTCGGGCTCACGGTGCCCTTCTTGGCCACCGGCTTCGGAGCCTTTCTTCTCCGGCAGGCTTTCCTCGGGTTGCCGCGCGATCTGCGCGACGCGGCAAAGCTCGATAATGCAGGACACTGGCAGTTCCTCCGGCGTGTGGTGCTGCCCGTCGCTCGCCCGTCACTCGCCGCCCTCGGGATCTTCGCCTTCTTCTCGGCCTTCGGGCAATACCTCTGGCCGCTGATCGTCACCAAGAACGATCGCCTGCGTACGGTGCAGATCGGTCTCAAGTTCCTTGCCAATAGTCAGTTGAACAACTTCAACGTCATCTTCGCGGGAACCGTGATCGCTGCCATCCCGTTGTTCGTGCTCCTCATACTTTTCGAAAAGCAACTCGTACGGGGTCTGACCGCTGGAGCCGTGAAGGGATGAGCGGACAAGGAGCACGGCCAACAACTGGACGGAAGCTCTCGGCGCGCCAGGGCTGGAGGCCGAAGGCGCCCCAGATGCGCTGCACGCTGGTTCCCATATCAATACGAGTCTTTGAATCGGGACACTAATAGTTTGCTCTGAGATGGTCGCTGGCATACACCCCACTCCGACCGGACCACTCGCAATGATCGCTATCCGGAGCGAGGCTCCCAGCTGAAGAACCGGATCGCGAGCACAAGCCCGGCCAAGCCCCAGGCAGCCACCACAATTACGTCAGTCCAGTCAAAGGGCGTGCCGATGAAGCCGGCTTGCATGCCGGCGGCGAAATGCCTCACCGGGAAGATCCGAGCAATCCATACGATCCATGTGGGCGTGTTGTTGCCGAACGGGATGAAGATCCCGGAGAGGAAGAGAAGCGGCAGGATGCTGGCATTGACGATGGCAGGTGCCGCATCGGCGTTTGGGATGACCGCGGTGACCGCGAGGCCGAGGGCGCAGAATGCGGCGGCTCCCACGACGAGCATGACGAGGAAGCGGACGAGCAGGATGCCTCTCGGGATTTCGGCTCCGTAGAATGCCCACCCGAATGCGGCGGTGATGACGACCAGCAGTACAGCGACAAACAGCGCGTGGATCACTCGGGAGCCCAGGAAGGAACCGCTGGGCAGCGGTGATCCATCGATCCGCTTGAGTACCCCGGTGTCGCGCTGAAACGCCATGGTCATCGCGATATTGGAGTAGCACGCGGTGATGACCCCGAACGACGCCATGGCGGCCACGTAGTAGGTCGAGGCCTTGACGGACATCAAGCCGATGTGGACGGTTCCGTTTCCGAGCAGGGACGTGAAGATCACGAGGAACATGAGGGGGAATGCGAACGTAAAGAAGGCGCGAGAGGGATTTCGCCAGAAGGCCTTGTTCACATAGCGGACTTGTGAGAACGTCAGGGCCGTTGTGGTCACGACGATCTCCCGGTGGCGTCCGAGTCGTGCTGCTCACCGGACCGATGGTCCGTCAACGACAGGTACACGTCCTCGAGCGACGGCCTCTTGACCTCGAAGCCCTCGAGCTCGACACCTTCTTCGACGGCCCAGTGCAAGAGCCGGTGCACATCAGTGACGGCGTCGTCCACGGCAACCTCGACGAACCCGTCCGGCCCGGGCGGGGCTCCCAGGCCCAGTGGGGGTGTGGTGCCGGCGGGCTGGCGGTAGCGGACACGGGCCGTTGATCGGTCCCGGTGGCCCAGCGTTGACGGCGGCCCTTCGGCGACGATCCGACCCTCAGCGATCACGGCCACCCGGTCGGCGAGGTACTGGGCTTCATCCATGTAGTGGGTGGTGAGGAACACCGTCTTGCCCAGGGCGGCGAGGTCCCTTATGACGTCCCACGCTTCGTGGCGTGCCGATGGGTCGAAACCAGTCGTCGGCTCGTCGAGGAACAGAAGCTGGGGATCACCCGTGAGCGCTATCGCCATGTCGAGTCTTCGTTGCATGCCGCCGGAGAGCTGGATCACGCGCGCATCTCGTTTGTCAGCGAGACCGACGAGCCCAATCACCTCGTCGACTGGCCGGGGATGTGGATACATCTGTGCGTACATCGTGAGCGTCTCGGCAACTGTGAGGTACTGTTCGACAGCGGTTGACTGCAACACGATGCCGATATGGCCCTTCAACTCTGTGCGCTCGTGGCCGGGGTCGTAACCCAGGACGGTGAGCTCGCCACCGTCGCGCGCGCGGTACCCCTCCAAGATCTCCACCGTCGTTGTCTTCCCTGCCCCATTTGGCCCAAGGAGGGCGAAAATCTCACCATGACTTATGGTCAGATCGATGCCTGCCACGGCGGGAAACCCTGCGTAGGACTTCTCGAGCCCTCGGACCTTGACGGCGGGTGGCTGGTCGCTCTCGGTGGAGGTCGCGGTCCGACGGCCATGAGCCAGCTCGGTCGGCGGCTTCCGCTCGTGTGGTCCCAGCTGGTGCCTCAGTCGCATCGACAGACATCCCCTTCCGACTCTCCTTGAAGTGCCGCCGACTTGCGAAACCGCACCCGCCTCTTGACGAGCGTTCGGGTCTCCACGTCCGAGCGTACGGACAGCCCAATTCGCAGGCTAGGGCCGAATGACCCATCGGCCGTTCAGCCCGCGTTGGACCGCTTGATCGCCAGGTACTGAGCGACCGCTGGAACGACCTTGGCTGCCTCGAGTGGCTCGAAGGCCAAACGGACGTACACGTTGTTGCCCAAGCCCGCGGTGTTCCACTGGGCAAAGCCCTCGGTGTAGCCGTTCGCGTCCTCCACCCAGATGGGGTCGTACCCGAGCTGGCTCTCCGCCTCGAGGGCGCCGTAGAGGATCGCGCCTGGGCCCGTGCCGCTGCAGATGATCTGTCCTCCGCAGCTCTGGAGCTTCTGCATGAACGGCATGTAGCTGGCCTCGCCAGTATTAACGACCTGGAACGGGCAGTTGACGAACTTCCAACTGGCCTCGGTGTAGGCCTGCACTGACTTCGCCGTGGATTGCTCCTCCGTCGACAAGTTGGAGTCATACACGCCGGCATGCTGGGTCTTCGACCCGAAGAGCTTCTCGGCCTGGTAGGCGCTCGACACCGGGCTGTAGTTCGCCGGATTGGGCGTCGCCTGGTACATCTCGTACGCGTTGGCCGCGACGGATGAGACGGTGAAGCCTGGAACGGCGGCCCGGTTGCAACTGAGACGGGTCTGCTCCACCACTCCGTCGAGAGCGAAGCCCTCGCCGATCAGCATGAAGACGTTTGACTACGACATGGGCGCCCTCGGGCGCTGAAACGACGAGCAGTCGCCTCACCGATCCCACTCGATGAGCCCGTCACAATCACTACCTGGTCCTCAAATCGATTCATTCGTCACCGATTCTTCGCCAGCGTGTCCGCTCGTCGATCCGGTGAGACGCTGTTGAAGCTCCGAGATGAGGGCAGCGACTCCATCGGCGTTCGATGTCGTCCCAAAGAGGTAGAAGTCGGGTCGCTGAAGTGCGGCCTGAACGCCACGATCGGCGAACCACTCGGCGTACGTACCGTCGACATCGTGGACGTCCCGACTGGGGCCGATGGTCACGACGCGCCCACCGATCGACGAGAACCACGTTGCGATGTCGATCGGGATTGCGGACGTCACATCAGGAGCTGCCACCAATCGCCAGCCCACGCCGAAAAGGTCGTCGAAGAGGCCTGTCATCCCGTCGATGGTGACCCGCCCCTGGACGAACAGCTCCCCGGCACAAGACGAGCCCGCAGCGAGGAGGCCATCGACCAGTGACGGCATCGGTGGCACCGGCGTGCTCTCGCCATCGACGACCAACGGCGCCATCGCTGCGTCACGAGCCGCGGCCTCTCCGGGGTCTGCGACGCAGATGATCTTGCCGAGCTCCATGGCGACACCAACCACCGCAGCGGCGTGCGGTATGCGTTCGAGGTCATAGGTGTCCAGAAGATGACTGGCCTCCGGGTGCTCGAGGACGTGGTCGAGCTTCCAGGCCAGGTTCGCCGCGTCCCGGAGTCCCGCGCACATGCCCTGCCCAGCGAACGGTGGTGTCTGGTGCGCGGCGTCACCGGCCAGAAAGACGCGATCTGAGTGCCAGTTTGTGGCCCAGCGCGCGTGGAACCGGTACCCAGCGTGGCGGATCATCGTCGCGTTCTCGGGCCCGACATCCCACGGTTCGAGCAGCTCCCACGCTCTCGCCTCCTCGTCCAGCGCATCGAGAGACTCGCCGGGCAAGCACATGAATTCCCACCGCCTCCGTCCCGGTCCTCCCGAAACGACAGTGGTAGGCCGGGCGGGATCACAGACCTGCAGGTTCGGAGGGTCGAACACCCGGGGCGTGTTGAGGGCCACATCGACGATCAGCCAGTCGAAGAAGAAGCCGTGGTCCTCGATCGGAGGATTCAAGATATCCCGCACGGTGCTGTTGGCCCCGTCGCATCCCACAGCGAACCGGGCCTGGAGCGATGCCGGACGTGCGCTCTCGTCTGACTCTCTGGCCGCCGGTTTCCCGGGCGTCGGTCGCACGGTGAGTCGGACCTCGTCCGCCCCTTGGGTGACGTCGCTCACCTCGTGGCCGCGATGGATCTCGATCAGTGGATGCTCGTCCAGCTTCGCGTTGAGCTCGGCCTCGAGGTCGGGCTGATTGAACATGTTTGCGGCCGGCCACCCGGAACGGCCCATGCCGGTGGTCCTCAGGCGAAGCAGCGGAACGCTTTCCCCATTTCGCCACTCGTAGGTGTCAGCCTCCTCCGAGAGCACTGGGAGAACTGGGCCGATTCCGCACGCTTGAAGGATGCGGGCCGTCTCGTCGTCGAAGTGGACGGCCCGTGGAAGCGGATAGGGCGATGCCCACCGTTCGATCACGACCACCTGTCGCCCGCGGTCGGCGAGGAGCAGCGCGAGCACAGCGCCGACGGGTCCGCCGCCGACCACGGCGACATCGATCGTCCGGGCACCGTTGGGCCCGGTCGGGTAGGTCACGGCCATCTGGGTCGAGCAGTCGCCGTTTGGACCTAGACGGACCAGGCCGCTTGGAGTTCAGGAAGATCAGGGGGCTCGATGAACTCCAGTGGAAGATTCGGCCCCCAGGCATTGGCCACGTGCTCGAGGTCGAACGGGGTCCTTCCCCGCGTTTCCCAGGCCTGGTCATCGTCGATCCGGTCCATGTCCGAATAGAACTCCACGAACGAGCCGGCGGGGTCCCGGAGATACCAGTAGAAGTTGGAGCCCGCGAAGTGGCGGCCGATGCCCCACGCGTGTCGGTTCGGGTCAACCCGGTAGAGGGCGGTCGCCGCGTGGCCGACGTGGTCGATGTCGTCGCATTCCCACGAGTAGTGCTGGAGCAGCGGCACGAGAGAGCCAACGAGTGCGATGTTGTGGTGGTCCGTCGAGCAACGAAGGAAGGCGATGATGCCCCCGAATTCGTCGCTGACCCTGCAGCCGATGCCGCCGACCAGAAAGTCGCGGGTCGCGGCAAGGTCAGGGGTACCGATCACCAGGTGGCCGAGGCGCCGCGGCGGACGCGGGCCATCGAACACCGCTGATGCGCGTGTGTTCACACGGACTGTGGCTCCCGGCGCGTTGGGTGTGACCAACGCGCTCGGGGCACCCCTTATTTCGGGTTCGGCCACCCGGACCGTGAACACGACGCGCGAGGCCGGGTCGACGGCTGACACCGAATCACCGCCGCTCGTCGGCGACGCCCCGCCCGCCTCCAACCTCCGCCGGACGTCCTCCAGATCACCTTCGTCCGCGCACCCGAGGTCGACCGAGACCAGGCGCCGGACGGGCGCTTCGTCGAGCACCACCGCCGCCCCGCCGCCGGAGCCGGTGTAGCCCGAAGCCGCATCACCCACCAGGCCCATCTCGCCGTAGTAAGCGGCCAGTGCGGCGGGGTCGGCGACCGCGGCGCGGAATCCGAGAAGTCGATGCAGGCTCATAGTTCCAAGGCTCCTTTGCCGGTGGTGCAGGGATTGTTGAGCTCGCCGATGACCTCGGCCCCGGTGACGATGACCTCGCCGGGCGCCAGGAAGCGCCCACGGGCCATCCCGACCCCCGACGGCGTCCCGGTGAAGATCAGGTCGCCCGGATACAGCGAACAGATCGACGTGAGATACCCGATCAGCGCGGGGATCGGAAAGATAAGGTGCCGGGAGCGCGACTCCTGCATGCGCTCGCCGTTGACGTCACACCACAGCCCGATGTCGTTCGGGTCGTCGAACGCGTCGACCGAGACGAGGGCAGGTCCGGTGGGACCGAAGCACGGGAAGCTCTTGCCCAGGCAGAACTGGGGTGGCGTGCCGGTGAGTTGGACCTCCCGATCTGAGATGTCCTGCCCGAGCATGAGGCCGGCAACGACACCCCAGACGTCGGAGGGTGCAACCGAGGAGCACTTTGCGCCAATGGCGACCACGATCTCGGCCTCCCAATCCACCGTGCCGCCCGAGAGAGGGACCGTCGCTGTCGGCCCCACAATGCAACTCGGGAACTTCGTAAACGTCAGAGGGGCCGGGGGCAACTCCATCCCGCTCTCCCCGGCGTGGTCCCGGTAGTTGAGCCCGATGCCGAAGACCTGGCGGGGCTCAGGCACCGGAGCGCCCAACTCGGCCTCGGCCATGAGCCCGCCGGCGGTAGATGGCGAGCATCGTTCGGAGAGAGCATGGAGCTCGCCGGAGCGTCCGACGGCGATCATTGGGTCGGCCAGGGATTTGTCGCCACTGACCGCTGCCAGGTCATGCCAATGGCCGTCGCGCTCGAGGGCAGCTCGCCCATTGACGTTCAGCAGTCGGTACATGCTCTCCTCCGTCCCTCAGGTCGACGCGTCATAGGGGGTAGGGGCCGAATCGGCCCCAGGCTACGAACACGGCGAGCGCGATGAGGATCATGTTGATGGGGATGCGGTTGGCCTCGCCGTAGCGAGCGTTGGTGATTGCGGCGCCGACCTGCAGGGCGGCGACCCCGGTGGCCGCCAACGGCACCAGAACCGGCGCAATGTGAAGCAGGCCGGGTACGACGAGGCCCACCGCTGCGAGCACCTCGAGCGCGCCGATGGCGTGGACGGACGTGTCGGAAAAGTCCTCGGCCCACGCCATGGTCTCAGTCAGCCTTGGCCGAGGCACGACGAGCTTCAACCCACCGAAAATGAGGTTCACGGCGGCGAGTAGGCCTGCCGCGATCCACAAGGTGACTGTCATAGGAAGACCTCCAAGGGTTCGGCGTTCATCTTCTTCTCGTCTGGTCGGCGAGGCATAGAGCGTCAGTGCTTGGGGACCGACATCGCTGCCGTCTCGACAGGAGCAGGAGCATCCGTCCATAACGCCTTGTTGAGCAGCCTGGTGAGTGCCCGCAGCTCTTCGGTGGTGAGCGCGGCCCACTGCCGGCGGTGCAGCGCCTTGATCTCGGCGGTGACCCGCTCGAAGAGTTGTCTGCCCCGCGACGTGGCGCTGACGAGCACCACCCGCCGGTCAGCCAGCGAAGGTCTGCGGGTGGCGAGTCGCAGCTTGACGAGGCGGTCGACGAGTCGGGTCGTGTCCGCCGCGCGAGTGAGCAGGCCGTCCGCCAGTGCACCCATGGGCAGCCCGTCGGGGGCGTCGGCCAGGCACAGAACCCACAAGGCCACGTACAGGGCGTGGGACATGCCCTCGGCCCGGCAGCACTGCTCGATCTCCTCGGTGAAACGGTTGCTCACCACGAACGTGGTGATGAACGCGTCGCGTCCCAGCCGGTCGATCAGTTCTTCGCGGTCCGTGCTCTTCGTCATGGGTCAGCTTCGCGTGTCGGTCAGGTGGACCACGCCAGTGATCGAGGCAAGATCACGACCAAGCAGCCGGGCAAGGGCGGCAGCGAGCTGGGCATCGGGGTCGGGGGACGATCCGATGCTGCGCCACGCGACGAACCGGTCGGGCCGCACCAAGATGGCGCCATCGGTGCCGATCTGGCGGAGGCGCGCCCACCGGCACCGGGGGTCGAGGTAGTCACCTTCGAGGTGGCCGATGCGGGCGGAGTCGAGGGGGATCCCACCGCCGACCGCGAGTTTGGCAGCCGCCTCACACCAGCGGTCACCGTCCTCTCCGGCGATCAGCAGAAAGCGTCCCGGGTGCACCAGGTCCAGCGTTGAGATCCGTTGGCCCGTGTCAGTATCCAGCCACGCGTGCGGAAGTGGACTGCCCGGGCGGGTCGAGGGTTCGTAGACCCGGATCGGGTCGACCGGCGCCGGCAACGGGCTCCCGTCATCGACGACGGCGGTCGAGTCGTACGTGTAGCCGTACTCGACATTGTGCTCGCGGAACTCCATGGACTGGCTGGCGAACAGTCGAGTGATCCGCCGTCGGAAGTCCGCGTCCTCAGGGCGATCGCTCCAGAGTCCCGCCATGCGCGCCCACCCTTCTTCTGGGGTGAGTTCGGGGTCGAGGAGCCCGAGCGCCTCTCCGGTCGCCATGTGGTTCAGCGCGTTCTCGACCGATCGGTCGACGTTGCGTTGGACCGACGACCTGCGCTCGGGTTCGTAGCTGTCCAGCAGCGCGTCCGAGGCCACGCCGTCGAGGACGGCCGCAAGCTTCCAGCACAGATTGTGCGCGTCCTGGACGGCGCTCGTCAGGCCCAGACCCCCTGTCGGCGGATGCCGGTGGGCGGCGTCACCGACGAAGAACACGCGTCCCACTCTCAGGCTCGACGCGACGACACCTTCGAGTGACCAACGGGTGATCTTGTGGATCTCGATCGGGAGGTCCCCGATGCCCAAGGCGACGCGCATGTCGGCCTCGACCTTGGCATCGTCGAGGGCGCGTGGGTCGTTGAAGGGATAGTTGAGGTGGAAGACCCACTCTTCGGATTGGGGTCCCCAGCGGTTCGGGCCCATGGGCACGAGCACGGCAATCGTTCCCGTGTGCGGCACCCAGATCCAGCGGATGAGCACCTCGGGATCGGCGGCCCATGCGGAGAGGTCGGCGGTCACGTGGATCGAGATCTCTCGGGCAACGTCCCGCACGCCGACCATCTCGACGCCGAGGGCGGGGCCCACGGTCCGCCCGGCATCACAGGCCAGCACGTAGCGGGCCCGTACCGAGTACTCCTCGCCGGAGTCGAGGTCCCGCACCGACGCTGTGACCCCGTCATCGTCCTGGTGGAGGCCGACGAGTTCGTTGTTGAACTGGACCCGGCCGGGCGCCAGCTTCTCGGCTCGTTCCCGCAGCACCGGCTCCAATCGGATCTGCGGCAAGTTCGTCGTGGCGCACGGGCTGGCCGACGCCCAATCCGGGTCGGCTCCACCGGCTCCCCATGCCTCGATCCACCCGATCCGGCGACCCGCATCAGGGTGACCGGCGAATCCCGCGTACCACGCCGACGCCCGCATGTGCTCCCGGGGGGTGCCCCGGCGGTAGATCTCGGCGGCGACGCCGACGTCATTGAGGATCTCCATCGTGCGTTGGTTAAGCACGTGGGCCTTGGGGAGGATCGACGTCGTCGGCAAGGCGCTGACGAGGAGGGAGTCCACCCCCAGGTCGGCCAAGAGCATCGACGCCGTCAGTCCGGCCCCTCCGCCGCCCACGATCAGGACAGGCACCTCGAGATCTGCCACAGCCTTCTCCTCGACTCGGTCCCGGGAGAGTATATGTTGCCACAATACTCGTTGCAACATATAATTTGACCACTCCTCCCGGCAGTCCCGACCGGGCGGAGGGGGCCGGGACACCCTCCGTGGGCGTTGGTGATCCGCTCCCTGGGGGAGCATCGCGAACACCAACGCGTTCATGCGTCGGGCTTTGACAAGCCTGCTTGTGCCACGCGGGCCTGGGTGGGCTCGGTTCAGGCTCCGGCTTGGACTGAGATCTGGCCGGCCTTGATCGCAGCGAGGAGGGCCTGATGGTCGATCTCATTTTGATCGGCATAGGCCGCGGCGAACCGGACGATGGCCTGGTCGAAGGCGCTGCTGGAGCCGAGGTATCCACCGATCTCGGCTGCCCGTCCGCTCTGGGCATGTGCTCGGGCCAGTGCCCATCCGCACAATTCGAGATACTCGGTGAGCGCTGGTGGTGGAAGTGACTCGATCGGTGCCGACCCTTTCATGTCACGAAGTTGTCGGACGTAAAAGTGATGCCCCTGGGCGCTGCTCGATCCCAGGAAGATGTCACTGGACGATTGCATGATGCGTTGACCGGAGACGACGCGCTGGCCCGGGTGCTCGATCGGGCTCGGCCGCCAGTGCCGTTCCAGAACGGACTGCTGGGCTTCTTTGACCTGCAGGAACAGGGCAGCACCCTTGTCGTCGAGGAGCAGGACGATGAAGCATGCGGTGCCGACGCTCCCCACCCCGACTACCTTGTGGGCCGCGTCGACGGGGCTGAACCTCGACAGCAGCAGGGCGACGTCGTCACGGAGGGATGCCATGTAGGCATCCACTGCCGCGTCGATGAGAGGCCGGTCGGATTGAAGCTCGGGTGGATGGACGACCAGGGGTGGTTGGTCCACTATTCGAGGTGGGCCGTCGCTGGTGACGGTCAGTTTGCCCATCGCCCGGGCCGCGGAATTGCGCCGGGCTGTCGCGAGGGCTTTGTCGATCTGTTTGCGCGGTACGGCGGCCATGACCTTGACGATGGAGTCGGCGTCGACTCGGCTGTAGAAGACGTCGAGCGCTGCGCATTGGGCGAAGATCATCATGCGCTCGCGGTAGCTTCGCACCGCTCCCCGGGCTGCCTCCTCGCTTTGTGCTTGGTCGAAGCCGTGTTCCCGGGCGGCGATCATTCCGCTCGCTGCCAGCCGTTTGACATCCCATTCCCAGGGCGCGGGTAGTGCCTCGTCGAAGTCGTTGACGTCGAAGAGAAGCCGCCGCTCGGGTGAGGCGAAGAGTCCGAAATTCGAGAGATGGGCGTCGCCGCAAGCAACGACCTCGATTCCCGTCACCGGGGTGGAGGCCAGGTCGGCCGCCATGACAGCGGCCGCACCCCGGTAGAACGCAAAAGGCGAGGCGGCCATGCGGCCCATGCGGACCGGTACGAGTTGGGGGATCCGGGCGAGGTTCTGCTCCTCCAGCAACGCGAGCGGATCCGCCCTATCCGGTCCCGGTTTCCACTCTCCGTGTGCTGCTCGGGGTACGACGCGCCGCAAACGCTTGCCCGCAGCAGTCCGGGCCTCTGCGGACATGACCACTTGATCGCTCGATACCATGGGTAGCCCCTCGGTCATCAGTCTCACCCGATCATCGCGCCTGATGGGGTGAAGGCATATCTCAGACCCGTTGCAGGCCGTGACTATGGTGATCCCGTCTCGGGCAGAGCCGCGCCGGATTTCTCTTCACCATCGACTCGACCTGTGCCATCCTGTTCCGTCGCCTTCCAAACCTCCACGACCACAACTTGAATCGAAGCGGCGACGGGCACTGCCAGAAGCACAGCAACGAACCCGCCGAAGAGGCCGCCGACCCAGCTCCCGACGTCCGCGCCGACGAGGACAGCGAGGAACACGACCAATGGATTGATCCTAACGGTGCGGCTCATGACAACGGGGTTCAAGAGATGGTTCTCTACGAATGTGTACGCAAGAAAGACGACGGCAGTGATCACTCCCGCACTGATGGAATGCCCCAGGGCAAAGAGCACCGTCGGAATGCCGGCAAGCGCCCCGCCAATCGTTGGAAGGAAGTCGACCAGAGCTACCCAAAGCCCGAAAAGGAGGGGGTAAGGCACGCCGAGGACGGTGAGGGTCACGAAGATCACGAATCCCGCGATCAACGAAGTGAGGAAGTCCCCCAGCACAAACCCCGAGATCGACTTGCTCACCTTCGTGCCGATTTCCGAGTACCTAGCGGCTCGTTCGGGAGCCATGATGCGGAGAAGACCGGCCCGCATCTTCGGCGCTTCCACCAGGAGCAGGATGACGAACGCAAAGGTGGCCGCCAACTCTCCAAGGATCGCGACTGCCCCCTTTCCGAGAGCGAGTGCCGGCTTGCCCAGTCCCTCCGCGAAGCTGACGATCTTCGGTGAGTTCCTGCTCACCCAGGCTTGGATGTGGTATTTGCGAACGAGATGACCGATCCAGCCCTTCCCGTGCTGCGCCTTGTCGACGTACGCCGGTAAGGAGTTGGCAAAATGGCTGATCGCGTTCACCAGGGGATGACCAAACGCGAAGGCCAGTCCGACGAAGATCAACAAGGACCACAGGGTGACGACGGCGACGGCGAGGCCTCGGCGGCGGATCTTCCAGCGCTGCAGTGCCACGACCAGAGGGTTCAGGACGAGGGCGACGAACGAACCGACGACGATGAGCAACACGACGTCCCGAAGCCGGTAGAGAAGCTGGCCCATGAGGTAGACGACGACGAGCACTCCGACAGCGACCAGGATCGTGCGCAACGGCACGACCCTGAAGTCGGCCCATTTCTGAATCCGAGCCCATCTGGAGGCCGTGCCTCCGCCAGCCCGGTCCGACTGCTCAGCCGGCATGATCGCTTCGGTGCCGGCGGAGACGCACGGCAGCCGGTTCGCGGTCGCCCTCAGGGCTCGCGGTATCAATCCGGATGCACCCGCTTTCGCTCCTCGGTGGTCCGATCACCTCGGGTCGCCTCCTAAGAGAGAATTACCCCCAGGAGGCTAACTTCCCCCTCATCACAGCTGTGTGATCGTCAGCGCTCACCATCATCCACCGGAGCATCTACGCAGATTGGAGGCGAAGGCCGGCTTGAACGCACACAGGCCTGACGGCGCGCCGGATCCCGCTCCAGCGCCTGACTCCGTCCCCGAACCGGGTCATCCGGCGACCCAAGCGAATCGATTCGCCGGAAGACCGTCGGGCCCACGGGCGTCGGCCGGCAGCAACCCGCTCGGCGGCAACAGGCAGACCAGGTCTCTCGTGATCCGCATCGTGGCACTGGGCTTTTGCGGTCTCGCCATTTACGTGGTCCTACCAAGTCTCGTCAAGGTGATCGACGCGTGGCCTCGACTCGCCAGGGCCAGTCCGATCTGGATGATCGGTGCGCTCATCGCCGAGATCGTGAGCTTCACCTTTGCATTTACCCTCCAGCGCCTTGCCTTGCGTACCAAGGGTTGGTTCGCAGTTGTGACATCTGGACTGGCGGGCAATGCACTCACCAACGTGCTCCCGGCCGGGGACGCCGCCGGTGCCAGCCTGCAGTACGGGATGCTGGCTACGGCGGGGATCGATATCGACACTGCCGTCGGTGGCCTCGCTGCCGCGTCACTGCTCGGCCTTGGTGGCCTGCTCTCGCTCCCACTCTTCACGCTTCCGGCCGTACTGGGAGCGACCCGGGTGCAGCCGGGACTCCTGCACGCGACCCTGATCGGGCTGGCGGGTTTCTGCCTATTCATCATCTTCAGCACTGTCGCCCTCGCGACCGAGCAGCCTCTCAGAAGGCTCGGCTTCATCGCACAATGGCTGTGGAACAAGCTCCGTCGCCCGAAGACACTACTCACGGGTTTGGATTCGCGCCTCCTTGAGCAACGGGACGAGATCCGCAGCGCACTCGGTCGTCAGTGGCGCCGAGCCGTCTTCTTCGTCGCGGGCCGGCTCGGGTTCGACTACCTCTGCTTGCTCTGCGTCCTGCGGGCCATTGGCAGCCACGCCCGCCCCTCGCTCGTGCTGCTGGCGTATGCGACGGCCGGAGTCATCGCACTCATTCCGATCACACCCGGCGGGCTCGGGATCGTGGAAGCGGGCCTGAGTGGCATGCTGGTACTGGCGGGGGTCAGCGCCGCAGAGGCTTTGATCGCGACGCTCGGCTACCGACTGGCCTCGTACTGGCTCCCACTTCCCACTGGCTTCGTTGCGTTCGCCCTGTTCCGCCGACGATACGGACCCGTCCAGTTGCCCGACACCAACCACAACCGACCGAGACCGCGCCCTCACGAAGGTACCTCACGCGAGACTGGTGATCATGGCGACTGATGGCCGGCCGGAGCGACGGTGAGTGCGCCGGCCGCGGTCCATTCCCGCCTCGGCGTACCGCCGCTCGGAGCCCGAATCGCGGCGGGCGGGGCGCTGGCGGTCACGGGCGCAACGGTCGTCGTCCTCGCCGTGCTCACGGCGCAGAATGTCGTCTACTTCGTAGGCGCCATCGTGACCAGCACGTTGGGTATTTCTGCGCTGTGGATCGCCGCTACCAATCACCGATTCCGCTGGTGGACCACGACCGTCGCCGTGGTCCTCGTGGTCGGGACGGTCGTCATTTTGGTCGCGGACGGTCGGGGCATCGTGGCGGTGGCCATCGCCATCTTCGGCATCGCTGCGGCGTGGTCGCTCGGGACGGTGGCGCTGCGCTGGGAGGTCCGCCGGATCCTCGACACTCGCTGGCACCCGGTACCGGGAACCCGTCATGGCGTCATCTTCATGAACCCCAGGTCGGGTGGCGGCAAGGTGACGAACCTGAACCTGGCCGACGAATCACGTCGCCGAGGGATAGAGCCCGTGCTCCTCCAGCGTCAGGACGATCTGCGGCTGCTCGCCGAGGCAGCGGTGACCCGCGGGGCGGACGCGCTCGGCATGGCGGGTGGTGACGGCTCACAAGCGGTGGTCGCGGCCGTTGCGGCGGCACATGGGCTCCCCTTTGTCTGCGTTCCGGCCGGCACGCGAAACCATTTCGCCCTTGACATCGGCATAGACCGCAATGATCCGGTGCGTGCCCTCGACGCCTTCGGGCCGGCTCGTGAAACCACGGTCGACCTGGGCGAGGTGAACGGAGAGGTCTTCGTCAACAACGTGTCCCTCGGCGTCTACGCGAGCATCGTGGCCACTCCCGGGTACCGAGAAGCCAAGCGCCGGACGGTCGCCGAGATGTTGCCCGATCTGCTGGGGCCCGATGCACCCCCGACGGAGCTGACCGTCGACAGCCCGGACGGACCCATTATGGGAGCCCAGGTGATCCAGGTGTCCAACAATCCCTACACACTGTCAAGCTTGAGCGGCTTCGGTTCCCGCCCTCGCGTCAACATGGGCACGCTCGGGGTGGCAACACTCTCCATCAAACGACTGATCGACGTCAATCGATTGGTCGCTCTGGAAATGGCCGGTCATCCCGAGCACTACGAGGGCTGGCGCCAGTGGACGGCCCGAGAGCTCGAGGTCAGGGGACCCCACCCGGTGGTCGCCGCGGTGGATGGGGAGGCGCGCTCCTGGGTCACTCCTCTGCACTTTACGATTCACCCGGCTGCGCTCCGAGTCCGCATCGGCCGCGGGCAATCCGGAGCCTCACCTGCATTCCAGTGGACACCGTTGAAAGTGTCCACGCTCTTGGGCCTCGGCCGAATCGTCCGTGGTCGACCCAGCGGCATCGTTGCCGCCGAGCCCGGGAGAGGCACATGACCGTTGCCCAGGATCCCCCACAGAGCCCCAGGGCTCTTCGAACCCTTCGCGACCTGCGTCGCCGCGTCATGACGGACGCCCATGCGCTGGACGAATCCGTCTACGAGGCCGTTGCTCACACATCGACGCCGGCCCTCGACGGGCCGGTCACCTGGATCTCGAACGCCGCGAATTACGGACAGCTGTGGGCTGCGATCGCCGCTCTAATGGCGTTGACTGGCGGCACGCGGGGTCGACGCGCCGCAGCACGCGCCCTGATCGCCATGGGCGTCACATCGATCACGGCGAACTTGGCCGTGAAGCAGGCGCTCCCCCGGCGGCGACCCGAGCGCTCCACCGTCAATCCGGCCCGGGCGGCACGCATGCCGGCATCGAGTTCCTTCCCTTCGGGGCACACGGCGTCGGCCTTCGCCTTTGCCACCGCGGTGACGGCCGACTACCCCCTCTTGTCGGCACCCCTGTTCGGTCTCGCCACCGCGGTCGGCTACAGCCGCGTCCATACTGGTGTGCACTATCCCACAGACGTGATCGCCGGCGGGATACTCGGCTGCTCGTTGGCCACTGTGGTCTGCGACGCCACCCTCCGAGTCGGCCCCCTGTCACGACGTCCGGACGCCTGACAGACGGAGCCGACTCCTCAGGTTCCGCCGCTCAGTCCCTCCTGTTGAAGATGTTCAAGAAGAACAGGAAGACGTTGAGCGCGTCCAAGAAGATGGATGCCGCCAGGAGCGGAGCGGAGTCGATATTGCGGATCCTTCTGAGCCTCTGAAAGTCGAACGCCGTCAGGACCGCAAAGATCACTAGGCCAGCTATTGAGTAGACGAGTGCACCGCTCGGAATCTGGACGAAGATCAGGACGATGCCGAACAGGATGAGGACGAGGAGCGCCCAGAAGCAGCCTCGTGCGAGCGCCGATAGGTCGCGACGGGTGGCATAGCCCACTGCGCCGAGTCCGAGCATGAACAACGCCGTCGCTCCACCTGCCTGCCACAGCGCTTCGGGATTCGTGCTCGAGTAATACTGCAGAGTCGGAGCGGTAGCGAGCCCGACGAGAAACCCAAACGCGAAGAGCAGGACCAATGCGGACGAGACCGAACGCCACACGGCGAACCTCATGGCGATGAGGCAACCGAGCGCGCCGAGAAACAACACAAACCCAAGCCCGTAGGACAGGGAGCGGCCCAGATAGGCCCCGAGTGCGAACAGTCCAGCCGTCGCCGCGACGAGCCCCATGGTCTGACCGAACAGGGTCTGGGTGTCATCAGATCGGACGAGCCCGCCCCCGGTCTCGTAGTCAGGGGCCCACTCGCTCACGAAAGCCCCATCGGTTTATCGGCCGGCCCGCGCCGGTAGCTCACGCGCCGCCTATGTCTCATCGCGCACTACCACCACCGGACAGCGAGCCTTGGCCACGCAGTGCTCCGTCACTGAGCCGAGGAGCATTTCCGCAAGCTCGCCATCACCGCCACTCCCCACAACGAGCAGTTCCGCCCCTTCGGATGCTTCCACCAGATGGTGCGCAGGGTGACCCTCCTCGACGATCGCTTTGATCCGGATGCCCGGGTGCCGACCTCGAATCGCTTCGAGGGCACCCTCCATCACCACCTCGCTGTCGTACCTCGGGTCGTACTCAGGATCACCGGGCGCCCACCCGACGGTGGCCGGCCACTCCCATGTCATCAAAGCCTCGAGGGTCGCTCCGGTCAGCTCGGCCTGGGTGGCGGCCCACTCCGCAGCGGCAATCGAGGAGGGGGCGCCGTCAACACCGAGAACGATCCGACGAGGCTGATCGGCAGACGCTGTTGTCACAGTCTCCGTGCCTCGACCCGAGCTCTCTTGTCGATCACCATGTGCCCCGCCGACGACCACAACAGGGCAAGGTGCCTGATGCACGCACTCGCGGCTGACCGAGCCCAGGACGAGGCTCGTGAAGCCGCCGCGACCACGCGTCCCCACCACCAAGAGATCTGCGCCTCCGCTCTCCTCAGTGAGGACGGGAGCGGGTACACCGTCGACGATCTTGGTCGTGATGGCGGCTCCGGGTGCAACGGTTCTCGCGCGCACCGACGCCTCATCCACGTCCTTTTCGCTCCTGTCTCGTACGGCACGCGGGTCTGTACGGGCATGGCTCTCACCCGAGACGGCGACGATCTCCAGGAGAGCCCCCGTGAGCCGCGCCTGTCCTGCCGCCCACTCCAAGGCGCGTCGAGCGCCCTCTGAGCCGTCGATGCCGACAACGATCCGGTGTGTCTTTCCGGCATCCTCCATGTTGGAGACGGCATTCGTCGTCGCGTCGGGTTCGCCACTCACGGCCGATTCAGATCTTCCAAGCGCCTGCTCAACGCCAACCACCATTCGATCTTCGGGACGCCGGGGCTGGGAGGGTAGAGCCGATGGTCCCGATACTCACTATTCAGAGCCTGAACGACAGGAGTGAGCCGCTCAGCCTCTTCTGAAAATCCAGAGCCTCATCCGAATCATTTCAGGAGGGATGCTCCCGGGACCAACGACCCTAGCCACAGTGCTTCGTCCCGGTGACCCTGGACACGGTGACTAGTGGTAGGACCACGGATGCGTCTACTCGGGTCTCCTCAGGGCCGGCTCATGCACCGGAGAAGGGCGCGAGTCTTCACGCTAATGAACTGAACCTCTTCGATGAGACCGCGGTCGCAGTCTCCTCAACCGCACCCGCCTACTCCCTGGCGGCGACGGTCGGCCTTCTATTTGTGGCCGTCGCGTATGCCGGGCCCGCGATCATCATCGTCAGCTTCATTCCGATGCTGTTTATTGCGGGGTCCTACTTCTACCTGAACCGTAAGGACCCGAACTGCGGAGCAGCGTACGAATGGATCTCTCGCTTCGTCGGACCCCATATCGGGTGGTTCAACGGATGGGTCCAGCTGGCGGCGAGTATCCTGTTCTGCGTGGCGGCTCCGTTGCTCGCGGGGACCTACACGCTGCAGTTCTTCCAGGCCGTTGGCTGGATCAACGCTTCGACCGCGTCGGAGATGAGCTTGGCCGCTTCGATCGGGCAACTCGAGACGAGAGCAGCCGACATCGGTGAGGATTACGCACGGCCGGGCGCAGCTCACGGGCTGGCGCTGGCCATTCTAAAAGGGCGGCTCGGCCTACCGGGTCGAGCGCGACCGACGGCCCGCGCGAGTCGCAAAGTGGTCGAGCGCCCCGAGCACCTCAGGCGCCCTCCACATTTGACCGCGCCTTTGGTCAGTGAGCTTGACGAGAATCCCAGCCTCAACGAGGGGCTCGAGTGCCCGATAGGAGTTTCGAGTTGCGACGGTCAACTCGTTCGCGATCAACGTGCTGTTGACGACTGGGTGGCGCAAGAGTAGATCGGCGAGCTTCCAGGTTGTCGCGCCTCGTCGAGCTTGCACGCGATCATTCCACGAGTTCCGAATGTCGCGAAGTTCGGCCACCAATTGGCGTCCATTGTCGACGGCAGCGTTAGCAGCCCGAGCGACCTGAGTGACGACGGGAACGATGTCTCCTTCTCGATAGGCCGTCAGGGCAGCGAAGTAAGAGTCAGTGTTAGACAGCAGGCCTGCAGAGACTGGCACCGTGACATTGCGCGTAAGGCCCTTGTTGCGTAGGTGTGCGTGCAATAGGGCTCGCCCCGTCCTCCCATTACCATCCAAGAACGGGTGGATCGTCTCGAACTGCGCATGAGCTATCGCCGCGTGCGCGAGTACTGGTAGGTCGTCGCGGTCTATGAACGCCACCAGGTCATCGATTGCATCTTCAACCCAGCGGTGATGGGGAGGAATGAACATGGCGCCATGAGGCCCAAAATCCCCGCCTCCGATCCAGACCTGCTCACTTCGGAACTCTCCGAGCTGCTCCGGACCATCTGGATCGACCAGCGCATCGTGCATAGCGATGATGGCTTGCCTGTCGATGCGGTCCGCCAGCGCGATTGCGGCCTTCATCGCTTGTGTGTTGGCCACGATCATCGCGGCGTTGTCCTTCCGGGGTGGCAGAAGTTCGGCTTCGGCGATAGCCCGAGCCGAGGCTGTCAGGTTTTCGATCCGTGACGAAGCGGCGGACTCAGATCTCAGTAGCACCGCGCTAAAGGGCGCTAGCTCGGTCCCGAGTTCAGCATCGAAGCGCACTATCTCTTCGCTGGCTTCGGCCGCCAAAGCCGCGAGTTCTGCCGGCAACGGCACGGCCCGGCCCGCGATTCGAGGTACCAATGCGGCCTCATAAGGGCCCTGGTATCGGCGCCTCGCCGTCCGAGACATGTAACCCGAGTACCGTGACTCCCACTCGACGGGCTGGTAGCTAAGAGCGGGCCAGGGCGCTGTGGTGGCGGGCGGAACTGTCATTAGGGGCCTCCGTTGTTCTCAGTTAGTAGTATATCTGAGAACAACGTCCGGCCGTGCTCTCGGATGTCCAGGAGCCCAGCTGGCGCTACAGCTGCGCCTTTGGCGCAGAAACGGCGAGATCATGTGCACAGAACGGCTCAACCCCGGACGGTCGCCGAGCTGCCGAAATCGCGCGTGAACAGGGGAATTGCAAGTTACACGCCTGTAATCGTCACGAGGCCCTGGTAGCGATGAGCGAACACATGTTCCCAATTGATGACAGACCACCTCCTCTTGGGCGGGCCAGAGGGACCCGGCAACCAGCCGGAATCGCGCGCGGCCGCCGGCCGGCCGGTCACCGATGAGGAGGACAAGGCCCTGGCCCGGGCGGCCCGCTGGTGGCCCCAGGGCCTCGAGCGCACCGACCCGGCCCCGCCTGCAGTCTCCTTCTCCAAAGAAGCAGTCGCCGCCTGGGGCCCACCCAACCCGGCCGAGGCTGCCCAGGCTCTCGCCACCTCGTACCGCTACTGCACCTGGCGCCTCGCCCAGAGTCTCGACCTCCGCCTCGACAGCGCCTTCAACCTCGACGACATCGTCGCCTACATCGACGGCCCGCTAGCCGACTCTCCGAAGAGCACATGCAAGTCTGCCAGGACCTAACTGCGCCGGCTCGACCCCCATCGACCGCCCGCTGTCGCCACCCCGATCGCCATCGCGTCGGCTGCAAGGATCGCCACCTCCCTCATCCCAGGAGAAGAAGTCTCGGGCAGCGTGGCAGATGTCATCGATGCCTACTTGCCCAAGACGATCGACGCGGCCCGCTTCGAGCGCGTCGCCAACCTCGTCCGCTCCGCCGTAAAGGCCTGGGGACCGAAGACCGCGACCAGAGCGACCAATGCCCTGTGCTGGGCCGCCTATCTCGCCGCTTGGGTCGACGCCAGTGGCCGCCCACTGCGCCCCGACGTGGTGTTCCACCCAGACACCGTTGAGGACTACCTCGCCATGCGCCTCGCCGCCGGCGCGGACGAGCGAACCATGGCAACCGAGGCAACCGCACTGCGTGGGATCTCCAAGGCGCTCCTCCCGACCCTGCTCGCCTCCAAGCGCACCAGGATCGCCAAGGCGCTCTACGAGATCCCTTACTCGCACTCGGAGATCGGTCAACTCTTTGCCTCCGCTGTCAGCCTCACGACGAAGACACGCCGGCGTTACGGCCACTCGCTCATCACCCTCGGACTCGCCGTCGGCCCCTTCGGAGGCGAGTTCACCGGCGTCGAGCCCACCGACGTGCGCCGACCTGGCGGCGGCCAGCTGGTCGTCACTCTGCGGGGCTTCGAGCATCACGAAGCCGTGACGTGATCGCCCTTCCTGACTATGTCGAGCTTCTCGAGCAGGCGGTGGCCGCCGCCATCGGAGCGGGAGACCGCTACCTGATCGGTGGGCGCAAGACCTCTCGCAATCGTCTGAACGCTGTGCTCGAGGACCTCGGGTCGGCGCAGTGGCCGGTACCCCTCGTCCACGGGAGGCTGCGAACCACCTATCTGGTTGAGCTCGCCCGCCAACATCACAGCGTCCCCGAGCTCCTGTCCCAGGCTGGCATCACGACCCTCGGCGCCTTGGATCGAATCCTCCCGTTCATCGATGAATCCGACCACCGCGCCGCCGCCGAGGCCGACGACGACGCCGACGCCGACGACGACGATCACGACAAGGAGCACGACAAGGAGCACGAGGAAGACGTCGAGGAGCACGACAAGGAGCACGACAAGCACGACCAGTACGTAGAAGACGAAGTCAAAGACGATCGTCGCTGGGGCATGGCGTCATGAGTCGGCGCACTCGCTCTACGTCCCACCCGCTCACCCGCCAGGTAGCCCGCCAAGCTGGCGAGTTCGGGCGGGCAGCCCGCACTCGCCAGGCGCACAGCCTGGGCCGAGCCGTTCCCGCAGCGCGTCACCCCGACTACGTCGACGTCCAGATAAAGACCCGCCTCGTTCGCCAAGCCGCCGCCGTCGTCGACCGCGACCCCGAACTGGTCCCGTGGCTCGCCGGCCGGCTGCGAGCGGCCCAGGCCGGCCCGGGCCGGCCGGCTGCCTTGCCTCTGCGCTCAGCGCTGATCTGCTTCTGGCTCCTGGCCGTGACCCAGCGCAACTTCTTCTTCATCAACCTCGCCCCGCTGGTCGGCTCGCTCAGTTGGCGGGTGCGCCGTGAGCTCGGCATCGACTACACCGATCGCGCCGGACGTCCCAAGCAAATCTCTTACGAACAGTTGCTGCGCACCTTCCACGCCATCGCCGAGGCTTTCGATCCCTACCAAGAAGGCATCGACGAAGACGAAGCGCGCTCCCGGGCCGCCGAGCTTCAAGCGCTCGTCAACCGCCTCGTGCGCGCCTCCAGCGCCGAGGTCGCCCATTCGGGCGACTACGCCATCGACGCCACACTGAAATGGGCCTACGAACGACCGCGTACCGCAGCGGGCCGGCGGGGACTCAACGACAAGATCGACCGCCGCGGCAAGGACGGCGAAGCGGGCCCACCGCTGACCCTCTCCGCTGTGATCGATGCCGACGCCGACGGCGACCTCGAAGAGGCCGGGCTCCTGCGCGACCCCCTCGACGAGCGCAAGATGAGCCGCTACGACCAACGCACCTGGGGCGGCGGAGCGGGGTGGGTCGGGAGGAAGAACAAGACCAAGGGCGTCTTCGGTTACGCCCTGCACACCGCGACGGTCTCTGACCCACGGTGTCCCAACGTCATCGACGCACTGGTGGTGACGACGGCCAAGGCCTTGCCCGCACCTTCGATCATGCCGGCAATGCGCGACCTCTACGACGCCCGTCTCGGCACCGGCGTCACGAAGCCCCTCGGCGACGTGGTCGCCGACCCGGCGTACAGCGCGAACCCGGCCGATTGGCAGCTGCCGCTGCGCGCCATGGGGGCGTCGTCATGGTTCCGCCTGCATCGCACCAATCAAGGCGGATTCCGAAGCTTCGTTGACCACCTCTTCGTCGACGGCCGGCCCTGTTGCCCCTGCGCCGCATATGCGCTCGAGCACCGATCCTTTCCGACCTTCCCCTACACCGGGGCCCAGCTCACTGAGTACCAGCGCTGGGCCACCCTGCGCGCCCGCTTCGAGATGAAGCCCAACGGGACATGGCACCCCGATCGTGGTCGCCAGTTCTTCGCCGTCCACTACGAACGGCACCGCCCAGCCGGCACGCCTGCCGGAGGATGCGAGCACTGCGTGGATCGCTTCGGCGACCCGGTCATCGACCCGCTCACCAACCTGCCCCGGCCGCGCTGTTGCACCCAGGGCACCAAGAAGCTCAGCGCCGCCCAACTCGGGCTCTACCAAGAAGCCAGCTTCGGGTCCGAGGAGTGGTTCGACAAGTGGAATCCACGGAACCGGGTCGAGGGTAGCTACGGGGTGCTCAAGAACCTTGCCCTGGTCAACTGGGGCCGCGACTACCACCACTTCGTCGGGCTCGCCCGCGAGTCGGTGGTCGCCGCCTTCGCCGTGATGGCCTACAACTTCCACGCCCAGCGCACTTTCGCCGCCAAGCTCGCCCGAATCGGCGAGCGCGAGCGCAACGACGACGAGCTGCGCCGCCGGCGCGGCCCTCGCCGCGCCAAGATCCTCGAGCTCCCGTCAGCCCAGCCGACCAAGACCTTCCCTGGCGGAATCGGCTCCGAGTCCGAGACCGCCCGCCCCGTCAGCGGTCCCAAGGGCCTCGAGTTCTTGGGTACGCCCCAAGGCCCCTAACCCGCCCGCCCGTCACCAACGCCCTCAAGAGGTCGCGCTCGTAAGGGCTATAAAATAGTCCCTTCCCTTGTAGCCACCCTCTGACCTGTCGCGCCCCGATTCGCCTCATTGAGCCCGGATCGGGGCGCTTGCGCGTCCAGGGGTCCGCGACGCGACGCGACGCGGCGGCCACAATGGCGCGCGGGGCGCCCCAGACAGCAAAAAGTCCCGCCGGGGCGCACCCAACGGGACTTTCGCAACTGCCTTCGGCGTCCTTTCACGAACGCCTGTCAGTGGCGGGGGGAGGATTTGAACCTCCGACCTTCGGGTTATGAGCCCGACGAGCTACCAGACTGCTCCACCCCGCGGCGAAGTCGTCATCCTACACGCCCCACCCGGCACCGACCACGGCGACCGAGCGGAGCTGGGCCCACTGGCACTCCGACCGGCGCATCCGAACTGTCGGCACGACCGCCGGCCGGGCGGCCGGCCTTACAGCGTCTGCGCTGTGGGAGGTGGGGGCGGCGGTGAGGCGGGGTCTGCAGCCTGGGGGGGCGGCGGGGGCGGGGCGGCGTCACCGGCCGCGGAAGCGGTCGGGGCGGCCGCAGCCGACTCGGGGGCCAGCGTGATCTGGCCGTGCTCGGACTCGTGCGTCTGCAGCGAGGCCACCAGCTTCTCGATGTCGGCCTCCGTCGTGGGGGTGGCGCGCCCCGTCTTGGTGGCGTACACGGCGGCACCGAGGTCGCGCAGCATGCCGTCAGCCGCCTTCTTGGCCTGCGCCTCGTCGAGCTTCGCCTGGCCCTTGGCGGCCGCGTCCTTGGCCGCCACCGTGGCCGTCGCTGCCGTCGCCTTCACCTTGTCGAGCAGTCCCATCGGAAGACTTCCTTTCCTCGCTCCCGACATCATGGGACCGCTGGGCTGAACCTGCAACCGTGAGGTGGCGTCAGGCGTGCCGCCGGGTGTCGCCCCCGGCGCCTCAGCCCCGGGCGGCCGCCGAGGCGACGGTCGTCGAGGTGGTGCTGGCGCCCCCCTTGGGCTCCGTGCTCGTCGGCACCGTGGTCGTGCTGGAAGACGTGGGAGACGTGGACGGCGTCGTCGTCAGCGTCGACGACGTGGTGCTCGTCGACTTCTTCGTGGACGCCTTGCCGACCTTGGGGGGCGTCGTCGTGGTCGTCGTCGAGGGCGACTTCGGGGTCCCGATCACCTGCTGGGCCTGGGTGATCGCCTGCTGCATGGCCTGGATGTCGGTCTGGAACCCGGCCAGGTTCCCCGCCTTCAGGGCGGCGAGCGCGTTGGAATAGTCCGTCTGGGCAGCTGACAGGAAGCCCGACACCGCCGTCGGCACCGTGCCGCTCGAGGGGACACCGGTCCCCGGCAGTGAGACCGTCGTCTGGAGTAGGTCGCTCAGGACGGCCGACAGCGACGTGTCGATCTCCACGTTCTTGCCCAGGACAGCAACCACGTATTCGAGCTGCGGCTGCGGGTTCGTCGTCGCCGCGACGTACAGCGGGCGCAGGTACACCATGGAATTCGAGATCGGGACCATGAGGGTCTCCCCCAGGAGCACCTCGGAGCCCTTGGTGTCGAGCAGCGAGATGTCCTTCGACACCGTCGAATTGGCCGAGATCTCGGCGTCCGCGTTGGCTGGGCCCGCCGTCCCCTGGGGCGTCTCGTAGAGGTCCAGCTGGCCGTATTGCCCCGGGTCGGAGAGCCCAACCATCCAGGCGGTCAGGTTGAAGTTCTGGTTGGACCCAGAGAGGGTCGACTGCGACGCCGGGACGAAGCCGTCGGACACGGTGAAGACCTGCTGGGCGGTGTTGGGCAGCGAGTACACCTGGTACTGGGGCGCCATGCGGGCGGGCGTGGTGGACACCAGCTGGCCCTGGTTGTTGTAGGTGTTCTCGGCCAGAAGCGCCTGGGATTGCGGGCCGGCTCCCGCTGTCGGCGAGAGCTGCCAGGCGTTGCTGGCGGCGTAGAAGTTCTGCGGATTGACGAGGTGGTACCGACCGTAGATGGCCGACTGAACGGAGAAGATGTCTTCGGGGTAGCGCAGGTGGGCCTGCAGCTGCGGGCTCATCTTCGACAGCGGCTGGAACATGTGCGGGAAGGCCGCCGAGTACGCCTGGATGATCGGGTCCTTCGGGTCGGCGTCGTAGAAGGTCATCTTCCCCGAGTAGGCGTCGATGACGACCTTGACCGAGTTGCGCACGTAGTTGTAGCTGGCCGGGAGGGTGCTGCCGATCGCCACCTGCTGGGTGTCCGCGTTCTGCGAGTACGCATAGTTGGCGGTCGTGGTGTAGCCGTCGACGACCCAGTCGATGCCTCCGTTCTTGTTGATCACGGCGTAGGGGTCGTGGTCGAAACTGAGGAAAGGCGCCGCCTTCTGGGCCATCGCCACCGGGTCGCGGACGAACATGATTCGCGACTTGTTGGTGATCTGGCTCGAGATGAGCAGGTTGAAGTCCCCCAGCCGTAGGGCGAAGGCCGCCCGCGTGAAGATCGAGGACAGCTGGACGCCGCCGGTCCCCGAGTAATGGCTCTCGACGCTGGTGCCGTTCAGTTGGTAGTCCACCTCTTCTTGCTTGGTGTTGGCGACCACGTAGCCCGACTCGCCCAGCGCGAAGTAGACCGACGGCTGAGTGATGGCGGGCAGTCCCTGCGAGGAGGTCGGCGGGACACCCTGCACGGTGTAGACGGGGTTGCTGGAGTTGGTCTGGTTGGCCAGTGCCACCGCGGCGCCGTTGCCGTGGGTGTACTGCAGGTGGATGTTCACCCAGGACGGGGACGGCACGTTCGCCGACGAGATCTCGCGCACGCCGATGAGCACCGGCGTGCGCTGCCCGCCAACCGTGTAACGGTCCACCCCGAGCGCAGGGAATTGGTAGTAGGACTTGATGGCCTGTTGGCGCTGGAACGTCTGCAGCGAAATGGTGGGGTCGGGGTCCCACTGCCGGATGTTGGCGATGGTGGGGCTGGCGGCCACCGTCTGGGCGGCGGTGATGCTCGTGGAGGCGGGGAAGCTGTGCACCTTCACGTTGGTCAAACCGTACGCGTCCCGCGTGGCTGTGATGTTGCGTTGGATGTAGGGCGCCTCGAGCGAGCTCTGCGCCGGCGTCACCTTGAGCGTCTGCAGCAGGGCCGGATAGATGATGCCGACGACCAGCGCCACGAAGGCCCAGATCCCGATCGCCAGGACGGGAAGCGTCCAGCCCTGTTGGCGGATGTTGTAGAGCAGGATGAGCGCGGCGAACACCGACACGACGGCGAGCAGCAGCTCGGCCGGCAGGCGGGCGTGCACGTCGGTGTACCCGGCGCCGTTGACGTACCCGTCCTGCGCGTTGACGAGCGACCAGCGCTGGAAGATGTAGCCCACCGCCTTGTCGAGCGCGATCAGTGCCAACAGCACCGAGATGTGCGCCTTGACGGGCGGCCGCACGCGCGGCAGGCCGCGCTGGGGCTGAATCCCTCCGTTGAAGTAGTGGAACACGAGTGTGACGGCCAGCGTCACGATCAGGATGGCCAGGGTCCAGTCGACGATGAAAGTCAGGAACGGCAGCTTGAAGACGTAGAAGCCGATGTCCTTGCCGAACTGCGGGTCGGTGATCCCGAAGTCGCCGCCGTGGCGGAAGAGGATCCAGTTGTTCCACTGCCCGATGGTCCCCGAGGCGCCGATCAGCGCGATGACGAAGGCCAGGGCCACGTAGATCCGGCCGGCGTAGGGCCGCACGTACTGCTGGTAGCGGCGCACGAGCTCGTCCTCCTGGGCGAGGACGATGTCGTGCCCGGCGATGCGGTCGCACACGACGAGGTTGACCCAGAGCACCGCGAAGAAGATGGCGCCGAACACGCCGAAGAGGCCCAGCTTGATCGCCAGCAGCGCCGAGAAGACGTTGTGATAGCCGACCGAGGAGAACCAGAGGCTGTCGGTGTAGATGCCAGCCAGGGACCTCAGCGAGATCAGGAGGACGACGAGGACGATCGCGAGGCCGATGAGCCACCAACGGGCCCGGTGGCGTCGACGCGGCGAGGGATCAGCGGTCAGGTCGCTGGGGATGCGCACGAGGGGAGCCTAACGTCCACCACCATGGCCCCAATGGCCAGGCCCGATGGGTCTTAGAACAGGCAGCGCCCCAGGTCAGTCGTCCGCGGGTGCCACGAGACACCGGCAGCCCGAGTGCGCCGGTGGATGGGCGTGGCCGGTCGGGAACGTCTCGCGCGCGCTCATCGCACCGGCGAGCGCATTGTCCTCGCAGTCCGAGCAGCCGCTCGCCGACGTCACCACCCAGCGCACCTTGTCGTCGCCCGCGGCGGCGGTCACGCCAGCCGAGAACGCCTGCGTCGCGTAGTCACCCGTCAGCCGCTCCACCCGTTCGCCCCGCCACTCTCGGAACGCGGCACCCACCCGGTCGCTGAGCTCGTCGTCCCCGTCGGCCATCTGGCGGCGCAGCATGGCCACGATCACGTGCGCCAGTCCCTCCACCGACTGCTCGACCGCGTCGTCATCGGCGACGGTCGCCGCCCCGGCCCCGCCGAACGCCGCCCCGGCGGTGAACGCCTCGGCCAGGTGGCTGCGCGCCGCGGCGGCGAACGCGGCCATGTGCTCGTCCTCGGGGCCCAACAGCTCGTCGGCCGTCACCGACGGCGCGTTGCGCAGTCGGTCCAGCAGTCGGTTCTGGTCGTCGCCCAGGGCGCGCTTGACGGTGCGGCCCAGCCGCGCCGTGACGGGCGCCAGGGCCTCGTCGCGCCGCGCGACGAGCTCGTCGTCGGGACCCGGAGCAGCCTCGGCCCGAGCCTCCGCCGCCTCGGCCTCTGACGCACGGCGGCGTGCACCGGCCTCGCCCGCCGTGGCCTCGGCTGGGGCCTTCGGGGGCGCCGCAGGCTCGGTGGGCCCCCCGGCCGCATCGGTCCCGGCACGGATCCGGGCGAACAGCTCGTCGACCGAGGGGGTGACCGCCGACGCGCCCGCGTCGTCCTCTCCCGGCCCCCCAGCGGTTCCCACGTCGCCCAACGGCGGCGCCGGCGTCTCCCCCGTCGCCTCGTCCACCGAGTCCTGGTCGTGGGGGCCCTCCTCGGAGCCGCGCAGCCGGAACTGGTCGCCGACGGCCATCGCGGCGGCCCGCGCCTCGTCGTCGGTGCGCTCCAGGTGCGTCAGGATCCCGTCCACCTTGTCGCGCACGCCGAGCACGGACGCGGCCATTTCGTCGCGGGCGGCACGCAGCTGCTCAATCTGGATCCCGAGCGCGCGACGCCGCGACGCCAAGTCGGCCAGCACACGGCGCCGGGCCTCTTGCACCTGCTCGAGGAGTGTCCGCCCCTCGTCCTTGGCGCGGGCGATGACCGCCTCCCCGTCGGCCACGGCCTCGGCGAGGAGGCGCTCGCTCTCCACGCGGGCCTCCTGCTCGGCGTTCGCCACCAGCAGCTCGACCTCGACGACGCGCTCGGCCGACGAGGCCTCGGTGCGCGCCTGCAGCTCGTCGACCTGGCTCTGGGTCTCGCGCAGCAAGGTGGCCGCACCCTCCTGGGCCTGGGCGACGATTCGTGCCGCCTCCTCGTGGGCGTGGCGCAGGATCTGCGCGCTGTGCTGCCCCAGCGACGCCGTGAGGGTGGCCTCGTCGACGACGGGGTGGGCGGCCCGCTCCTCGGCCTCGGCCACGGCGGCGCGCAGCTCCTGCTCGCGCTCCTCGAATGCCTCGATGCTCCGCGACACCGACTGCAGGTAGGACCGCACCTCGTCCGTGTCGAAGCCCCGCCGCACGACGGCGAACGAGTGGCGGGCGATGTCCCCGGTCGCGATGCGGGACGATGAGATGGGGGCGCGGCCTTCAGGCATGGCCAGAGCCTACGGCGCCGCCTGGGCCGGCACAGGCTTCGTAGGCACGTGGCCCCCGAGGCGCTCGAGGATGCGCAGCACCTGGTTCAGGCTGCTCACGGCATAGACATGCAGCTGTGGGGTCGCCTTGGACTCCGCGGTCTTGAGCTCCACCGAGGGCACGAAGAAGACGGTCGCCCCGGCCCGCTCGACCGCGATCGTCTTCTCGGCCACGCCGCCCACGTCACCGACGTTGCCGTACTGGTCGATCGTGCCGGTGGCGGCCACGATCCGGTTGCCCGTCAGGCGCCCGCTGCTCAACTTGTCGATGATCCCGAGCGTCATGGCCAGGCCGGCGGACGGCCCGCCGATGTCCTGGGTGTGGACGGTCACGTCCACCGGGAAGTCCCAATCCTGCTGCGTCTGGGGGTCGATGCCGAGGAGCGCCGTGGGCTTCGTCGGCGGCCCGCAGCCGGTGTCCACCAGCCCCTTGGGGGGTGCCGCGAGCGTGATCGACTTGGTCACCGTGGGCCCGGGCACGAAGGCACCGACGTCGTTGATGGTCGACTCCTCGACGCCGAGGGGGATGGTCGCCCCGGGTTGCAACCCATGCAGCGCGTCGACCAGGGCGCACTCTGTCGGTGTGGCGGTTCCGTTTACGGAGGTGATCACCTGGGCCACCTTCAGCGTCTTGGCGGCCGGGGAGCCCGGCTCGATCCCGAAGATGAGCGCGCCCGCATTGGTGGAGGTGACCGTGTAGCCGAGGCGCGTCAGCGCCGCTGCGGTGGCGAACGATTGCGCCTGGGCCATCTCGAGGTACCCCTGGTTGAGGTACTGGCTCTCGTCGGGCGTCGGTCCGAGCAGCTCGGGCCCCGAGACCACCTCGCTGTCGGAGTCGAAGAACCGGTACTGGAGGTAATTCAGTGCGTTCAGCTGTGTGAGGTAGACGTCGGTGAGCAGGATCTTGCCCGTCAGGGGGTGGTTGTCCGCCGCCGGCACCTCAATGAACTGCGAGACGGGCGTGGCATCCCCCGGCGTGAGCACGTAGTAGTTGATCGAGACGTGGGCGGCGACCAGGGCGGCGATCAGGACGACGGCGACCGCGACCCCGAAGATCGCCGGCCAGATGCGCCGGCGCCGCCCGGAGCCGGCGGGTGGAGGCGGGGGCGCCCACGCACCGGCCACGGCGGGGCCGGCGTCGTTGGGGGAGGGGGTCGCCGCAGCGCCCCCGTCGGTGGTCGCGTCAGGGTCGGACATACTCGGGAGGTGAGCGACGATGTTGCCACGGATGCCGGCCGCGACGGCCGCGCCGAGTTGCGGAGGCGCCGCCTCGTCCTGGCCGGCCACCGGGGAGATCCGGCCCTGGCCCGGCGCGGCCTCGGCGATCCCGATCCGGGCGTGCAGGCGGCCGCCCTGGGCGCGCTCGACCGCCTGGGTCAGCTCACGGCCGACGACGTGGTGGCGGCGTTGACCGCCGGTGCCGCGCCGCTGCGACGCCGCGCCGTCGAGGCGGCCCCGGGCGTGCACGGCCGGGGCTCGCGCTCGGTGCTCCCCGCCGCCGTGACCGGCGCGCTCGGCGATCCCGATCCCCTGGTCGTGGTCGACGCGGCCTGGTTCCTGGGCGAACGGCGCCACCGGCCCGCCGTCGCCGCTCTGGCGGCGACCGCAACGGAGCACGCGGACACCCGCTGCCGCGAGGCGGCGGTCGCCGCGCTCGGCGCCATCGGTGACCTCGACGGGCTGCCCGCCGTGCTGGCGGCGCTGGGTGACAAGGCGACGGTCCGGCGCCGGGCGACGGTGGCGCTGGCCGGTTTCGACGACCCGAGGGTGGAACCCGCCCTGCGGGCGGCCGCCGGGGACCGCGACTGGCAGGTGCGCCAGGCCGCCGAGGAGCTGCTCGGGGTCTGAGCCCGCCAGGTGGTCCTCGGTGAGTCAGGTGGTCCTCGGTGAGTCAGTCCTCCTCGGTGAACAACCGCTTCAACCGGTCGAAGGACTCGAGGCAGACCCCGGCGCCCTGGACCACGCACTCGAGCGGCGTGTCCACCAGGTGCACCGGGACGGCCGTGGCGTCGGCGAGCCGCTGGGTCATCCCGCGCAGCAGCGCGCCCCCGCCGGTCAGGTGGACGCCTTGGAACATGATGTCCTGGGCCAGCTCCGGTGGCGCCTCCGAGAGGCAGTCGGCCGCCGTCTGGACGATCGACCTGACGTTGTCCTCGAGCGCGCCCCGGACCTCGAGCGGGGAGAGCAACACCGTCTTGGGTCTCCCGGTCGCCACCTCGCGGCCACGGATCTCCGCCTGCTGCTCCGCCGCGTAGGGCGACGCCGAGCCGATGGCCAGCTTGACCGCCTCCGCCGTGCGCTCGCCGATGGCCACGCCGTACTCGTGCCGCACGTAGGCCTGAATCGACGCGTCGAAGTCGAAGCCGCCGCAGCGCATCGCCTGGACGGCGACCACGCCCCCGAGCGAGATCACCGCCATCTCCGCCGTGCCACCCCCGACGTCGACCACCATGTTGCCCACGGGCTCGTGGATCGGGAGCCCCGCCCCGATGGCGGCCGCCATGGGTTGCTCGATCAAGAAGCTGGCCGAGGCGCCGGCCCGCCGCGCCGCCTCCTTCACGGCGCGGCGCTCGACCGCGGTGATGGCCGAGGGGACGCAGATCAGGACCTTGGGCCGGTTCAGCCGTCCGACGCCCACCCGGCGCAGCAGCACGCTCAGCATGCGCTCGGTGACCTCGAAGTCGGTGATGGCGCCACCCCGCAGCGGGCGCTCGGCCACGATGTAGCCCGGCGTCCGGCCGATCATCTGCCAGGCGTCGGTCCCGATCGCCAGCACCTCGCGGCTGCGGGAATCGAGCGCCACCACGGTCGGCTCGTTCAGGACGAGGCCCTTGCCCTTGGCATAGACGAGCGTGTTCGCCGTGCCGAGGTCGATGGCCAGGTCGCGTGACATAGGGGCCTCATGGTACGGCCGCCCCGTCGCGCGACGGCATTCTGCGGGCCTTTCTCGGTATCGTCGACCAGGTGAGTGACACGCCCGAGCAGCCCGACGACGGCGAACCGGGCCCTGAGGAGGGCGGCGGCGCAGGCCCGGACGAGCCGGAATCACCGCTGCGCGGCTGGATCGACCCCGACGACCGGCTGTGGCGCCACCCGAGCGAGGTCGCCGCACGGGGCGCCGGCCCGGGCCCGGGGGCGGGTGCCGACACGCCCGTGCTGCTCAACGCCCCGCCGCGCCGTGCCTGGCGCAGCGCCGCCATGGTCCTGATCGGCGTCGCGGCCGTGGCGGCGGCCGTCGTCTGGGTCGTGGTGCTGCTCTCGCCGGCCTCGCAGAAGCCGCTCTCGAACGCCACCGGTGACACCCTCGCCAGCACACCGGTGACGACCCTGGCCGGACCGCAGAACGCGGTACCCGCGGCGGCCCAGGCGGCCGCGCGCTCCATGGTCGAGCTGCGGGCGACCACGGCGCACGGGACGGTGAAGCTCATCGGGGTCGCCGTGGCCGAGGGGGGCATGGTCGTCACGACCGCCGACCTCCTCGGAGGCGCGCGGCGCATCGTGATGGTCGGGCCCGGCGGCAAGCTCGAGCCCGCCTCCCTCGTGGCGGAGGACACGACGTCGGACATCGCGTTGGTGAACGTGCCCGTGGACGTGCCGGTGGCACCGTTCGCCAACGACACCGGCCTCGGCGGGGGATCGCCCGACCTGCTGCTGAGCTTCGTGCCCGCGGGAGGCGCATCGCTCGCGCTGCACTGCACGCCCGGCGCGGTGACCGGGGTCGGGACGGCCATCGCCGGCGGTCCCGCCGACGGCATGCCGGCCATCACCTCCTCCCCCGCGACGACGCCCGTCGCCGCTGGGGACCCGCTGTTGAACTCGAGCGGCGGGGTCGTCGGGATCCTCTACGACCCCGACCCCGGGACGTCCTCCCCGGTCGCCTTCCTGCCCACCGACCTCGTGGTCGGGGTCGCCGACGACCTCCGCTCGAGGAACCGGGTGGTGCACGGGTGGCTCGGGGTCTCGGGCACCGATGCCCCCGGCGGCGGCGGGGCCGAGGTGGCGTCCGTGCAGGCCAACGGGCCGGCCGCCGGGCGCCTCCAGGCGGGCCAGGTGATCGTGGCCGTCAACGCCTTGCCCGTGCGGACGATGGCCGAGCTGCGCGCCCGGCTCTACGTCCTGGCTCCGGGTGCCGCCATCGCCCTCTCGGTCCAGCAGGGCTCCGGCACGAAGCTCGTGGACGTGACCCTGAGCGGGTCCTCATAGCATGCAGACGTGAGCATGTTCGGTTCCAGCGACCCCGACAATCCGATGGGGGGCCTCCTCGGGGACCTACTCAAGGTCATCGGGTCGGGCCCGGGCGCGGGCGACAGCTGGTTCGATGCCGCCCGCACACTGGCCTTCGGGGTCGCCACCGACGGTGGTCAGGACGAAAACCCCGATCCGCTGGTGCGCATCGCGTTCGAGGAGCTGGCCCGGGTGGCCGAGCTCCATGTGGCCGACGCCACGGGGATCTCGTCGCCGGGGAACGGAAGCGTCTCCTTCGAGGCCGTCGGCCCCGGGCAGTGGTCCTTCCGGGTGCTCGAGGCCTACCGGCCGGTGCTCAAGTCGATGATCGACGCGCAGCAACAGGGTGCGGCGGCCGTGCCGACGTCCACGGACCTGAACGAGTTCGACCCCGACGACGTCGGCGGCCTCGGTGGCCTGCTCGGCCAGTTCGCGCTCACGCTCGGTCCGGTGTTCCTCGGCATGCAGTTCGGCTCGGCCGCGGGGCACCTCGCCCGCCGGGCCTTCGGGCAGTACGCGCTCCCGCTGCCCTGGCCCGAAGCGCCGACCCTGCTGCTCGTGCCGGGCAACGTGGCCCGCTTCGCCGAGGACTGGAGCCTGCCGCTCCAGGAGGTCCAGCTCTGGGTCTGCCTGCGGGAGCTGACCATGCACGCCGTGCTGACGCGTCCCGGTGTCCGGTCCTCGCTGATGACGCTGCTGGGCGACGCGTCGGCCCACGCCGCGGCGGCGCAGCGGTCCATCGTCGAGCGCCTCGGGGACGGCCTGGGCGACCCGGCGGCCCTCGAGGACGCCCTCGGGGACCCCGAGGCGCTGCTGTCGGACCTCATCAGCCCCGAGCAGCGGAGCATCTCGAGCGCCCTCACCGCCCAGACGACCGCCATCGGCGCCTACGTGGACCACATCACAGCGGGCATCGCCGAGACGCTGACCTCTTCGCCCGCCGCGCTGCGCGAGGCCTGGTACCGCTACCGGATCGAGGAGGGCAAGGGCGAGCAGGCCTTCGCCGGCCTGTTCGGGCTCAACGTGGGCCAGGACGAGGTGGACCGCGGGCGTGCCTTCGTCACGGGCGTGGTGGAACGGGTCGGCGAGGACGCGCTGGCCCGGCTGTGGAGCGACGAGCTCTGTCTGCCGACGCCGGCCGAGGTCGACGCGCCCGGGCTCTGGCTCGCCCGCATCGGCCTCTTGGATTGAGGTTCAGCCCACCCGCTCGGGCACGCGGTGCTCGAGCTCGTAGCGGGCGAACGCGGTCGTGACGCGGCCACCGAGGAGCAGCATCTCGATGCTGCCGTCCCACCCCGGCGCGATGGCGTAGACGTAGTCCGCCAGGCCCTCGTCGGAACGGATGGTGGTCAGGAGGTCCACGAGATCGAACACGTGCTCGACCTTCGCCGTGTCCGCCAGGTCCACCGGCGTCAGCGTGCGCACCAGCGCCGTCTCGTCCTCGGTGAGCTCACCGACGAGCCCCCGGATCTCCCCGACGACGGGTGCGTCGTCACGTGTGTCGGTCGTTTCCCCCATGATGCTCCTCCCCCTCGGCGGACCACCGGGGCCCGCCGCTCAGTCACTCGAGAGCAGCCCGACGGACCGCTCCGAGCGCAGAGCTTTCACCACGGCGGTGTCGGCCGAGTGGCTCGCGGGATGCAGGATGGGTGCGGGACAACGCCCGCTCAATGGGGCGGCGCGCCCGGAAGAGGGCCGCTCAGGCCTCGGCGGGCTCCCCGTAGTCGAGGACCCACTCGAGGGCCAGCTGCTCCCGCTCGGCGTCACGCACCACCCGCTCGCTGTTGCGCCGGAACTGGGGGTCGTGCGGGGGGAGCAGCACAAGGCGGGCCAGCACACGCTCGCGGAACTGCTCGATCACCTCGGGCGGCCCGTAGTCCGACTGGACCTCCCAGTGGGGGGCCACCGGGCCGAGGTACACGACGCGCACGTGCCCGATGGGCTCGACCGGCTCACCCTCTTCGACTACTTCCTGCTCGGTGTCCGGGGACATCGCACCTCCTGGCATCAGCGACCGGCGCCAGCGTAGCCCCGGGGGGCCCGAGGGCATCGTCCCTGGTAGAGCGGGAATCGGCCCGGGCATTCTTACGAACTTCCTAACCGAAGACCCTATTTCCCAGAGGGCGCCTCCCGTAGAATGGTGCGTGAAAAGGGAGCGAGACAATGAATACCGAATGGATGGCCCGGGGGAAGTGCAAGGAAGTTGCTCCCGACATCTTCTTTCCGAACGACGGGATGGGCGTGCTGGTGGCGCAGAGGATCTGCGCCGAGTGCCCCGTCTCCGAGGCCTGCCTGGAGTACGCGCTCGAGCACCACATCGACCACGGGGTCTGGGGTGGCGCCTCCGAGCGGGAGCGCCGCCGTATCTTGCGCCGTCGCCGCCTCTCACACGCCGTCGCCGCCAAGTAGCACACCCTCACCCGGCCGGGTAGCGGCCGGTCACCGGTGGAGCACCTGATCCTCGAGTGCCCATGATCTTCGAGTGCGTCGTCAACGTCAGCGAGGGCCGCGACGAGCACGTCCTGGGCGAGCTGGCCGCCGCCGCCGGGACGACGCTGTTGGACCTGCACCGCGACGCGGACCACAACCGCTCCGTGCTCACCCTCGCCGGGCCGGCCGATGCCGTGGTCCCGGGCGCCCGGGCACTCGCCACGGTGGCGGTGGACCGCCTCGACCTCAGGACGCACGAGGGCGCCCATCCCCGCCTCGGCGTGCTCGATGTCGTGCCCTTCGTGCCCTACGCACCGGGCGCACCCGCCCCGGAGGACCTCTCCGCAGCGGTGGTGCTCCGCGACGACTTCGCCCGCTGGCTGGGTGCCAGCCTCGGTGTGCCGAGCTTCCTGTACGGGCCCCTGGCCGGCGGCCGGGCCCGGACCCTGCCCGACATCCGCCGCCACGCCTTCGGGCGGGACGGGACCGGTGACCAGGGCCTACGTCCCGACGAGGGGCCGGCGCGGGCGGACCCGCGCACGGGGGCGACGGCGGTCGGCGCCCGGCCGGTGCTCGTGGCCTACAACCTGTGGGTCTCCTCGGCCGAGGTCGCCCGAGCGGTCGCCCCGCTGGTGCGCGGGCCCCACGTCCGCGCCCTCGGCCTGACGGTCGGGACCCGGGCCCAGGTGTCGTGCAACCGGACCGACCCCGGGCGCCATGGCCCGGCCCGCCTCTACGACGACGTCGCGGCGCTGGTCGCCGAGGCCGGTGGCGCCGTGGAGGGGGCGGAGCTGGTGGGCCTCGTCCCCGAGCTCGTACTCGCGGCCATCCCCCGCGCGCGCTGGGCCGAACTCGGGTTCTCGGAGCGGTCGACGGTGGAGTCCCGCCTGGCGGGCTGCACCGACTGACCGGGGCGACTGCTAGGACGCGCTCGCCACGTCCCGGCGCGCCAGGGCGCGGGCTCGGCGCAGACGACGACGCTCACGCTCGCTCATGCCGCCCCAGATGCCGAACTTCTCGCCGTTGGCCAGCGCGTACTCCAGGCAGTCCTCCCGCACGACGCAGCCGCGGCAGACCTCCTTGGCCTCACGGGTCGACGCGCCGCGCTCGGGGAAGAACAGGTCAGGGTCGACGCCCATGCAATTCGCCTGCAGCTGCCAGCTTCGTTCTTGGCGACCGTAGAGCGTGGTGACTATGTCAACTGGCACTTGGTTCGCCCCCCTTCTTCGCCTCAGGTGGCATTGGTGTAGTTACAACGGTGTAGTCATCTTTCACTACCCTCCCCTCGAGCGCAAGAGGGGAATTGGCGGTTCCAGGCACGAAATGTGCGTGCCTGGGTCAGAATGGCTACCCCCGTGCAGGGAAAACCCCTGTTGGGGGCACATATGGGCAACCGATGTCGCGCGTGGTCCCACAGGCGGGAAAATTGCCCCGGGGTGCGCTGAGGGTCGGACCGGGCCGTCGGGCCCTATCCCGTCGGGCCCTATCCCGTCGGGCCCTATCCCGTCGGGCGCAGCACGCGGCGGTGCTGGAGGAAGTCGACCAGCACGTAGCCGCCGAGGGCGTCGGGGGTCGTGTAGAAGGTGCGGCCTCCGTTGACGCGGGCGATCTGCTCCACGAAGGGGTAGTGCGTGCGCTGGAGGTCGAGGGCGAAGGTGTTGATCACGATGCCGGCGCGCGTGCAGCGGATCACCTCGGCCATGGTGCGGCGCAGGGTCTCGGGGATCGGCGGGTAGTTGAAGTGGACCTCGCCGTAGTCGTCGATGTGCGCCGTCGGCTCGCCGTCGGTCACCACGATGATCTGCTTGGTGCCGTGCTGGTGCGCCAGCATGCGCCGCGACAGCGCCAGCGCGTGCTGCAGGTTGGTGCCGTAGACGTAGTCCCACATGGCCGTGGGGATCTCGTCGGGGCGTATCTCGCGGGCGACTTCGGAGAAGCCCACGATGCCGAGGTAGTCGCGGGGGAACTTGCTCGAGATCAGCGTCTGGAGCGCCATCGCCATGCGCTTGGCCGGCACGAAGTTGTCGCGCATGGGCATCGACATGGACAGGTCGAGCGCCAGCACCGTGGCCGAGCGCGACAACGCCTCGACCTCGACCACCTCGAAGTCCTCGGGCGTGAGGCGCACCGGCACGCCCGAGCCGCCGCGGCGCACCGCGTTGTGCACCGTCGTGGAGAGGTGCAAGTTCAGCGGGTCGCCGTACTCGTAGGCCTTGGTGGTCTCCTCGCGGTCGTGGCCGGTGCCGGTGCGCTGCGCGGCATGGTCGCCGATGCGGTCCTTGTTGATCTGCCCGAAGAGGTCGGCCAGCGCCTTCTGACCCAGGCGGCGCACGCCGCGCGGCGTCAGCTCGATGCGCCCGCCCTGCTGCTCGATCAGCCCGGCGTCGGACAGGGACTTCGTGAGGTTGGCCAGGCGGTCCAGCGCCCGGGCCGCGTCCTCGCCCATGTGCTGGCGCACCTGGTCCAGGTCGATCTCGCCCAGCGCGGCGGGGGTGGAGGCCGACTGGAGCATCTCCTCCATGCGGTCGAGCTGACCCAGTTGAGAGGCCAGGTCGGTGGCCCGGTTCAGGCTCATCGGGCCCTCGCCGTTGAAGTCGTAGGACTGCTGCCAGCCCGCGTCGGGCACGGCGCGCTGGAGGTTCTGGGCCAGGCGCTCCACCTGCCAGCGCAGGTCCATGTCCTCCAGCACCGACTCCATCAGACGGCTGAGCTGGGCCTGCTGCTCGGGGCTGAGCGAGTTCCAGACCGCCTGCGCCGCAGCCATGCGCTCGGCCAACTGCTCCAGGAGCTCATCGAGCGTCTTGGGGTCGCCCGGGAACATGTCGCCGTACTGGGACATGAACTCCTCGAAGCTCGGGTCGAGGTCCTCGCCCGCCTCGCGCTGCTCGAGCATCTTGTTGAGGGCGTCGTACGCGTCGCGCATGCGCGCCATCTGCTCGGGGCTCATGTTGGAGAGCGCGTCGGACGCGCCCTCGAAGAAGGTGTCGGCCATCTCCCGGCGCAGCTCCTCGACGAGCTCCTCGAAGCGCTCGCGCGCCTCGGAGGACACGAAGTCGTAGTGCTGCAGCGAGCTGATGCGCCCCGCGGGGTCGTCGGGCTGGAGGTCGAGCGCCATGCGGCGCTCGGTGGCGACGTCGTCGGTGACCTCGCTGCGGCGCTGGTCGCCCGAGCCGTGCGCCTCCTCGACGAGCTCGTCGATCGCGGCGCGCTCGTCCTGCTCTATCTCGTCGAGCTGCGCGGTGAGCTCGGCCATGCGACCGTCGGGATCGCCCTCGGCCAGCATCTCGGAGCGGCGGCGGCGGAGCTGGTCGAGCAGGTCTCTGAGCCCCGGCACCTGGTCGCCGTCGGCGGTGCGGAAGCCGCTGCGCAGCATCCGGCGCAGCGCGTCGTCGAGGTCACCGCCGGCGAGGAGGTCGTCGGTGAGGCCGGCGAGGAGGTCGTCGGGATCGAGGTCGGCGAACTGCTGGGTGCCGTCCCACTCCGAGTAGTCGTAGCGGGCGCTCACCGGGCCGTCACTTGCGCCCGCGGTAGAGGGCGCGGGCGCCCGAGGCGTCCTTGTTGAGCCGCTTGGTGAGGTGCAGGCCCTCGAGGAGGAACTCCATGGCGCTGGCCATGAGGGCCGGCGACTCCGAGTCGGCGGCCTCGGGCCCGGCCAGCTTGCGCGTCGGGGGCTCGAGCTCGGGGATGTCGGCGAGCACGGCCAGGTACGCCGCCGAGGGCAGGTCGTCGCCGACGTGCACCACGACCTGGTCGTGGAAGGCGGCGACGATCGACTGCGGGTCGTCGAGGGTGACGCGGCGGCGGAACACCGAGAGGGTGGCCGCCGCCACCAGCTGGGCCACGACCTCGTCCTCGTGCCCCTCCTCCATCGCCTCGACCTCGATCTTCCCCTGGGTCGACGGCACGAGCGCGGACAGGTCGCTGATACGGGGCACCGCCACCGGCTCGCCGGTGCGCAGGGCACGCCTGACGGCCGAGGCCACGAGGGTCTCGTAGTTGGCGATGGACAGGCGCACCGAGACGCCGCTGCGCTGGTTCAGGTGCGTGCTGCGCCGGGCGAGCTGGCTGATCTCGGCCACCACCTCCTTCATGAACGGTGGCACCGAGACCGGCACGCCTGCCGTCGGCAGGTCGGCCTCGCCCTCCATGATCTTGACTTCGGTGTTCGTCTCGAACGGGTAGTGCGTGCGGATCTGCGCGCCGAAGCGGTCCTTGAGCGGCGTGATGATGCGGCCGCGGTTGGTGTAGTCCTCCGGGTTAGCGGTGGCCACCAACATGATGTCGAGCGGCAGCCGGATGCGGTGGCCCCGGATCTGCACGTCGCGCTCCTCGAGGATGTTGAGCAGCCCGACCTGGATCCGCTCCGAGAGGTCCGGGAGCTCGTTGATGGCGAAGATCCCCCGGTTGACCCGCGGGATGAGGCCGTAGTGCAGCGCCAGCTCGTCGCTCAGGTAGCGGCCCTCGGCGATCTTGATCGGGTCCACCTCGCCGATGAGGTCGGCGATGGAGGTGTCGGGTGTGGCCAGCTTCTCGCCGTAGCGCTGCGAGCGGTGCACCCAGTCGATCGGTGTCGCCTCGCCGAGCTCGTCGACCAGGTCGATGGCGAAGCGCGACACGGGGTTGTAAGGGTCGTCGTTGATCTCGGAGCCGGCGACGATGGGCATCCACTCGTCGAGCAGCCCGACGAGGGAGCGGATGACCCGGGTCTTCGCCTGGCCGCGCTCGCCCAGCAGGATGAGGTCGTGGCCGGCCAGGATGGCGTTCTCGAGCTGGGGGACCACCGTGTCCTCGAAGCCGAGGACACCGGGGATCAGCGAGTGCCCGGCGGCGATGGCCTTGGCGGTGTTGCGCCGCATCTCGTCGGCCACCGACACCGACTCCCAGCCCGAGGCGCGGAGGTCGATCAGGGCGCGGGGGAGGTCGTCGGGTGCCTTGAGCCCGGCCGGCGCCGGGGTCGCGGAAGGGTCGAAGTGCGAAGGGCCGTCCATGCCGCGAGCCTAAACCCCTCACTCGTGACCGGGCGCGCCGGCCCGGCGGTCGCGTCCCCGCTCCGTCGTGGCCAATGGGGTGTCAGCTTTCCGGGTCACCACCGGCCGCCCGGAGGCGGTCGGGACCGGCCCTGTCGCCCGTGGTGGCATGGCGCGTCACGAGCTGGTCGGCCAGGGCGCGGGCCGGGCGGGCCAGCGTGCGGTCACCGCGCTGGGCCAGCGCGACGGTGCGGCGCATCGTCGACCCCGAGAAGGGGATGCCGACCAGCGAGCCGTCACCGGGCAGCGCGATGGCCGGGACGACGGCGGCGCCCAGGCCGGAGGCCACGAAGGCGAGCACGCCGGCCATCTCGCCGCCCTCGCTGACCAGGTGCGGCTCGACCTCGGCCTCCAGGCAGGCCGCCAGGGTCACCGCCCGGAGGTCGTAGCCCTCCCGGAACATGACCAGGTCGAGGCCGTCGAGGTCACGGACCCTGATGCGCCGGCGGCGGGCGAAGGGGTGATCGGGCGCGGTGGCCAGCACCAGCGGGTCGTCGAAGAGCGCGGTGGTGACCACGAGGGGATCCGCCACCGGCAGGACGATGAGGGCGAGATCGACCTCGCCGGCGGCGACCTGGGGCACGAGCTGGTGCGACCCGGCCTCGACCACCGAGAGGTCGATGCCGCGGTGGCTGGCGTGGAACTCGACGAGGGCCGGGGCCAGCACGCTGGTGATGAGGCTCGGGGTGGCCCCGACGGCGAGGTGGCCGCGGGCCATGCCCGACAGCGCCCGCGCCTCGGCCCCGGTGGCCTCCACGTCGGCCAGCACGCGCTGCATGAAGGGGAGGAGGGCACCGCCGTCGGGGGTGAGGGTGACCCGCCCCTGGCCCGGGCCCCGGTTGAAGAGCACCACGCCGAGCTCGTGCTCGAGCAGGCGGACCTGCCGGGAGAGCGAGGGCTGCGCCAGATGGAGCCGGGCGGCCGCCCGGGTGAAGCTCTGCTCCTCGGCCACGGCCAGGGCGTAAGCCAGCTGGTGCAGCTGCATATATCAGAGCTTATAGCTCTGATCTTCATGCTCTTTATGTCTTTGACGTGCACCCGGGCGCACCGTATGGTCACTGCCTGGAGCGCCGCGACTTGCACCGTCGCGGGAGTGGTCTGGAATGATTTGCCGGCCCGGGTCGCCGAGCCGGGCACCGAGGAGGCGCGAGTGACGACGACGGTCGAGAACCCATCCCCGACCCCGGTCTCCATCGGGGCCCCACGGGGCGGTCCCGACCAGCCGACCCTGCGCAAGGACAACTGGTGGGTGGAGCCCCTGGTCACCTTCGTGGTGCTGGTCTCCTTCGTGGCGTACTCGACGTGGGCGGCCTTCGTCGGGAAGAACTACTACGCCGGGGCGGACCTGCACCGGGACCTGATCTCGCCCTTCTACTCCCCCTGCATCGCCAACAGCTGCGTGACGGGCAGCCACTCCTTCGGGACGCTCCCCTTCTGGAACTACTCACCGGCCCTGCTGATCCTGATCTTCCCGCTCGGCTTCCGCCTCACCTGCTACTACTACCGCAAGGCCTACTACCGGTCCTTCTGGCTGTCGCCCCCCGCCTGCGCGGTGTCCGACGCCCACCGCAGCTACAGCGGCGAGACCCGGTTCCCCCTCATCCTCCAGAACATCCACCGCTACTTCTTCTGGATACTGCTCCTCTTCAACTGCATCCTCACCTACGACGCCATCCTCGCCTTCCGCCAGCCCGGCTACGGGTTCGGCATCAGCGTCGGCACCGTCGTCCTGTGCGCCAACGCCGCCTTCCTGTGGCTCTACTCGCTGTCGTGCCACGCCTGCCGCCACTTCTGCGGGGGCCAGGTCAAGTCCTTCGCCAAGCACCCGACGCGCTACAAGCTGTGGAAGTTCGTCACCCCCCTCAACGCGCACCACATGCGCTTCGCCTGGATCAGCCTCTTCGGCGTCGCCCTCTGCGACCTCTACGTGCGGCTCGTGGCGAGCGGGACGATCCACGACCCCGGCTTTCACTTCTAGGACTGGACGAGGACTGCATGGCCGACCAGACGCACGACTACGAGACGCACGACTACGACGTCATCATCATCGGGGCCGGTGGCTCCGGACTGCGCGCCGCGATCGAGGCCAAGGAGCGCGGCCTGCGCGTGGCGCTCGTGTGCAAGTCGCTGCTCGGCAAGGCGCACACCGTCATGGCCGAGGGCGGCATTGCCGCCGCGATGGGCAACGTCTGGCCCGAGGACAACTGGCAGGTCCACTTCCGCGACACCATGCGCGGCGGCAAGATGCTCAACAACTGGCGCATGGCGCAGCTCCACGCCCAGGAGGCCCCCGACCGGGTCTACGAGCTGGAGCGCTGGGGCGCCCTGCTCGACCGCACGCCGGACGGTCGGATCACCCAGCGCGACTTCGGCGGCCACCGCTACGCCCGCCTGGCCCACGTCGGCGACCGCACCGGGCTCGAGCTGATCCGCACCCTGCAGCAGAAGGTCGTCTCCATGGGCACCGACGTCTTCATGGAGTGCAAGATCCTGCGCCTGCTGCCCGATGCCGAGGGCCGGATCTCAGGGGCGGTGGGCTACATGCGCCCGACCGGCGAGATGAAGCTCTTCACCGCCAAGGCCTTCATCCTCGCCACGGGCTCGATCGGCAAGTCGTGGAAGTACACCTCGAACTCGTGGGAGTCCGTCGGCGACGGCCACGCCATGGCGATCTGGGCCGGGGCCGACGTGATCGACATGGAGGCCGTGCAGTTCCACCCGACCGGCATGGTGTGGCCGCTGTCGGTGCGCGGCATTCTGGTGACCGAGGGCGTGCGCGGCGACGGCGGCGTGCTGCGCAACTCCGAGGGCACCCGCTTCATGTTCAATTACGTCGCCGACATGTTCCGGGCCGAGACGGCGGAGACCGAGGAAGAGGCCGACGCCTGGTACGAGGACCACCACAACAACCGGCGCACGCCCGACCTGCTGCCCCGGGACGAGGTGGCCCGGGCCATCAACAGCGAGGTCAAGGCGGGCAGGGGCAGCCCCCACGGGGGCGTCTACCTCGACATCGCCTCGCGGCGCACCCCCGAGTACATCCGCCGCCGCCTCCCGTCCATGTACCACCAGTTCATGGAGCTGGCCGGCGTGGACATCACGGCCGGCCCCTTCGAGGTCGGGCCCACCTGTCACTACATGATGGGCGGGGTGCGGGTCGACGCCGAGACGCAGGCGGCCACCGTCCCCGGCCTCTTCGCCGCAGGCGAGGTGGCGGGCGGCATGCACGGCGCCAACCGCCTCGGCGGCAACTCGTTGTCGGACCTCGTCGTCTTCGGTCGCCGGGCCGGCATCGGCGCCGCCGACTTTGCCGAGGGCCGCGCCGGCGCACCCAGCGTCGACGCGGCGGAGGTGGCCTCGGTGATCGACGAGGCCTTCGCTCCTTTCGGGCGCGAGGGCGGCCCCAACCCCTACGACGTGCAACACGAACTGCAGGAGACCATGCATTCGCTGGTCGGCATCATCCGCACCGGGCCCGAGCTCACCGAGGCGCTGGCCAAGCTCGAGGACCTCAAGCAGCAGACGGCCAAGGTGCAGGTCAAGGGCGGCCGGGAGTACAACCCGGGCTGGAACCTCGCCACCGACCTGCCCTCCATGATCACGACCTCCATCGCCGTGGCCCAGGGCGCGCTCAACCGCAAGGAGTCCCGCGGCGGGCACACGAGGGAGGACTACCCGGGCCCGGACCCTGAGCTGGGCAAGGTCAACTTCGTGCAGCACCAGACGGGCGAGCACGGCTACCTGGCCCCGATCGCCATCGCACCCGAGCCGCTGCCGGTCATGCCGCCCGAGCTGCGCGCACTCTTCGAGGAGGCAAAGTGAGCATCACCGACGCGGACGCCGACACCACCGCGGCCGACACGGTCACCATGCGGGTCTGGCGGGGGGACGAGAACGGCGGCGAGTTCGAGGACTACGTCATGCCGGCCGTCGAGGGCGAGGTGGTGCTCGACGTGATCCACCGGATTCAGGCCGACACCGCGCCCGACCTGGCCTGCCGCTGGAATTGCAAGGCGGGGAAGTGCGGCTCGTGCTCCGCCGAGATCAACGGGCTCCCCCGGCTCATGTGCATGACCCGCATGGACACGCTGCCCGAGGGTGCGCCGGTCACGGTGGCGCCCATGAAGACGTTCCCCATCGTCCGCGACCTGGTGACCGACGTGTCGTTCAACTACGAGGTGGCCAAGTCCATCCCGGCGTTCAAGCCGGGCCCCGAGCCCGAGGGCGGCTACCGGATGCTGCAGGTCGACGTGGAGCGGGGCCAGGAGTTCCGCAAGTGCATCGAGTGCTTCATGTGCCAGGACGTCTGCCACGTCATCCGGGACCACGAGGACAACAAGCCGAAATACGCCGGGCCGCGCTTCTTCATCCGCTTCGCCGAGCTCGAGATGCACCCGCTCGACGTCAACGACCGCCGGGAGCTGGCCCACGACAAGGGCCTCGGCATGTGCAACATCACCAAGTGCTGCACCGAGGTCTGCCCGGAGCACATCAAGATCACCGACAACGGCATCATCCCGATGAAGGAGCGCGTCGTCGACGCGCGCTACGACCCGGTGGCCTGGCTCGGGCGCAAGATCACCGGGCGCTCGAAGAAGACGGCGGAGGAGGCCTCGGCCGGCTGAGGCTGAGTAGTCTCGCCTCTCCATGGCCAGCTACCTCTCACCCGAATGGGTGGCGTCCTTCGACGCCGCACTGGCCACGCTCGACCTGTCCGAGGCGATCGCGGCGGCCGGCGCCGGCTCGCTGGCGGCGGCCGACGGAGACTTCAGCGTCGTCCAGGTGGTGCGTGGCGTCACGGGGCCCGGTGGGGTGGAACACGAGGTGCGCGTGGTCCTGACGGTGGCCGACGGGAGGGCCCGCCTGCAGCTCGACCCCGAGGGCCGCGTCGCGGGCACCGCGACCATCGTGCTCGGCCACGCCGACGCGCGGTCCATGGCGCGCGGCGAGCTCGACCCGGCCGACGCCCTGGCCGCCGGGCGGGTGCGGGTGCGCGGCGACCTGGCGGCGCTCGTCGCCGGCCAGGACGTGCTGGCCGCGGCGGCCGCGCAGCTCGGCGCGGAGCTGGCCGAGCTGACCGACCGGATGGACGCGCCCGATGGCGGCGGCGCGGTCACCGAGACCGACTGAGGGCGGCGCGTGGCCGACCTCCGTGCGCGCGTCTCCGGGCCGACATCGGCGAGGAGGACTTCCGCCACACCTTCGACGTGAACTTCTTCGCCCCGGTGGCCGCCGCGCTGCCCTCCCCCGGACCCGGCGCCTTCCCGTCGTCGAAGGCGGCCCTCTCGGCCTTCAGCGAATCGAGCTCGTTCCGGCTGGGGCCCAAGGGCGTCAACATCCACGTCGTGTACCCGGCTTTCATGGCGACCGAGCTGGGGCTGCGCGCGCTCGACCGGGGCCTGCGCCGGCCACCCCGGTCGACGACCCGCAGCGTGCAGGCGGTGTCACGCCGGATACTGGCCCGGGCCGGAGGGCCGTCGCTGGAGATCAGCGTGTCGGGCCTGATCGATGCCGCCATGGTGTTCCGCCACCTGATGCCCCGGACCTACCACCACTTCCGCCGGAACTGGTAGGACCGCCGGTGCGACCCTCGAGCGAACTCCGTGTGACGGAAGTAACGTTTTGCCACCGGCTCCGCAAAGGTCGGGCCGCAGTAGGAGGAACGACGTGCACCAGCCGATCGACGACCACTTCCTCTCGAAGTACCGGGCCCTGCTGGACGCCGAGGACCTGGCGTTCGACGAGCTCGAGCACGCGTGTGAAGAAGGCGACCGCACGCAGTTCGACAAGGACATGGTCGATTGGCAGAACGCCCTGGAGCACAAGCTCGTCTTCCTGGCCAACGCGGGGGTCGAGCTGAAGCTGCCCGTTCTGGGCTGACCCTCGTCCGGGCCGGGCCTGGCCCGGTTCCTGCGCACGACGACGCCCGCCCTGGCCTTCGCGTCGGCACGCGGGCAGGATGGTGGGGTGCCGAAGCACACGGGGAAGGGTGCGGCTCCGTCCGAGGCGAACGGGTCGCGGTCGCCGGGGTCCACGCCCGGCAAGGGCCCCGAGTCCGTCGCCCACTCGAGCCGGGTGAACGTCGCGTTCCCGTTCTCACAGATCAAGCTGCAGGAACCCAGCCAGGAGCTGGCGGACCTGGCCGGCGTCGTGTTCGACCTCGTCGTGGCGATGGCCGAGTGGCTCCCCGACGACGATCGCCTCGACGAGCTCCGGGCGCGGGCGGAGGCCCTGCGCGAACGCCTGCGCTGACGCCGGAGCCGATCAACGCAGGCCGATCGACTCCGCCTCGCTGCGGATGGTGGCCTCGAAGAACGCGTCCGGATCGAGGATCGTGTTGCGCCAGTGCCCGAAGACCTCGAGGCTGACGACGCCGACGAGCGTCGTCCACGCCTGGATCGCCCGCACCACCGTCCCGGCCGGCACGCCGGGGAGGAGCGCGTCGGCCACCGGCGCCACCGCAGCGCGCAGCTCGGCGGGGACCGCACCGTCGTGCCCGTCGATGTGGAGCCGGCCCGCCGCCTCGGCCTCGACGACCGGCCCCACCAGGGCGGCGGCGACGCGGGCGTAGGGCTGCACCGTCTGCTCGGGCGCCTCGTAGCCCGGGACCGGGGTCCCGAAGACGAGTCCCCACTCGTGGGGGTGCGCCAGCGCCCACATGCGAATGGCGCGCGGCACGGCCAGCCAACGCGTGGCATCGCCGTCGCCGCCCGCCCGGGCCGCCACGGCCGCCCGCTCCGCCTCCTCGGCCAGCGACTCGTAGGCGGCGAGGATCAGCGCGCTCAGGAGGGCGTCGCGCCCGTCGAAGTACCGGTACAGGGCCGAGGGGGCCATCTCGAGGTCCCGGGCGATGGAGCGCAGGGACAGCGCGGCGGCGCCGTCGCGGGCGACGTGCCGACGCGCCACCGCCAGGATCTCCGCCGTCATCTCCCCCCGGACCCGCTCCCGGGCCGTGCGCGGCGCTGACATGGCCCTAGTCTGGCTGTTCACGGATGAGAACACAAGTACTTGACACGAACGGTGTTCTTATTTAGGATCAATGTTCATGAACACGCACATGCAGGAGGTCGCCATGACACCGAATCCCGCCCCCGAACACCCGGCCGCCGCCCACTACAAGGAGCCCGACTGGTTCACCCGCAACGTCTTCAACCGGCTCCTCAGCGGCCTGACCCGCCTGGGTGTGAGCGTCCGGGGCTCCCGGGTGCTCGAGCACCGGGGGCGCAGCACCGGCCAGCTGCACCGCACGCCCGTGAACCTGCTCACGATCGAGGGGACCGAGTACCTGGTCTCCCCGCGGGGCGAGACCCAGTGGGTCCGCAACGTGCGCCATGCCGGCGGCCATCTGGTGCTGATCCTCGGCCGCCGGCGCCGGCTGTACACGGCGACGGAGGTCCCCGTGGCCGACCGCGTGCCCGTCCTCCGTGCCTACCTGCGCCGCTGGAAGTTCGAGGTCGGGATGTTCTTCGACGGGGTCGGGCCGGACTCCACCGACGAGGAGTGGGCCGCGGTCGCCGCCCGCCACCCGGTCTTCGTGCTGCATTGAGCAACGGCTCACCCGTGCGGTCGGGTGTGACTTTGTCCTCTTCCTGCCTCCGGACGGGGTAGCCACGATTGGGTGCGAGGACATCGGAGAGCACCCGCATGCATCGAATCGTCGTACTCGGAGGGGGAACGGGCGGCACACTGGCCGCCAACCGGCTGCGTCGAGCACTCGGAACGTCCGAGGCGTCCGTGACCGTGGTCGACCAGGACGATCGGCACGTCTATCAGCCCGGGCTGTTGTTCGTCCCCTTCGGCCTCGCCCACCTCGACGAGATCGTGCGGTCCCGGCGGCGCCAACTCCACCGGGACATCGAGTACCTGCAGGATCCGGTCGACCGGGTGGACATCGCGGAGCGCCGGGTGCATCTCGGGAGCGGGCAGGTGCTCGGCTACGACGTCCTGGTCGTGGCCTCCGGTGCAGTCCTCGCACCCGAGGAGACCGAGGGACTCACGGGCACCGGTTGGAACGAGAAGGCTTTCACCTTCTACGACCCCGAGGGAGCGGTCGCGCTCGCCGGGGCGCTCGAGTGGTTCGCAGAGGGCTCTCTCGTCGTCAATGTCGTGGAGATGCCCATCAAGTGCCCCGTGGCGCCCCTGGAGTTCTGCTTTCTGGCCGACTGGTTCCTCCAGCAGCAGGGCGTCCGCGACGAGGTCGACCTGACCTACGTGACGCCCCTCGACGGTGCCTTCACGAAGCCGGTGGCGAGCCGGCGCCTCGGTGGCATGCTCGAAGAGCGGGGGATAGAGCTCGTGACCGAGTTCAACACCGGTGAGGTGGATTACTCGGGCCAGCGGGGCCGGATCGTGTCCTACGACGACCGGGAGGTGGCCTTCGACCTGGCGGTGGTGATACCGGTGCACAACGGCGCCCCGTACGTCGCCCGGTCGCCCGGCCTGGGGGACGCGCTCGGGTTCGTGACCGTCGACGACCACACGCTGCAGTCGAGCGCCTCGCCACACGTCTTCGCTCTCGGCGATGCCGCCGCCGTGCCGACCTCGAAGGCGGGATCGGTGACCCACTTCGAGGGGGAGGTGCTCGTCGAGAACGTCCGCCGCTTCCTCGACGGCCGGCCGCTCGACGCCTCCTACGACGGTCACGCCAACTGCTTCATTGAGACCGGCTTCTCCAAGGCCATGCTCATCGACTTCAACTACGACGTCGAGCCGTTGCCGGGTCGATTCCCCGGTCCGGTCGGGCTGCCACTGATGAAGGAATCACACCTGAACCACCTCGGGAAACTGCTCTTCCAATGGCTGTACTGGCACAGCCTGCTGCCCGGCCGCGATATCCCCGGCGTGCACAGCGCCATGCCGGCCGGGGGCAAGGACCGAGGAGAGCTCTCGGAAAGCGAGGTCAGCACATCATGACAACCGACACCATCGCGGGCAGCGAGATTCAACTCGACGACGAAGGGTTCCTCGTCGACCCCACCCAGTGGAACGAGGACATCGCCGTCGAACTGGCCCGGCGTGAGGGCATCGAACCCCTCACGGACCGTCACTGGCAGGTCATCCGCTTCATGCGGTCCGAGTACGAGGAGAAGGGCACCGGGCCCACGGTGCGCGTGCTGGGCAAGACCTCGGGTGTGCCGATCAAGGAGCTCTACCAGCTCTTCCCCAAAGGGCCGGCCAAGCTGGCCGCCAAGATCGCCGGCATCCCCAAGCCCCGAGGCTGCATCTGAGATCGACGATTCTGAGATCAACGACACGAATGGAGCGTCATCATGGGTGAGCGGATCGAGAAGGTATCCATCATCATCTCCAAGGGATCGCTGGAAGGCGTCTACCCCGGCCTCATCATGGCCAACGGAGCGCGGGCCGAAGGGATGGACGCCAACCTGTTCTTCACGTTCTTCGGGCTCGACGCCATCCACAAGCAGCGCCTGGAGCACATCAAGGTCGCCGCCGTCGGCAACCCGGGAATGCACATGGCCAGCCTGATCGGCGTGCTCCCCGGCATGTCGGCCATCGCCACCCACGTGATGGAGAAGAAGATGGAGCAGAACGACATTCCCGGTATTCCCGAGTTCATGGAGATGATCGCGGACACCGGGTGCGGGCTCTACGCCTGCAAGGCGTCGGTCGACCTCTTCGGGTTCGCCAAGGACGACTTCATCGACCAGGTGCAAGAGATCATCACCGTGGGCGAGTTCTACGAGAAGGCGGCGGGGGGCGAGATCATCTTCACCTGAGCAGCAGAGCGGGGCCTGGAGTGCAGCTCCGGGCACCGGCACGACCCCGGCGACCGTGCGGCATGATGGCGCATGGCCCGAACCCCGACCGACGCTGCGCTCGGGCACCGCAACCTCATCGCGTTCAACCGGGCCGTCACGCGCTGGGGCAGCCGGGGCGCGCTCGAGGAAGGGGGCGGGGCCGTGCTCTGTGCCGGGGGGACCTGGATCCCGGTCGTGGCCAACGGCGCGTACCGCAGCGACGACGCCCTCGACGGCGGCGAGCTCATCGCCCGCGCCGAGACGTTCTTCGGCAGCCTGGCCCGCGGGTTCTCCGTCAAGGTCCGCGACACCGGGGAGGACGACGACCTGCGCCGGGCGTGCGAGGCGGCGGGCATGGAGCGCTTCGGCATCCCGGTGCCCGAGATGATCCTCGAAGGCCCGCTCCGCGAGCCCCAGGTCGACGACGGCCTCACGCTGCGCATGGTGGACGACGAGGCCGGCCTCCGCGACTTCATCGCGGTCAACGCGGAGGCCTACGGCACCTACGGCATGCCGGCCGAGGTGCTCTCCGACCTGTTCGACGAGCCGGCCGCGCTGCTGGACGATCCCTGCACGCACATCGTGGTGGCCTCCCGCGACGGCGCGCCCGTCGCGACGGCCATGACCTTCGAGAGCGACGGCGTCGCCAGCCTGCAGTGGGTGGGCACCGTCCCCTCGGCGCGCACGGCCGGGCTGGGCGCCCTCGTCACGATCAGGGCGACCAACGTGGCCTTCGAGCACGGTGCGTCCTCGTGCACGCTGCAGGCGTCGCCCATGGGCGAGCCGCTCTACCGCCAGCTCGGCTACGAGACCATCTACCACTACGGGGAATTCGTCCGCTGGCCCACGCCGCCGGCGCACTGATCCCCTGTGCCCGGCCGGTCAGTACCCGAGCGCCCCGCGGGCGTAGGCGGCCTGACCGACGTGCTGCAGGCAGTCGTCGGCGACGCTCACCAGGCGCACCCCCAGGGTGACCGGGGGGTTCCAGCGCCGGTCGACCACGCGGTCGAGGTCGGCGGGGACGAGGTCCTCGAGCATGCTCCTCGTCCGGGCATCCACCTCGGCGAGGTAGCCCACGAGCACGGCGGGGCCATCGGGCCGCACGGCGAGCACCTCCTCCATGCTGTGCCCGTACCCGGTGTTGGACGGGTCGGGGGTTAGCCCGAAGCGCCGCGCCCAGTCACCACCGGCCCAGATCTGCTCGGCGCCCAGGAGCTCGGCGATGTGGTCGTCCTGCACGCGGGACAGGTGCCAGACGAGCCACCCGATGGTGTTCGCAGCGGGCGCCGGTGCCCGGCACAGCTGCCCGGCGTCGAGCCCGTCGACCGCATCGGCGGCCAGGGGTGGGATGCGACCGTAGAGCTCGAGCAACAGCGACGAGGTGTCCATGCGCTGCACTCTATTGACCGGACCCCATTGACCGGACCTCGGTCTCCCGCCCCCCCGCTCAGCGATCAGGTGCCGCCCGCGACCTCGGCCCCGGGCGATTGGATGTCGAAGCGCTTGATCGCCGTGTAGGCGACGAGGATGGCGACGAGCAGGGTGATGACGGCGGCGGTCTGCAGGTCCCCGAAGTCGGCGCCGCTCAGGTAGTGGGGCTTGCTGAAGTAGTCGGCGAAGGAGGCCCCGATGGGACGGGTCACGACGTAGGCGAACCAGAACGCGAAGACCTCGTTCATGTGGAGGCGGCTCCAGCCGATCCACGGGATGAGGATGACGACGCAGAAGAAGATCGCCGAGGCCAGGAAGCCCAGCCCGAGCGTCGTCGCGGTGAAGTCCCCCACCGCCGTGCCGAGGGCGAACGTGGCGAAGATGGTGGCCCAGTAGAACTTCTCCCGGCGGCTCGTGGTGATGGAGTGGATCGACAGGGTGTGTTCGCTCCGGTCCCAGGCGAAGAAGATGCCCGCCAGGACGATGGCCCAGAAGATCGACGTCCCCGCGTAGGGCACGCCGAAGGTGAGGTGCATGGTGTCGGACACCCCGGTGCCGGCGATGGCGATGGCGAGGGCGAGGAACCAGTAGGCGGGAGCGAAGTACCGCCGGGTGCTGAACTGCACGACCAGGGCCACGGCGAAGACGCCGAGCTCGATCAGGGCGCCCAGCTCCTTGTTGCCGAGGGCCAGGTAGTCCGAGATCGCCTCCCCGGCTGCGGTGGTGAGGATCTTGATGACCCAGAACATGACGGTGATCTCTGGCACCTTCGCTGCCAGGGGCTGCTGGGTGAAGATGCGAAGCAGTGAGCGCACGCTCGTGTGGTCTCCTTGTGTGCTGCGCCGATGACTGTCGGGCAGAACGCCGGGCGGCCACGTGTACGACGCCGCGCCAGGTGTCATGGTAATCGGGTTGTGCGGGGGCGAGTCGGCACCGAAGGCAGTGCATCACTCCTGGTCAATGTGGATATCGGACCCCGGAATCAGACTTGGGGATGAGATGGGCGCCGGCGAAATCATCCTTGAGGACAGGCCCGGATCCGTCCCGCCGGCAGCCTCGCATGCGGCGGCCCCCCCCCGGCTACGCCAGCGCGACCGGCACTCCCCCGCCGGCGGCCGAGCGGTAGGCCGCGTCAACCAGACGGTGCGCCGAGAGCGCGACGTCGAGGCCCGGCTCGGGCGCGCCACCTCCGGTCACGGCGTCGACGAAGCCCCGGTCCGCCTCCACGTACGCCCGCACGGCCAGGCCCACCTCGTCGTCCGCCAGCGGCAACGTGTCGACCCACCCGGGTGACGGGCACGCCCGCTCCTCGGTACCGCCACTGGTCTGCACGTGCAGCGGGCCACGGAACTCGTCGTCGAGCCACACCATGCCCTCACGGCAGAAGACCTCCACCCGGCGCGTCGAGCCCCGGCTCAAGATGTCGTGCCAGACGCTGGTGAGGTGCGCCTCGAGGCCCGAGGCGAAGGAGAGGGAGACCGTCGCCATGTCCTCGATCCCCTCGTGCCCCGCGTGGTTCGCCGTCCGGGCCGCCACCTGGTCCACCTCCCCGAAGCAGAAGCGCAGGATGTCGACGTCGTGGATGGAGTGCTCAATGAGGCAGCCCCCGCCCGCCTGCGCCACGTCGGCCCGCCACTGCGAGGCGTACGTCCCCTGAATGGGGAAGTACTGGTCGTCGCGGAAGACGGCCGCCATCGGCGCTCCCAGCGTCCCTCCCTGCACCAGGTCGCGCAGCGCCCGGAAGACGGGGGCGCTGCGCAGGACGAGACCGCACTGGCTCGGCACCCCGGACGCGGCAACCGCAGCGACGAGCGCGGTCGCCCCGGCCAGGTCCCGGTCCAGCGGCTTCTCGCAGAAGACGGCCCGGCCGGCGTCGAGAGCCTCGTCCACCGCACCGCGGTGCGCCCCCGTCGGCGTGCAGACCCAGACGGCATCGCAGCGTTCCGCCACCTCGCCCGGGCTGCCCACGACCGCCGCGCCCTCGGCCCCCACGACGTCGGCGAAGCCGCGGGCGCGCCGCTGGCGCGGGTCGTGGACGACCACGATCGACGCGTCGATCACCCCTCCGTCGATCATCGCCTTGAGGCCGAGCCCGTGCACCCAGGCGATGAGCCCCGACCCGACGAACCCGATGCGCAGCATCTCCGGGAGACTAGGCGTCCCGATCGGGTCCGTCAGTTCCTCAGCCGGCGCCCTCGCGGCTGCCGAGCGCGTCGATGAAGCGGGCCGCGACCATGACCAACATGGCGATCTCGTGGCGCTCCCGGCGCCTGATGGGGACGGGACGGCCGCCGCACACCGTCAGCCCCGTGCCGGGCGCGGGCTCGACGAAGACGCCCGAACCCGTGGTGTCGTTCGCCGGATCGGCGCCGCTGCGCGAGCCCTCGGCGAACGCGGCCACCCACTGCACCGGGGGGGCGTCCCCGTGCACCTCCGCGAACCCCTCGAGCGCGTCGTCGGCCAGGGCCAGCCAGGACAGGTCGAACAGCGACATGAGGTGCCCGGTCAGCGCGTCCATGGCCGCCATGGGCGTGGCGGCCCCCAGGATGCCGGCCGCAGCGGCGAGGACGGTGGCCTCGCGGTCCGGCGCCTCCGTGGAGAGCTCGGTGACCTCCTCGACGCCGGCTCCCGGGACGTTGCGGACGCCCCGGCACACGGCATCGACCGCACCGGGTTCGTCGGGCAGCTCCACGACGAGCTCGTCGATGGCCACCCCGGCCTCGCGTTCGAGCACCTCGAGCCCGACGACGTTGCCCTCGGCGGCACCGATCGCGGCCGCCACGGCGCCCAGGACGCCGGGGGCGTCGGGCAGCCAGATCCGCATCCGGGTCAGCAGCACGGAGCTCCGCTCAGTGCGTCCTCGTCATACGCACGACCACCCGCATGGTGTTCTCGGCGTTGCCGGCGTAGACGCCTTTGACCGGTGGCACGTCGGCGTAGTCGCGGCCGCGACCGACGGCGACGTGGCGCTCCCCCACCGGGCAGTCGTTGGTGACGTCGTAGCCCCACCACCGCCCGGTCCACAGCTCCACCCAGGCGTGGCTCTCCCCGGTGATCTCCTCCCCGATGGTGGCGTCCTCCTCGGGGTGGAAGTAGCCCGAGACGTAGCGGGCCGGCAACCCGACCGACCGGGCCAGGGCCAGGGCGAGGTGCGCGAAGTCCTGGCACACGCCGGCACCGTCGGCGTAGGCCTCGTTGGCCGAGGTGTGCACGGAGGTCACGCCGCGCATGTAGCGCAGCGACTCGTGCGAGGTGGCGATGATGCGGCGGGCCGTCTGGAGCGGGCGGGGGGCCCGCAGGCTCGACGCGATCTCGGACAGCTCGTGTCCGGGCGTCGTGTACAGGTTGTGCGAAATGTGGTCCGCCATGGTCAGCGACGCGTCGGCCACGTCGTCCCACGTGCAATCCACGGGCTCGTCGGCCTGCTGGGTGTCGACGAGCGAGTTGCCGGTGATGGACAACAGCTCGTGCCCGCGGTCGACGTTGAACGCCACCACGTGGGTTCCCCAGTAGTCGATGTAGGAGTACTGCGGCGCCGGCGGCAGTGTGGCCACCCGCGTCTCGAGCGCGGTCTGGCGGAACTCGGTCCGGGGGGTCAGGCGCAGCTCGTTGTACGAGGCCCGCGCCGGGCCGTCGTAGTCGAAGCGGGTCTCGTGGGAGACCCGGAGCCGCCACCCGTCGGCACGGCTCACCCGCCCCCACCACCCTGGCGCCATTGCGTGGGCAGGTCCTGCGCGAAGTAGCGGCGCGTCACGGCGTCGCTCACCGAGGAGATGGACGCCTGCAGGCGTTCCAGGCGCGTCTCGAGCCCGCGGGAGAGGGTGGCCGGCGCCGAGTACTCGAGCTCGGCCCGCGCCAGTCCCACCAGCCCCCGGGCGTCGTCCCACGCCCCCTCGCGCCCGACGTTGATCTGGTCCAGGCACTCCTCGGCCAGCGTCAGGGAAGCGAAGGCCGAACGCGGGAAGAGGCGGTCGCGCAGCAGGAAGTCGAGGACGCGTCCCGGCTCGACGACGCCCTGGGACAGGCGCAGGTAGGGCTCGTACCCACCGCACGAGCGCAGCAGCATGACGAGGCCGCTGTCGAAGACCTCGTCGAAGGCCACGGTGGCCAGCTGCCGGGCCACCACGTCGGTGCGCTCCAGGCAACGGCCGAGGGTGAAGAACAGCCAGGTCTGGTCCCGGCTCATCATCGTGTCGGCCAGGCCCATCATGCCGGCGCACTGCGTCTTCACGAAGGAGAGGTAGAAGGCCGGGCTGGCCCGGCGGCCGGCCTCCCACTGGGCGGGCAGCTCGGCCCAGGTGGCGTTGATGTGCTCCCAGAACTCGACGGGCACCACGTGGCGCACGGCACGGGTGTTCTCGCGCGCCGCCGCCAGCGCGCCGGCGATGGAGGACCGGCTGTCGGGATCGGTGGCCAGGCGCTCGGTGGCCTGCCAGAGCGTCTCGGTCCCCGTGTCGGGCAGCCCCATGACGGCCAGGAGGCGACGGGCGGCATGGGAGCCCTCGACGTCGCTCTGCTCGAGGGCCTGGTACACCGACACGTCGAGGATGCGCGCCGTGCCCTCGGCCCGCTCCACGTACCGGCCGACCCAGAAGATCGACTCGGCCACGCGGCTCAAGAGGGCGCGGGTCACCATGGGGCCACCTGCTGCTGCTGTTGCTGCTGCTGCACGCCGTTCTCGCTGTCCGCCCGCGGCCCCACGTCCATCGGCGGCCCGGCCATCAGCGGTGACGTCTGGCGGGGCGGCAGCACGGGCATGGAGAGCCCGCCGCCGACCACCCACGTGTCCTTGGAGCCGCCGCCCTGGCTGGAGTTGACCACCAGCCCGCCCTCCTGGAGCGCCACCCGGGTCAGGCCACCGGGCAGGACCCAGATGTTCTCCCCGTCGTTCACGGCGAAGGGGCGCAGGTCGACGTGGCGGCGGACCATGGACCGGTCGACCCAGGTGGGTGACGTCGAGAGGGCGACGACGCGCTGGGCGATCCAGCGGCGGGGGTCGGCCTCCACCTCGAGGGCGAGCTCGTCGAGCTCGGCCCCGGTGGCGGCCGGGCCGATCACCAGGCCCTTGCCCCCCGAGCCGTCCACGCGCTTGAAGACCAGCTCGTCCCGGCGCGTCAGCGCGTCCTTGCGCACCGCGTCGTCGACCAGGTGCATCGTCTCGACGTTCTGGAGGATCGGGTCCTCCCCCAGGTAGTAGCGGATCATGGAGGGGACGTACGTGTAGACGAGCTTGTCGTCGGCCACGCCGTTGCCCACGCCGTTGGCGATCGTGACCCGGCCGGCCCGCGCCGCGTTCACGATGCCGGGGCAGCCCACCAGCGACTCGGGCCGGAACTGCAGCGGGTCGAGGTAGTCGTCGTCGATGCGCCGGTAGATCACGTGCACCGGCATCTCGCCCTCGGTGGTCCGCAGGAACACGTCGGTCCCGTGGCACACGAGGTCGCGTCCCTCCACCAGGTGGACGCCCATGAGCCGGGCCAGCAACGCGTGCTCGTAGAAGGCCGAGTTGTGCACGCCCGGTGTGAGCACCACGACCGTCGGTTCCGGCGCCGACGCCGGCGCGGAACGGCGCAGGGCGGAGATCAGGTGGGCCGGGTAGTCGGTGACCATCTGGATCGGCTGGCCCCAGAACAATTCGGGGAGGACCCGCGCCATGGCGGCCCGGTTGGCCAGCACGTAGCTGACGCCGGACGGGCTGCGCAGGTTGTCCTCGAGCACGCGGAACTCGCCGTCCTCGTCCCGGATCACGTCGATCCCGGCGACGTGGATGCGCACGCCGTTGGGCGGCGTGTACCCGTAGGCGGCGCGCACGAACCCCGGTGAGCTGGTGACGACGTCGTGGGGGATGAGGCCGTCGCTGACGATGCGGGCCGCGCCGTACACGTCGTCGAGGAAGAGCTCGAGGGCGCGGACCCGCTGCGCCACCCCGTCCGCCACCCGCGACCACTCGCCGGAGGTGAAGATGCGCGGCACCACGTCGAGGGGGAACGGTCGCTCCTCGCCGTCGAGGTCGAAGGTGACGCCCTGGTCCATGAAGGCCCGGGCCAGCCGGGAGGCGCGGGCCGAGACGTCGTCGGGGCCCATCTGGGCCAGCGAGGCGGCGACCGCGGCGTAGGGCGCCCGGGCCGCACCGTCCCGCCCGACCATCTCGTCGAACGCCGCCTCGGTGAGCCCGCGGGCGGACACGCCGTACCCGTCGAAGAGGTCTCCCACGGGTCTCAGGGTGCCAGGCATGTGTTTCTGCGCCGTTTCACGGCTGAAAACAGCCGGTGACGACGCCCCGACCCTGCCAGCGGGGCGGGCGGAATATCAAGGAGGGAAAGCCGCCGGACAGGAATCAATCCATCGTATCGGGGGTGCTCTGGTCGGGTACGACGGGCACTTCATCAACCTCAGCCTGACGGTTGGCATCGACACAGGACCGGAGCGCTTCGACGCCCTTTCAGGAGCGTGACCGATTACACCGGTCCCTCGTGCAGGCCCTACCAACCATTCACGAACTCATCTTCCCCGCCGAAGACAGCGAGTCACATCAGCACGCGCCTGCCCCAGTTGCGCCTAATTCGTTCCGGACGCATGCAACTTTCGCGAGCGCCAGTGCCCTGGGGGATGAAGTATTGATCCCAGGGGTACGGAACGGCCACCGACCCATGGGCCATCCTCCGCCGCCATCCCCCCGGGTCCGGAGGTTTCTGAGGATTCAGTTACCGGCCGCCCGGTCGTTCTCCCAGCGGACCCCGCCGATCAGGTATCGGAAGCGGTACGAACGTCCCGGGTCGAGCAAGAACGAGGCCCGTCACTCGCCGTTCTTGACCCGACGTATGGGTAGGGTGGCGATCCAGTCGTTGGACTCCCCGCAGACGGCGACTGCCGAGCTCTCGACTTGCCATCGTCGTCGGGTGTCCTGCAGCCGAATCCACTCCTTGCCAGACGCGGCGTGCTCCGACTTCCATCACGGCGTCTTGGCACCGACACGCAGGATTTCGGACCATCGACCGTCCGCCTTTACCGCACGGCTCGCTTTCCCGGTCGACCCGCCGTCGAGTCAGGCCAGAAGGGACCGGTACAGCTCCACGGTGCGCCTGCCCACGGCGGTCCAGCTGAACTGCTCGACCACCCGCCGGCGGCCGGCTTGGCCCAGCTTCTCGGCCAGGGCCGGGTCCCCGATGACCCGGTTGAGCGCGGCCGCCAGGTCGTGGGCGTAGGCGACCGGATCGGCCGGCTCGGAATCTGAAGCGCTACGCGGCTCGAAGTGCACCAGGAGGCCGGTGACGCCGTCGACGACGATCTCGGGGATACCGCCGACCGCCGAGGCCACCACCGGGGCTTCGCAGGCCATGGCCTCCATGTTGACCATCCCCGAGGGCTCGTAGACCGAGGGCACGCACACGACGGTCGCATGCGAGAGGAGCTGCGCCAGCTCGTCGCGCTCCAGGCTCTCTTTGATCCAGATGACGCCGCCCCGCTCTTCGTTCAACCGATGCACACCTTCGGCCACCTCGCGACTCAGCTCGGCCGTGTCCGCCGCGCCGGCCCGCAGGACGAGCTGGATGCCCGGGTCGAGGTCCCGGAACGCGTTGAGCAGGTGGCCGATGCCCTTCTGGCGGGTCACCCGGCCGAAGAACACTACGTTGGGGCGCCCCGTATCGATGCCGTACCGCTCGAGCACGTCGGTCCGGGGGTCGGGCCGGAACTCCTCGGGGTCCACCGCGTTGGGGATGACGGTGATGCGCGAGGGATCGGCCAGGGGATAGCAGGCCGAGATGTCCCTGGCCACCGCATTGGACACGGCGACGATGGCATTGGCCCCCTCCACCCCCATGCGCTCGCACAGGCTCGAGAGGCGGTAGCCGGCGCCGAGCTGCTCGGCCTTCCACGGGCGCAGCGGCTCGAGGCTGTGCACGGTGACGACATGGGGGACGTCGTAGAGGATGTGGGCAAGGTACCCGGCCCAGTTGGCGTACCAGGTGTGGCTGTGCACGACGTCGACGCCCTCGAGTGCGGCCGCCATGCACAAGTCCACCGACATGGCCCGCAGCGCACCGAGCAACGGCGCGTCGCCCTCCAGGCGCTCCCAGGGCTGGTAGGCGAAGACCTCCATGGAGGGGTCCGTGGGGCGCTCGGTACCGAAGCAGTGCACCTCGAGATCGACCAGCGGTGCCAGCGCAGCCGCCATGCACTGCACGTGGATCCCGGCACCCCCGTAGATCTCGGGCGGGAACTCTTTGGAAAGCAGTGCGACCCTCACGCGCGCTCGATGCCTCAAAAAGGGGAACGGGCGCGGAACATCGACTCCGAATCTACTGCCCTGTCGACCTTTCGGTCCGGTGTCATTTCGGGCCGCGGGACCAACATCTGGTGAACGTTGCGAGAACCCAGGGTGACGTCGGCGGGCCCGGTGGCCAGGTGACCGTGCTGATGCCGACCGTCGGGCCCCAGCCACCACACGTGTTGTCCTGTAGTACAGGCGGCCGTTGTGGCGGAGCAGGGTGGCCGAAAGGACGGTCGGGTTGCCCGGCTGGCCGCGCACCCGGCGCGCCCCGAGGGCGTGGGCCGTGAGGAGCTCCTCCCATGCGCCCGGCCACTCGATCCAGGGCAGATCCACAGGCGCGACCGGTGGCCGCCGTTCACGTGCCGCTGCCGCGCTCCGCCTCACGCGCCGGTCCCATCCCCGTCGTAGCGCTCATGCCGTCCGGAACACCGCCACGGCGCCGTACGCCGACCCGGCGTACTCCGAGACCATTCGCTGCGTGGTGAAGAACGAGCCGTTGAGGGCCATGGCGCCGCGGCCCACGGCCGCGTACCCGTCGGGGTCCGAGTAGTAGAGGGGGACGACGATCTCGCGCAGCATGCGGTACATCTCGGCCGCGTCTGCGGCATCGTCCGCCCCGTCCAGGTCGCTGGCCACCGCCCGAGCCCCCGGATCGTCGCCGATGGCCCAGCCGGTCACCCCCTCGATGTGCCCCTCGACCCACCACCCGTCGAGCACGCTCAGGCTGGGCACACCGTTGACCGCCGCCTTCATGCCGCTCGTCCCCGACGCCTCGTGCGGAGCCACCGGCGTGTTCAGCCAGAGGTCGACGCCGGCGCAGAGCAGCGCGCCGAGGGCCATGTCGTAGTTCTCGAGGTAGACCACGGGCACGGTGTCGCCCAGCTCGCGGGCGGCAGCGGCCACGCGTGCCACCACCTTCTTGCCGGCGGCGTCCTTCGGATGGGACTTGCCGCTGTAGAGGACCTGCACGGGCCCGACGTCCATGACCAGGCGGCGGAGTTGGGGGAGGTCGGACAGGAGCAGGTCGTTGCGCTTGTAGGCGGCGGCCCTTCGGGCCACCGCGATGGTGAAGGCCTCGGGAGCGAGCTCGCGCCCGCTCCGGCGCGCCACCTCGTCGAGCAGCTCCTGCTTCGCCTCGTCGTGGGCGGCGCGCACCTCGGACAGCGGTGCGGTCGACAGGTAGCGCAGCACAGTGTTGTCCTCGCGCCAGCGCGGCGTGTGGCGGTCGAAGAGACGCTGCGAGCTGGGGGCCGCCCATGTCCGCACGTGCACGCCGTTGGTCACCGAGCGCACGGTGTAACGAGAGAACATAGCCTGGGACACTGCCGCGTGACGCTGGGCCACGCCGTTGATAAACCCGGCGAAGAACATGCCCAGGGTGGTCATGTTGAGCTGGCCCCGCTCGAAGCACCCGAGCCGCTCGAGCTCGCCCGCCAGGGCGGGTCCGAGCACCTGGTCGCACACGTCGGGCGGGAAGCGATCGTGCCCCGCCGGCACCGGCGTGTGGGTGGTGAACACGCAGCGGTCCCGCAGGGCGTCGAGGTCGGCGTCACCGGCTGCGCCGATGCTGCCGCGGGTGCCTACGCCGAGGGCCAGCAGGCCGACTGGCACCAGCGCGGCGTGGCCCTCGTTCATGTGGAAGGTGGACGGCTCGTGGCCGAGGGCGGCCAGCATGGCCGTGCCCCCCAACCCGAGCACGGCCTCCTGCGAGAGCCGCATCGCCTGGTCGCCGGCGTACAACCCGTCGGTGATGGCCTGGTCCTCGGGATCGTTCTCGGGTAGCCGGGAGTCGAGGAAGTAGACCTCCACCTGGTGGCCGCCCACCCCGGTGATCCGGTACCGCCAGGCGGCGACGGTCACCGGCCGGCCGCCGATGTCAACGATCACCCGCTCCTCGAGCGGCTCGAGGCGTTGGGCCGGCGACCAGCGGGCCGGGCTCTCCCGCTGCGTCCCGTCGGCGGCCAGCGTCTGGCGAAAGAAGCCGTGGTGGTACACGAGTGTCACCCCGAGCAGCGGGAGCCCCAGGTCGGCCGCGGCGCGCAGGTGGTCCCCGGCCAGAACCCCCAGGCCGCCGCTGTAGGTCGGCATGGCCTCCTCCACAGCGATCTCCATGGAGAAGTAGGCGATCGGCGCGGTGGCGTCGGTGCGAGTGGGCATCACTGGGCGTACACGGTACCCACGCCGCCCACGGCCGGAGACCGGCCAGGTGCCTGGGACGTTCCCCCAGGTTCGGAAGATCGCCTCGGCGCGTGACAGCAGCGTGACCTCCGCGACCTGTCGATGGACGGCAGCCCGACACAGCGCCAATTCCGTCTCAATTCAGGTCCGTCGGCCCGCCGGCGAGAAGACGGTAGTGGACTCGATCAAAGTGTCCCGGCTGCACTCCGGCCCCGAGCTCATGAAACCGGGTTCCGCCACGTGTTCTGAGCTGAGACTGAGGGAGGTGTCACCCGATGAGGCCCAGCTCCTTCACGTCGTTGCGCTCGGCCAGCAATTCGTCGGTGGTCACCTTGATGCGATCCTGGGCGAAGTCGTCGTGGCCGAACCCCTCGGCGACCGACCAGGCGCCCTTTCCGTCGGCCACCACGGGGAAGCCGAACTGGAGGCCCTCGGGGGCGCCGTACTGGCCCGTGCTGGCCACCGCCACCGAGAAGCTCTCGCCGGCGGGCGTCGGCGTGCACAGGCTCACCACGGTGTCGATGGCCGCAGCGGCGGCAGAGGCGGCCGAGGACGAGCCGCGGGCGTCGATGACGGCGGCCCCCCGCTTCTGCACGGTGGTGATGAACTCACCGCGCAGCCAGTCGCCGTCGGTGATGACCTCGGGGGCCGGCTTCCCGCCGATGCGGGCGTTGGCGAAGTCGGGGAACTGGGTGGCCGAGTGGTTGCCCCAGATGGCGACGTTGGTGACGTCGGCCACGGGCACGCCCGCCTTGGCGGACAGCTGCGCCTTGGCCCGGTTCTCGTCGAGGCGGGTCATGGCGAACCAGCGGTCGTCGGGGACCTCGGGCGCGTTGGAGCGTGCGATGAGGCAGTTCGTGTTGCAGGGATTGCCGACCACGAGGATCCGCACGTCGGACGCGGCGTTCTCGGCGATGGCCCGGCCCTGGGGCTTGAAGATGCCGCCGTTGACGCTCAGGAGGTCGCCGCGCTCCATGCCCGCCTTGCGGGGCACGGAGCCGACGAGGAGCGCCCACGAGGTGCCGTCGAAGGCGGTCTTCAGGTCCGAGGTGGCGACGATGTCGTGCACGAGGGGGAACGCGCAGTCGTCGATCTCCATGACGACGCCCTCGAGCACGCGCATGGCGGGCTCGATCTCGAGCAGGCGCAGCACGATCGGCTGGTCGTCGCCGAGGAGCTGGCCGGACGCGATGCGGAACAGGATGGAGTAGCCGATCTGGCCGCCGGCGCCGGTGACGGTCACGTGGACGGGGGTCTTCGCCATGGATACAGGTGGTCCTTTCCGACAGGTGGTGGTTGTGCGGGCCGCGCCCGGCGTCCGGGCGCGCGGTTTAGAGGCGGTCGACGATGGCGGCGGCGAACTCCGAGGTCTTGACCTCGGTGGCCCCGTCCATGAGGCGGGCGAAGTCGTAGGTGACGATCTTGTCGGCGATGGTGGCCTCGAGCGCGTGCACGATGTCGGAGGCGGCGCCGGCCCACCCGATGTGCTCGTACATCAGCACGCCCGAGAGCAGCAGCGAGCCGGGGTTCACCTTGTCCTGCCCGGCGTACTTGGGCGCGGTGCCGTGCGTCGCCTCGAAGATGCCGTGGCCGGTCACGTAGTTGATGTTCGCCCCCGGGGCGATCCCGATGCCGCCGACCTGGGCGGCCAGGGCGTCGGAGAGGTAGTCGCCGTTGAGGTTCGTCGTGGCGATGACGTCGAAGTCCGACGGCCGGGTCAGCACCTGCTGCAGCGTGATGTCGGCGATGGTGTCCTTGACCAGCAGCTTGTCGCCGGGGTCGCCGCCGCAGTCCTCCCAGCCGACGGCGACGTCGGAGAACTCCTCGCGCACGAGCTCGTAGCCCCAGTCGAGGAAGGCGCCCTCGGTGAACTTCTGGATGTTGCCCTTGTGCACGAGGGTGACGGAGCGCCGCTTGCGGTCGAGCGCGTAGTTGATGGCGGCGCGGATCAGGCGCTTGGAGCCCATTTCCGAGATCGGCTTGATCCCGATGCCCGAGTCCTCCCGGATGGGCCAGCCCATCTCCTCGCGCAGGAAGACCTCGAGCTTCTTGGCCTCGGGGGTGCCCGACTTCACTTCGTAGCCGGCGTAGACGTCCTCGGTGTTCTCCCGGAAGATCACCATGTCCACCAGCTCGGGGTGCAGCACCGGCGAGGGCACCCCGGTGAACCAGCGCACGGGGCGCAGGCACACGTAGAGGTCGAGGATCTGGCGCAGCGCCACGTTGAGCGAGCGGATGCCGCCGCCGATCGGCGTGGTCAGCGGCCCCTTGATGCCGAGCAGGTGGCTGCGGAAGGTGTCGACGGTCTCGTCGGGCAGCCAGCTCCCGGTCTCGTCGAACGCCTTCTGGCCGGCCAGGACCTCCTTCCAGGCGACGGTGTGCCCGTGCTTGGCGGCGGCCGCATCGAGAACCAGCTTGGCGGCCGGCCAGATGTCGACGCCGGTGCCGTCGCCCTCGATGAAGGGGATGATGGGCTCGTCGGGGACCTGGAGCGTGCCGTCGTCGCCCATGCGGATGAGATCTGCCATGGCGCCGATGCTATGGGCCGGGGCGGCCGAGTCCCAATTGGCCGGATGCGCGATCGACCGATCCGGCCTGCCCAATTGCCCAATTGGTGGACTCGACCGGGAGCTGATCGGCAGGATCAGTGGCGGCTTCAGGACCTCCCGCCGCCCGGTGGACAGCCCGACCGCGCCGAAGGGGCCCGAAGGCCCCTTCGCACGACTACCCCTCAATGACTGAGCCTCAGGATACCAGTGGACAGCCGCCCCAACCGGACCGTTCTCCGGTAGCGCCCTGGGTCTGGATGGCTGCCCCTCAATGACTACGTGGGTGCATCGGGTTCGATTCCCGGCCGGGGCGCCCCGGCTTGCGGGTCGGGCTGCTGATGGCTGGTCACCGTCGATACGGCAGCCCGACCCCCGGGCCAGCCGGATGCACGCGGGTGGACGCTCTCGGTGGGATCAGGTGAAGTGATCAGGGGAGCCGGCCGCCCCGGTGGACAGCACCTCGGCGAGGCGGGTGTACTGCTCGGACTCCGGGCCGAGCACTTCGCCGACCCAGTGCAGCGTCAGGGCGGCGTCGACCTCGGTGCCCCAGTGGAGGATCTCGTCGATGTCGAGCCAGTCCTTCGGGCGGTCGAAGATGGCCTTGCAGACGATGAGGTGCTCGGGAGCGAGGATCGGTATGTCGACCGGGCCGAAACGGACCAGACGGGCCTCCTCGGCCATCTCGAGGTGCAGGTCCATGGTGGCGAAGAACACGTCGAGGTACGAGCCGTCCCAGTCCAGTCGGACCTGGCCGTCCTGCTCGATCGCGGCCCGATCTTCGGGAGTCACCGTGACGCCGAGCCCGCCCAGCAACCCGACGACGGGCTCTGCGGCCGCGGGGGGCAAGGTGAGGTTGAGGTCGATGTCGGTGGTCGCCCGCGGGTTGCGGTACCAGGCGAGGGCGATGGCTCCCCCGAATTGGTGCGGCGCCCCGGCGGAATCGAGCATCTCGTGCAGCGAGACGATCTTGGGGGCCAGGTCACCGAGCTCCCCGGTGCTGCTCACCGATGACTCGCCCTCGCGATCCGTTCCGCCCGGAGACGGGCGAGCGGCGGAAACCCCAGCGGCTCGGGGGCACGGGCAGGTCCGAACTGCTTCACCCTTGCCACGAAACCGAGAAGGCCGATGAGGACGTCGCCGGGATCCCGGCGGGCCGTGGGCGGGGGGACCCGTTCGAGCGAACGGGCCATCCGGCGGGAGGCTTCGACGAACTGACGCGTCTCGGGGCGCTGGTGATGGGGCGCGGCGGCACGGGCGGCGGCTGCCCGCACCGCATCCGCATCGAAGGGACGTCTCGCCCGCTGACGGGCGCGGGCCAGCACATCGTCGGTCAGCTCCGAGAAATTGGCCAGGGAGCGGGCGCGGGGGCCCTTGGGGGTGTGGACCGACTCCCGGATCTCGAAGCGTCCCTTGGGACGGGCGACCACGTACGCCATACCCACTATGTTACCCACTAGCCGACCCACTTGGTCCAGCCCATTCTGGCCGCCTTCGGAGCACCGAACGGGCCATCCGGGGCCCGCCGGACCTTGGGTGGGTGGTACCACCACGATCAGCTCTACAGGGTGGCCACCTTGGTAACCCCCATTAGGAGGACCAAGCTGACGCGGACAGGAGGAGCGTGCCGTGGGAGCAGTCAGGTTGGTGTTCCAGGCCGGGTTACGCCACCGCTGGCGGTCCTGGCTGGCCATCGCGCTCCTCATCAGCGTCGTCGGGGGCCTTGTGCTGGCTGCCGCGGCCGCGGGCCGGCGGACGGAAAACGCGTTCCCGCGGTTCGTGACGGCCCACGGGTTCGACAGCATCGTCTACGCCACCAGACCGGTGCCGGCGGTCGCCCATCTGCGCGGCGTGGCCTCGGCCACGGAGCTGATCCTCCCCGACGCTGGGAATCCGACCTGTGACTGCGCACAGATCAACGACAACGACTTCGGCGTGGCAGTCGTATCGGGCCGGGGCACGGCGCCCTTCACGCTCGTCTCCGGCCAGTTGCCCGATCCGTCGAAGCCCGATCAGGTGCTGGCGTCGTCCACGTTGCAACAGGACGGGGTGCACGTGGGAACCGTGATCCACGTCCCGTTCGAAGCACCGTCCGAGGCCGCCGACTACAACAACCCCAATACGGGGCTCCCCGCCCCGCACGGTCCGCACCTCGCTCTGCAGGTGGTCGGGATCGAAGCCAGCGAGGTCGAGTTCCCGTCCGGCACCACCCCCGTCTATCTCCTCTATGCCGGCTCGGGGTTCGCGCGCTCGGTGCTCCCGCACACGGCCATGCAATACGAGTACTACGTCCGCCTTCGCCGCGGTGCGGCCGGCATCCCCCAGTTCGACGAACAGGCCAACCGACTGAACCTGGGCATGGGCAGTGTCGGCGTCTCGAGCGAGGACGGAACCGCCGCCACGATTCAGGCGTCGATCCACCCGCAGGCCGTCGGGTGGTGGATCCTCGCCGCGCTCGCCGCGCTCGTCGGCCTGGCGGTCGTGGGCCAGGCCCTGGCCCGCCAGAGCGCCGTCGAGAGCGAGGACCATCCCACGCTGGTCGCCGTCGGCATGTCCCGTCGGGAGCTCTTTGCACTCGATATGGCACGGAACCTGGTGGTGGGCCTGGCCGGCGCCCTGGGCGCTGTCGTGATCGCCACGGCGTTGTCCCCCATCGCGCCCCTCGGCGAGGCACGACTGGCGGAGGACTCCACCGGAGTCGCGTTCGACTCGCTCGTGCTCCTGCTCGGAGCGCTGGTCACCGTGGCGGTCGTCCTCGCGCTCGGCACCTGGCCGGCCCTGCGGGCGGCGCGCACCCGGCGGATGGACGAGCGGGCCGCCGCGTCCCGACCCTCGGCGATGGTGCGGCACCTGGTCACCTTGGGCGCGCCACCAACGGCGGTGATCGGCGTCCGCAACGCCCTGGAGCGCCGATCCGGCGGATCCACCGTTCCTCTGGGCTCTGCTCTCCTGGGCATGGTGCTGGCGGTCATCGCCGTGTGCGCTACGGGGGTCTTCGGCGCCAGCCTGACCCACCTGACGGCGACGCCCCGCTTATATGGAGACCCCGAGCAGCTCGGCTTCAACCCGGCGAACACCGCCCTGCTCACCAGCCTGGAGCACAACCCGGCCGTCACCGCCATCACCGAGGGTGTCGGCGCGGGGGACGTCACGGTCAACGGGAAGATCGTGGGCGGCATCGCCGGGACGTCAGTCAAGGGGCCCCTCCTCTTCTCGACGGTGGCCGGGACTCTTCCGGTCGGCGACGACCAGGTGGGGCTCGGCGTCTCGACCATGCACCAGGTAGGCGCGCACATCGGGTCGGTCGTGGACATCACGTTCACCACCCATTCGGGTGCCGCCCACACCGAGCCGTACCGGGTCGTCTCCCAGATCTCCTTCCCGCAGTTCGGGGGGTTCGTGAGCCTCGGCACGGGGATCCTGACGACGACGGCCGGCCTCGTCCACGTCGCCTGCCTTCCGGGTCCCCAGCTCGCCCTGTGCCGGCAGAAGGTGGCCAACATCGGTGGCGGTGGGGTCAGGGTGCGCTTCGTGCCGGGCCCGAGCGGGAAGGCGGCCATGGACCGCTACCTGGCGGCGTACCCATCGATTACCTCACGACCCCTCGCTCCGACCTCCCTGGTCAACTTCGGCGAGGCGGTCAACTTCCCGCTCATCTTCGGGGCCATGCTGGCCGTGTTCGGTGCGGCGACGCTGGCTCACCTTCTGGTGGTGAGCGTGTCGCGGCGCCGACGAGAGGTCGGGCTCTTGAAGGTCCTGGGCTTCGTCAACCGCCAGGTCGTCTCGACGGTCTCGTGGCAGGCCACGACCTTGGCCCTCGTGGGGGTCGTCGTCGGTGTCCCGCTGGGGCTGGTCGTCGGCCGGGGGGTGTGGAATACCTTCGCCAACAACCTGGGGGCGGTCCCGGTCGCCGTCGTGCCGTTCCTGCTCACCGCGGCGATCACGGTGGGAGTCCTCGTGGGCGCCAACGTCATCGCGATCGCTCCGGCGTTGCTGGCAGCTCGATCGAAGCCGGGGGACCTGCTGCGGCCTCTCGACTGAACGCCGTGCTCAGCTCCTGGTGGATCCGCCGGCCGGCCCGGTGGACGGCGACCTCCCCGTGGTCACCGTCAGCGTCACCGTCAACGTCGCGCCCGCGCCCTCGTCTGTTTGGGCCCAGGCTCGGACACGGCCCGGGTTCGGCCTCTCGCGTGCGTCGAGGCCGAGTCGCTGGCGTGGTCACTCGGCGCCACCTTGTCGGGGTGCTGCCGGGCCAACTTCGCATCGGTGCGCTCGAGCATGTCCTCGGTCTGCCGGAGCTGTGACTCGGCCACCAGCAGCTGAGCGTGCAGGCCGGCGATCTGCGTATCGAGCTGGTTCCTGAGCACCTGGAGCGTCAGGCGACCGGCCACGAGATGCTCGAAGGCGATCTCGCGTTCGGTCTCGGCCGGCTGGGTGGACGAGGCGGCCGGCGTCGATGTGGCGGGAACCGCGGGAGTGGTACTGGTCGTCGTCATGGCCGTCCGCTCACAAACCGAGGAACGAACCGAGGTCGCTGATCAAGCTGCCCGCGCCACCGGTCACGGCACCCAAGAGTCCGTTGACGACGTCGCCGAGGCCTCCGCCCGAGGAGCTCGACGAGCTCGTGCCGGTCGTGCCGGTCGGCGTCGCCATGGCGCTACCACCCGTCGGCATGACCGTGGACACGGGCTGGGCCGACTGGGCGGCCTGGGCTGCTCCCCCGCAGCCGCAGCAGCATCCGCCACAACCACAGCCGGGGGGCGCGGTGGCCAAGGGCGGGTAGATCACGGTCGCCGGGTACGGCGGATAGGGCGGGAACGGCGGGTACGGGGCCGGGGCCGGATACGGGGCCGCAGCCGGATACGGCGCCGCGGCGGCGTAGGGCGGATAGGGCGCTGCGCCGGCATAGGGCGGATAAGGGGTGTTGGGCGCCTCCACCCGCTCGTAGGTGACACCTCCGGGCACGGAAGCTGCATCAACCGTGGTCATGGTTCCCTCCTCTGTCCCCCTCAGAGGCTGTCATAGCAGGCCCAAATTCCCGACGCTCGGGTGCACGCGATGTTGTCTCCCCGTTGGCGCAACGTTGTCGCACCGTTGTCCCGGCCGTGTATTCGTCGGTCAACGATGACCCGCGCTCCGCGACGCGGCCGCCCCACGCCGGCGCGACGAGGGCGACGGCGACCGGGCGGCGCGCTTCAGGCGCCGGTGCTCGGCCCCAGTCCGAGCGCGGCGTAGATCTCACGCGTCGCGCTCGAGGTGTTGAAGGTGTAGAAGTGCAGTCCCGGCACGCCCGACTCGAGGAGACGGGAGCACAGCTCGGTGGCCAGCTCCACGCCTTCCTTGCGCACCGCGTCGGGGCCACCCCGCTCGTCGGCGGCGCGCAGCCGCTCCTGCATCCACGACGGTGCCGCCGCGCCCATGGCGCCAAGCCGGCCCATGGTCGAGAGCGACGTGACGGGCAGGATGCCGGGCAGGACGGGCGTCCCGACCCCGCGCTCGCGCAGGTCGGCCATCAAACCCTCGTACTCGGAGGCCTCGAAGAAGAATTGCGTGACCCCGAAGTCGGCCAGCTCGAGCTTGGCCGCCAGGAAATCACGGTCGCTCCGCAGGTCCGTCGAGCGGGGGTGGCCGGCCGGGTGGGCCGCCACGCCGACGGAGAAGCCGCCGATGGCGTGCGCCAGCTCCACCAGCTCCGCCGCGAAAGCGAGCTCACCGGGCCCGGCGCCCGGGTCCTCCGGCGGGTCGCCACCGAGCGCCATCAGGTTCTCCACCCCGGCCTTGCGCAGTGAGACGAGGATGTCGGCCAGCTCCAAGCGGGTGTGGGCCACGCAGATCAGGTGGGCCATCGGGTTGAGCTTGGTCGTGTGCAGCATGCCCGAGACGAGGTCGAAGGTGCGCTGGCGCGACTCGGCACCGCCCCGGTAGGTCACCGAGACGAACGACGGCTCGAGCGGCTGGAGCTCGCCGATGGTGCGGGCGAGGGTCGCCAGCTCCTTGTCGTTCTTGGGCGGGAAGAACTCGAACGAGTACGTCGGACCCGCCGCCAGCAGCTCCGCGATCCGGGTCACGGGGCGAGCCGCCCGTAGTCGTCCTCGAGGCGCACGATGTCGTCCTCGCCGAAGTAGGTGCCGTGCTGCACCTCGATCAAGACGACGTCGGTGTCCCCTTCGTTGGCAACTCGGTGCGCGCCCCCCATCGGGATGTCGATCGACTCCCCGGCGTGCACCTCGGTCACCGTGCCGTCGAGGGTCACCGTGGCCGTGCCCGACACGATGAACCAGTGCTCCGCCCGCTTGGAGTGGCGCTGGTAGCTGAGCCGCTTGCCGGGATGCACGACAAGGCGCTTGACCTTGTGATCGGTCGCGTCGTCATCCAACACCGTGTAATTGCCCCACGGGCGCTCGGAGTATTCCCGCTCGTTCACCTGCGCATCTCCTCCATCAGCGGGCCGCGAGCTCCGCCGCCCGCAGCGCGTTGCGCAACAGCATGGCACGGGTCATGGGGCCCACCCCGCCGAGACGGGGGGTGATCCACCCGGCCACCTCGGCCACGTCCTCGCGCACGTCGGGGATCAGCTTCCGGCCCTCCCAGCTCGTGCCCGCCGACACCACGGCCGCCCCGGGCCTGACCATGTCCGGCGTGACCAGGGCGGGTCGACCGGCGGCGGCCACGATGATGTCCGCCGTGCGCACGATCGCCGCCATGTCGCGCTCGTCCACGCCCGTGTGCAGGACGGTCACCGCCGCGTTGCAACCGGGGCGCTTCAATGTGAGCAGATTGGCCAGCGGGCGGCCGATGGTCACGCCGCGGCCGATGATGACCGCGTGGCGGCCCTCGACGGGGACGTCGTACGCGTGGAGGAGCTCGATGATCCCCGACGGCGTGCACGGCAGCGGGCCCGGCGTGCCCAGCACGAGGCGGCCGAGGTTCACCGGGTGGAGCCCGTCGACGTCCTTGGCCGGGTCGACCGCCAGCAGGGCGGCCTCCTCGTCGAGCCCGGCGGGAAGCGGCAGCTGCACCAGGAACGCGCTCACCTTCGGGTCGGCGTTGAAGCGGGCGATGACGCCCATCACCTCCTGCTGTGTCGCGGTGGCGGGCAGGTGCTCGCCCACCGAGTACATGCCGATGGTCGCGCAGTCCTCATGCTTCAGCGCGACGTAGCGCTCGCTCGGGACGTCGTCGCCGACGAGCACGGTGCCGAGGCCGACCGTGAAGCCCTCGCTGCGCAGCCGCTCGACGCGGTCGGCCACCTCGGCACGGATGCGGGCGGCGACCGTCTCGCCGTCGAGGATGATCGCGCCCATCAGTGCCGGAAGTGGCGCTCGCCGGTCATGACCATGGCCAGGCCCGCCTCGTCCGCCGCGGCGACGACCTCGGCGTCCTTGACCGACCCGCCGGGCTGGACCACCGCGGTCACCCCGGCGTCGGCCAGCACCAGCAGCCCGTCGGGGAAGGGGAAGAACGCGTCGCTGGCGCCCGCCCCGCCCTTGGCCCGCTCGCCCGCCTTCTGCACGGCGATCTCGGCGGCCACGACCCGGGACTGCTGCCCGGCCCCGACGCCGACGGCCTGGCCATTGGTGACCACGGCGATGGCGTTGGAGGTCGTGCGGCCGCAGACCCGCCACGCCAGCACGAGGTCGCGCCACTCGTCGTCGGTGGGCTGGCGCCTGGTGACGGGGCGCCACTCGGAACGGGGCGAGACGAAGGCGTCCACGTCCTGCACCAGCACGCTGGCCCCGAGGCTGCGCAGCTGGCGGACCGCCTGCTCGGGGGCGGGACCCGACAGGATCCGGGTGGCCTTGCGCCGCCCCTTCAGCGCCTCGAGCGCCCCGGGCGTATAGGAGGCGGCGATGATGACGTCGGCCTGCGGGCCGGCGGCGATGGCCGCGGCCACCGTCTCGTCGACGTCGCCGCCGATGGCGACCACCCCGCCGAAGGCGCTCTGCACGTCGCACTCGAGGGCGCGCTCGTAGGCGGTGACCAGGTTGCCCGCCACGGCGGCCCCGCACGGGTTGGCGTGCTTGATGATGGCCACGGCCGCCTGCCCCGCACCGGCGTCGGAGGCCAGCTCGTGCACCAGGCGCCACGCGGCGTCACCGTCGAAGAGGTTGAGGTACGAGAGCGGGTTGCCGCCGTGCTGGACCATCTCGTCCCACCAGCTGGGACTCCCCGCGATGCGGTAGCGCGACCCGCGCTGGTGCGGGTTCTCGCCGTAGCGCAGCACCTCGGTGCGCTCGAGCGTCAGATGGAGCGTCTGCGGCAGGACGGCCGCCAGCGCGGCCTCGTCGGCGTCGGCCTCGGTGGCGCCCTCGAGCTCCGCCGCGGGGGTGGGGCCGCCGGCGTCGAGCCAGGCGACGATCGCCGCGTCGTAGGCCGCGGTGTGGGCGAAGGCGGCCCGGGCCAGGCGGCGGCGGGTGGCCGCCGACAGCGAGCCCGAGGCCCGGAGCTCGGCGAGGACTGCGGGGTAGTCGGCCGGCGAGGTGACGATGCCGACGTGCTCGTGGTTCTTGGCGGCCGCCCGCACCATGGTCGGGCCGCCGATGTCGATCAGCTCGATGGAGGGGTCCGACGAGAACGGGTAGAGGTTCGAGACCACCAGGTCGATGGCGTCGATGCCGTTGGCCTCCAGGTCGGCCAGGTGCTCGGGCTTGGCCCGGTCGGCGAGGATCCCGCCGTGGATCTTGGGGTGGAGGGTCTTGACCCGCCCGCCCAGCATCTCGGGCGATCCGGTCACCTCGGCCACCTCGATGTGGGCGATGCCGGCCTCGCCCAGCCTGGCAGCGGTGTTGCCGCTCGCCACCAACTCCCACCCCAGGTCGGAGAGGCCCTGGGCCAAGTCGACCAGGCCCTCCTTGTCGTACACGGACAGAAGAGCCCTCACGACGTCATCTCCTCGTCACTCCTTCTCGCTCCGCGTCTCTCCTCGTCACGCCTTGTCCGCCGGTTCCCCGCTCGCCACCGCGCCGGCCTGGCTCCCGGCGCCCACCGGCATCCGAGCCGGTGGCGTGATCCGGCGCCCGGCCTCGAGCTCGCCCAGCGCCCACGCCACCGTGGCGGGGTAGAGGGTGCGCTCGGCCACCTTGATCCGCTCGTGGAGCGTCTCCTCGGTGTCGCCGGGCAGCACCGGGACGACCTCCTGGGCCAGGATCGGGCCCGCGTCCATGGCGAGGGTCGCCAGGTGCACGGTGCACCCGGTCTCCGACACACCGGCCGCCAGGGCGTCGCGTACGCCGTGCCAGCCAGGGAAGGCGGGCAGCAGGGCCGGGTGGGTGTTGAGGATGCGCTCCGGGAAGGCGCGGTGCACCGCCTCGGTCATCACCGTGCCGAATCCGGCCATCGCCACGAGGTCGACCTGATGGGCGACCAGCGTGGCGGCCACGGTCGCCGTGAACCCGTCGCGGTCGAATCCGGGCCCGAAGCCGCCGTAGAGCTTCCGGTCGACGAGCTCGGCGGCTGCGTCGTGCTGCTCGGCCAGGGCGAGGGCGGCACAGGGGCGGTCGGACAGGACGACCGAGACCGGGAGTCCCGCCCCGAACATCGCCCGCAGGATCGTGCCGGAACCCGAAACGAGAACCGCAAGGCGCATGGCCTCAATCTAGTGCCGCCTGAACCGGGCGTTTCGGCCACGTCGGACCGATGATTCACCCGGTCCCAGGCTCCCTCGCGGCCGCACGGTGCGCTGCGCCGGCCCCTTTGTCACGCCGCGGCGGACTCCTTGCGGCGTCTGCGCTGCACGAGCCACCATGCCGCGAAGATCACTCCTGCGGCCGCGGGCACGTCGAGGGCCTGGGGCACCTCGGGCAGGGCGGTCCCGGGCCCGATGTGGTAGCAGGTGAACCAGTAGCTGATCGGCGGGACCGTGAAGTTGTCGTTGACGGGGGCGATGTAATGCTGGTCGGGCTCCAGGGTCGGCGGGAGGAACCTGGGGTTCCTGTACGTGTTGTACCTGTCGTCACCTCCGACCACCACGGCATCGACGACGACGGTGGAGGGGCCGGTGATGGCGACGTCGAGCTCCTGCCCCGTGCCGGGCTCGACCCGGCCCTCGTTGGTCTTCACCGTCCCCACGACGTTGGCGTCACCGGCACTGCCGCCCCAGCTCGACCCGACCCGTGTGTCGCCACGGAAGCCAAGGGCCCAACAGGACCTGGGATCCCTGCCGTATGCCGCTGTCGCACGCGGGTCCGACCTGCAGTTCGGCCACGCCCAGGCGGCGGAGGCGGAGAGGGCCAGGAACAGGGTGCCGACGAGCAAGGCGCTGGCGCCACGAAGGACCCAGCTGTATCTCGGCAATCTGATCCGCATGGTGTGGGCTCCGCTCTCGACGGAGCTTCGAGCTCCTCAACCCCGCCGACTCCTGCCCACCATGATGGGCGAGGGCCGGGAAATCGGTCAAACGACCGTTGGCGGATTCGACCCGACGTCACGGACAATTCACCTCCCGTCCATACTCCGTTCGAAGATCGATCGGAGTTTGGTCGAATGCCTCTGATATAGACAACGATTCTTCAACAGACCAAGGGCGCGACGTATCAGCAAGTGGGCCGAAAACGGTCGCCGCCGCGCCGTTTCACCGCCTGCGCAGTGGGTTAGGGTGCGTCAGCCATGAGTTCCCCGGCGGCGGCACTCACCGCAAGGACAGCCTTCTGGCGCGGACTGACGTTCGTCGGTTGCCTGCTGCTCAGCCTGGCCGTCACGTCCGAGGCCGCTGCGTCGTCCGCCGCCGGATCATCGGGGTCGCTGCGCCAGGCGCTCAAGCATTCGTTGACCGCCGCGACCGATGAGGGCTCCGCCCGGATCACCGTGCAGTTCGTCTCCGGTTCGACGACGGGGAAGGTCGTGCAGGATTCGTCGCTGCACTCGGGCGAGCAGACCGTCGCTATCGGCAAGGAACTGGCGTCGACGGTCCTCATCGGCGGCGCGGCGTACATCTCGGGAAACAGTCAGGGACTGACGTCCTATTTCGGCCTGCCCAGTGCGGTGGTCCCCACGGTCACGGGCAAATGGGTCTCCGTGCAACCGAGCGACGCGGCCTTCCGATCCGTCTCGGCCAACCTTGCCCTCGCATCGGCGCTGGCCAACGTCACCCCTTCGGGCACGTTGGTTGCGGGCAAACGATCGAAGGTGGACGGCCAATGGGTGAACAGCATCTCCGGCGAGGCTCCCGGGGGCGGGGAGCGGCTGACCCTGTTCGTCGCAGCCACCAATCGGGCGCTCCCCGTCGAGGCAGTCGAGTCCGGCGGATCAGGCAAGTCGGCGACAGGTGAGATCGTGACCTTCACGCGGTGGGGCGAGCAGGTGCACGTGCCCACGCCATCGGGCGCCGTACCGCTTTCGGCGATCCAAGCCGCCTCGTCGGCCTCGGGGTAGTCGCCCGAGGCCAGGTCGCGTCACTGACCCCGGGGAGGTGCCGGACGTCGCACAACACCGGTTGCTCCGGCATGCCTGGCGCGCCATCCACCGCATGACCCCAGGTGCCACAGCAACGTGCCCCACCGGCAATTCGATGGGATTCGCCCCGGGCGGAGCTGGGTACCTCAATGAAGAGGGTTCGGCCTCAACCGGTCATCGCCGCTCATCGGGTACGGCACATTCCGCCAGTTCCCGGCGGATGCACGAATTGCCCCGCCGGTTCGCAACGTGCACACAAAATTCGACGGTGATACCCGATCCAACCTCATGGCAACGGATTTACATCCCGACAGAAATCATGATCCCGCATTCTCGAAGGCAACGACGGGGGAACCGGAGTCATCAGGCAGTTCGTTGTTGGGCTGAATCAGGCGGTCGATTTCGTAGCGCCCACATGCGTCCACTTCGACGCGGGAGCTCGCGAACGGAAGGACGCTCATGATTCGGCGCCCGGCAAGAGCCTGAGCGCGGGATTCCCCACACAACTTGGGGGCATGGTGAAGCGATCTGGTCGGCAAGCACGAGAGCGAACGGCCAAGACAACACACGCCGTGCTGTTCAGGGTGCTCCTCGCCAGCGTGGTGACGCTCGGCATCGCGGCCTATGTCGTCCCGACGTTCGCTGTTGCGGATTCCCCGGCCCATGCGGCTCCGGTGCACGCCAACGTGGTCGCGGGGACACCGCAGAAGTGGTTCGGCATCGCGTCGACCCGCGACGGGGGCGGGTACTGGGTCGTGTCCAACGGCGGCGCCGTCGAGCCCTTCGGCGATGCCGTGTCGTACGGGGACATGTCCAAGACCGTCCTGAACCAGAGCATGGTGGGCATGACACCCACCGCCGACGGCAAGGGCTACTGGCTCGATGCCGGCGATGGCGGCGTCTTCAACTTCGGCGACGCCGGGTTCTTCGGATCGACCGGCTCCATCCACCTCAACCAGCCGGTCGTCGGCATGGCCCCCACCCATGACGGCCACGGCTATTGGATGGTGGCGTCGGATGGCGGGATCTTCGCCTTCGGTGATGCGGCGTTCGAGGGATCGATGGGCGCGCACCACCTCAACAAGGCCGTCGTCGGCATGACCCCCACCCATGATGGGAACGGCTACTGGATGGTCGCGTCCGATGGCGGGATCTTCGCCTTCGGTGATGCGCCGTTCGAGGGGTCGCTCGGGGCGAGCCCGCCCAGTTCCCCGATCGTCTACATGGCCCCGACACCGGACAACAACGGCTACTGGCTGCTCAGTCAGAACGGCACGGTCTACGCGTTCGGCGACGCTCGCAATTACGGGTCGGTCACCGGCGCGCCGGCTCCGGCCACCTCGCTGGCGGCGACGCCGTCGAAGGGCTACTGGGTCCTGACCGCGGACGGCGCGGTGCATCCGTTCGGCGACGCGTCGAACTTCGGCTCCCCGGCGACCGGTCCCGTGGCCACCCTGGCGCCGGCCAGCGAGCCGGCGACGCCTCCCGCAACGACCGTGGCCAGCAGTTCCGGCACCGAGGGGGCCTCGTCCAGCGGCGCATCCGATCCGGTCTCGGTCAGCTCGCTCTCCCCGTCGAGCGGGACGGCCGGAGGGGGTGACACCATCACAATCTCGGGTTCGGACTTCAGCGGTGCCACCGCGGTCGACTTCGGCAGCAACGCCTCGTCCGACTTCACGGTCACGTCGGCCACGTCCATCACCGCCGTGGCCCCCGTGGGGGCGGGCACGGTCAATGTCGAAGTGGTGACGCCGGCCGGGACGTCGAGCCCGGCACAATTCACCTACATCCCAACCGGTCAGCTCCCGATCACGGCGCACGGGCAGAGCCTCGAAATCGGCGGGATACCCACCTTGTTCACCGGCTTCAACGCGTACCAGCTGGCGACCGACTGGGGCACCAATGCCGGCTGCGGCAGCATGGCGACCACCGCCCAGATCGACTCGTTCTTCAGCTCGCTCCGCCCCAATTCCCTCGTGCGGTTCTGGGCCTACCAGGGAGCAATGGCAACGAACTTCCACACGGGTGAGTTGGACTGGGCACCCCTCGACAACGTCTTCTATCAAGCGGCCAAGTACCACGTGTATCTGATCCCAGTGATCGCTGGTCAGTCGGGGTCCTGTGATGATGGCCACTGGCAGGACCCGGCATGGTATTCAGGTGGTTTCAAGAACGTATACGACACCGCCACCGCCTCCTACGGGAGCGGCCTCACCCCACTCTCCTACTGGGACTACATGAACGCGCTCGTGAGCCGGTACGCCGATTCCCCCGCGCTCGGCATGTGGGAGCCGATGAGCGAGGCCGAGGCATCAACGTGCCCGGCTACGTATCAGGGAAGCAATTGCTATGGACACCAGACGTGTCCCGACGAGGCCGTTGCCGCCGCCGCACTGGACTACTTCTTCACCACGGTGGGAGCGCAGATCCATTCGCTCGATCCCGAGCACCTCGTCGAGGCGGGCTTTCTCGGGGGAGGGCAGTGCGGCACGGCCGGCAGCGACTACCAGAGCGTGGGGGCCTCCCCGGGAATCGACGTTCTCAGCGTCCACGACTACTACGGAACAGCGCCACTAGGCGGGGATCAGTGGAACGGCATGGCCGTACGATTCGACCAAGCCAAGGCTCTCGACAAGCCCATCATTACGGGTGAGTCCGGAATTGAGGCCGGCAACGGCCAGAGCGGATGCGTCAGCTTGCAGCAGCGAGCTCTCGACATGTCGGCAAAGATGTCGGCCCAGTTCGCGGCGGGCGACAGTGCCTTCTTGGTGTGGAACTGGCTGACGGATCCTCTCGGACCGTGCAGCTACAACACCGGTCCGACGGACAGCGCGCTCCTCACCACAGTGGCGTCAGCGCCCGGTTAGTTGTTCGGGAGCGCTCAGACGTGCTCGAGTGCCATCACAAGGTATCGGGGAGGAAGGAGATGAGGGACGTGAACAGCAGCAAGAGCCCGGCGGTCCACACGGGCACGAGGATGAACCACTTGCCGTTCCTCCCCAGCCAGAAGTCGAACCGCCGGTAGGAGAGTCCGAGAAGCAGCAGCAGAGACAGTTCGACCCCGATCGCCGGCAACAGCGACCAATCCCAACTCGCGGTATTCGAATTGGCGATGTGGTACGAGACGTGCTTGGAGGCCAGAGTCGTATGGGGCGTGGCGACCGGTTCCTTGAGCTGGCCCACGACGATCAGGCGCTGCGCCGCCGAGAACTCCGGCGTGCACGTTGTGAGCGTGATCCGGTCGTCCCCGAAATAGTTCAGCACGGCAACATCGTTCGGGGACACCGCCTGGGGCGTCCCGGACACCACGTACGTGAAATCCTGACCGGACAGGTCGGTCAGGATTATCCGGTCTCCGTGCACCAGCTGACCGAGACGGTTGAACGGAGCCCCGTGAGTCGTCCGGTGGCCGGCGATCGCGACGTTGCCGGCCTGCCCGGGCATGGCCGTTCCGTCGTAGTGCCCTGGACCCTGTGACAACTGGTCCGCGCTGGTGCCCGCCACCACGTACTGGTCCAGACCTATGGCAGGAATCTGCAGCCGAGCCACCACGGATCCATCGGGCGGAGAGGGAACCTTGACGCTGGCCGCCACCAGGGTGGGTCCCGACGCAGTCGCCTTAGGCACGTGGTGCGTCCGAACGGCGGCGTCGAATTCCGCCTTGAGCTGGGTCTGGGCATGGTGCTGCGAAATAGCCGTGCCCCAGAGCTGCCAGGCCACGAACAGCAGGATGAAGCCGCCGACAAACTCCATCCAGGTGAAGAGCGTGGTCCACCCCTGATGAGACTGCCCGACGCGTTTCGGCGCCACTTCGCCGTCGGCCTCGACCGCAACGGTCTGTTCCTCCGGTTCGACGAAGTGGAACGGCTCGACAACCGTGGTCGCTGCAGCGTCGGGCCGATCGAGTGTTACTGACCCGACCGCTGACGACGCCAGCAGCACCGGAGCCGTGATCGGCTCCTTCTCGTCGGCAGGCGGGTACACGACGATAGTCACCGGCTCCTCTGGAGCAGACACTGGCTGCGTCACGGCAGTCACTGGCTCCTCTGGAGGAGACACTGGCTCCGTCACGGCTGTAACCGGCTCCACGACAGCCGTCGGAGGCTCCTGTAGCACGGGAATCGGCTCGGGCTGGTCCGCCATCGGCTCCACGAGAGCGGTCACGGGAGCCGCCAGGTCGACGGCATCGACCCGGTCGGGCAGCGAACCGTCCGAAACAACCCCCGCGCCGAGTTCGCCATCAACTCGATCGGATCGTGTTGGCAGTGACTCCGGCTCGGGAGCTCCTAAAGCGATGCCGCGGGCCGCCTCCGAGGCCGCGCGGATGATCCGACCCATTGCCGCCTCGTCGGAGGGTGCACCTTCGCCAGCCCGCCAGATCGGCTCCCAGTCGACCTCGGGGACCGGACGACCGGGATGGTCGCTCACAGCCGCTGCTTGAGCGTCGGACACCATGCGCTGGACGAACTCCCGGCAGAGCGTCCAGGCGTCGAGACTCAGGTGGTCCAAGCGGATCGGAGAACCTTCGGCGCCTGCTTGGGAATCGCGTGATGCCATCACTGACATGTTGCGCTCACGAGTGCGGTCTTATGCGGTGTGACCGGCGGAGAGCGTGGAACTTCTGATCGCTTGGTCACGAATCATCTCTCGGGCGAAGGCAACGAGGAAATCCTGATTCTGCATGAGAACAACCTGCTTCGAATTGTTCGAACCCCGCACACCGGCCTGGTTGGTGATCGCCGCTTGTTGCCCGCGGGTAGCTTCTGCCACGATCCCGTGTTGATTCTGCACGTACAGAACGACCCGCTCGTAGAACGTTCGGCCGGCGTTCTTGACGGGAAGGATCCAGTACACGATCGACCAACTCCCGTATTGCTGTGACGTGTACGCCATCGCCTGACCGGTGATGCCCCCGGGCAGACCAACATTGGTGACATTAGCCAGCGAGTAGCCGTGGAACTGATAGCACTGCTCGATACCGAAGGCGGCAAAGGTTTGGAGGTCAGGGGTGTCGATCACATCGGCCACTACGTCGGTCTTCGCCTGCAGGTCACCCCCAAACGCAGGATAGAGCTCGTACCGATTCCAAATCGAGTCCTCGCCGAACAGCGGTGCGGCCCAGTTGAACGTCGACTCGTATCTGCTCGTCCAGCCGATGGGGGTGACAGGATTGTCGATGAACGAGACCACTTTCGGTGCTCCCGATACGTCCGCCACCAGGTTGTACGTCTGCAAGCCCACATCGCTGAAGCCAACGATGACTCCGAGCACCAGCACCAGCACTACCGCCAGGTAGACCCTCGGAACGGCCATTCTCTGCTTGTTCCCTTGCCCTGGAGCCTCAGAGGCGGCTGCAGCCCCGAATGCAGCCGTACCAGGCGATTCCTGGTTACCGATGCGAAGCCCCATCGGCCGGATGCACACGATCATGATGGCGATGCCCAAGACGAACAGGACGAGCCCGATGTAGGGGTGGAGTACGCCGATGGCGAAGTGCTCGCCGTACTCCTTCCCGGCCCAGAAGACGAGGGTGAGGCGGGCAAGGTTGAACACCCAGAGCAGGAGCATTCCCCCGGCTAGCCACAGCAGCTTGCGGGTCCACGGTCCGCGAATGATGGCGGCAAAGGCGGCACCGATGAGGAGAAACCCGACGACGCTGTTCACCCCCGAACACGCCGAAATCACACTCAGTTGGAAGCTATGACCGTTGTGAACGATGGTGAACACGGCGTTGTCCGAACTACCGACTGGCGTTGCCACGTGGATCACGTGGAGGATCTTCGTGATTGCGAACAATGTGGCAGTCGTAAAGGCATTCAGCACGCCCAGCAGCACCGAGGTGTAGGGATACGGCCAGGCCAAGAGGAGGAATGCGACCGCCACCTTTTGGCGCCACAGCACCCTCACCCCGAAGATGACCGCGACGGCACCGGCCACGAAGAACGGCAAGGTCAGGAGATCGATTCTCCATACCCAGAACATGGCCGACAACTTGCTAGGGAGGAACATGTTGGCACACAGCGCCCCGACCATCAGTGGCAGACCGACGATGTAATCGGTCTGGCGGTCGTGGATGGCCGGTTCCGGCTGGCTCGGGCGGCTGTTCACACCAGCCAGGATCAACGCGACGATAGGCACGAGGCTTACGTACGCCAGAGGGGAGTTGAGATCGGCCAGCTGTAGGAGGGTGATCAGAGAGTAGCTGTACGCAATGATGGTCACGGCGAGCAGGGCGCCCATCTGTACGGCGGTGCGCGTTCTCGGCTGAGCGTCGCTCCACACAAGCCTTGCCTGGTCGCGCAGCTTCCGCACCTTGGAGGGCAACTGCTGCGGCTGGGCGGTGATGGTGGTCATCACTTGAGCCATCATCCGAACACCCCGTGGACGTAGTCAGAGGTGCGAGGGTCGATCGGATTGTTGAATAGATCCAGCGTGGGCCCCGCTTCGACGATGTGCCCGGGCAGACCTTCCCCGTCCACCAGGAACAACGCACAATTATCCGAGACGCGCTGCGCCTGCTGCATGTTGTGGGTGACGATCACGATCGTGATGTCCTGACTGAGCTCCCGAATCGTTTCCTCGATGACGCTCGTCGAGATCGGGTCGAGCGCTGAACAGGGCTCATCCATGAGAAGCACCCGGGGCCGAACGGCCAGTGATCGGGCAATGCAGAGGCGTTGCAGCTGGCCACCCGACAGGGCAGCGCCGGACTCATTCAGGCGATTGCGCGTCTCCCTCCACAGCCCGGCTCGCTCCAATGATTCGCGTACCAACGCATCTGCATTCCGCACCTTGAGACCCGAAAGCCGGAGACCGGAAAGCACGTTTTGCGCGATCGTCATCGATGGAAACGGATTAGGGCGTTGGAACACCATGCCGATTCGCAGGCGGGTCTGTGTCACCGGCACGCCCGCCGCGTAGATGTCCGTGTCGTCGAGCCGCACCGATCCCGAGAGCGCGGCGCTCGGCACGAGCTCGTGCATGCGGTTGAGGATCCTCAAGAAGGTGGACTTCCCACAGCCGGAAGGCCCGATGAGCGCGGTCACCTTGCGTGGTTCCATCTCGAGACTGACCCGCTCGAGAACCTTATTGCTCCCGAACCACGCGCTGACGTTCGTCGCCACCAGCGACGCCGGCTCGACGGCTGGTGCACCGAGACCCCCCACTTGGGACGGTGCGGAGGACCGCTGGTCCATGGTGGTCATGGGAACACCCCGATACGCAGCACTCCTCGCAGCATGACCCCGAGCACCATGCACCAGATGGCGACTGCCATGGCGGACTTCCACCGCGCGTAGCCCTTGCGCCGGCTGCGCTCCGCAAAGACCACCCCAACGAGGCCGGACACGGGAAGGACGAGCGCCACAGCAGCGAAGAGTACCGCCCAGTCGAAACTCGATCTGCCGGGGGCAGTCATGTCCCCGAAGATCCGCCTCCCCTGGACGGGGCGGGGTGCGCTCATGTCCGGGCCCTTCGCCGTCGGAGGATCCGGCGCGCCACCTCACCGCAGACGAGGAAGGCGGATCCCAGCACCACGAGGGGCAGCGGGTTGCTTCCCGTCACGGCCAGGCCTCCGGAGGTGGAGGCGTCCGTACTGGCGGAGGAGGGGGTGGTGCCGGTCGCCGAGCTGCCGCTCGCACCGGTGCCCGACGTCGACGACGCCACCGTGGTGGTCGTCGAGGTCCCGGCGCTGGTCGTGGTCGTGGTCGAGCTCGTGCTCGACGCTGACGCGGCTTCGGCATCGAGCTCCTGCGCGACGGCAAGGTCGGCCTTCACCATGGCCGCCGTGGCCGGCGCCGCCCCCAGCGAGGAGATGTCCGCCTGCCCGGTGCCACCGATGGCGAACCGGATGAACTGGGCCAACGCCTGCGCCTTGTCGGCCGGCAGCCCGTTGGTGGGCACGACCAGGTAGCTCTCGAGCATGAGGTAGTTGTTGTAGGCGTTTGGGTCGTTGGGGTTGGCGGTGAAGGGCAGGGCGACCAGGTTGGTGGTCGGGTCGAACGTCGCGTCCGCCTCGGCCGCTGCGGCGGCCGTGGCCGAGGGCGCCACGTACGCACCCTGGGCGTTCTGGACCGCCGCCGTCGGGAGATTCCAGGTCACACCCAGGGGGTCGCCCGTCCAGACGGATGTCACCGGCATGATCGCACCCAGCTGGAGAATGCTGGCGATCGGGCTCGGTGCACCCGACCGTGGGTCCAGGCCGATGAGCTTCCCGAGGGTCGCCTCGTCGCCGCCCGTGATGGCGGTGCCCGCATAGGGCCAGTGCTCACTCGCCGCCGGATTGCTCGTCGCGGCCTGCCCCTCGCCCTGGGCCGTTGCCAGCGCGGAACCGAACGATGCCTCCGAAGCCGTCGTGCTGTCGAGCAGCGACATGAGGGCGTAATTCTCCATGGTGGGGTCGAGATTGGCCCAGCGACCGAAGTGCACGGCGTCCGCGGGAGTGTTCGGTGGCGACGTGCAGCTCAGCCGGCTGTCGCCCCACGTCGAATACGGCGGCGTCTCGGCCCCGTAAATGCCGTCCAACTGATCGAGGTCCAGGGGGATGTGCTGGCAGAACTGGGACGACGTGATCGTCTGGGACCCCGTGTAGGTGGAGTCCGGCACCAGGGTCATCAGCGCCACGGGTGTCGCGGCGAACGGAACGTACGCGAACGAGCGGCCGTTCGAGGCTGCGGTCGCAGCCTCCGCCGTGGTCAGGGGACGCTCTGTCACCGCATAGTCGGCGGCGAACGTGCCGGGCGCGGAGCCGACGAAGTCGGCGATCCCCTGGTCGAGGTCGACGTTGGTGTAGGAGCCGACGTCCGGGTCGAGGCCGGACGCATCGTCGTGCAACAGCTTCACCATGACCGGACCCATGGCGTCGCCACCTTCACCGTAGATCGTGCCCTGAGGAGTAGCCGCACCTGCACGCCCGCCCGTGGGTACCGTCCACACGGCAGCGATCAGCAGTACGACCAGCCCTGCGAGGGCAGCGCGCCGGGCGACGGAGAGACGCCTCATGTGGCTCGGCGCTTGAGCACGCGACGGCGTCCGACGAACCCAATGAGCAGCAGGCTCAGGCCGATCACCGTGAGAGGGATGGCGTTCATGCCGGTTCCCGCCATGGAGGACGTTCCCGTGAGCGCCACCGAGGGATCGATTCCGCCGCCAGAACCCGAAGAGGAGGTACCACTTCCTGTGCTCACTGTGTGGCTCCCTGCGGCGCCGCCCGCCGCCGTGCCCTTGGTCGTCGATGCCGCTGCGGACCCGGTCGCCGTGCCGGCGTTCGCCCCGGGCGGGCCTGCCGTCGCGAGCGTCACCCCACACGTCGGGGTGGTCTGACCGGCCTGGACCTCCGTGGGTGTGAGGTCGCCGCAGGAGTAGGCCTGCTGTTCCGCCGCCGTCGGCGCGACAGCTCCGGGCACGTTCTTCTGCACGGCGTTGACGCCGTACTGTTCGAGCGAGAGCCCCAGGCTTGCGTACCCGAAAGTGGGCGCTGTCTGCTGGCCGAGCGTCAGGACGTAGTTCACGAACTGGCTCATGGTGTCACCCTTCGACGGCGACCATCCCGTGGTCGGCGTCAGGAGGTAGCTGTAGGTCGACGGGTTGTAGACGTGGGGACCCTGTCCGCTGAAATTCAACTGGTGCGTGCCGTTGGGCAGCTGCGTCGCGTAGGCCAAGGCAGAGGCCACGTCGACCGGCGTAGGAGGGGTGTAGTCGCCGCTGGCGTTCTTGACCAGCGCCACGTTCTTGGTCGGGTCGGAGCCGTCGAAACCTGAGTCCTGGGCGTACTTCACCTGGACGGCGCCGATCCCCCCCTGGTTGCTCGCGACGTCACTCGCCACAGAGGTCGTGGACGTCTCGTCCAGCCCTCCCTTGATGCCGGGCCAGTTGGAGTTGGGGGAGGTCGGGGAGATGGCCACACCGTCCGTCGGACCTCCCGACTGTGATTCCTGTGCCGACACGAATGCCTGCCAGAGTGCCGGCTGCTCGTCGATGCACCACTCCTCGAGCACGAAGTTCGTGCCGGCGGAGTCGCTCTCCGTCACGGGGACGACCGGCAGATTGGGGAGGCTCACTCCGGGGTTGTCGGCCGCGATGGCCGGATCGTTCCAGCTCTTGATTCCCCCGGTCAGGAGCCCGCAGGCGGAATAGCTGCTGAGCTGGAGCTGCTTGCTCAGCCCGGGGACGTTGTACATGAAGGCGATCCCACCGGCGGTGATGGGGATGAAGTTGAACGGAAAGCTGGGGGGCGTGGTGTCGGTGTTGCCCACGTACCCGATGTCGCTCACCGCGAAGTCGGTGGTCTGGTTGGTGAACTCGTACCTCCCCTGGCCCGAGTTCGAAGAGGCCCAGTTCAACGAGAGATCGTAGGGCGCGTTGTGGGTGGCATTGACCCAGGTGTCGATGGCCGGCGAGGCGAACGACGACCCTGTACCGCTGATGGGAGCGGGGGTCGTATTCGCATGCTCGGCATCACTCGAGGTGGATAAGACCGTCTGGTGGTACGGGCCCGTGCCGCTCGAGGAGCCTGAGGTCGTCTTGGCTCCCCCCGCTCCTGTGGTGGTGGTGGTCGTGGTTGTGGCCCCTGACGTTCCAGCAGCCGTTGCCGCGGTCGTCGTGGTGGTGACCGACGAAGAACCGGTGGTCGTTGTCGTGGTCTGTGCCCCGTCCGCTCCAGCCGGGGCGGAGAGCGCGGCGACCAGGAGGACGGTGAGCGCTCCGACGCCCACGGCGCCTCGGCCCCAGTTGGGGACTCTCGTCAGCCGGTGACCCGGAATGACGCTGTGGATGATCCGCATCCTCTGCGACTCCTTCATTGTGCTTGCACGACGGAACTTCAACGCGGTTGCTGCAGTGGTCCTCTGAGTGGGGGCACTCATAGTTCGGCTTCCTCCTCTGGAGAGCGTCGGGTACGCCACGGAACGGTGAAGCCGCTGGGTCCGGGCTTCTTGGCGCCGATGAGGCGCGCCAGAATGAACAGGGTCAGGACGACGAGCACCAGCACGAACGCCACTCCCCATGCGTCCCTCCGCACGTTGTTCCCCGGCTGGAAGATCAGCTCCTTCATGAGCAAGGGCAGGTCGTCCTGCTTCCCGTTGAACGGATTCCAGTTGTAATGGGGATTCCCCCCTGCGGTGAAGAGCACGGGAGCGGTCTCACCCGCGACGCGGGCGATGCCCAGGATCATGGCGGTGATCAACCCGACGCGGGCGGTCGGGAGCGTGACCCGGACCACAGACCGCCACTGGGGAGACCCAAGGGCAAGTGCTGCCTCCTTGAGAGACCCCGGGACGATGGCGATGACCTCCTGGGAGGCGCGGGTCACGATCGGCAGCATCATGACCGCCAGTGCGAGTGCGGCAGCGAACCCCGTTTGACCGGCTTCCTTCTGCGGCACCACCCAGAGCAGGTAGATGAAGATGCCGGCAATGATCGCCGGTGCACCCGTCATGGCGTCGACGACGTTGCTGACCACCCTGGAGAAGGCGTTGCTGTTGTTCACTAGGTAGGTCGCCGTGAGAACACCGAGGGGAACAGTCAAGACCGTGGCGATACCAACCTGCTCGAGAGTTCCCACGATCGCCGCCCCCGCCCCCACGGCAGTGACGGGCGACGTGGCCGTCAGATTCGACATGTCCGCGAGCAGGAAGTGGGGAAACTGGGCGAAGACCACGGCAAAGCCCTCGATGATGACGTAGGCGATGACGGCAACGAGGGGAATGAGCGCAGAGAGGGCACCCGTCCAGATGGCCACCGTGGCCAGCCGATCCTTCATGGGCAACATGCCGTACTGTTGCCAGCAGACCAACCCATAGATGACGATGAACGCTGTCACCACGCAAAACGCGAACCCGAGCGGTCCGGTGATCCCGGCCACGGTGAAGGCGACCCAGACGACGGCCACCGCGGCAACGGCCGACCCGACCATTTCGACGACCGTGCGCAAAGGAACCGTGCGCTGTCGCCCTGGTCGGTCGACGATCGGCTCCTCCTGGGGTGGCAACGACGTCTGCGGAGGCTCCAGGGTCTGCGTCACAGCACGCTCGCGTTCGATCGTTGGACGATCAGCCGGGCCACGATGTTGATCACCAGCGTGGTCCCAAAGAGGATCAGGCCGAGCAGGACCAGCCCGCTCTGGTTGATGGGCGAAGCCGTGGTCCACTCCGAGGTGATCTGCCACGCGATCGACCCGAGCCCATTCGGTCCCAACAAGGCCGAGGTCAGGTGATTCCCCGGAGAGAGGACGAGGAACACGATCATGGTCTCCCCGAGGCCCCTCCCGACCCCAAGGAGAATGGCGCCCAGGATGCCGTTGCGCGAGAAGGGCAGAACGACGTCGGTCACCATCCCCCATCGGGTGCCCCCGAGCCCCAGCGCCGCTTCGCAGACGTCACGGGGTGCCTGGGCCATCACCTCTCGGCTGATCGACGTGATGATGGGGATGATGGTGACGGCACAGATCAACCCACACGCGAAGATCGATTTCACGTACTCACCCGTGCTCGGCGTACGGAAGATAGGAACGAAGCTCACATGGTCCACCAGCCATCGAGCCGGCGCCGCCTGGATGTTCGAGATGAGCAGCAGACCCCAGAAGCCGTACACGATGCTGGGGACGGTGGCCAGCATGTCGATGACCCCGGTGAGAAGAGGCTTCAACTGGCGCGGGGCGTATTCGTTGATCATCAAGGCTGTGGCCAACGAGATCGGCGCCGAGAGAACGACCGCGATGAGGGCGATGGCGACCGAGCCCACCAGGAGGGACATCATGCCGAAGTGGTGAGAGTCGGGAGACCAGGTGGGATCAGTGAACAGTCTGGGTCCCCATCCTGACTCCCGGAATGCCTTGAATCCGTACCAGGAGAGGAAGGCCACGACCGCAGACAGCAGAAGGAGGACGAGGGCGCTGCTGCCGGCCAGCAGGCCGTTGAACGCGCGGTCCGCCCCGACCGGCTTGATGTTCAAATTGATCGGGACGTCGTCGTCTTGCACGGGCTGCGGTGCTCTCTGGGGCGCCAGGGTGCTCATGGAGCCCCCCGGAGTACGATCCGGCGCCCGATCGCCCCGGTGAGCAGCAGCCCCAGGCCCGAGAGCACGAGCCAGGTGAGCTCGGCGGCCGGGCCGGTGTCGGCCAGGGAGCCCGAGACGCTGGCTGCCGACGTCACCTGATCCCCCGACACGCTCACTGCGGACGACGCCGCTGGCGCCACGGCCGTCGTCGTCGTAGAACCGGCACTCGAGCCGGTCGCCGCCGCAGCGGTGCTCGTCGTGGCGCCCGAGCCCGAGCTCGGTGAGATCAGGAAGGGGGCGGAGAACACCTTGGGCGCAGTGAAGTCGTTCTGGTTCTGGCCGACGTAGAGCACGCAGGCATGGGTCTGGTTGCAGACCGGCTGGGCGTTCGACTGCTCCCCGAGCGTGGCGTTCGGCAGCGCATAGACCTGGTAATTCGACTCGGAGAAGCTCCCGTTGTTCGCCACCAGCACCGAGTCGCCCTGAATGGTGTTCCCGTCACAGGTGATGTTGTCCGTGGGCAGGTTGGCCGTCAGCCCCCCCGGGTCGGCGCATTCGAGAATCTTTACCCCCGCATGCGGGGTGAAGTAGCTGTTGGGCCCGACCGACACGGAGATGGACTGGCCGTCGGTGTAATTGCCGCTCGGCGACAGGGTCACCGACGGGGTCGCTGCACCGGCGCTCGCGCCGTGAGCCACGAAGATCTCAAAGCTCACTGACACGAAGAGTGCGACGAGGACGGCGGATGTCGACCGAATGCTCAGCACACTCCGCCGCGTGTCCATCAGTGTTTGCTCGACTTCGAGATCCAGAACGGGGGGGAGAAGATCTTCGGAGCAGTGAACTTTTCCTGATTCTGTCCGATGTAGAGGACACAGCCCTTCCTTTGGTTGCACACCGGCTGTGTGTCCGACGACTCCCCCAACTGGGAAGCATTCGGCAGTGCGTACAACTCGTAGCCGTGCTCCGAGAAGCTCCCGTTCGGTTGGACGAGGATCGTCGTGCCCTGAATCGTATTCCCGTCACAGGTGCTGGCGCTGGTGGGCAGGTTGCTCGCCTTCCCGCCGGGATCGGCACACTCGATGACATTGATGCGCGAATAGGGCGTGAAGTAGCGGTTCGGGCCCACGGACAGGCTGATCGACTGCCCGTTGTGATACGGCCCGGGCGTGATCTTCAGCGCAGGCGGCGCGACAGCGCCCGCAGCCCCGGCCGTCGAGACGATCGTCATTCCGGTCAGCACGGCGCTCGCAACGACGAAGGGTGCGACACCACCCCACCGTGGGCCCGCTGTCTTATCCCTCATTGTGTTCCCCATTGAATCGGCGGCGCCCCACGGCGCCGGCTCCCAAGAAAACCAAGCCGACCCCGATCAGCCACGGCAGAAGCGCTGGTGAACCGGTGGCAGCCAGCGAAGACGACGCCGCTCCGGTATTGCCGGTGTTTGCGGTCGCCGCCGTCGTGCCGCTCAAGGCTACGGCACTGCCGGTCGTCGTCGTCGTCGCGCCGGACGTGGTCGTGGTGGTACTCGAGGGAGTCGTCGTGGTCGTCGTTGTCGTCGATCCGGCGGCCGCGGCGGCGAAGGTCACCGTCACGGGTATGGCGGTGAGGTCGACGCTGTCCGAGGTGTCGTCCGCCGTATAGGTCACCTTTTCCACCGTCGTGTCACTGACCGTGAAGGTCGCCATCCCGCTGTTGTTGGTCGTCCCGTTGGTCGCCGTCACGGTCGACGCGCCGCCTGACTCGGCCAGCGTCACCGTCTTGCCGGTCACCGGGTCCCCGTTGCCGTCGTAGAGCAGGACGGAGATCGTCGCCGTGTGCGTCCCGTCGGCAGGGACGCTGCTCGGATTGGCGACCACGGAGCAGTACGCGGCCACGGGAGGAGGGGACGGGGGGCTGCCGAACTTCACCACCGCTTCGGCGGCGAGAACGGCGTTCCCATCCGTCACGTCCGTCGCCTGATACGTCACGACCTCTGCAGTCGAGTCGGTCACGTTGAAGGTGGCCTGCCCCGACTGATTCGTCACGGCACTGACAGCCGTGACCGTCGAGCTCCCGTTCAATGCCTTCAGCCCGATCGTCTTGCCTTCGATCGGATTCGAGAAATAGTCCGTGAGCGTCACCGTGACCGTCGACGGCGTGGAGCCGTCAGCTGGAGGATTGGCGGGCGAGGCCGTGAGCGTGGTTCCCAGGGCGGTGGGATCAGCGGCCCCCGGGGTGTACGTGATCGACACCGTCTTGGCCAGGACCAGGTTGTCCGTGGTGTCGGTCGCGGTGAAGGTGACCGTTTCGGCAGCGGTATCGTCCGCTTCGAATTCCACCTCGCCCGAAGCGTTCGTGACGCCAGGGGCCGAGCTTCCGATTGCGATCGGGTGGATCTGGATGTTGCCGCTCGGAGACCCGGCGAGACTGACCGTCTTTCCGGACAACGGTTCTCCGAATTGGTCGTTCACCGTGATCGTGATCGGCGATTGCGTCTCACCGTCCGCCGGGGAGGTCGTTACCGACGTCGTCATGGTGGAGGCGGTCGCTGACGGTGATGCCGTCGCGAAGGTCACAGATGGCGTCGAGGTAAGGGAGACGTTGTCCGTCGTGTCCTTTGCGGTCAGCGTCACCGTCTCCGGCACGGAGTCCGTGACCAAGAACGACACCTGCCCGTTCGATCCGGTTGTCGACGGAGACGGCGCGCCCACGACCGCGCTGCCGGTGGAGGTCAGGCTGACCGCCTTGCCCGACACGGGGCTGTTGGTCGACGTGAGGAGGGTGACCACCACCGTGGTCCCGGACGAACCGAGCGGCGCCGGCGACGTCGTCGTGACGGTGGACTGAGAAGCCGAGACGGTCAGCGTGCCGAACGTCACCGAGGCCGTGTTGGCGATCTGGGTACTCCCTGCCGTTGCCGTGAACGTCACTGTCTCGGCGGCCGTATCGGTGGCGCTGAACGTGGCGACACCCGAGGTGTTCGTCACGTTCGACGAAGGGGTGACAACCGCGCTCCCGGTCCCCGCGAGCGTGACCGCCTGCCCGGACACCGGTTGCGCATTGGCAGCTTGATCCCGCAGGGTCACGGTGATGGTGGTCGAAGTTGCCGGCGGGGTCACGGTCGTCGGGCTCGCGCTCACCGTCGAGTGCGATGGGTCCACCGTGGGCGCTTCAAAGGTGACGACGGGTTTCTGGCCGACTGTCACGGTGGGGTTGTCCGTCGTGTCGACAGCCGTCAGGGTGACAGGCTCTGCGGCGGTGTCGGTGACGGTGAAGGTGGTCTGGCCGGTCGCATTCGTGACGGCGGGAGACGGCCCGCTGACCTTCGCCGTCGATGACGACGGGGTCAAGCTGACCGCCTTGCCCGAGACCGGAACGTCGCTGCTGTCGAGGAGCGTCACGGTCACCGTCGACAGGTCGACGCCGTCCGCCACGGCGGTCGTCGGGGAGGCCACAGCGGTCGACGCGCTGGCGGACACGGTCGACGGGACGGCGGGCCCGGTCCCGTCCCCGGGATTGAGGGTGCCCGAGTCGGTCGGGTCGGGGCTGACGAAGAAGGGGGCGGACCACAGGTGGGGCTGGGTGAAATCGTTCTGGTTCTCTCCGATGTAGAGGATGCACTCCGTCGCCGCGGTGTTGCCACAGACCGGGCTACCGCTTGGGCTCTCTCCCAGCTGGAGAGTGTCGGGAAGGGCGTACACCGTGTACCCGGTGAAGCTGAAGGAGCCGTCGGCGGCAACCAGGGCACCGTTCTGGAGAGTGAGTCCGTCACACGCCGTGGTTTGCGTCGGCACGACGCCGTCGGGCGCCGCGCACTCGACGAGGTTGACGCCGGCGTCTTGTGCGAAGGCCGAGTTGGCAGGGATGACGATGTTGACGAGCTGACCGCTGTCGAACGGGGCGTCGGACGCGACGGTGCCAGTCGTCTGAATCGCATTCGTGACGATGGAACCGCTACTCGGTCCGGTCGCACCGGCACCGGCACCCAGACCCAGCGTGGCCGCTGCGGCCAGGAGCAACCCTACACCCGAGAGCTGCAGCATCGCCCAGCAGCGGCGGCGTCCCGACCGACCCCGTTGGTGCTTCGGCATCACTGACAACCCCCTCTTGAGAAGCCGCACGTTCCCCTTTCGCTGCTGTTCCGATTCACTTCCGTCGTTCATAGGTACTTCTTAGAGAAGGCCCCTAGCAAGCCCAAAGCCCGGGACCCCGCGATCGCTCGCTGGGCCCCGGGCCGGGCCTTCTCACCGGGCCGCCGCAGAAGCGGCGTCCCGGAGTGTGGTGTTGCTCAGCTCTGCGGGAAGGCCACCGACGTGACGGGCGGCACGCCTCCGAACACCGTGGCGACACCGGTTCCGGTGGCCGTCGCGTTGTTCGACAGGGTCAGCGTGGACGTCCCGGCACCCGAGACCACCGTGGTCCCGGCGGGGAAGTTGGCGCTGGTGATCGTCACGCTGCCACCACCGACCAGGCCGCCAGCGTTCACGATGTCGGGCGGGAAGGTGCCCGAGGCAAGCGTGATCGTGTCGGTGCTGATGGTGGAGTTCGTCAGCAAGCTGGCTGCGCAGGAGTTACCCGGTGCAGCAAGCCCGTCAGCGGGAGTGGCGATCGCCGGTTCCGGTGAGGTGTCGGTCAACCGGGGGAACCCGAACACGGTGCCGATGACGTTGGTCAGCTCGGCATCGAAGTTCAGCCCCGTGGAGTTGTCGAGGCCCTTGCTGAAGTTGGTGTTGCTGTCGCAGATCCAGTTCAGGAAGCCACCCACCGAACCCTTCACCGTGTTCGTGTTGTAGATGTTGAACAGGGTGCGTGCCGTCGGGTACGTGTTCGACAGCAGGTGCGCCGTGGTGTCCGAAACCCCGTTCATGTTGAACTTGATTCCGGCATACGAGGTGCCGTCGATCGTCGACGCCGCAGCGTAAGGGTTGGTGTTGTACACGCCATCGGACTCGATGTACAGCGTGGTCGCCACCTCGATGGCCTGGTCGACGTAGTCCGGCGAGGGGAAGTCCCCGGTGGCGAACTGGTCGATCTGGTCCGAGTTGTTCTCCAGTGCGATGTGAGGCGTGGCGTTGGTGCCCGTGTCCGTGACCGGGTTGGGGTCGGTGGCGGCGTTCGTGTCCATGTTCGACGAGCAGCCACCCGTGCTGGCACCCGAGTTGGCGTAGCTGGTGTAGGTGGCCTCGGTGCCCGAAGATGTGTTGACACCCATGAGGCGGATCGGCACGCCGATGGGCGCACCCGAGCCGACCGCCAGCTTGCCCGTCGTGGTGATGCGCACGGTGTCGGTGGCGTTGGCCGGCGCCTGCGAGAGGTTGGCCGTCCCGCCTGTGACGGACGTGATCGTCGTACCCGCGGGGATGTCCGGTCCCGTGATGGCGTCACCGGAGGCGACCGTGGACGGGAAGGAGCCCGTGACGGTGGCCGTCTGTGCGCTGCTGTTCAACGTCACGTCCTGGACCTCGAGGTCCGGGCCGAGGTTGGTCAGTGCACCCCAGTCGGTGATCCGGGTCGAGTCCGTGGCGCACCACAGCCGGAAGGCGGTGCTCCCGGCTCCGCCGCCGCCGTCGACGTTGGAGATGCCGGCGGCGTTTTGCTGGGAGTTGTACGACGTCCCCGTGTAGGGGCCGTTGTTGGGGTCGCCAGGCAGCCAGCCCAGAGCCACCGGACCCACGACGCCGCCGTTGATCGACGAGTAGGGGGCGGTGGTCGACGTCCCGTAGGTCGTCGGGTTCACGGGGTAGCCGATGATCGCCACGCCGTCCTTGGCGTACCCGGTCCCGACCAGGGACGCGCAGCCCGAGGCGGGCTTGGACGACCGGGAGAAGTCCACCGTAAGCGGCGTGGACAGCGCCTGGCAGAGCTGGTTCTGACCGGCACCCGAGCCCACGTCGTCGACGCCTTCGGTGACCTCGGTGCGGTCCCAGTTGTCGTTGACGTCGGTGGTGGCCACGTTCTGCCCCGACTGGCAGAAGTACTCGAGGTTGGTCGTAGCCGAGGCGGGGTCGGTCGAGTTGTAGAGGGTCTGACCGGCGCTCGAGTTCAGGGTGCAGCCGTAGAGGCCGGCCCCGGTGTAGAGGTCACCGATCTTCTGCATCATGAAGAAGGTGGTGTCCGAGCCGGAGTCCCGGATCCCCTCGACGTTGCCGTTGTAGAAGTGGGGGGCCACGGGCGTGGCGCCTCCGGGAGGGTCGGCCGGGGCGGCCGAGGCCACTCCCGCCCCGACGATCAGCGTGGCCGAGAGGGCCGCAGCGCCGATGGCTGCTGCCCTCACCACGCCTGTGCGCAGTCTGTGCTTTTGCATGTTCCAGATGCTCCTTCTCTTTGGATGTGGTGTGTTCTCGAGTGATGTCTACGTACTTGGGGTTACGCCTGCGTCGCCCGGTGACGACGGCGGATTGCGATCGTCCCACCCAGCAGGCCCAGGGCAGCGAGCGGGAGCAGGATGGCCATCGGGACCTCGGGGGTGCCGTCGCCCGGGTTGATCGTGCCGGAGTCGGTCGGGTCCGTGTTGACGAGGAACGGCTGCGACCACAGGTGAGGCTGCGTGAAGTCATTCTGGTTCGTGCCGATGTAGAGCATGCACTCGGTCGCCAACGTGTTGCCGCACTTCGGGCCTGTGGTTCCCTCTCCCAGCTGAATGTTGTCCGGCAGGGCGTACACCGTGTACCCGGTGAAGGTCAAGGACCCGTCGGCGTTGGGGATTGCGCCGTTCTGAAGGGTGTTGCCGTCACAGTTGATGGGGTTCGTGGGCACGACGCCGTCGGGGGCCGAGCACTCGACGATGTTGATGTTTTGATCCGGATTGAAGGCCTGGTTTGCCGGAACGACCACGTTGATGCTCTGACCACTGTCGAAGGGCCCCGGGGTGACGGTCCCCTGCGGCTGGGCGGCATTCGGGATCACAGAGCCACTCGTCGGGCCAGTGGCGGCACCGGCAGGTGACGTGAAGGCCAGCGCGAGTGTTGCCACGGCGGCGGTGGCGGCAAGCGAAGCGGCGACTCGTTGGGCAACGTGTCGAGCGGACATGTAGTGGCTCCTTTTTGTGTGATGTTGGTTGGCGAAGGCGGAACTCGGGGCGGCCGATCCACGACTCGCCCAATGAGTTCTTACATAATTTTGAACCTTCCTCAAGCCAAAACCCCTGCTGACACGAACAAAACACCTGCAGATTGCGTGGACGTTTCGACCCTGTCACCAACGGTTCACCAAAGTTGCAATGGGCCCTGGCCTCGCCTAGCGTCACCAACCCCCCTAGGGCGTCCACGGGCTGTCTGAATGGCCTCCGAGCCGGGAGGCCGCTACCGGGATTGGTGGTCCGGGACACGGCGAGAGGTTCAGACGTGACCGACACTTCGTCCAAAGGCTTGCTTCCACAACTCACCGATGTGCTGTATGCGCTCACCGATTCTCACGAGCTTCTGTTGCGCAAGCTTCAGACCGTTCGACTCGAACGCGTGCACGGCGAGCCCGTCACGATCGAGACACTCAGAGAGACTCAACGCCTGGCAAACGCCGAACAGCTCGACCCTGCCCTCGCAGAGATGGCGATCGCAACGACGACCGTTGTCGATGATGCGCCGCAGATGGACGCGAGTCATGAGGTCGAACAGACCCCCCCGCCGGCTTCGACTCCGCTCGGTCGTCACGAGCCCGATTCGGGATCCGGGGTCTCTGCCGTGTCCGCCCTCAGCGATGGCGAGACTCCGATGCAATCGCGCTCCGCGACGGAGACAGAACTACTGCGCCCGAGCACCGAAACAGAAGTTGCCTCGCCGAGCGATGACGTCGACGCTGACCTTTCGGCGCGCGCACCGATGCCAACCGACCCGTCTATCGCAGGCACCGACATGTCTCCTGGCGAATCAGGTGAACGCAACTACAACTTCTTCGATGACCTCGATGCCAGGTTGACCAGCCTCACCAATCCGGAGTCAGACTCCGCAGAACACTGATTGGTCACACGGTCGCGGGTGGTCGCGCCCGCCGGCGATGGTGAGCAACCGCCCTGCGGCCGTCGACGCTACGAGCCGGTGACCTTGACGGCCCAGGTGCACGTCGCAGGGGCCTGTACGACCAACGTCTGCGCACCGAGGCTGGACTGGGCCGTGACGGACTGTCCCGATGCCCCGGTCTCACTGATTGCCGGCGTCCCGGTCGGTGACGACCCAGCGGCCGTCACGAATACCTGGAACGATGGGCCCGAAGCAGGTGCGGGAGAACATCTGAATGCCCAGCCGATGTTCCAGCCTGCGGCGGTTGTCGTGAATGTCGGGCTGGTCCAGTTGCCTTGCATCTGGGTCGGGCCTACTAGGACGCGTGCGGGTCCGGCTGCGGCCGCGGCTGTCGACGAAGTCGACGACGATGTGGTTGTCGTGGTGGATCCGCCGGCAGCGGTCGTCGTTGTCGATCCGCCTGCCGCTGCCGTCGTGGTGGTGGACGAACCGCTGGAACCCCCGGCGGCCGCGGGCGCCGTCGTGGTGGTCGCAGTCGAACCGGACTTGGGCAGGACATATGCGGGGGCGTTCGAGGACTGCGTCGCGCCGACCGTCTTGTAGTTCAAGGCCATGCCGATGAGGAGGGCCACGAGCATCCCAACGACGAGTTGCCACGTCCTCCAGGTTCGCCTCTCTTTGATGTGCAGCTCCCCAGGCGCGGGCATGGCATCCACGTCGCTCCCGCCCGATCCAGCCTGAAGCGGACCATCACCCGCGCCGCTGCCCGATTGGGGCGGAATTGTCATACCTAAACCGTGGCCGGGATTTCGATCTCCGTCAAGACAGGCCGCACGGGACGGGGGTCGCCGAGCAGGAGCCCCCGCGCACTCGAGCGAACTGCAGTGTCACGGAGGTGAACACAGTGCGAACTCGACGTCGATCGGGAAGAGCTGCGCCAGTCGCTTCTGTCGTCGAGCAACGCGCGAGACATAATCGTCAAGGGACTCAGTTTTCGATCTTGACCGAGCTCACGTACCATCCGCCTGCCGCCTGGGTCACATCGATCTCATATATAGGGTCAGTCGGCGACGCCCCTCCCGGCGGCCCAAAAGTGCAGACGATCGGCATGAACGTGGTGCTGCACCCACGGTCAATGGCGAGCCCGCTGGTGTAGTGCGCTGCGAAGAGATCGGCAACAGCCGTGGGCGTTGCCACCGTAAGCGCTGCAGTCTTGTTCCCCGTGGACCAACTCGAAATCAATGCTGTCGCCGCAGCCTCGGCGCCAGGCTGACGCGCCGAGGGCAGAGCGACGGTCGTAGTGGTTGTCGCCCGAGGAGCCGACGACGTCGTCGTCGGCTTCGCGGCCTGCGTGGAGTGCCCGCTCCCAGTGGGCCGGAGATGGACGTACGCCAATCCCAACACGCTCACAGCCAGCACGGCGCACACGACGATGTAGGCGATCTTGCGTGGTTGGCTGAGCGGCTCTGGACTCCGGTCCCCGGCGGCCAATGAGCGGTAGTCGGGGAATTCGACTACGGGTGGAACTACTCGATGCACCTGTTTAGGAGCGCCCACTGCCTGATCAGGTTCCACACGAAGGTTGAGGACACCGGCCGTGGTCGCCACTTGGCTCCCGCGCTCTGCGGCTGTCTCCGGAGGCGATTCCGTACTGGGTCGTGAATCGAATTCGGGCGTGGAGGGGGTCAAGGCAGCCGGCGGTGGCGAGGTCGCAGGCGGCTTGTCGTAAGACGTTCTTCCGCCATCCATGACGAGCTGCGTCGGTTTGCCGTCGCCTGAGAAGAAGCGAAACTCATGGAGACCCCAGGGATCGGGCTGCCAGCTCGTGAGTTGGTCTGTCATCGTCAAACTCGACGAGGATTCCCGGGCAGATTGTCGCCCTGTGGCGTGACATGGAGGAACATGGCGGACGCTCATCGTTGTTGTTCAACGGCGGTGAATCAAGCCGGGAGGCCGCCGCGGTGCCCCGCGGTGCGGCGCTGCAGTAGCTTTGCCTTGGCCGCAGGTGCGACAGCACAAATCACCAGGGTGACATGGGCGTTTCCCATCTTACGTAAGTATGAACGGGAGGCGAACCCTTCGAATTCTGACTTGTCGATCACACAAAGCAGCGGATAGGAAAGAGTGGAAATGAGCACCAGCCCCATCGAATCGGTGTTCGGCGCCCCTGAACGCCCCGGCGACTCCCATGATGACGTAGAGATCTCTGAACTCGCCGGTCAACGGAACGCGGATACGACGGAAACTGCACCGGCCCCAGGAGCTCAGGGCGCGGGAACCGAAATCGAGTGGACCAACGCCGAACTGCACTCGATCGCGAGCACCATCGAGGAACTGCAGCAACGCCTCGAGCTCGCCAACTCACGCCTGGGCAGTGTTGCAAAAGTGGAAGCGACAGAAGTCGAGATCGGACGGCTCTTCGTCGAGGCGCAGCGGTTCTCCGAGGATTCGCTGTCCAAACTCGAACGCCAGATCCATGAGGTCCTGTGTGCCGCCGAGGACAAGGCCAAGCAGATCCTCACTGAAGCAACAGAGGAGGCGCTCGAAATCCGGCGGCAGGCGCAGGAAGCAGCGTTCATGTCGACGACAACTGCCCGGGAACTGCAGTCGGCGATCGCCGGCTTCACCGCAGTCAACAATGAGCTCGTTAAGGAACTAGGCGCACTGAATTCCATGTTAACCCCGGCAGGCGAGCGAGCAACGACCGAAATCGATTCATCCTCGAGTCTGCCCAGAAGCGACTGAACGAACCATCCGAAACGCTTGCCGTGCGCGCCGCTCCGCAAGCAACGAAGACGGTGAATAGCGCCTTGCATACCCGAACAGAACGAGCGACGGACGTACGTGTGCGGGAGAACTGTCAATCGACAGTCACACCTGGTGAATCCTTTACCTCCAAACAAGTCGTTGCCGGTGGATCATTCCCCGCCGTCGTGTCCTTCGACATCGGATCGTTCCACCTGGTGCGCAAATTCGTCGAACAGGTCGTCGCCAGGAACGCCCCAGGCGTTCTCGCGAGCAGTCATTCGTCCCAGTTCGCGATCGACTGGGTGGCTGTGGAGGCATCGGTCGGCGACGCCCGATCGATTGAACAGGCCATCGGACGTGCAGTTGTCGTTGCCGATCAAATGAGCCGAGGCTTGTTCGATAACGCGCAACTCGGTGATACACAATCGTCGTCTGCAGGAGAGGTCCCCTTTTTTGCGTTCAGCATGGCCGATGTCGTTCCGGATTTCGGAGACGAGAGCCGTTACCGAACACGGATGGCGCGGAAGGTGGCCAGGATCTTCGGGAACCGTCGAACGGTTGCGGCCACTAGATGATGGCGATGACCGAAGGCCGGAACAGGTAAATGGAGCACACTGCGACCTCGACCCTGGTTCGAGAAGAGGAAGTGGAACCTCGGATCGACACTTTCGCCGACTGGCAGGGGGACCCAAGGCCCCCGGAGGGGCGCAATTTCGCCTCCCACAACAAACGCTCTCCTAGCCGCCGCCTGCGTAGCGAAGGAGTCATCGTCTTCCTTCTCGCTTTCGGTGTCTATTTCACCGTGGCCTGGCTGCTCGACCTCAAGTACCACTCTTTTTCGCCTGACGCCGTTTCCCGGATGGCCAACGGCTTCTACATCCTCTACTCCCGCGATCCTCACTTGGCCGCGGTCGGTTTCGTGTGGGAGCCACTGCAGTCCATAGCGGACGCGGTGTTCCTGATCGGAAACCATCTCTGGCCGGCACTCTCGCACAACGACATGGCCGGGAGTCTCGTCAGCGCACTCGCCATGGCCGGAGCCGTCTACCAGTTGCTTTCGGCATTGCGCGAGTGGGGAGTGAGCCTTCTGCCCCGTCTCGTCCTCACGGCGTTCTTTGCCCTGAATCCCATGATCGTTTTGTACGGCGGAAACGGGATGAGCGAGGGGCTTTACATTTTTACCCTGGTCGCCTCCACGCGGTACTTGTTGCGTTGGGTGCACAGAGGGGATCTACGGTCGCTGGCATACGCCGCGGTGGCACTGGCCTTCTCCTACCTGACTCGCAACGAGGCCATCGGCGGTGCTGCGGCCGGAGCGGTCATCGTGGCAGCAGTCAGCTTCGGGCGTGCCGACGGACGACGATTGTCACGGGCAAAAACCGCGGTGGCGGACGCAGCCATATTCGGCGTTCCTTCCTTCATTGCCGCAGCGGGCTGGGCCATCACGAGCTACGTGATCACCGGGGAACCCTTCGAGCAGTTCTCGTCTATTTACGGCACCTCAACCCAGCAGAGCCTCTTACGTACCAAGATCATGACCCTCCATGGAAGGGCACTCTTCGAGGTGCACGCTATCGGAGCGCTCGCGCCCCTGATACCGCTCGTGCTGATCGCCTCCGTCGCCGTAGCCTTCTGGAGGCGGGATCCCCGCGTGCTGGCTCCACTGGCCGTGCTCGGCGGAGCGTTGGGATTCGACATGCTGGCGTACCTCGACAACAGCATCCAGCAATTCCTGCGGTACTTCATTGCGGTGCTTCCCCTCGAGGTCCTGCTGGTCGGTGGTCTTGTGGCGGCTGTGCAGGCCTCTCGGCCAGTGCCCGATGGGCTGTCCGTGGGCACCCGATCCCATCACTTGGGCGTTCGCGCCTTGGCAGTACTGGCTTCTGTCTGCCTTGTATCCGTGGTCATGATTCCTGCCACCGTGACCACAGGGTCGGCCATGTTCAATCCAAAGCTCGGAGTCTTGGAGGTCAATCAACTCGGGTATATCTTCCATGCGCATCCCAGCCAGGCTGAGATCGCTGAGAAGGACAACTATGGCTGGATCTTGGCCATGGGCGACTGGTTCACGAGCCAGCACCTCCCCGATGGCGACGTCGTAGTGGACAACTTTCCGGAATGTGTTCCGCCACTTCTTACGACCATCAGTCAGCCCAAACTTTTCGTGATCCCGAACGACCAGGACTTCCAACGCACGCTGGCCGATCCGATCACTTTCCATGCGCACTACATCCTGGAGGCGGACCCAGCAGCGTTCCCGAATACCGCGATAAACATCGAGTACCCCAGCCTTTGGAGCACTGGGGCTGAATTCACCAAGGTGGTGCACAAGTTCCCGTCACGCGCGGATTGCCCCGCATTCCGGCTATTTCGTGTGCTCCAACACTCCAACACGGTGACGTAATGGTCTGACCGCTGGTGACCTCGCACAGCTATGGAGGTGGCTCGGCCGATCCCTGGTGAGAGCGAGGATCCGGACGGGCTCCGTGGGAAATTCCGTGGGAAATATGGACACCAACATTGAGCTGCTCATTCACCGAAATGCCTTATCGCTCTAAATATTTGCTCTCCCGCCCGCCAGCGACCATGACCCAGATCAGCTGCTGCTTGCCTGATACCGACTCGAGCGGTGGTCTATGAGAACCGAGACCAGGTCCCAAGCTAGGAGCGCCGCACCCAGGCGGCGTACTGACCACCCAGGGGGATGTTCCGGAGGTGCCGGTCGAGTGAGCAGCCGATAGCACCTCCCAGTGGGGAGAACAGGAAATGGCGGAGCTCCGGCGCCGCGTCGGCCGAGTCTTTCAGCAGCTCGACGGTCTCCTGGAACGACAGCAGCACGCCATCGCCGTGCTCGAGTTGGCAAGTGTTCACGGCATATCGCGTAAGCGGGTTGGTCGGGTTGTGCTCGAATACGGCCACAGTGCCGCCCGGCCGAGCGACCCGGACCATTTCGCTGACCAGCTTGAACCGCCTCGAGATCGGCACATGGTGCAGGACGCACATGGCAACGACGACATCGAAGGTCTCGTCACCAAAGGGCAAGATCTCTCCGTCGTACCAAGAGAATGCCGCTTTAGGGACCTTACGCTGGGCCTTAACAAGCATTTCGTCGGAGATGTCAACGCCGTGAAGAGTCCTCACGCGTGGCGCCAGGTAACGATCGGTGGTACCCGTTCCGCAACCCACATCGAGGAGCTTGAGTCCCTGCAACGAACCCAGCCCTGGACGCACGATGTCCTCAAGGATCTCGACCTTCCGACGGGCGTAGAAGGCGGAGTCACGACCGGTGAAGGAGACCGAGCGATCCACCGAATCCTCATAGTTCTTGGCGTACTCGTCGAAGTCGACCCCTCGACTCTCTTCCTCTGCAGCCAGAAACGAGTGGGCCTCGTGCCGCCCGACCGGGCTACTGGCCGTCGTTCGAGCGCCGCCTCTCAAACCATCCAACCACAGCCGCCAGATCCCCTTCAGGTCGTCGGCCGCCGTCTTAGCGATTTTCACGCGGGAGTCGTCGTCTTCAACCCAGCGGACCGGAACTTCGTTGATTCGCATCCCGCTCCGGTGCGCGAGGGCGAGGAGTTCGGTGTCGAAAAACCACCCGTTGTCCTCAATCCTCGAGATGAGGTCGCGAGCCAGGCTCGTGCGTACCGCCTTGAAGCCGCATTGAGCGTCGAGCACGCCATATTGGAGGAAGGAACGAGCGATCCTGTTGTAAGTGCGCGAGATCAACTCACGCTGCACGCTCCGGGCGATTTCGGCGCCGGGGATCAGACGCGAGCCGATAGAGATCTCGCACCGCCCTTCTACGATCGGGTCGATGAGCGGTCGCAGAGAGTCAAGCCCGGTGGAGAGGTCGACATCCATGTAAGCGACGACATCGGCCGTACTGGTGGACCACGCCTGTTTGAGGGCGCGTCCCCGGCCGCGCTGGTCGAGACGAATAACTCTCGTGCGCGGGTTCTCGGAGGCGAAGGCACTCGCGAGATGGAATGTGCGGTCCGTGCTGCCGTTGTCGGCGACCGTGATGGCCCAATCGTAAGGGCATTCGCTGTCCAAGAAAGTGGACAGGGTCGCGAGGCTGCTCTCGATCGCCTGCTCCTCATTGAGGACGGGGATCGTGATGTCGACACTTGCCTGTGTCGTCGGGATCGGGGCCCGTGTGCGGCTGAGCGTCTGGCTCATTGGTCGCTATTGTCCAGGCTTCGCGTCCCAGTCCACAAGCCATACGGGCTTGTGCCATGAAGAAATAACCTCACGATCTCCTACAGATCGCGCTGAGTTCGCGTTGGGAAGTCCGGCCCGGCTGGTTGGCCTCTACCCGGCGTCCTTCACATCCTTCTAGATCGTTGCGGCCCGAGAATCCAGAGGCATCCAACCGCACCGTCATCGCTCGGCCTGCCAGTTGACCTCACGAAACCAGGCGGAGCCTTTCTGGCGGCTTGGAAACGGCGTCGGAGTCTGCTTCAGCGTCGGCGCCGGCGTCGAGACCATGGGCCGTCTTTTCCCAAAACGAGGGCGTCACCACCAGCTGCCACATCGCCTTCACGGCGGCGATTGACATCATGACCCAATAGATGGGCACGAGCATCGCTGCCAGCACCAGGCCCTCCGCCCTGGTGTGGCGCGCGGTTAGGACGGTCAGATACCACAACAAGAAGTTCCCGAAAGCCCACAGGATCAGGCCGACGTAATACACGGGAGCCGGAAAGATTTGCTTGAGGAACAGCGGGTGGGCGATGAACCACAAGAGGGTCATGAACCAGAAGATCGGGTTGACTACGGCCAGAATCGGCGTGCCACCCACGAACGCGCACAAGTGGCCGACGCCCTTGAGACCGATGTCGCGCTTGAGTTGACGGGGAGAACGGAGGTGGATGAGGAACGTCTGCAGGTAGCCCTTGTACCAACGGGAGCGTTGCTTGACCCAGTTGACGAAATCGCTGTTGGCTTCCTCCAGCGTGGTCGATTCGAGCACCTTGATCTGATAGTGCTCGCGGAACATCCGGATCCCGAGGTCGCAGTCCTCGGTGACGTTGTAGGGGTCCCATCCCCCGAGCGCTCTTAGGGCACTGCGACGGAAATGGTTCGACGTCCCGCCCAGCGGAAGCGGTGCATCCAACGTCACCAGACCGGGCAGGAAGAAAGAGAACCACATGGCGTATTCCACGGTGAACCACCGGGTGATGATGTTCTGCGTCGCGTTGCGATACGACAGCTGTCCCTGCACGCACGCCACTTCGGGACCGTACCGACCGAGCGCAACGGCAGCTCGACGCAGCTGCAGGATGTCGGGAGAGTCCTCGGCGTCGTAGACGGCGACAATGTCCCCTCGGGCCAGCGTCAGACCAAAGTTCAGCGCCTTGGGCTTGGTGCGAGGTTCAGCGGGAGGGATGACGACCAGTTTGAACTGCGCAGGGGGATCCGCGGCGCGCAGCGCGTCCAATGTCTCTTCGTCGTCCTCCTCGACCAGCAGGAGCACCTCGAGGCGACCGGCTGGATAGTCCATCTGGCCGAGGCTGTCGATCAGCTTGATGATGACCGAAGCTTCGTTGTAGATGGGAAGCAGGATTGTGTAGAACGGCAATTCGGAGTCAGGGACGCTCAGGGCTTCCTCGTCGGTCACGGTCTCGAGTGCATTGCTCCTTGAGGACCGCGTGAAGAGATACGTGCGGTAGAGCACTGCAATCAGGTAGAGCAGGGTGAAGAACGCCATGATCACAACGAACGTCAGACGAACATCGAACACCAGCCCGATCACGATGACGATCAGCAGCCCGATCAAAGAGTTGCGCTGTCCTCGGGATACCAGGTTCCGGGCGGACATCAGAGGCACCCGATCAGCAAAGCCGGAGATACTCGCCTCGAGCCGCAACTCGACCTCATCCTCACGCATGGAGACCGGCTGCATCGCCGGGAACTCTAACAAGGCATGTGCGCTACCCCATCCCGGGGTGGCGCACATGACACGCAAGTAATCGCCATCCAAACTTCAGGTGACACCGGAAAGGCCGGTTTTCGCTGCCGCTACATTGAGGACGGTGTCTGGCACAATTCGCAACCAAGGATGCGTCCGCGTCTCGGCGTGGAGGGACGGTGGCCGGTGCGCGGTCGGCGGTCGCGACAGCGGCGGGAGTACATGGTGAACGACCAACTAGGACACGGAGGTGTGACAACCAACGGGTCGCACAAGGTGACTGACAACGAACCGCCGGCACCTACTCACGAGGGAATGCAGTTCGCAAGCGGACAGTCCGTCGAAGAGCGCCTGGAGGCGCTAATGGAGACCATTCGGACGTGGGATTGGCGTGCAGCTTCCGTGGAAGCGGGCTCTCCACCGGCCGATCAGGCGGCACTGACGATCCCAGGCCTCGCGATGAGCGCAGCCGATGGGGTCGGTGAAGACTTCAGACCGGCGACCTATGGGACACCCGACTCTCAGGCGGCCGCGGAGAACCAGTCGGTCGTGCTCAATCCGATGTCTCGTCCCGAGGAGGAGCCACCGCCAGACGCGAGTTCAAGCGCCGAGACGCAGGCGGCCTCGCTCGTGACAGCTGCTGCCATGACAATTGATGTGCCAGTGCAGCCGAGACACGAGGACGCCACAGATGCCAAGGAAGCGGTCGGGTTCGGATCGGCTGGTCCAGTCACGCTGGACCCGCCCCTACGAGAGGACCCGAACGATGTGACGCCGGCGGTCGAGCTCGGGACGGCTGCTGCCCTGTCAACCCTCTCTCCGAGGGTGCCTGGAGACCAGAAAGAGTCGTCAGACGACGCGACGAAGCCACCGGAGTCCGTGGCGGGTCCCAGGCGTCCGTCCGATTCCCGGCGCGGTCCGATTGGCCGCCTGTGGTCACACCGCTGGGCCAAGGTGGCGGTTCTGTGCCTTGCGGCGGTCGTGGTGGTCATCCTGATCATCTGGGGCATCCGCCTGGTCCATAACGGCCCGGGCTCCGGTGCGCCTTCTCTCCCGCCTCCCTCGACCGCTGCGCGGCACGCGACGAGCCACACTGCCTTCGTGGCGCCGATCGACAACGCGCAGCTGGCTCAGTACGAGCAGTATGCGGCCGGTTTGCAAAAGGCCAACATAGCGGCGACCAGCGGGTTCATCAGTGCCGGCTCGACACCCACGACGGCCCAGCTGACGCCGGTGGTCACGGCGTACCGCACTGCGTTGAATCTCTACGACTTCCAGCTCCACTTCATTCAATGGCCCGCCTCTATGCAGAGCGCGATCCAGGTCGACCATGGGCAGCTCACAGCTCTCCTCAGCCTTCTGCAATCGTTCTCCCTCGTCAGCTCGACCGGCACGAGTGTCTGGCTGTCCGATGTTCGCGACCGGGCCAGTACGACACAGACCGCGGACAACGAGATTCGCCACGACGTCGGACTACCCAGCTCCTCCTCCTTTCCCTAGTCGTCCCTCCGCGCCCGATTGACCCTTGGCTGACCAAAGGAGGCCTCCTCGGCGACGGTACTCAGTGCGCCCTGAGCCCGGTGCGTCGCTAGACGTTCCCTTGGGCGCTGCGCCGACCAGGGTCCTGGGTCCCCGCCAGGACCGCCCAGGTCCCCATCGAGGCGTTGTCCGCGCATTGTTAATGCGTAGGTCACGTGCCCTTCGCGCAACGCGAACTCTGGAGGTTCAGGCTGTTTCTATGGCGAAATGCAACCCCCCTCACCGCCCGGTCCGCGGCAACCGCGTCCTTCACCTGGCGGGGGCGGGCCTGATGGGCGCCTTCTCCCTGACGGCCCTGTCGTTCGCCGCCGTGGCCCTGCCGGCGGGCGTCGCAGGAGCAACCGGCACGGCGTCGCTGAACTGCGGCACCCTGGCGATCCAGGGCACCGACGGCAATGCCTACCAGTTCAGCGAGTTCACGACCGGCAACGCCTCGCGGTCGAACTCCGACGCCGAGGGCTCGGTCGCCTACGGCGGTGCCTTCACCGCGAGCAACTGGAGCGTTGGCAACGGCATCACTCCTCCGGCGAGCCAGCTCACCACCCTGGTGGGCGGGAACGAGACCGGTCAGCTGAACGTGAACAAGGGCAGCGCCGTGATCGCGGGCACTGCTGGTGGACCGGTCAACATGAACCAATCGGGCGCCACGAAGACCATCGACGGTGGCGCCGGCACCCTGCCGTTCAGCTTCTCATCCATCGGCTCGGCGCTCACCACCTGCTCCAACAACTACGGGCCCAACGGGACCACCACCACCGGCACCATTGGCGGCGTCGGGTTCTCGTCGCCCTTCACGGCGGTCCTCGGCTTCTGGGGGACGGGAAGCGTGAACGTCTTCTCCGTGACCGCCGACCAGCTGGCCGCGGCGCAGCGGCTCGACTTCAGCGTGCCGGCCGGCTCGACCAACCTCATTCAGGTGCAGACGTCCGCCGACCACGCGACCTCGCTCAACCTGTCGGGGATCAACTCGGGCGTCTACTACGGATGCCCGAACAATGCCCCCACGCCGACCAACTGGAGCAACGGCAACTGCGGCAGCCAGCCCAGCGCCGGCGACAACACGTCTGCCATCGGTCAGGAGCGCGACAACACCGTCTGGAACTTCGGGCCCACCCTCTTCCCCACGGGCTACGCCCTGACGATCGGGGCCTGGCAGGGCACCGTGGTGGCGCCCGCCGCTGCAGTCACCCTGTCGAACAACGGGAACTTCGACGGCAGCGTCTTTGCCGCGACCCTCTCCGGCAGCGAACAGAGCTCCTTCGACCCCTTCGGCTATGGCGAGCCCATCCCCAACACGGTCGACCCGTTGCCGTCACTCGCCGAGGGGCTGCCGATCGCCATGAGCGGGCTCGCCCTGATGGGCTTCGCCGGGCTGTTGCTGCTGCGTCGCCGTCGCCGAGGAACACACTTGCCGGTGGCGTGAGTACCGAGCGATACCGTTCTGCGGAATCGCTCTGGTAGTACCCACGCGGCAGGCTGATGGCACCTCCGTTGCTGTGACGCGGCGACGTTGCACCGCCTCGGATGACGCGTGAGGAGCGCGGTGACCGCCTTGTTGGTGACGCGCAGAAGACGGGAAATCGTCCGGGCCGGAAGTCGGACCTCGAACTAGGCCGTCCCGCCCGTCGTCGGCCCGTCGGCCGGTGCCACCCGGCTCTTGGCGGCGTTGAAGAGCAGCCGCACCACGACCCCGATGATGGCGAGGTCGAGGAGCATCTGCGCGGACACGATCATGCGCGACGCGTCGGTCCTCGGCGTGATGTCACCGAAGCCGACCGTCGAGAAGACGGTGATCGTGAAGTAGAGGGCCCGGACGTGGTCGAGAGGTTGGGTGAAGGTCTTGGCTGCCCCGTGGGACATGGCGAGGTAGATGCCCGAGAACAGCACGAGGAAGAGCGCGATCACGATGCCCAGCGCCTCCACCGCGCGCAGCTCGGGGAGCTCGGCCGAGTTGATCCGCCCGATCTGCCAGGCGAAGACGGCGCCGATCAGGGCGACGTCGGCGCCGAGGCGGAGCAGGGCCCGCAGGCCCGACTCGTGGCCGATGGGCAGCGCGAAATACGCGCCCACGATGAGGACCCACGAGAGGGCGATCGTCGCACCGCAGCGGAGCACGGCCAGCCGTCGCTGATGCGTGGGCAGATCCGACAAGCGGACCGCCGCCGCGGCCGGGCGCTTCTGCCGGACCCGGCCCGCCAGGCTCCGACCCGCGGGTTGACCCTCTTCTGGACTCCCGGACTCCATGGACCAGACGCTAACGAGACGCCGATGTCGAGTCCGGGATGTCCGTCCCCGGGGGCCCCGATGGCCCGTCAGGAACCGCTCAGCCCAGACCCCGAACGATCGCGACCATCTTCTCGCCGCACTCCGTCGGGTTCTGGGCCACCGCGACCCCGGCCGCGGACAGGGCCTCCATCTTCGCCTGGGCCGTGCCCTGGGAGCCCGAGATGATGGCGCCGGCGTGGCCCATCTTGCGCCCTGGGGGGGCGGTGACGCCGGCGATGTACGCCGCCACCGGCTTGGTCATGCTGGAAGCGATGAAGTCGGCGGCGCGCTCCTCCTCGGAGCCGCCGATCTCGCCGATCATCATCACGGCCTTGGTCTCAGGGTCGGCCTCGAAGGCGGCCAGGCAGTCGATGAAGTTGGTCCCCGGCACCGGGTCGCCCCCGATACCGACGCAGGTGGTCTGCCCGATGCCCTGCTGCGAGAGCTCGTGGAGAGCCTGGTAGGTCAGGGTGCCCGAGCGCGACACGATGCCGACGGGACCGCCCGCCAGCGCGATGTCGCCCGACGTGATGCCGATGTTGCACTTCCCGGGGCTGATGATCCCGGGGCAGTTCGGCCCGAGAAGGCGGGTGCCGGGAAACTCCTGGACGAGGCGGTTGTAGGCCACCGCCTCGTCCTGAGCCGGGATGCCCTCGGTGATGCAGACGATGAAAGAGATGCCCGCGTCCGCCGCCTCGATGATGGCGTCGGCCGCGCCCCGCGGCGGCACGGAGATGAACGATGCCGTCGCGCCGGTATCCTTCACCGCTTCGGCCACCGAGGCGAAAACCGGGATCCCTTCGATCTCCTCACCGCCCCGCTTGGGGTTGGTGCCGCCCACGATCTTGGTGCCGTACGCCTTGTTGCGCAGGCCGTGGTAGAGCCCCTGGCTCGTCGGGCTGATGCCCTGGATCACGACCTTGGTCGTCTCGTCGACGAAGATGCTCACGTTTGTCTCTGTCCTCTCGGTGTCTTGCTCGGTCTCTGGTGCTCGGGTCTGTGCTCTTTGAGTGCCGCGTGCTCAGGCCTTCGCCAAGGCGACGGCATGGCGGGCCGCCTCGAGCATGGTGGGTTCGGCGATGAGCGTGTCCGACAAGTGGGAGGACAGCAGCGCGCGGCCCTCGACGGCATTGGTGCCGTCCAGGCGCATGACGATGGGCGAACTGAGCTTGACCCGCCCGATCGCCTCGATGATCCCGTTCGCCACCTCGTCGACCCGCGTGATGCCGCCGAAGATGTTGACGAGGATGGACTTCACTGCCGGGTCGGCATTGATCACCTCGAGCGCGGCGGCCATCACGTCGGCGTTGGCCCCGCCTCCGATGTCGAGGAAGTTGGCGGCCTCCCCGCCCACCTGGGTGACGACGTCCAGCGTCGACATGGCCAGCCCGGCGCCGTTGGCGATGATGCCGACGGTGCCCGAGAGCCCGATGTAGTTGAGGCCCTTCTCCTTGGCCATCTTCTCCCGGGGGTCGACGTCGGAGTCGTCTGCGTACTCCTCCCACTCGGGGTGGCGGAACGAGGCGTTCTCGTCGAGCGTGACCTTGGCGTCGAGCGCGTGCACCTTGCCCTCGGGTGTGAGGATGAGCGGGTTGATCTCGGCCAGGTCGCAGTCGCCCTCCACGTAGCAGTGGTAGAGGCGCACCAGCAGCGTGGCGGCCTGGTCCCGCGCTTCGGGGTCGAGGTTGGCCCGGTCCACCCACTCCCGGGCCGCCTCCTCACTCAGCCCGGCGACCGGGTCGACGTGGATGCGGGCGATCGCATCGGGGTTGGTCTCCGCCACCTCCTCGATCTCGACCCCGCCCTCGGCCGACAGCATGCCGAGGTGGAGCTTGGCCGGCCGGTCCAGGGTGAAGCTGGCGTAGTACTCCTTGGCGATGTCCGACGCGTGCTCGACCCACAGCCGCTTGACGACGTGGCCCTTGATGTCGAGCCCGAGGATGTTGCCGGCGTGGAGACGCACCTCGTCCGCGTCGGCGGCCAGCTTCACGCCGCCCGCCTTGCCGCGGCCTCCCACCTTGACCTGTGCCTTGACCACGACCGGGTAGCCGGCCGCCTCGGCCTGCTCGACGGCCTCGTCCACCGTGTCGGCCACCCCGCCCGGGGAGGTCGGGATGCCGAAGCGGGCGAAGTACTGCTTGCCCTGGTACTCGTAGAGGTCCACTTTGGGTGCTGTCTCCTTTGTCGGTGTGAGCAGTCGCGCTCAGGGTCCGGTCCAGGCAGGGAGCCGGGGCCGGGGGAAGCAGGGCGGTCGGCCGGGGCGCCGCCACGGGGTCGGGTCAGGCCTCGAGGGCCTCCTCCCGCGCATCGAGCGCGTCGGCCAGCCAGGACCCGATGGAGTCGAGCGGTGCCCCCGGCGTGAAGACCTGGGCCACGCCCTCCTCCTTGAGCACCGGGATGTCGGCCTCGGGGATGATCCCGCCCACGATGACGAGCACGTCGCCCCGGCCGGCGTCGGCCAGCAGCTTGACCACCTTGGGCACGAGGGTCAGGTGGGCCCCCGACAGCAGGGAGAGGCCGACGGCGTCGGCGTCCTCCTGCACCACGGCCTGGACGACCTGCTCGGGCGTCTGGTGCAGGCCCGTGTAGACGACCTCGAAACCGCTGTCGCGCAGCGCCCTGGCGATGACCTTGGCCCCCCGGTCGTGACCGTCGAGGCCGGGCTTGGCCACGACCACCCTGTAGGGACGTTTCATGCGTGCCCAAGAATAGGGATGCCCCCGCGCGGACGCCAGACCGCAACCCGCCCTGCTCGTTCGGCGGCGGAGCAGGCCCGCCGTCGACCCGTGGTTGCGCCGACCGAGCCGGCTCAGGCCCGGCGCAGCGGCGTGGCCGAGAGCAGCAGGTTCTTCGTGCCGACCGTGTCGAAGGCGACGGTGGCCTGGGCCCGCGACCCCTCGCCCTTGGCGCTGAGCACGACCCCGTGGCCCCAGTGGTCGTGCACCACCTCGTCGCCGGCCACGAGCCCGAGATCCTCGGCCCCCGTGCTGCCCCGCGGGCCCGCCCTGGACCCGGCGGCGCGGGCGGCCATCGGCACCGCCGGGGCGAAGGTGGCACCCGGGAGGTGCTCCTCGCCCGAGAGGGTGTCGTACCCCGTGCCCCGGCGGGGCGACCCCAGGCCGACGTCGTCGACGAGGTGGGAGGGGACCTCGGTGACGAAGCGGCTCGGCATGGCCGGCTGCGTGCGCCCCCACGTCGTGCGCGACCAGGCGTGCGAAATGGCGAGGTGGCGCCGGGCCCGGGTGATGCCCACGTAGAAGAGGCGGCGCTCCTCCTCGAGCTCGCTCGGCTCGGAGAGCGAGCGGAAGTGCGGGAAGATCCCCTCCTCGAGGCCGACGACGAACACGGCCGGGTACTCCAGGCCCTTCGCGGTGTGCAGCGTCATGAGCGACACCCGCGTGCCATCGCTGTCGAGCTCGTCGGAGTCCGCCACGAGCGCGACCGTCTCGAGGAAGCCCATGACGTCGTCGAAGTCGGCGGCCTGGGTGGCCAGCTCGGCCAGGTTCTCAATCCGGCCGTCCGCCTCATGCGTGTGCTCCGCCACGAGCTCGGCCAGGTAGCCCGTGCGGTCGGCCACCAGCTGGACGAAGTCGGCCGGGTTGACGGTCTGCACCAGCGGGCGCAGCTCGGCCAGCGTCTTGGACAGTTGCTCCGCGCCCCGGAGCGCCTTGCCCGAGAGGCCGGCGTCGGCGGCCCGGTCGATCGCCTCACTGAAGGGCACGTGCTCGGTCTGCGCCCAGGCGGCCAGACGGGACACCGAGGTGTCGCCGATGCCGCGCTTGGGGACGTTGACGATGCGGCGCGCCGACACCTCGTCGTCGGGGTTGGCCAACACACGGACGAAGGCGAGGATGTCCTTGATCTCCTTGCGGTCGTAGAACTTGGCCCCGCCCACGACCTTGTAGGGGATGCCGCTGAACTTCATGGACGTCTCGAGCGGGAGGCTCTGCGCGTTGGTCCGGTAGAAGACGGCGACGTCGCCCCACGTGAGGTCCTCGGACGCGTGCAGGCGCAGGATCTCGCTGCAGACCCACGACGCCTCGTCGCGCTCGTCCTCGGCCCGGTACCGCTTGACCGGCCCACCCGTGTCGCCCACGGTGAACAGCTCCTTGGGCTGGCGGCCGATGTTGTTGGCGATGACGGCGTTGGCCGCATCGAGGATCGTCTGGGTGGAGCGGAAGTTCTGCTCCAGCATGATCGTGGTGACGTTGGGGAAGGCCCGCTCGAACTCCAGGATGTTGCGGATGTCGGCGCCGCGCCAGCGGTAGACCGACTGGTCGGAGTCCCCCACCACGCAGACGTTGCCGTGGGCCTCGCCGAGCAGCTTCACGATCTCGTTCTGGGCGTGGTTGGTGTCCTGGAACTCGTCAACGAGGATGTGGCGGAAGCGCTCCTGGTAGGCGGCCCTCACGTCGTCGCACGCCTGGAGCAGGTTCGCCGTCACCATGAGCAGGTCGTCGAAGTCGAAGGCGTTGGCCGCCAGCAGCCGCTGCTGGTACTGCGTGTAGACGTCGGCGATGCGCTTGCGGAACGGGTCGGAGCCGCTGCGGGCCTCGTCGCGGAAGGCCTCGAAGTCGACGAGCTCGGACTTGGCCTGGCTGATCACCCCCTGCACGGCCCGGGCCGGGAGGCGCTTCTGGTCGAAGCCGAGCTCGGAGGTGATCATCTCGATCATGCGGCGCGAGTCCGTGTCGTCGTAGACGGTGAACGCCGAGCGGTACCCGAGCCGGTCGGCGTTGGTGCGCAGGATGCGCAGGCAAGCGGAGTGGAAGGTCGAGACCCACATCTTCTCGGCCGGCGGCCCCACCAGCTCGGCGACGCGTGTGCGCATCTCCTCGGCCGCCTTGTTGGTGAAGGTGATGGCGAGGATCCCCCACGGCGGCGCGTCCCCGGTGGCCAGCAGGTGCGCGATGCGCCGGGTCAGCACCCGCGTCTTGCCCGAGCCCGCGCCCGCGATGATCAGCAACGGGCCGCCGCGATGCTCCACCGCGGCGCGCTGGGGCAGGGTGAGGTCGTCGACCAGCGCCGCGGGACGCCCCGCGAAGGCCCCCGATGCGGTGGCCGTGCGCCGCCGGCCGCGGCGACCGTCGTCGGCCCCCTCGGTGGTGGTCTCGACGCCGGCGTCCTCGCCGTCAGCCGCTGCGGCGGCCGCCCCGACGCCCTCGTCCGTGGTGTCCGAGGTGTCGAACAGCTGCGCGTGCTCGCCGCTCCCCGGCGCGGTGGTCACTCCCACTCAATGGTCCCGGGCGGCTTCGACGTGACGTCGAGTGCCACCCGGTTCACGCCCTCGACCTCGTTGATGATGCGGGAGGCGATGCGCTCGACCAGGTCGTAGGGCAGCCGGGCCCAGTCCGCCGTCATGGCGTCGTCACTGGTGACGGCACGGATCACGATCGGGTAGGCGTAGGTACGGCCGTCGCCCATCACCCCGACGGTGCGGACGGCCGGCAGCACGGCAAAGCTCTGCCACAGCTCGCGGTACAACCCGGCCCGGCGGATCTCCTCGACGACGACCGCGTCGGCGTTGCGCAGGATCTCGGCCCGCTCGGGCGTCACCTCGCCGATGATGCGCACACCGAGCCCCGGTCCCGGGAAGGGCTGGCGCCACACGATCTCGTGCGGCAGCCCGAGCTCCTCGCCGACGGCACGCACCTCGTCCTTGAAGAGGAGGCGGAGGGGCTCCACGAGGTCGAAGGCGAGGTCCTCGGGCAGCCCGCCGACGTTGTGGTGCGACTTGATGTTGGCGGCCGTGTCGCTCCCCGACTCGATGACGTCGGGGTAGAGCGTCCCCTGGACGAGGAAGCGAGGCCCGTCGCCGTGGGGGGCGCCGCCACCCGCGTCGGCGCCGGCTCCCGAGCCCCCGTCACCGCCGGCCCCGAGGTCCCGCGCCACCTCCTCGAAGATCCGGATGAAGAGCTCGCCGATGATCTTGCGCTTGCGCTCGGGGTCGGTCACGCCCGCCAGCGCGGTGAAGTAGCGGTCGGCCGCCTTCACGTGGACGAGGTCGACCTTGAACTGGCGCCGGAACGTGTCCTCGACCTGGTCCGCCTCACCGGAGCGCATCAGGCCGGTGTCCACGAAGACGCAGGTGAGCTGGTCGCCGACCGCCTTGTGCACCAATGCGGCAGCCACCGCCGAGTCGACACCGCCACTCAACGCGCACAGGACGCGGTCGGAGCCCACCTGGGCGCGCACCGCCGCCACCTGCTGCTCGATGATGGAGACGTGCGTCCATTCCGGCAGGCACCCGCACACGTCGATCAGGAAGTGGTCGAACACCTCGCCGCCACGGTCGGTGTGCACGACCTCGGGATGGAACTGCAACCCGAACAGGCGGCGATCGGTGTCGTGCATGGCGGCCACCGGGGCGCCGGGGCTCTTGGCGGTCGCCACGAACCCCTTGGGCACCTCGGTGATGGCGTCACCGTGGCTCATCCACACGCTCGAGCTCACCGGCCAGTCGGGAGAGAGCGGCGACGCGGCGGTCAGGGACAGCTCGGTGCGCCCGTACTCGCCCTGGCCGGTGCGCGACACGGTGCCGCCGAGCTGGAGCGCCATGAGTTGCGCGCCGTAACAGAGCCCCAGGATCGGGATCCCCAGGTCGTAGACGCCCGGGTCGATGGAGGGCGCCGGCGTCTCGTAGACGGACTTGGGCCCGCCGCTGAAGATGATGCCCTTGGGTGCCCGCGCCCGGACCTCGTCGACCGAGATGCTGGCCGGCACGATCTCCGAGTAGACGTGCGCCTCGCGCACCCGGCGGGCGATCAGGCGGGCGTACTGGGCTCCGAAGTCGACGACGAGGACGGTGTCGGTCACCGAGTGCTGCGCATGCGCGTGCTCATCGGACTCAATGGCCCATGCCGACGCCCTGGGACCGCTGGAAGAACTTCCCCTCGGTCTGCAGGGACGGGGCGACCATGACCTCGGCCTTCTGGAACTCCTTGACCGTCTCGTAGCCGCAGGTCGCCAT